>Ga0075522_10004236_pt1 | contig 10277 bp, 7 predicted proteins | sample NGEPerA_FD_74796 | JGI IMG/M metagenome (GOLD analysis project Ga0075522, IMG submission 74796) | Arctic peat soil microbial communities from the Barrow Environmental Observatory site, Barrow, Alaska, USA - NGEE PermafrostL2-A | ecosystem: Environmental > Terrestrial > Soil > Wetlands > Peat ...
GCGTTCGGAAGTCCGTGCGCGTCGCGGCGGTGGACAGAGGGCAGTAGCTCAACTGGTAGAGCGCCGGTCTCCAAAACCGAAGGTTGGGGGTTCAAGTCCCTCCTGCCCTGCTCTGCACCTGTGACAGTGGTCGAAGGAAACGGCACGTGAACCGAGAACAGAAGCGAATGATGCAGCGGCAGGGCCAGGACCCCGAAGGGGAGTCCGCGCCCACACGCACCGCCGCGCCTCCTCGCAAGCCGGTCAAACGTGAGCCCTTCCGGATCGGCCAGTTCTTCCGGGAGGTACGCTCGGAGCTGCGGCAGGTGGCCTGGCCCAACCGGGCCGAGGTCGTCAACTACACCACGGTGACCCTGGTCACCCTGTTGTCGCTGATGGCACTCATTTTCGTACTCAACTACGCCTTCGCAAAGGGCGTCCTCTGGCTGTTCAAGCCCTGATCGGTATGACTGTGACCCAAGACGGAACCACTGCCCCACTAGGCGACGACCCGAGCGTCGACGAAGCGACCGCCGAGGCCGAGGCCGAGGTCGTGGCGGATGACGCCCCGGCTGGCGACGACACCGCCGAGGCTCTCGACGAGGAGGCCGAGGCCGACGACGAGTACGAAGACGACGAGCCCTTCGTGGTCAGCCCCTACGACCAGCCAGGGCGCTGGTACGTGGTGCACACCTACGCCGGCTACGAGAACAAGGTGAAGTCCAATCTCCACAGCCGCACGGCCTCGATGGGGATGGAGGACCGGATCTACGAGGTCGTCATCCCGATGGAGGACGTCGCCGAGTTCAAGAACGGCAAGAAGGTCATCGTCCAGAAGAAGGTCTTCCCGGGCTACCTCCTCTGCCGCTGCGAGCTGGACGACGACAGCTGGGCCGTCATCCGCAATACGCCCGGTGTCACCGGCTTCGTGGGCCCCGGCACCAAGCCGACCCCGCTGTCCCGGCGTGAGGTCGAGGGCATCCTGCAGGTCAAGGTGGAGGGCGGCGACGCCCCCGCCAAGCGGAGCCGGCCCCGCCTCGAGCACGAGGTGGGCGAGACCGTCCGGGTCAAGGAGGGTCCGTTCGCGGACTTCTCGGGCCAGGTCGCCGAGATCAACGAGGACCAGCTCAAGCTCAAGGTGCTGGTCAATATCTTCGGTCGGGAGACCCCGGTCGAGCTTGAATTCAGCCAGGTCGCGAAGCTCTAGGGCTTCCCCACACGCATCCACGTAACAGGAGACACACGCAAATGGCCCCCAAGAAGAAGATCCTCACGGTCGTCAAGATCCAGCTGCCCGCCGGCGGCGCCACGCCCGCGCCCCCCGTCGGCACCGCCCTCGGGCCGCACGGCGTCCAGACCATGGACTTCGTGAAGCAGTACAACGCCGCCACCGAGAAGCAGGCCGGCTCGATCGTCCCGGTGGAGATCTCGATCTACGAGGACCGGTCATTCACGTTCGTGCTCAAGACCCCGCCGGCCGCCGCCCTGTTGCGCCAGGCCGCCGGGATCGAAAAGGGTGCGTCGACCGCCGGCCGAGAGACGGTTGCCACGGTCACCGACGCCCAGATCACCGAGATCGCCACCATCAAGCTCCCCGACCTCAACACCACCGACATCGAGTCGGCCAAGAAGCAGGTCACCGGCACCGCCCGGTCGATGGGAATCGCCGTCGCCGGCTGAGCCCGACGACCGCGCCGAAACGAACAGACGAAAGAGACATCATGTCCAGGGGAAAGAAGTACACCGCCAGCATCGCCGGCATCGACCGTCAGCACCTCTACTCGGCCTCCGAGGCGGTCGACCTGGTGAAGGCGTCGGCCAAGGCCTCGTTCGACGAGACCGTCGAGCTGGCCATCCGCCTCGGGGTCGACCCCCGCAAGGCGGACCAGATCGTCCGTGGCACCCTCTCGCTGCCCGCCGGGACCGGCCGGACGGCCCGTGTCGCCGTGTTCGCCGCCGGTGAGAAGGCCGCTGAGGCCCGTGCGGCCGGCGCCGACGTGGTCGGCGCCGATGACCTGGTGGCCCGGGTGTCGGGGGAGGGCTTCCTCGACTTCGACATCGCCATCGCCACCCCGGACCTGATGGGCCAGGTCGGCACCCTCGGTCGGGTGCTGGGCCCCCGCGGCCTCATGCCCAACCCGAAGACCGGCACCGTGACCGACGACGTCGAGCGGGCGGTGCTCGAGTTCAAGGGCGGCAGGGTCGAGTACCGCACCGACAAGGTCGGCAACGTGCACATCCGGGTGGGCAAGGCCTCCTTCGACAAGGACAAGCTGCTGGAGAACGTGCATGCCGTCATGGACGAGATCCACCGGGCGAAGCCGGCGGGGGCCAAGGGCAAGTATGTCCGGGCCGTGACCCTGTCCTCGACCATGGGCCCAGGCGTCCACATCGACCCGCTTCTGGCCCGCCGGGTCGAAGAGGATCTGGCCGCCACCGCCTGACCCCGCTGGCTGCGGCCGGCACTGTTGGGCTAGAGTCTTCTTTTCCCGATCTACAGAACTGCCGTAGACCTCCGGTGTACCGGGCACCCGGTACCGAAGGGACCCGAACGGGTCCGCCTGATGAGGCGTTCCGCTCCGAGCTTCCGATGCTCGTAGCTGGCCACTCGATGGTGTCTGCGGCCCGAACCTGAGCGTTTCGCTCGGTGGAGGCACGATGGACAATCCGAGGGCCGAGAAGGTCGCCGTCGTCAACGAGGTGCGCGACCGCATGGAGGCCGCCGACGGCGCCCTGCTGACCGAGTACCGCGGCCTGACCGTCGCCGAGCTGGCCGAGCTCCGCCGTGAGCTCATGGCCGCAGGTGGCGACTACAAGGTCTACAAGAACACCCTGGTCCGCCTGGCGGTGGCCGACACCCCCCGCGAGGGAATCAGCGACCTGCTCACCGGCCCGACCGCCATCGCCTTCGTCCAGGGCGACGTCAGCGCCGTGGCCAAGGCCCTCCGGGACTTCGCCCGGGCCAACCCCAATCTGATCGTCAAGGGCGGCATGGTCGGCTCGGCTGTCATGTCGGCCGCCGACATCAATGTCCTGGCCGAGCTGCCGTCCCGCGAGGCCCTGCTGGCCCAGTTCGCCGGCGCCCTGTCGGCCCCGCTCCAGCAGCTGGCCGGCCTGGTCCAGGCGCTGCCCCGCAACCTCGCCTTCGGCATCTCCGCCCTGCTCGAGCAGCGTCAGGCCGAGGCACCGGCCGCCGAGGCCCCCGCCGAGGAGGTATCTGCCCCGGCCGACGTGGCAGTCGAGGCCGAGGCGACACCTTCCGAGACGGCTGAGACTGCACCCGCAGACGGGGCGGATGCCGCTTCGGAGGCCGACGAGGCACCGGCGGCCGAGTAGCGGCCCCACGAAGCACCGAGCACCCACAGCACCAGACCACCGACCAAGTAACGACACACAGGAACAAGGAGCAACGACGATGGCAGGAACCCTGACCAAGGACCAGATTCTGGACGGCATCTCTGAGCTGTCCGTACTGGAGCTCAGCGAGCTCCTGAAGGAGTTCGAGGACCGCTTCGGCGTCACCGCCGCAGCCCCCGTGGCCGTGGCCGCGGCCCCCGCAGCCGGTGGCGCCGGCGGTGGCGAAGCTGCCGCCGAGGAGGAGAAGAGCGAGTTCGACGTCATCCTCACCGGTGCCGGCGACAAGAAGATCCAGGTCATCAAGGAAGTCCGTGCCCTGACCAGCCTGGGCCTCAAGGAGGCGAAGGACCTCGTGGACGGTGCCCCCAAGCCCGTGCTCGAAAAGGTCAACAAGGAGGACGCCGACAAGGCCAAGGCCCAGCTCGAGGGCGCTGGCGCCACGGTCGAGCTCAAGTAGCACCTCCCGGGTCCCGGCCGCCGGTCCACGGCGGTCGGGTCCGGCTGCAGGTCGTCGACGCGGCGGACCCGGGCGTACCCGGATCCGCCGTCCGGCGGGTGGAATCCTTGACGGAGGCCCCGGGTTCTCGTACCTTGTGGGGGCCTGGCTCCGGGGTTTCCCCGTGGGGGTTGTGATCTTGTGCGCTTCCGGTTATGCTTACTGGTTGCCGTGCCTGCCCCTGTCGCCTTCCTCAGCCGTTTGCGCTGAGTGTCGCGCGCCCTGACGCCCCCGACGACCGCTCCGGCGGCAGTCGTCGACCCCGCTGTCCTCGCCCCGCCGTGCCGTTTCGACACCTGATCCACCGCAGTACCCCGTCCTTGCCCCATTCGCCTTGCAACTGGGAGGAGTAGGCCGTTGCCTACACGGTCCAACAGCCCGGAACGTTTTTCGTTTGCCAACATCGACGAGGCGCTGCCGCTGCCTGACCTCGTCGCCATCCAGCGGGACTCCTTCAAGTGGTTCCTCGACCGTGGCCTGGCGGAGACGTTCAACGACATCAGCCCGATCGAGGACTTCACGGGTCAGCTGAGCCTCGAGCTCGAGTTCGACCCGACCGACCCGGACCTGCGCCCACCACCGAAATTCTCGGTGGAGGAGTGCAAGGAGAAGGACATGACCTACGCCGCGCCGGTCTTCGTGCGCGCCCGGTTCATGAACGCCGGCACCGGTGAGATCAAGGAGCAGACGGTCTTCATGGGGGACTTCCCCGTCATGACCGACAAGGGCACCTTCATCGTCAACGGGACCGAGCGGGTCGTGGTCAGCCAGCTGGTCCGCTCGCCGGGCGTCATCTTCCAGCCCGGCCGCGACGCCAAGACCGTGTTCACGGGAACGATCCATCCCTACCGGGGCGAGTGGATCGAGTTCGACGTCGAGGCCAAGCCGGGCAAGGATGTCACCGCCGGCTGCCGGGTGGCCCGCAAGCGCCGCCTGTCGCTGTTCGTGCTGCTCCGCGCCCTCGGCTACGAGGACCAGGCCTTCCTGGAGCGGTTCGTCCGCCACTTCGACTTCCTCGAGGGCCAGTGGGAGAAGGAGCAGAACCTCGCCCCCACCCGCGAGGAGGCCCTGCTCGAGATCTATAAGCGCGCCCGTCCCGGCGAGCCCCTGTCAGTCGAGGCGGCCCGCCAGTACTTCGAGAACGCCTTCTTCAACCCCAAGCGCTACGACCTCACCCGGGTCGGCCGCTACAAGCTGAACCGGAAGCTCGGCCCCGAGATCGAGCGCATCTCCGACCTGCTGAAGATCGACCTGGAGCGGCCCTCGCCGACCCAGGGCGTGCTCAGCCCGGCCGAGATCCTCGCGTCCTCGACCTACATGCTCCACCTGGCCAAGCACATGGCCGACGGCGAGTCCACCTATCGGATCGACGACCAGGACCACTTCGCCAACCGGCGCATCCGGTCGGTCGGCGAACTCATCCAGAACCAGGTCCGCGTGGGCCTGTCCCGGATGGAGCGGGTCGTGCGGGAGCGCATGACCACCCAGGACGTCGAGGCCATCACGCCCCAGACCCTGATCAACATCCGCCCGGTGGTCGCCGCCGTCAAGGAGTTCTTCGGGACCAGCCAGCTGTCGCAGTTCATGGACCAGAACAACCCGCTGTCGGGCCTGGCCCACAAGCGGCGCCTGTCGGCCCTCGGGCCAGGCGGCCTGTCGCGTGAGCGGGCCGGCTTCGAGGTCCGTGACGTCCACACCTCCCACTACGGCCGCATGTGCCCCATCGAGACTCCCGAAGGCCCGAACATCGGCCTGATCGGCTCGCTGGCCACCTACGCCCGCGTGAACGAATACGGCTTCATCGAGACCCCTTACCGCAAGGTCGTCAAGGGCCAGGTCACCGACGAGATCATGTACCTCGCCGCTGACGAGGAGGAGGAGCACGTCATCGCCCAGGCCTCGGCCGCCCTCGATGCCAAGGGTCGGTTCACCGAGGAGAAGGTGCTCGTCCGCCGCGGCCCGCAGGGCACCGGCGTGCGGGTCGGCGTGGCCTCCACGTCGTACGGCACGACCTCCGAGATCGACTTCGTGCCCCCGGCCGAGGTCGATCTCATGGACGTCTCGCCCAAGCAGATCGTGTCGGTCTCGACCGCGCTGATCCCCTTCGTCGAGCACGACGATGCCAACCGGGCCCTGATGGGCGCCAACATGCAGAAGCAGGCGGTGCCCCTGGTCGTCCCGGAGGCCCCCTACATCGGGACCGGAGTCGAGGCCCGCGCCGCCCGTGACGCGGGTGACGTGATCATGGCCGAGGGCGACGGCACCGTCGCCGACGTCTCGGGCGACCAGATCACCGTCGACTACAAGACGGGCGCCAAGGACGTCAACGGCCACGCACTGGGCAAGAAGGTCTACCGCCTGGCCAAGTTCCGCCGCTCGAACCAGAACACGGCCATCAACCAGAAGGTCATCGTCGTCGAGGGCCAGAAGGTCTCGGCCGGCGACGTGCTGGCCGACGGCCCCGCCACCCACAACGGCGAGCTGGCCCTGGGCAAGAACCTGCTCGTGGCCTTCATGCCGTGGGAGGGCTACAACTACGAGGACGCCATCATCCTGTCCGAGCGCCTGGTGAAGGACGACGTGCTCACGTCGATCCACATCGAGGAGCACGAGGTGGATGCGCGCGACACCAAGCTCGGCGCCGAGGAGATCACCCGGGACATCCCGAACCTCTCCGAGGAGATCCTCGCCGATCTCGACGAGCGCGGCATCATCCGCATCGGCGCCGAGGTCGGCCCGGGCGATGTCCTGGTCGGCAAGGTCACCCCGAAGGGCGAGACCGAGCAGACCCCCGAGGAGCGCCTGCTCCGCGCCATCTTCGGCGAGAAGGCCCGCGAGGTCCGCGACACCTCGCTCAAGGTGCCCCACGGCGAGCAGGGCACAGTCATCGACGTCCGGGTGTTCTCCCGCGAGGACGCCCACGAGCTCCCGCCCGGCGTGGAGCAGCTGGTGCGTGTCTACGTGGCCCAGAAGCGCAAGATCTCCGAGGGCGACAAGCTCGCCGGACGCCACGGCAACAAGGGCGTCATCTCGAAGATCCTCCCCATCGAGGACATGCCCTTCCAGGCCGATGGCACCCCGGTCGACATCGTGCTCAACCCGCTCGGCGTGCCGAGCCGGATGAACGTCGGCCAGGTGCTCGAGTCGAGCCTCGGCTATGCCGCCCGCTGGGGTTGGGAGGGCGCCGGCGACGTCGCCACCATCCCGCTGCGCGGCACCGAGACCAAGACGCGCCCGCGCACCGATCCCGCCGTGTGGGTCTCGACCCCGGTGTTCGACGGAGCCCACTGGGACGAGGAGGACCAGGCCGGTCGTCATCCGACGATCCAGCAGATCTTCCGGAAGCTCAACCCCGACGGTGAGGACGGCTCGATCCAGGTCAACGACGCGGGCAAGTCGATGCTGTACAACGGCCGCACCGGCGAGGCCTACGACAACCCGATCTCGGTCGGCTACGTGTACATCCTGAAGCTCCACCACCTGGTGGACGACAAGATCCACGCCCGCTCGACGGGCCCGTACTCGATGATCACCCAGCAGCCCCTGGGCGGCAAGGCCCAGTTCGGTGGCCAACGCTTCGGGGAGATGGAGGTGTGGGCGCTCGAGGCGTTCGGTGCCGCCTACGCCTTGCAGGAGCTCCTGACCATCAAGTCGGACGACGTGCTGGGTCGCGTCAAGGTCTACGAGGCCATCGTCAAGGGGGAGAACATCCCCGAGCCCGGCATCCCCGAGAGCTTCAAGGTGCTCATCAAGGAGATGCAGTCGCTCTGCCTCGACGTCGAGGTCCTGGCGCCGGGCGGCGAGGAGATCGAAATGCGAGAGCTGGACGAGGACGTGTTCCGGACAGCCGAGGAACTTGGTATCGACATCAGCCGACCGGAGCGTGGGTCGGACGAGGAAGATGCCCGACGCGCTGCGGAAAGGGGATTCTGATGTTGGATGTCAATGAATTCGACCAGCTGAGGATCGGACTGGCTACGGCCGACTCGATTCGGGGATGGTCCAACGGCGAGGTCAAGAAGCCGGAGACCATCAACTACCGCACCCTGCGCCCCGAGAAGGACGGCCTCTTCTGCGAGAAGATCTTCGGCCCGACCAAGGACTGGGAGTGCTACTGCGGCAAGTACAAGCGCGTGCGTTTCCGGGGCATCATCTGCGAGCGCTGCGGCGTGGAGGTCACCCGCTCGAAGGTCCGGCGCGAGCGCATGGGCCACATCGAGCTGGCCGCCCCCGTGGTCCACATCTGGTACCTGCGGGGCACCCGTAGCTGGCTGGCCTACCTGCTCATGGGCACCGAGGCCCGTGAGGAGCTCAAGGCCAAGCAGCTGGAGAAGGTCATCTACTTCGCCGCCAACCTGGTCACCTGGGTCGACGAGGCCAAGCGCCACGAGGACCTGCCCGAGCTCGAGGCGGAGCTCCGCACCCGGATCGCCAATGTGGAGAAGCAGCGCGACCTCGACATCGACCGCCGGTTCAAGGCGCTCGAGGGCGAGCTGGCCGACCTGGAGAAGGCCGGGGCCAAGGACGCCGAGATCAAGGCCCGCCAGCGCCTGGTGGACAAGGAGATCGCCGGGGTGCGTGAGCGCTACCAGAGTGAGATCGAGCTGTCCCAACGCGCCTTCGACGAGTTCAAGAGCCTCCACTCCCGCAAGATCCTCGAGGACGAGTTGCTCTGGCGCGAGATGCGCATCGAGTACGAGGACTACTTCGAGGGCGGCATGGGCGCCGAGACCATCACCCAGCTCATCGACCGGATCGACCTCGACGCCGAGGAGATCAAGCTCCGCGAGATGATCGACGCCGCTGACGGGCGCAAGCCCCTGTCGGCCCAGCGCCGCCAGAAGGTCATCAAGCGCCTCAAGATCGTCACCGCCTTCAACCGCCGTGACGAGCACGGCCGCCGGATCAATGACCCCCGGGCCATGATCCTCGACTCGGTGCCGGTCATCCCGCCCGACCTGCGCCCGATGGTGCAGCTCGACGGTGGCCGCTTCGCCACGTCCGACCTCAACGACCTCTACCGCCGGGTGATCAACCGGAACAACCGCCTCAAGCGGCTGCTCGACCTGGGCGCGCCCGAGATCATCATCAACAACGAGAAGCGGATGCTGCAGGAGGCCGTCGACGCACTGTTCGACAACGGCCGCCGCGGCCGGCCGGTCACCGGGCCGGGCAACCGCCCGCTCAAGAGCCTCTCGGACATGTTGAAGGGCAAGCAGGGCCGGTTCCGCCAGAACCTGCTCGGCAAGCGCGTCGACTACTCCGGCCGCTCGGTCATCGTCATCGGCCCGAACCTCCTGCTGCACCAGTGCGGCCTGCCCAAGCTGATGGCGCTCGAGCTGTTCAAGCCGTTCGTCATGAAGCGGCTGGTCGATGCCGAGTACGCCCAGAACATCAAGTCGGCCAAGCGCATGGTCGAGCGCCGGCGCCCGCAGGTGTGGGACGTGCTGGAAGGGGTCATCAAGGAGCACCCGGTGCTGCTGAACCGTGCCCCGACGCTCCACCGCCTGGGCATCCAGGCCTTCGAGCCGGTGCTGGTCGAGGGCAAGGCCATCCAGGTCCACCCGCTGGTGTGCACTGCCTTCAACGCCGACTTCGACGGCGACCAGATGGCCGTCCACCTGCCGCTGTCCGCCGAGGCCCAGGCCGAGGCGCGGGTCCTGATGCTGTCCTCGAACAACATCCTGTCCCCGGCCACCGGCCGCCCCATCACCGTGCCCACCCAGGACATGGTCTTCGGCATCTACTACCTGACGCTGGTCGAAGACGGGCTGAAGGGCGAGGGCCGGATCTTCCGGCACGCCTACGAGGTGGAGACGGCGTTCGACGCCGGCGACATCGAGTTGCACGCCAAGATCATCCTGCGTCCGGAGGCCGGTTCGGCCATGGCCCACTCGATCGCCGTCACCAACGGCGCCGAGGTCGACGACGAGGGCAACCTCACCGGCATCGCCGAGGGCGACCGGGTGGAGATCGAGACGACCGCCGGTCGGCTCTTCTTCAACACCGCCCTGCCGGACACCTACCGCTACATCAACGACGTGGTCGGCAAGCGGAACACCGCCATCGGCACCATCGTTGAGGAGGTGGCATCCGGGTTCCCGAAGCGGGAGGTCGCGGCCAGCCTCGACCGGATCAAGTCGCTCGGGTTCCGCTACGGCGCCCAGTCCGGCCTGACCATCGCCATCTCGGACGTCGTGACCCCCAAGGACAAGGGCGCGATCCTGGACCGCTACGAAAAAGAAGCGGACAAGGCGGAGCAGCAGTTCAAGCGGGGCATCATCACCGACGACGAACGACGCCAGAAGGAGATCGAGATCTGGACGTCGGCCAACTCCGAGGTCGGCAAGGCCATGGAAAAGACCATGTCCGCCATCAAGTTCAACCCGATCGACATGATGGTCGACTCCGGTGCCCGGGGGAACAGCCAGCAGATCCGCCAGAT
>Ga0075522_10004238_pt1 | contig 10276 bp, 12 predicted proteins | sample NGEPerA_FD_74796 | JGI IMG/M metagenome (GOLD analysis project Ga0075522, IMG submission 74796) | Arctic peat soil microbial communities from the Barrow Environmental Observatory site, Barrow, Alaska, USA - NGEE PermafrostL2-A | ecosystem: Environmental > Terrestrial > Soil > Wetlands > Peat ...
CGGGCGACGGCCACCAGCGGTATCCCTTGCCGTACTTGACGATCAGCACGTCATCGCGGGCTTGAACCGCTATCGCCGAGGTGGTATCCTTGAGGTGTTGAGCGTTGGTGGAGGGGCCCCGGCAAGGGCCCCGTCCCCTACTCATCAGCCAGGCCCCGCTTGGAGCCGGCGCACGTAGTCAGCGAGTGAGCTGGCCGGGACGCGGTGCAGCCGCCCAATATGGACCGCTGCGATGTCGCCTGAGGTGACAAGGCTGCGGATCTGACGGCCTGAGCACCGCAGTTGATCTGCGGCCTCGTCGAAGGTGTAGAGCAACCGTGGCTGCTCAGCGATAGCGCTGGCGGTGTTCAGCGCGGTCATGCGACTGCTGCCCTAACCGTCACTTCGTCGAAGAGTTCCTCGACGCCGACACCGAGCGCATGGGCTATGTTGCCGATGTCGTGGGCGGTGGGGACGTTCTCGTCCCGCTCCCACTTCACTACGGACGAGAACGAGCGATCGACGGCAACGGCGAGCGCTTCTCGCCTCAGATCCGCGGCCTCTCGCAGTGAGCGAAGCCTTACGCCGGAGAATGAACGCGCCATGGCATGACTCCCTTGGGAAGTCAAGCCCGGCGACTGTTGCCGCATTGCGGCGGGTGCGTCCGAGACGGCTTGCACCGCGAATCGTACATCCGTGCGGTTACACTGTCAAGTGTGTTGATACCCCTCCGGGTCACTAAGAACAGCGACCCGCGAGCCACCGCGCGCCGCCTCGTCGAGGCGTTGGCGAAGGGTGAGACCGTCTCATGCACCGCCTACGGGCGTCGGCGTCTGCGCGGCCACGACGTTGACGCCGTCCTCCACGCCATCAACGCCTTTGTGCTGGCAGAACTACCCGCGGTGAGGAGTGGCTACCAGCATCGCCGCGGCGGTGAGCGCTTCTGGCTGTGGTCGCTGGGCGAGCCCAAGCCGGTCGCGTGGTACGGGCGGGAGGAGCCTGACCCCCAAAGTTGACCCCCACGGACCCCCGTTCAGGGGTCGAATCACCACAGTTTTGTAGGTGAACGGGAATACAAGTGCCAGCACTTGCACCCTGCTTGGTCGTCCTTTGGATCCGGCATTCGAAGGTTCGAATCCTTCCTCCCCAGCCAATCGAGCCCCTGGCGACGAAAGGCTTGGGTGTCGGCGACGACGTCTGACCAGGCGCACGGCGGCACCCCGGCCCACGCCCGGCATGGAGCCCGCAGCCTCAGCCGCCGCCTGGATAATCGACGACGTGGACACGACGCAGCGACTGCGCGCGTGGACCCACGGGCGCCAGCGCCTGGGAGACCAGGCCGTAACACCGCTCGAAGCGATCGCCTCTGTTGTGGCCGTCTACAGCGCTCACCCCACTGCCCCGCTGGCCCTGTCGGCGCGATGCCGCACCATGAACGCTGCGGCGTTCCGCGAACTCGACCTGCGACGACTGGCGCTCCGCGTCCCGGGGATGCGCGGCTCTCAGTTCCTGGCTCCACGTGACCACGCGGCGCGGGTCTTCGGGGCATTCCGGATGACGCCTTCCGTGCTCGCCGCACGGCTGCGCCGCTGCGACCTGACACCAGACCAGTACGCCGACATGGCCGACCGGATCCTCGCCTCGGCCACACAGCCCCGGCTGCCGAAGGAGTTCCACGCGGTGACGGGGCGCTCCGGCCTCGAGCTGTCGGTTGTCCTGAACACGCTGCGTGTGCAGGGACGGATGCTGTGCGTCGCCGGAGGCAGCCTGCGCACGTCGAACCTGCGCTACGTTGCCACCGACAGCTGGGCGCCCGGAGCTCTCCAGGTGGCTGATCGCGACCGCGCCGTCGCCGAGGTCGCCGGCGACTACCTGCGTGGCTACGGGCCGGCGCGCGTTGCCGACTTCGCGTGGTGGGCCGGCCTGCCGAAGGGCTTGGCGCAATCGGCCCTGGCCATGCATACGACCATCGACGTCGAGGATGGGCTGTTGCTCCACAAGGATGACGAGGGGCCGTTCTCGACTGTGACGCCGCTGCGTGGGACAGTCGACCTCCTTCCCAAGTGGGACGCGTACACCATGGGGTTCGCGCCCGATGGCCGTGCCCGTCTTGTCCATCCCGACAATCAGCCGAACATCTACGTCACCAAGGGGAGGGTCGCCCCGGGGCAGCCGAACATCGGTCTGCCCGGCGACGGATTCCCCGTCGTCCTCGTCGACGGTGAGGCCGTGGGGACGTGGAACGTCACCGTCGCGGGTGCGTCTGTCGCCCTGTTCGACACCGCCGGGCCGGTGACACGACGCCGTCTCGAGGAGCGCCTCGACGGGGTCAGGGCACTCCTGTCGGAGCCGGCATAGAAGCGCCGGCCAGGCGCTCGAACGAGAACGGGGTCAGGTCGACCAGCGGAACCTCGCCCGCGATCTGCGCCGCCACCGCCTCCCCGATCGCGGCCGAGTGCTTGAACCCATGCCCGGAGCACGGCGACACAACAAAGACACGAGGATGGTCGGGGTGGCGATCGATGACGAAGTCACCACCGGGCGTCACTGTGTACAGACAGTTGGACGCCCTGACGCAGTCGCGCTTCAACCCCGGAAGACGATCCCTGATGATCGTGTCAAACAACTCGAAGCGTTCGGCAGACGCAACGTCACTCCGCGCCTCGTCGACGGTCGCGCTGCGCACCTCACTCTCCCCGGCAACCTTCACGGCGTCGCCCGCGCCCGCCACCGCCGGGAACCCGTAGAAGGCCCTGTCCCGGTCATCCCAGATGAAGACAGGAAAGCAGTCCGGCTGAAAGGACTCCAGGGCATCGCCGGCCGCGTACCAGTGCTGCACCTGGCGGGTGACCGCGAAATCAGCGGCGCACGGTGGACCGAGCACCTCGCCAAGCCAGGCCCCGACGGCAAGAACGAGCTCGCCGGCAGAGTACATCCCGCGATTGGTCGCCACCGTCACACCGTCCCCCTGCTGGGCGTAGTCGACGAGTGTCTCGTCGAGGCGCGTGACGGCCCCACCGCGTCGGGCGAGTTCCAGTTGCGCGGCCACGGCCGCTTCTGGGCGCACGAATCCGCCGCCCGGCTCGAAGTACCCCGTCTCATCACCGACCAGACGGAACTGCGGGAAGCGCGCGCCAATCTCCGTTGCGGTGAGCACCTCATGGTCGATGCCGAATGTCCGGGCGGCCTCGATCGTCGTCTCCAGGAAGTGGGTCTTGCCATGGTGACGCGCCCACGAGCCGGGCGACGCCAGGACGAGGACGCCGTTGCTGGTGAGGATGTCGAGGCCGGTCTCCTGCTCGATGGCGCGCCACAGCTGATGGGAGCGGAGGGCGAGCGGTACATACGCCAGGCCTTCGCCGGTGGCACATCGCGTGATCCGCGTCTCTCCGTGGGATGACCCCAGGTCGTGCGGCGGTGCGTAGCGGTCGATCCCCAGCACGCGCAGGCCCCGTTTCGCGAGCTGGTACAGGGTTGCGCTTCCCATGGCTCCCAGCCCGCACACCACGACGTCGAACCGCTCCATCAGTCGATCTTATGAGGCCCCCTCCCGGAGCCCGCCACGGAGGCGACGTCAATGAGATGTCGCTGGTCAGGTGTGCGGCAGCGGGCCGGAATGCGCCTCAGCACCGGACTGCGCCAGAATCGCGTCCAACCGGCCGGGAATCGGAGATCACCGGCAGCCGCCATCCCACGTCAACCATCCGCGGAGGGGTTCCACATGCGCCGCACCGTCACCCGTTCCCGCCGGCGCGGCCCGCTCGGACTGGCCGTCACGGCAACCATCGTGCTGGCCGCCTGCGGCAGTTCGACCACCACTACTTCGAGCGCACCGGCCTCGAGCGCCTCTGGCCCGTCGGTCCAGCAGAGCATCGCCAACGAGGTGCCCGCGTCGGTCAAGGGATCGCCGGTGCAGATCGCAACAGACGCCACATACGCTCCGAACGAGTTCATCAACCCCGACAATGGCAACATCCAGGGCTGGGACATCGACCTTGGCAACGCCATCTGCAAGGTGCTGGGCCTGGTCTGCACGTTCAACAACGTCACCTTCGACGACATCATCGCCCAGCTCAAGGCGTCCACACCGAGCGAGATCGCAGGCGGTGACAAGCCGCGCTACCAGTTCAGCATTTCGAGCTGGACGCCCACCGCCAAGCGCGAAGCGGGCGGCATCGACTTCATCACGTACTACCAGGCCGGCGAAGCCTGGCTGGTCAAGACAGGCGGGTCAAAGATCAGCACGGCCGCCGACATGTGCGGCAAGAAGGTCGCCGTGGAGGCCGGGACCACCGAGGAGTCGGACGCTTGGGGGTTCATGGGCATGCAGGTGGGGGGCACCGCGATCGCGGGTGATACCAATCACTGCCCCTCCGGACAGAACATCACGGTCGACAGCTTTCAGACCCAGACCCAGGCTGACCAGGCCTTGATATCGGCACGCGACGACTTCGGCTGGCTCGATCAGCCCGTCGCCGACTACCAGGTCAAGCAGCAGGGTGGCAAGCTCGAGATCGGCGGCTCGCCATGCAGCGTGACGCCGTACGGCATCGCGCTGGTCGCAGGCAACCCGCTTGAAAAGGCGGTGCAGGACGCCGTCAAGTACCTGATCGCCAACAGCTATTACACAAACATTCTCAATACCTGGGGCGTCAAGGACGGCGCGATCACAAGCTCTGCGGTGGCGCTGAACAACAACAACGCCGTTGGCCAGTCGTGCGTGCCCTCGTACTGACCGTCTGCTCTATGTCGTCCAGCGCCTGAACCAGTGAGGCTTCGATGCCGGACCTGAGCGCGCGGCCTGAGGCGATCAAGGCCGTGCCGCTCCGGCATCCGGGCCGTTGGGTCGCGGCGGTTGTCGTTCTCGCGATCGCCGCCGAAGTGGTCGGCACCATCTTCACGGCCCCAGACCTGCAGTGGGATGTGGTCAGCCACTACCTGTTCCAGGGCTACATCCTCGGCGGCGTCGTCCTGACCCTGGAGCTGACGGTGATCAGCATGGTCATCGGAGTCGGCCTTGGGGTGCTCCTGGCGATCATGCGACTGTCGCCGAACCCCGTCGTCTCCTCGGTGAGCTGGTTTTACATCTGGTTCTTCCGCGGCACCCCGGTGCTCGTCCAGATCTTCTTTTGGTTCAACATCAACACCGTCCTCCACGTCATCGGTGTCGGCATCCCGTTCACCAACATCGGCTGGCACGTGGGCACCAACACACTGATCCCCAGCGTGGTTGCCGCCATCCTCGGCCTCGGCCTCAACGAAGCCGCCTACATGGCCGAGATCGTCCGCGCCGGGATCATCTCCGTTGACCACGGCCAAACCGAGGCTGCGCAGGCGCTGGGAATGCGCCGGCTGCTGCTGATGCGACGCATCGTGCTGCCCCAGGCGATGCGAGTGATCATCCCGCCGACTGGCAATGAGACGATCTCCATGCTCAAGACGACCTCACTCGCATTCATCGCGGCGGTCACCGAGCTGTTCACACGGTCAGAGCAGATCGCAAACGCCAACGCCAGGGTCATCGAGCTGCTGTTCGTCGCCAGCATCTGGTATCTCTCCATGACGTCCGTCCTGACCTTCGGCCAGTTCTACATCGAGAGGCACTACGCGAAGGGCTCCCAGCGCGAGCTGCCACCAACTCCGCTGCAGCGGTTCCGGCGCATCCTCTTCCAGGGCCACGCGCCGCCGCCCTGGCCGGTGGCAGCCGGCCCCGGTGTGTCTCCCGCGGTGCACCAATAGATGGCCGCCATGAGCGCCATCCCCATGGTCCAGGCACAGGCCGTCCACAAGAGCTATGGCCGCCTCGAGGTGCTCCGCGGCATCGATCTGGAGGTGGCGCCGCGCGAGGTGATGTGTCTCATCGGTCCGTCAGGATCAGGCAAGAGCACGTTCTTGCGCTGCATCAATCACCTCGAGAAGATCGACGCCGGCAGGCTCTTCGTCGACGGCGAGCTGGTCGGCTACCAGCAGCGTGGCGACAAGCTCCACGAGCTGCGCGACACCGATATCTGCCGCAAGAGGAGCGAGATCGGCATGGTGTTCCAGCGGTTCAACCTCTTCCCACACATGACTGCCCTGGAAAACGTCATCGAGGCGCCGTTGCACGTCAAGGGCGAAGCGGCTGCGGTCGCGACGGTCCGGGGACGGAAGTTGCTTGACCGCGTCGGCCTTGCAGACAAAGTGGACGTCTACCCAAACCAACTGTCTGGCGGTCAGCAGCAGCGCGTCGCCATCGCCCGTGCCCTGGCCATGGAACCCAAGCTGATGCTCTTCGATGAGCCGACGTCGGCGCTCGACCCGGAGTTGGTGGGCGAGGTGCTCGACGTCATGCGCGACCTCGCCCAGAGCGGGATGACCATGGTCGTCGTCACCCATGAGATGTCGTTCGCGCGCGAGGCCGGCGATACCCTCCTGTTCATGGACGGCGGCGTCATCGTCGAGGTCGGCACGCCGCGCGAGGTCCTCGCCAACCCACAGCACGAGCGCACCAAGTCCTTCTTGGCGCACGTTCTCTAGCCGGCTGCGGTCAGGATCCGGCGCAACTCCGGTCGCTACCCGAGGTCAGTGTGTGGCGGGGATAGCTCCCATTCGCCCGGCGCGGAAGTCCGCGAACGCCTGGCGCAACTCGTCCTGGGTGTTCATGACGAAGGGGCCGTACCACGCGACCTCCTCGCGGATCGGACGCCCGCCGAGCACCAGGACGTCGAACGCCGGGGTGCGGCTGTCCTGGGTTGCGTCGGCGGCGATGGTGAGTGCATCACCGGCGCCGAACACCGCCAGCTGGCCGCTGCCGATCGGGCGCGAGTCTGTGCCCACCGTTCCGCGACCGGAGAGGACGTACACCAGCGCGTTGTGATCACGCGACCATGGCAGCTCGAGGCGGGCCCCCGGGCTGACGGTGACGTGGGTCATCGCCATCGGGGTGTGGGTGACACCCGGTCCAGATCCACCTGCAACCTCGCCCGCGATGACGCGGATGAGGGCACTCCCGTCGGGGGAGGCGAGCAGCCCGACCTGTCCGGCGCGGATGTCCTGGTAGCGCGGGTCAGACCACTTCTGGGAGGCGGGGAGGTTGACCCAGAGCTGAACCCCGTGGAAGAGCCCCCCGGAGGCCACCAATTCGGACGGCGGCGTCTCGATGTGGAGGATCCCGGCTCCAGCCGTCATCCATTGCGTGTCGCCGTTGGTGATGAGGCCACCACCGCCATTCGAATCCTGGTGCTGAAACGTGCCGTCGATCATGTAGGTGACCGTCTCGAAGCCGCGGTGGGGATGCCAGGGAGTGCCCTTGGGCTCACCTGGCGCGTACTCCACCGCGCCCATCTGGTCCATGTGAACGAAGGGGTCGAGCAGGCGCTGATCCACGCCGGCGAACGCGCGATGGACTGGGAAGCCCTCTCCCTCGAGGCCCTCCGGGGCGGTGGTGATGGACAGGACCGGCCGCTGCACGGCGCCGGGGACGGGAGCGGCGGTGCGCGGAAGAGCGGTGATGTCGTCGACGGTGACCGCGGGCATGCAGGAATCCTCAGGTTCTGCGACCGGATATACGGGTGTCGCTCCGGATAGTGTGACTGACCCGGCTCGACGCTAAACATACCGGCCGGCCCGGACCAGGCGCGCCCGCATGTTGTCACCGCCCAGCCGGGCTGACGTGCGGTCTCTCGGGCCGACCCTCCGCGACCGCCCCGGGGTACCCTCGCCGTATGCAAGTCAAGGAGCTCGGCCACGCCGTTCTGTATGTGCACGACATCGCACGCTCGTCAGCCTTCTACAGGGACGTTCTCGGCTGGAAGCAGATCTCGACCCCCGATCCACGCTTCCCGGCCGCCGCCTTCTCCAGCGGGCGCACCCACCACGAGCTGCTGCTCATCGAGGTGGGCGCTGAGGCACAGGAATTGCCCACGGGCCGCCACGTGGGCCTGTATCACCTCGGCATCAAGATCGGCGACAGCGACGACGAGCTTCGTGAGGCGGTAGCCCGATGCCGCGAGGCCGCCGTGCGCATCATCGGCCTCAGCGACCACACCGTGAGCCACAGCCTCTACGTCCTCGACCCCGACGGCAATGAGCTGGAGCTGTACATCGACGTGCCCGGCGTCGACTGGAGGACGAACCCCGAGGCCGTGATGGCCCCCACCCGGCCGCTGGCGCTGTAGCCGTGGCGGGCCAGCACAGGGAGTTCGACGTCGTCTGTATCGGGGCGGGAACGGTGTCGGAGGGCGTTGCCCACGAGCTGAAGGACACGGGCATCAGTCTCGCCATTGTCGAGCGCGAGCTCGTCGGTGGCGAGTGCCCGTATTGGGGGTGCATTCCCAGCAAGACGCTGCTCCGCTCTGCGGAGGTGATCGCCGAGGCCGGACGCGCTCGCGATCTCGCCGCCTCGCGAGTGGAGTGGGACGTCGACTTCGCCAAGATCGCCGAGCGTGCCAACTGGATGGCGCGCTATGAGGACGACACCAAGGCGGCGCAAGCGCTGCTCGATGACGGCGCCACCATCTTCCGCGGCGAGGGTCGCCTCACAGGTCCGACGACGGTGATGGTGGGCGACGATGTGCTGACGGCACGCAGCGGCATCGTCATCGGAACCGGCACATCGGCCGCGGTGCCGCGCATCGAGGGCCTCGACGGCGTTGACTACTGGACCAATCGCGAAGCGACGCTCACCCGTGAATTGCCTCGCTCCCTTCTCGTGCTGGGCAGCGGACCGATCGGCGCTGAGCTCGCCCAGGCCTTCGCTCGGTTCGGCACCGATGTCCGCGTCGTCGAAGCGCTCGACCGGCTCATGCCGGCTGAGGAGCCCGAGGCCGGCGCGGAACTCGCCAAGGCGTTCAAGTCAGACGGTATCGCGGTGAACCTCTCGGCCAAGGCGGTGGCTGCCGAAAGGACCGTGGACGGCATCGTCCTGCGCCTCGAATCGGGCGAGTCCTTCACGGGCGAGCGCCTCCTCGTCGCTGTGGGCCGTCGGCCCAAACTCAACGGTCTCGACCTCGCCGCCGCCGGCATCCTCACCACGGAGCGGGGCTGGATCAAGGTGGACGACCACAGCCTGCTCGCTGCCCCGGGCATCTGGGCGGGCGGCGACATCACCGGCATCGGCGCCTTCACGCATCTCTCCTGGTACCACGGGAAGGTCATCGGCAGGCAGCTGCGGGGCAGGCCTGCGCTCGCGGATCACCGGGCCATTCCCCGGGTCACCTTCACGGATCCTGAGATCGCCTCGGTCGGGATGAGTGAGGCCAACGCGCGCAAGCAGCTGACCGGCGTGCGCGTGGTCATCGCCGACAGCGGCAATGGCACGCGCGGCTACATCAACGGCCCGCCCGGTGGCGTGATCAAGCTGGTCGCTGACATGCAGCGCAACGTGCTGGTGGGCGCGCTCGTGGTGGGCCCTCGCGCAGGCGAGATGATCGCCGAGCTCACCCTGGCGATCAGGGCCGAGATTCCGCTCCCCGTGCTCGAGGACACCCTGCACGCCTTCCCGACGTTCTCGCGCGACCTCGACGGGCTCTTCCCGCAGCTCGTCGACTGAGCGGCGCACCGGCCATGGAAGCGACCGCGGCCCTGCAGCTGACGGATTGGCGTCGCCAGGTCGCCGTGTTGTATGCGCAGGTGCGCAGCTTCAACGACGGCCAGGCGGGATGGGAGGCATGGCGCGCCGGCAAGCAGCGGCTGTACGCCGGCCACCCGCAGTCGCCGGTTCCCGCGGAGCTGCGCACCGGGTACGTCTTCCCCAGCTTCCCCTATGACCCGTCGATGCGTGTTGTCGCCGAGCTGGTCGCGTGTTCGCCGCGTCATATCGAAGGCGACGGCGTGGTCCCCGGGATGACGCAGGTCGGTACGCTCGTGTTCACTCTCGAGCGGTCGGCGCGGTCGCTGGGCGCGTACTGGCTCGACGGCTACGCGGGCGGTCTGTTCGTGCCCTTCGCCGACATCACCTCGGGATCTGAGACATACGGCGGCGGCCGCTACGCGCTCGACACAGCCAAGGGAGCTGACCTGGGCAGCGACGCCGATCGGATCATTCTTGACTTCAACTTCGCGTACGCCCCCTCGTGCGCCCATGATCCGCAGTGGCGCTGTCCCCTGGCGCCGGCGGTCAATCGCCTGGCGGTCCCGGTGCGCGCCGGCGAGCGCAATGTGTGACGCTGTCGCCCGACGTCACCCTGCCCCGGGTCGCTAGTTGTAGTTCCCAGATAGGTTGTTGACACGAGCGATGGGTGGGAGCCCTCCCAGCGCGGTGTGGCAGCGATGGTGGTTGTACCTGTGCAGCCAGGCCGGGAGCAAGCTGGCTCGGCGA
>Ga0075522_10004240_pt1 | contig 10275 bp, 8 predicted proteins | sample NGEPerA_FD_74796 | JGI IMG/M metagenome (GOLD analysis project Ga0075522, IMG submission 74796) | Arctic peat soil microbial communities from the Barrow Environmental Observatory site, Barrow, Alaska, USA - NGEE PermafrostL2-A | ecosystem: Environmental > Terrestrial > Soil > Wetlands > Peat ...
GGGACATAAAACCAGAGGCAATAATTTCAAATGCGACTTAGAGGAAGTTCATTTTTCTCCCTTGAGTTCCCGAGGGATATGGTGAAAATAAGTCTTGAATTGTTGAACCGAAGTTTGGTGAAAAATTTAGCCAGGCCTGCCAGCGCCACATGATGAAAACCCAAGCCCAACCAATTTTTGAGCCATACCCATGAAGGCGCTTTTTTCCCACTCGCTGCCGTTTTTCCTGGCCCATGGCGGATCGCAAACGTTGATCGAAGCCCTGATGCGCGAACTGGCAAGCCTGGGCGTTCAGGTGGAGCCGGTGCGCTGGTGGGATGAAAACCAGACCGGCGACATCATTCATTATGTCGGCCGCCCCACCACCACCAGTATCCGGCTGGCCCATGAAAAAAAATTCCGGGTGGTGATGACGGATCTGCTTGACCAGACCGCCTCGCGCAGCCGGCCGCGTTTGTTTTTGCAGCGCACGGCCATCCGGACCGTCCGCACGGCGGCGCGGGGTCTGGCCGGAAGTTTCAGCTGGGGAGTTTACAAGGAGATTGACGCCATGGTTTTTGCCGTGGAGCATGAATGGGCGGTGGCCCAGTATCTGTTTGACGCCCATCCGCAGCGCGGACACATCATCCCGCATGGGCTTGAGGACGAGGCGCTAAAACAGCTCGCCACTCCGGCACCCGAAGAAGATTATCTCGTTTCCTGCGCGACGATCCATCCAAGGAAAAATTCGCTGTTGCTGGCGCAGGCCGCGCGTCTGGCCAAAGTCCCGATTGTTTTTCTCGGCAAGCCTTATTCGCCAGACAACGATTATTTCCTCCGTTTCAACGAACTGGCGGACGGCCAGTATGTCCGCTACCCCGGCTTTGTGTCCGAGGCGGAAAAATACCGCTATCTGCGCGGCGCGCGCGGGTTTGCGCTGCTAAGCCAGTTTGAAAGCGGCTGCATTTCCGTCTATGAAGCCGCCGCCGCCGGGCTGCCGCTTTTCCTCTCCGATCTGCCGTGGGCCGCCAAGAGCTATCCCCAGGCCAAAAATTTGCAGCTTGCGAAACTGCGGTCCGTCGGACAGATCGCATCCAATCTGGGCCAGTTTTACCAGGCGGCGCACCGGCGGCGCGAAACCACGTTCCCGGTTCTTTCCTGGCGCGAGGTGGCCAGGAAATACCTGCGCATCTACGAAAAAGTCCTGGCTCACTAATGGCATGAAGATCGCAATGCTCATTCCCGACAACCGGGATGAATTTGGAAAGTATGACGATCCCGTCCCCCATTTCGGACCGGCACCGTCGGCCCTGCTCGAAGGGCTGGTGGGAAATCCGGACTGCGAGATCCACATCGTGTCGTGCGTGCATCGTGCCATGACCGCGCCCGCGAAAATTGCCGAAAATATTTATTACCACGCGGTGGAGGTTGGCAAATGGGGCTGGTCGCGCGGCGGATATCTGGGCTGCATTCTGGCGGTCCGCCGGAAACTGCAGGAGATCCAGCCCGGCCTGGTGCACGGCCAGGGCACCGAGCGTTACTGTGCGCTGGCCGCCGTCTTTTCCGGCTTCCCCAACGTCCTCACCATCCACGGCAACATGCGGCACATTGCCGTGGTCAGTCATGCCCGGCCCTTTTCATTCCTGTGGATGGCGGCGCGGCTGGAAGGCCTCGTGCTGCCGCGCACGGACGGCGTGGTGTGCATCACGAATTACACGCGGAATGCGGTGAAAGACCTGGCCCGGCGAACCTGGCTGGTGCCGAACGCGGTGGACGCGAGTTTTTTTGACGTGCAGGCCGCGCCGGATTTGAACGCGCCACCGGTCGGTTTGTGCGTAGGCACCATCTGCGGCTACAAAAATCAAAATGCCTTCATCCGCGCGCTTGATCCGCTCGCCAAAGAAAAAAAATTCAAGCTCGTCTTGCTTGGCCAGCCGGAAGCAGGCGATTATGGGCGGGAATTTTTACAGCTCGTCCGGGAACGCCCGTGGTGTGAACACGCCGGGTTTGTGAACCGGGACCAGTTGAAGGCGCGGCTCAAGGCGGCAAGTTTTCTCGCGCTGCCCACGCGCGAGGACAATTGCCCGATGGTCGTGCTGGAGGCGATGGCGGCGGGCGTGCCGGTGCTGGCCTCAAAAATTGGCGGCGTGCCGGACCTGATTGAGTCGGAAAAAACTGGCATCTTCTGCGATCCGGATCAGCCGGAAAGTTTCCGTGAAGGCGTGGCAGTATTACTGGCGGACCGGGAATTTTCCCGGCAACTGGCCGTGGCAGCCAAGATGGACGCACGACGTCGTTTTCATCCGCAAGTTGTCGCCCGGCAACATCTGGAGATTTACCGGCAGGTGCTGGCGAAGCCATAAAATGTATTCTGAAACCAAACGGGTTGAATACCTTGACAGCATCCGCGGGCTGGCGGCTTTGTTTGTCCTGCTTTCGCACACAGTTGGAGCCTTCGCGTGGCCTCCGGCATACGGGGTTCTTTTTAGTTGGCCTTTGGTTTCGATCCTGTTCAATGGCAAGGAGGCGGTCGGGATGTTTTTTGTCTTGAGCGGGTATGTGTTGTCCAAACCTTATGTGAGTTCAACCGGAACGGCCGCGCCCCGCAAAATTTTTCTGCCAACGTTTTATCTCCGGCGCTTCATCCGAATCTGGGTGCCTTGGTTTTTTGTCTTCGTTGCCAGCATCTTCGCCCGCAAGTTCCTGTTTTTTCAACCCGTCACCGACCCGCCGGTTTCAAAATGGCTGAATCAGTTCTGGCAGGTTCCCTTGACGGCCGGGGATTTTTTCCGGCAATGCGCGTTCCTGCTGCATGATGCCACCCGGCAATTGTTGAACCAAGACTGGAGCCTGGGAGTGGAACTCAAAGGTTCCGTTCTAATCCCGCTCTTCCTTTTTCTGGCCCACCGCAAACGCGTGGGGCTGGAGCTGATGTTGGCGGCTGGGTTCCTCGCTTTTGTGGGCACCGGCCATTACTACGTTTCATTTATCATTGGCGTTTTGGTGGCCCGGTATGCCGATTTTTTCGCCGCGCGGTTCATGCCTTCCGGCCGGTTGGCAAGGATGGCGGTTTTATTTTTGGGCCTGCTGCTTTACCAGGGCTTTGGTTTGAGCGTGAGATATCTCCACGAGACGCAGCCAGCCTATAAATTGGGGTGGGTAATCACCAGCCTCGGCTGTGCCATTGTGCTGCTTTCGACTTTTGGCAGTCAAACCCTCCAAAATTTGCTGAACTATAAACCCATGGTCTTTCTCGGACGTGTTTCCTATTCGGTGTATCTGTTGCAGTTCATCATCATCATGTGTCTGCTGCCGCCATTGGTAAGACTGGTCAACGGATGGGGGATTGTTCAACGCCCGGCTCTTTTTGGGCTGACCATCCTGGCGAGTGTCGGCACCACCATCGGGTGCGCCGCCATCACTTACCGTTTTGTTGAAGTGCCAGCCATCAATCTTGGCCATCGGCTGACAAAGGAAATCCAACGCCGTTTTCAAAAACAATCTAAAATCATCGTGTGAGATTTACCAGCAGATGCTGCAAACGGCGGGTTGAAACAATTCCAAATCGTCTTTGGATTTGCCTGGCAGCCGGGACACTGCTTTACTCGCGCTGATGAATTCACATGTCAAATGAAAAATTCAAAATTCAAAATTCAAAATTCAAAAAAAGGCGGGGGCCGACGCCTCCAATTTCTCATTTTACATTTTACATTTTTAATTTGCACCGGCAGCCTGCTCTTTTTTTGCGTGGCCGTTCAAGCCGAGACGCCGTGGCCGGAAGCCACGAACCTTTGGAAATTTACGTTCACCTCCAGCCTGAACTACAACTCCAGCAAATCCACCCCGGCCATTGCGCCGGACGAAACCCTTTATGTGGGAACTTTTGACGGCACACTCTACGCCATCACGCCGGAGGGAAAGGAACAATGGCGGTTTAAGGCCGGGCGCGAAATCAAATCGTCCCCCGCCATCGCGGATGATGGCACCATTTATTTTGGCTCGCGCGACCGTGTGTTTTACGCCGTCACGCCGGCGGGAAAATTAAAATGGAAATTCGCCACCGGCGCCTGGGTGGATTCCTCGCCGGCCATCGCCAAGGATGGCACCATCTATTTTGGCTCGTGGGACAAAAATTTTTATGCGCTGCAGCCGGACGGCACGTTGAAGTGGAAACTGGCCGCCGGCGGCATTGTGGATTCTTCCCCGGCGATCGCGGCGGACGGCACCATTTATTTTGGCGCGCACAACCGGAAACTTTACGCGTTGAATCCCGACGGCAAAGTGCGCTGGACTTTTTTGACGGCGGGCGAAATCACGTCGTCTGCCGCCCTCGGCGCCGATGGCGGCATTTATTTCAGTTCGACGGATGGCAATCTTTACCGGCTCAAACCGGACGGATCGGAAATCTGGCGTTGCCGGATCGGCGGCGGTTCCGATGGGTCTCCCGTGCTGGCGGAAAATGGAAATATTTTTATTGCCGCCGGACATCGCGTGCTGATTATTTCTCCCGCCGGCGCCAAACTCTGGAGTTGGGAATCCGCCTGTTGGATGGATGAGACGCCGGTGACCGCCCAAGGCACGGTTTGCTTCTCGGCACCCTGGCGGCAACTGTGGGCCAAACAGCCGGACGGCACCCCGTTGTGGGAAGGGCAACTGACCGACAATCTCACCTCCTCGCCGGTCATCAATGATCAGGGTTTGATTTTCTTTTGCTGCGGAACTTATGTTCTGGCGCTGCAACCTCCGGTGGCGCTGCTGCCGGCGAACAGTGCGTGGCCCATGTTCCGCGCCAATGCCCGGCATACGGGCCGGACGGCGAATTAGCCGCTGGCGCTGGAAATTGGGCGTTGAACCCGAAGCGGGCGGTTGCCGCTTCGGAATTAGAGTTGAAGCGGCGGATGCCTGCGCCGGGCAATGGCCGTCAAATTCAGAAGCAAAAAAACGTGCGGAGCGGGTGGTTTGGTATTGCGCGGGGTTTGCCGGTTGGAATAGATTGGGCAGCGTCAAACGAACGCGGCTTATGCGGCCTGTTTCGTGACGGTTTGCCAGCAAATGAACAATCCTAACTCACCGGCGCTGTTTCGGTCGCTGATCGTCTTTGCGGTCAGTGTCTTGCTGGCCATCATTGTGGGCTGGACGCTCACCAACCCGCTGGATTACCAGTCCGTGGGATTTATTGGCGTGCTGACGGCCCTCCTGTCTTTCCCCCTGTTGATGAAGTGGCATTACCCGTTGTTAATCTTCAGTTGGCAATGCCCCATCACGCTATTTTTTCTGCCCGGCCACCCCAGTCTTTTCATGCCCATGGTGCTGGCCAGTTTAAGCATTTCAGTGGTGGAACGCATCTTAAACAAGGAACAGCATTTTGTCCCGGCGGCGGTCGTCCGCTGGCCGCTGGTGGCCTTGCTGGCCGTCGTCCTTTTCACGGCGGAACTGACCGGCGGCTTCGGTTTCCGGTCATTGGGATCCGAGGTTTATGGTGGCAAGAAATATGCGACACTGATCATCGGTATCTTGAGTTTCTTTGCCATCACCGCCCGGTCCATCCCAAGGAAAGACGCTAATTTTTATCTCTTCCTTTATTTTGCCGGCTCCTTGTTTAATTTCATTTCAGATTTGTATCCCGTCATCCCGTCGAGCTTGCGCTACATCTTTCTGTTCTTCCCGGCCATTGTCCACGACTTCGACACCTTGGGCCATGCCGAACTGGAACTGGGTGTAACCCGTCTATACGGAATCGCCGCCACTGCAGGCACGGTCTTTTACTGGATGCTGGCCCGGTATGGCGTCCGCAACATCTTTCTGGCAGGCAAGCCCTGGCGGCCGCTGGTGCTCGCGCTTTCCTTTGTGATGATCTTCCTGGGTGGTTTTCGCTCAGGCGTTGGTGACGCGCTGCTGATTTTCGGATTGATTTTCTATTTGGAAAAAATGCACCGTTCCATTTTGATGCTGCCGCTGGTCCTGATTGGCATCATGGGGAGCGTGGCCCTGGTGCCGCTGGCACCGCACCTGCCTTATACGTTCCAACGGGCGCTGGCGTTTCTGCCCCTGAAAATAGATTCGGACGCCCGGATGGATGCCCAAGGCTCCACGCAATGGCGGCTGGACATATGGCAGGGGTTGCTGCCGGAGGTTCCAAAATATTTATTGCTGGGCAAGGGGTATGCCTTCTCGGCTGAAGTCTATACTGAAATGATGGGGCAGAATGCCACCTTCAAGACATTTGACCCCTCGCAAGATCCCCTGGCCCTGTCCAGCGATTTTCACAGTGGCCCGTTTTCCGTGGTAATCACCTTCGGCATCTGGGGGGTGCTGGCCTGGCTCTGGTATTGGGCGGCCGGTTTCTATGTGGTCTGGCGCAATTACCATTATGGCGATCCGGCGATCCGGCACATCAACCTGTTCTTGTTTGCCTCGTTTGTATGCAAGTGCATTTCGTTTCTCTTCATCTTTGGCGGCATCGTGGAGGATGTGGGCGGCTTTGCCGGCATCGTCGGTTTGAGCCTCGCCATGAACCACGGCATGGCGCGTCCGCAGCCGCAGCTTCACGCCAGCCCGGCCGCAACCACCAGCCCGCGTTTATCCCTTCCGGTCCGGCCAGCTTTCCAGCGTTAGCCGAAAGCAATGGAATCAAGGGACTCCGCGTGAAGCCCAAACTGCTCATCATCGAACTCTGGGGGCTGGGCGATCTGGTGATCGCCACCCCCTTCATCCGGGCGGCGGCGGAAAAATTTGAGGTCACGCTGCTCGCCAAACCGTTCGCACAGGAAATGCGCCCGCGCCTCTGGCCGGCGGTGGCCGTGGTGCCATTCACCGCGCCGTGGACGGCATTCCGTTCCAAATATAATCTCTGGCGCTGGCCGTGGATGGAAATGCTGCGCCTGCGCCGCGAACTCCAGGTGGAAAACTTTGACTGCGCCGTCTCCGCCCGCTGGGACCCGCGCGATCATTTCCTCCTCAAGGCCGTCGGTGCCCGCGCAAGGCTTGGTTTTCCGCGGCTGAAAAGCCAGCGCTACCTCACGCAGGCGCTCACGCGGCCCGATCCGCTCGCGCACCGCAGCGAATACTGGCGCGTGGCCGGACACGCACTGGGTTTCCATTTGCCGGCCCGCGACGAAATCGTTCCGCCCGCCCGTGAACCCTCGTCCGTGGCGTTCCTCCACAGCGGCGCCCGCCTGCCGGCCCGCGTCTGGCCGCTGGAAAATTTCCAGCACCTCGCCGCGCGATTGCGCGCAAAAAACATCGCTGTGCAAGTCGCCTGCGACCCCGACCAGCTCGGCTGGTGGCGCCAGCACGGCGAAAACGCCGCCTGCCCGCGCAATGTCGGCGAACTTTTTGCGCTCGTGGACCGCGCGGGAATTTTCATCGGCAACTGCTCCGGCCCCGGCCATCTCGCGGCCATCTGCGGCGTGCCGACGTTCACCGTCTATGGTCCGTCATTGCACGAGTGGTGGGCGCCGATGCACCCGGCGGCGGAAATTTTCGAGGGCCGCGCCTGTCCTTACAAGCCGTGTTCGGATTACTGCCGCTACGCCACGCCGTTTTGTTTGTGGAAAGTTCCCGTGGACGAGGTCTGGCCGCGCGTGGAAAAATTCGCCGCCCACAACCTGCAAAAAATTGCATCGCCTAAAGCCGGTTCCACCACACTGCCGTAGGCTTCGGCACGTCCACGATTACGCGCCGTTCCGGACTTTGCCGGGTATAGATCGCATAGCTGGTCGCCGCAAGGTTGAAGTGTCCCGCGCGCAGCCGGCGCAGGCGGTGATTCACAATCCACAGCGGCTTCAAGGTTTTAACCCATCGGGGAATCATGGCATCGGTCGCGATTTTTTCGCGGATGGCGTTTGGCTTAAGATTCATGTTGTCGCCGGTGTCGGCAAATGCCGAGGTGAACGAATCGCACACGGCCATCGGCACTTGTTGATTCATCAGCGCCAGCACCCAGTGGAAATCGCCGAGGTCGCGCCATTTCGTGTCAAAAAAAATGCCGCGTTCGTGAATGACCTTGCGCCGGATGAAAATGGAGCTGGTCAGCGCCATGAACCGGAACCAGGCGCCCTGCGGATGCGGCGTCAACGCCTGGCGGTGGCAGACGTATTTCCCGCCGCCGTCGGTAATAATGCTGCCGGCCAGGACGACCTCAACCTGCGGATGCGCCGCAAAAAAATCGCGCACGGTCGCCAGCGCGCCGGGCAGATACTGTTCGTCGCAGTTCAGATACGCCAGGATGTCGCCGGTCGCGCGCCGATAACCGCGATTCACGGCGTCATACATGCCCGCATCTTTTTCGATGAATGCCTTCACCCGCCGGTCCTGCGGCAGCCAGTCCTGCGTGCCGTCGTCCGAACACGAATCCTGCACGATATGCTCAAACTCCACGCCCGGCTGATCGGCCACGGAGGCGATGCACAGCTTCAACCACGCGGAATTGCGGAAGCTCGGCGTGATGATGGAAAACTTCATTTATAAACAATGCAAAATTAAAAATTGGAAACTGTAGTTTGCGCATTCCGGTTCCACATTTTGCATTTTTAATTTTGCATTTTTAATTGTCAGAGTTTCGTCCGGAACCTTTGGGCAACCGGAATCCGCCGGCCCATGCCGAACGCGCGCGGCGAAACCTTCAGGCCCGGCGCGGCCTGCCGCCGTTTGTATTCGCTGAAATTGATCTTGTTCACCACGTCGTTCACCACCGCCGCGTCAAATCCGCGTGCAATAATTTCCGCCTTGCCCAGATTTTTCACGACATACAAATCCAAAATCCCGTCCAAAATTTCATACGCCGGCAACGAATCCTGATCCTTCTGCCCCGGCCGCAGTTCCGCGCTCGGCGGCTTGGAAATGGAATCCGCCGGAATGATTTCGCGCTCACGGTTGACCCAGCGCGAAATTTTGTAGACGTCCGTTTTCAAAACATCCGCGAGCGGCGCCAGCGCGCCGTTCATGTCGCCATAAAGCGTGCAATAGCCCACGGCCATCTCTGATTTGTTTCCCGTCGTCAAAACCAGCGCGCCGAATTTGTTCGACAACGCCATGAGCGTCACGCCGCGCAGCCGCGACTGCACATTTTCCTCCGCCTCGTTCGGCTTGAAATTGGCGAACGCCTTTTCCAATTGTTTTTCCACCGATTGAAAAACGGGTTCGATGGGAAAAACTTCGTAACGGAGGCCAAGATTTTTTGCCAGCCGCTCCGCGTCCGTCAAACTGCCGCGGCTGGAATAACGCGCCGGCATCGAGACACCCAGGACATTTTCCGCGCCGAGCGCGTCGGCGGCAATCGCGGCGACCAGCGCGGAGTCAATGCCGCCGGACAGGCCGACGATGACCGACTTGAAACCGCACTTGCGGACGTAATCGCGAACGCCCAGCGACAGCGCGGAAAAAAGCAGTTGCTCGCGCGGCGGAAAATCGTTTCCGCCTTCCACTTTCCGCTTTCCGCCTTCTCTTAAATCCACGACGAGAATTTCCTCCGCAAAACCCGCGCCAAGCGCGAGCAGCTCGCCGCTGGAATTCAACACGACGCTGTGGCCGTCAAAAATCAGCTCGTCGTTCGCGCCGATGGCATTGACCTGCGCGAGCGGAATTTTTTCATCGCGCGCCACGCGCCGGAGCATTTCCAGCCGGGTCTTTTCCTTGCCGTCGCACCACGGCGACGCGGAGATGTTCAAAATCATTTCCGCGCCTTGAGCTATAAGTTCGCGCACCGGGTCGCCGCGATACAGACGCTGCGGCCAGAAATCCTCGTCGTTCCAGATGTCCTCGCAAATCGTGATGCCGAGTTTGCGGCCGTTGAATTCAAACGGCGCGACGCTTTTCGCCGGTTCAAAATAACGGTCTTCGTCAAAAACATCATAGGTTGGCAGCAGGCTTTTCGTTGTGCGCCAGATGATCCGGCCATTTTGCAAAACGGCGGCGGCGTTGCGGAGCGCGCGGCCGGGACGCTCGGAATTCCGGTCCACAAAGCCGACGCAGAGCGGCACGGGGCCGGTCTGGCCGGCGGTTTCCGCCAGCGCCGTCAGGCTGGCTTCCACAAAATCCTCGCGCTGGAGCAGGTCGCGCGGCGGATAGCCGCAGAGGAAAAGTTCCGGCGCGAGAATAAATTCCGCGCCGAGCGAAACCGCCCGCGCGTAGGCGGCCAGAAGTTTTTCGCGGTTGGCCGCGAAGTCGCCGACGGTCGCATTGAGCTGGAGCAGGCCGATGATCATTTTTGATTTATGATTTGCGATTTATGATTTGTCCGGCGCGTGAACCGACAGTGAAATCATAAATCATAAATCATAAATCGTAAATCTATTC
>Ga0075522_10004242_pt1 | contig 10272 bp, 7 predicted proteins | sample NGEPerA_FD_74796 | JGI IMG/M metagenome (GOLD analysis project Ga0075522, IMG submission 74796) | Arctic peat soil microbial communities from the Barrow Environmental Observatory site, Barrow, Alaska, USA - NGEE PermafrostL2-A | ecosystem: Environmental > Terrestrial > Soil > Wetlands > Peat ...
GTACGGATATTATTAAGGCACTGGCCTTGGGAGCACGCGCGGTAGGCATCGGGCGCGCGTATCTCTACGGGCTCGCGGCGGCGGGTGAGGCGGGCGTTGCGCGCGCCATCGCAGTTCTGGCGCAGGAGCTGCGACGGGATCTGGCGCTTATGGGCTGCGCCGATCTGAAGTCGATCCGCCGCGACTGCGTGGTTGCGCCACAGGGATGGCGCCATAAGAACTAGAACATTCGACAGGGGGAATTTCCATGTTCCAGCAACTTTTGACTCCCGTTGGCGGCCTTGGCATGTCTTTTATCGTGGCAACCCTGCCGGTCGCAACGGTACTGATACTGCTTGGGGTTCTGCGCAGACCCGCCTGGCAGGCGGCGCTCGCGGGCCTCATCGTCGGCCTCATCGTGGCGATTGCGGTGTGGCAGTTACCCATCACCCTGGCTGTGAACTCGGTGTTGAACGGCGCGGTATTTGCACTGTGGCCGGTGATGTGGATCGTGTTCAACGCGCTGCTGCTCTATAACATTGCGGTGCGTTCGGGACGCTTTGATGCGTTTCGTAGCTGGATCCTTATGCACCTGCCGAATGACCGGCGCGTGATTCTGGTTGTCATCGGCTTTTGCTTCGGTTGCCTTCTCGAAGGTATTTCCGGATTCGGAACGCCGGTCGCCATTACAAGTTCTCTGCTGATCCTGATCGGCTTTCCACCACTCGAAGCACTCGTCTTCGTTTTGATATTCAATACGGCACCGGTTGCGTTCGGTGCACTCGGTGCGCCGGTGACGGTGCTCGGTGCCGTCACCAGTTTGCCTGCGGCGACGCTTGCAGCAATGGTGGGGCGCCAGCTACCGGTCATGGCACTCATCCTGCCGTTCTACGTCATCGCGCTGTACGGCGGCTTGCGCTCACTGCGCGCACTGTGGCCACTACTGCTCGTGGCCGGAGGTAGTTTTGGCATCTGTCAATTTTTGGCGTCCAATTATATCGACTACACCTTGACGGATGTGCTCGCCTCGATGGGTTCGCTCGCAGCGACCTTTATTCTGCTGCGGTTCTGGAAGCCCGCCGCGGATCCTGAGTTCATGATCGGGGGCTCGGGGCTCGAAGCCGAGCGCGCTGCCGGCGCCGTGCCGCGCTGGCAGGGCTGGTTGCCGTGGATCATCGTGTCGGCGGTCGTGATCGTTTGGACGTTCTCCAAAACTGCCGCCATAGGGCAGCAGGCGATTAAATGGCCCGGCCTGCATAACGCCATTTCCATTACGCTTTACAACGATAAACCGTACGCCGCCGTTTGGAACTTCCAGCCGCTCGGCACCGGCACGGCAATTCTGCTTGCCGCCATAATCACGGCGGCGATAGTCGGCGTTAGACCGCGAGCGTTCTTCAGCTGCGTCGCGCAGACGTTCCGGCAGGCGTGGCTTGCGATCTTGACGGTGACCTTGATCGTGGGTCTTGCCTATTTGATGAACTATTCAGGCATGGCCTATACGCTCGGCAAGGCGGTTGCCTCCGCCGGGCATGCATTCATTCTGCTGTCGCCATTCTTGGGCTGGGTCGCGGTGTTCCTCTCCGGCAGCGATACTTCCGGCAACGCGCTCTTTGGTAACCTGCAGGTGGTGGCTGCGCGGCAACTGGATTTGAATCCGGTTTTGATCGCGGCAACCAATTCCTCTGGCGGCGTCATGGGCAAGATGATCTCGCCGCAAAACATCGCAACCGGCGTTGCTGTCACCGATCTGCGCGGCCGCGAGGGCGAGGTGCTGGCACGTACGTTTGTGCACAGTGTGGTGTTGACGATACTGCTGGCGCTGCTCGTAGTCGTGCAGCAGTACATAATCCCCGAGATCATTCCGAGCGTGCCCGCGGCCGCGAGCGCGCATTCGCCATAACGGAGTTATTGGCGTTTTTTGCCGCCGCGGTTACCGCTCTGTAACCGCGGCGTGACTGACTTCATAACCGCTCTCTCCCTAACATGCAGTTCGGATGCGAACGCGCATCCGTCGCGTGATCACAACAAGATTGGGGGAGGGTGTTATGCGTCTCTTTCATGCCGGCTTTGCCGGCTTCGTAGCGGTCGCGCTCTTTGCGGGCGCCGCCGTAGCTCAGACTGAAAGTGCGACCGACAATGCGGCGCTTCAAAAAAGGCTCGATGAGCAGGACCGGCGCATCAGGGAATTAGAGCGGCGCCTGGAAGCGGGCGCTGCGCAACCGAGCGTCGTAACTTCTGCGCCGTCCTCCAGCGCGCCGGGTGGTAGTGGAAGCGTCGTGTCTGCCGCCGAGCCCCCTCCTGCGCCATCCACCTCGTCGTTCACCGGCGCAGCGCCGGGTGTTCCGGTAGTCGCAACCGCAGGATCTGCCGGCTACTCGCTGCAGACCGCTGATGGGTCAAGCTCAATCAAGTTTCACGCCAACCTTGCCGTTGACGGTCGGTATTATTCAAACGGCGCGCCGAGCAGCGCTAACGGCTGGCTGTTGCGACAGGTGCGTCCCTACATCGACGGCACGATCGATAAGATCTTTGACTATCGGCTGGTGCCGGATTTTGCTAACGGCAAGACCATCATTCTCGACGCCTATGCTGATGCGCGCATCCGGCCGTGGTTTGTGGTGCAGGCCGGCAAGTTCAAAGGCCCCGTGGGTCTTGAGCGTCTGCAGTTCTCGCCTTACAACCGCTTTATCGAACTGGGTCTAACCTCCGACCTCGTGCCGAATCGCGATTTGGGACTGCAGATCGCCGGTGATGTCGGCCAGGGCCTCTTCTCCTACGCGTTCGGCGGTTTTGACGGCGTGACGGACGGCACCAGCACCGATGCCAGTCCGAATCCGGACGTCGACAATAATTCCGGGCACCTCGACTGGGAAGGTCGCCTCTTCATGCGTCCGTTCGCGCATGCGGGGAATCCCTGGTTGAAGGGCTTCGGCATCGGCATTGCCGGAACGCGCGCGGACACGACCGGCTCGCCGGGCGCCGCCGCTGTCGGCACGACAGCCGCTATTGCCTCGAACGCCATTCTCGCAAGCTACAAGACTCCCGGGCAGCAGACATTCTTCTCCTACCGCGGCGGCACGACGCCTTCGTACGCGAATGGCGAGCGGGTGCGCTGGTCGCCGCAGTTCTACTACTACGCGGGACCCGTCGGCCTGATCGGCGAGTATGTCGATTCCAAGCAGGACATCAGCAGGGTCGGCAGCGCCACCACTACGGCGCGCTCCGGCAGCGTGGATAACAAGGCGTGGCAGTTGAGCGCAGCGGTCTTCCTGACGGGTGAGGATGAGGCCTACTACGGCTTTGAGCCGAAGCATCCTTTCCAGGTCGGCGGTCCGGGTTGGGGTGCGTTTGAACTCGCCGCTCGCGTGCATCAGCTCACCATTGATGACGCAGCTTTTGCGGGTGGCTCCTCCTCGTTCGCCGACCCGTCTGCATCGGCACGCGCGGCCCGAGCGGTCGGTGGTGGCCTGAACTGGTGGCTCAATCAGAATCTGCGCTGGATGCTCGACTACGAGGTCACACGCTTTGATGGTGGTGCTAAGAACGGCGCGGATCGGGCCGACGAGCGACTTTTGTCGACGCGCTTCTTCCTCGCCTTTTAACGGAGCCACAGCATGTACGGAAGAATGTATCGAAGAATGTCCCCGGTGCGCGCCGCAGTCGTGGTAATCGTAGTAGTCGCTGCGGCTTTGGGCGTGCTCGGGCTGAGCGGCTGCAAGCCGCAAAACTCCGGTGACGCCGGGCCGGCGCATGGCGGCCAAGTCACGATTCTCAACGTCTCCTACGATCCGACACGCGAGTTGTATGTGGATTACAACGCGGCGTTCGCCAAGTACTGGCTGGCAAAAACCGGCCAGAAGGTGTTGATCAACCAGTCGCACGGCGGTTCAGGCAAGCAGGCGCGCTCTGTTATCGATGGGCTCGCGGCCGACGTGGTCACGCTCGGACTTGCGGGTGACGTTGACGCTATCGCCACCCAAGGCAAGCTCCTGCCTCTAAACTGGCAGAGCCGGCTGCCTAACAACAGTGCTCCCTATACATCGACGATCGTGTTTCTGGTGCGCACGGGCAACCCCAAGAATATTCAAGACTGGGGCGACCTCATAAAGCCTGGCGTCCAAGTAATCACCCCGAACCCCAAGACCTCAGGCGGAGCACGCTGGAATTACCTTGCTGCTTGGGGCTGGGCACTGAAGCAGCCGGGCGGCAGCGACGCTTCTGCCCGAGATTTCGTACAGAAGCTCTATAAGAACGTTCCAGTACTCGATACCGGTGCGCGTGGTTCTACGACGACTTTCGTACAGCGTAAAATCGGCGATGTGCTCCTTGCCTGGGAGAACGAGGCCGAACTTGCCATCAAGGAAGTTGGCGCGGATAACATTCAGCTCATTGTGCCGTCAATCAGCGTGCTCGCCGAACCGTCGGTCGCTGTAGTCGACAAAGTAGTCCTGCAGCGCGGCACGCGCGAAGTTGCGCAGGAGTATCTTGAGCATCTCTATACTGCGGAGGGGCAGGAGATCGTTGCGCGCAACTATTATCGGCCGCGCGACCCGCAGGTTGCTGTCAAATACGCGAAGCAGTTCCCCGCTCTTAAGCTCGTGACGATCGCAGATTTTGGTGGTTGGACGAAAGTGCAGAAGGAGCACTTCGCTGACGGCGGCATATTCGATCAGATCTACGCGCACTGAGGCTTGTTTCGAGCTACTCCACAATCAACTTATAGCCTGACCCGGCCGCGGTCTGCAGCAGCACGGGGTTTGCCGGGTCAGGTTCTATTTTCTGCCGCAGCCGGTGCACGAGTTGTTTCAGCAGCTGGCGATCGCCGGAATTGCGATGTCCCCACACCTGCGCTAGCAGCCGCTCGGAATTGACACTGCGGCCGGCGTTGCTGAGCAGCATTTGCAGAAGGCGCAGTTCAAGTTTCGTCAGGCGTACCGGATCGCAGCCTGCAATCGTGACCGAGTGCTCTTCCAGATCGAGGGTTACGCGGCCGGCAATAAGCGGCGTTGAGCTTTCCGCGCCGGCACGCCGCAGCAGCGCCTTGATACGCGCGAGCAGTGTGCGCGGGCTAAAAGGCTTGGTCAGAAAGTCATCCGCACCGAGCTCAAGCGCGCGCACCAGATCTTCCTCCTCGCCGCGCACGGTGAGCATCATGATCGGCACGCGCGACTTGGTGCGGATCGCCTCGCACACCTGAAAGCCGCTCGCGCCGGGCATGTTGATGTCGAGCACGACAAAATCCGGCGACTCGGCATCAAAGGCCCGTAGCGCCGTTTGGCCATCGGCCGCGCGCACTACAAAGTAGCCGGCCTGTGTGAGGGTAAAGGCAATGAGCCCAAGCAGGTCGCGGTCATCGTCGGCGACCAGGATTTTCATTCGGGCGCTTCCACAGGCAGCGTGATCATGAAGCGCGTGCGGTTCTCGTGGGTGCGCTCGGCCGCAATCGTACCGCCGTGCCGGTCAATAATCGATTTTACGATCCACAATCCCAAGCCGAGCCCGCCCGGCTCGGGCTCCACGTCGGCACCGCGACGGAAGCGTTCGAAAATCGTAGGGCCTGCCGCATCGGGCACTCCGGGACCTTCATCATCTACCCAGGCGATTACGCGCGTGTCGCTCTGTTTCGCTGCGCCCACCCGTATGACGCTGCCTTCGGGGGCGAACTTGCTCGCATTGGCTAGCAGGTTCACGAACACCTGGGTCAAACGCATGGCGTCGCCATCAACGAGCGGCAAGTCCTCTGGCAGCTCGACTTCAAGGGCCTGATTGCGCAACACGAGAATCGAGCCGATGAGGGTGCGTGTGTCATCGATAACGTCGCTAAGCGTCACGCTCTGGTGCCGGATCGACAGCTGACCCGATTCGATGCGGGTGCTCTCGAGCAGATTGTCGATGAGTTGCGTCAAGCGCACCGTGCCACGCTCGAGCGACAGCACGAGTTCAGCGCGGGCCTCGGCGGGCAGTGTCGTCAGACCCTCGCGCAGCAGCTCGATCGAGGCGAGTTGTGCAGCAAGGGGCGTGCGAAACTCATGTGAGATATTGGCGAGCACCGTATCGCGCGCACGCCGCACGGCTTCAAGTTCCGTCTCGTCGCGGATCACCTGCACCTGCAATCCATCGACCATCGCTGAGCTTGCGATGACAGTGGTGCGCGCCGCGCCGGTGCTCGTCTGCAGCCATTCAATCGACTGCGCCGTGCCCTCCATGCGCGCCCTGACAATCGGGCAATTAAAGTCGCACGGACGCAGACCATTGACATCGCGCGGTTGCAGCACATCGCCGCAGAAACGACCGATGGCGCTTGCCGTATCGACGTTGAGCAGGCGCGCGGCCTGCGGGTTCAGATAGCGAATCGCGCGGTTTTTGTCGACCGCGTACACGCCCTCGACGATTCCGGACAGCACGGCCCGGGCTTCCGCCTCGCGGCGGCGCAGCGTGCTCGTCAAATCAACGAGGTTTCTGCGCATGTCCTCCATCGTGCGTGCGAGCGTGCCAACTTCGGCGGCGCCGCCCGGCGGTATGGAAGTTGAAAAATCCCCCTGGCCCAGGCGCACTGCCGCGGCGGTGAGCGCCCGCACCGGGGCTGCGACCAACTGGCCGAGAATGATCCCGGTGAATACCGCCGACAGCGCCAGCAGCAAGGCGGTGAGTTGCAGGCGCCGCGCAAGGTGGTTCGTCGGCTCGTCGATGGAGGCGGCAGGCAGGCGCGTTTCGATGAGTGCGATCGCCTCACCGGTCGATGCAAACACAGGCACGCTTGACGCATAGACATTGAAGAGATTGACGCGTTGCACGGCAGAGTGTCCATCCGCAAGGCCTGCGGAGTGCAGCGCGGTGAATGCATCAACGGGGGCGGCGGCAAAATTTCTGTAATTGATGAGGCGGACTTTAAGTCCCACATGGTCGCTCAGACTCTTGGCGAGCTGTGCATCCATGAAGCGCACGATGAAGACGCGGGTCGCCTTGTCTTCGCCGAAACTTGCAACGGCTCCCAGGACTGCAAAGGCGGCACGGGCGGGGGATGCGAGAAAACTCTCGCCCTGTTCGTCGCTCGCCGTCACGACGTCGTCCCAGGGCACGGACTGGCCAGCCTGCACGACGAGGTCCTTGCCTTTGACGACCGCGCACGCGTTGACGGCTTCAGCCTGACAGAAACGACGCAAGAACAAGCCGAGTGCTTCGCTCGGTTCCTCGGACAAGAGCCGCTGCAAAGTGGGCCGATCGGCGAGCACGTGCGCCGCGGTGACGGCGTCCTCGCCCAAGCGTCTTAGGTCCTCGCGCGCCATCGCACCGGCAAGCTGCACGCGCGCTTTACCCTGTTCGTCAGCAAGATCGCGTAGCCGGCCAATCGCCGAGAAGGAGATACCGCCCACGACCAACAGCACAATCGAGACGTTGATGGCGGCAAGCCACCAGCCAAGGCCCGTCTTCGCGGGGTCAAACTTGAGCCGCAACCAAAGCTCGCGTGCGCGCTCAAGCATGCTGTTAACGCCGCCGCCGGTAACCAGTGCGTTCAACGAGGGTCTTCACGACGAGCGTTGCGACCGCGAGCAGCATCAAGAGCGATGCGACGGCAAACGCACCGACGAAGTTGTACTCGTTGTAGAGAATTTCAATATGCAAAGGCATGGTGTTCGTAAGGCCGCGGATGTGGCCCGAGACCACGGAGACTGCGCCGAACTCGCCCATGGCGCGCGCATTGGTCAGGATGATGCCGTACAACAGCCCCCAGCGCACTTTTGGCAGTGTGATACGAAAGAATGTGAGCCAGCCGCCGGCGCCGAGCGTAATCGCAGCCTCCTCCTCGTCGTTGCCGACCTGCTGCATGAGCGGAATCAACTCACGCGCGACGTATGGGAACGTCACGAACATGGTGGCGAGGATGATGCCCGGGAGGGCGAATATGATGCTGATGTTGCGCTCCTGCAGCCAGCTTCCAAACCAGCCCTGCAGACCAAACAAGAGCACGTAGATCATGCCGGAGATGACCGGCGATACCGCGAGAGGCAGGTCGATGAGCGTGATGAGGAAGCTCTTGCCCTGAAACTCGAATTTGGCGATTGCCCAGGCGGCGCACAGCCCAAATATCGTATTGATAGGCACGACCACGAGTGCGGTGATCAAGGTGAGACGGATCGCAGCTCCCGTGTCGGGGTCGTGAAAGCTTGCGAAGTACGCGCCGAAGCCCTTCGCAAGCGCCATGACGATCACGGTTGCAAGTGGCGCAAACAGCAGTGCCGCCAGAAACAGCAGCGACACCGTAATGAACATCCAGCGTACGACGGCGCCGACTAGCGTATCGCGGCCGGGGCGGGTGGAGATCTCACCGATGACCGACAGGGCATTGGCGCTCATCAGCGTCCGGTGGCGACCAGCCGCCGCCGTCCCCACGCTTGCAATAGATTAATGGTCAAGAGCATCACGAAGGAGATGACCAGCATGACGAAGCCCAGTGCCGCTGCGCCGTGATAGTCAAACTCCTCGAGCTTGATGACGATGAGAAGTGGCGTGATCTCGGTGCGCATGGGTAGATTGCCCGATATGAAAATCACCGAGCCGTACTCGCCCACGGCTCGAGCAAAGGCAAGCGTGAAGCCGGTCAGCAGCGCCGGCAGCACGGTCGGCAAAATGATGCGGCGAAAAACGTACAGGCGGCCGGCGCCCAATGTCTCGGCGGCATCCTCTAGATCGCGCTGCACTTCCTGTAGCGCCGGCTGCACGGAACGCACAACGAACGGCATGCCAATGAGTGTCAGCGCCACGGTAACACCGATCCAGGTGTAGGCCACCTTGATGCCAAACGGCTCAAGATAGCGGCCGATCCAGCCGTTTTGGGCGAACACCGTCGTAAGTGCAATGCCGGAGACCGCCGTCGGCAATGCAAACGGCATGTCAATCAATGCATCGATGATCTTGCGCCCGGGGAATTCGTAGCGCACCAGTGTCCAGGCAATGACGAACCCGAAGACGAGATTGATGGACGCCGCAAGAAGCGATGCGCCGAACGACAAGCGGTATGAACCCAGCGCGCGCGGATCGAGGATGACGCGCAGAAAATCGTGCCACGACATCGACGCGGTCATCAAGATGAGTGCGGCGAGCGGCAATAGCACGACTGCAGACAGGAAAAATGTGGTGAAGCCGATGGTCAGCCCGAATCCGGGCAGCACGCTCGGCTGGCGCAGCGCCTTCACGTGCTGCCTTCGGCTGCCCGATACACGACCAGCACCGGCCAGCGCGGCTCGGCGTCGAGAAGCGCCTGGAAGCGTGCCGCGAGTTCCGTAGTCTGCGCGATGCCAAGAATCAGCATCTGATCAGGCGCTTCGCCAAGTCGGCAAGCGAGTTCTTCGGCCACATCGCCGATGCGAAGCTCGGTGCGCATCTCAAGTCCATGCACGGCCTGGGCTTCGGAGCGCGCATCAAGCAGTGCCCGCATGCCCTGCGAGCGCTGCCCGTCCGGGGTGCTATCCGGCAGGATGCCTACGTAGATGCCTTCAGCAGCAACGTGACGTAAGAGACTCGCGGCGACCGCGAGGGTTGCGCGGCGTGCAGCCTCGTCGGCCCAGTGGATGAGCACGCGCCGCGGCGGGCGTGCGCCGTGCGGCAGTACCAGCACTTCCTCGGCGCCTTCTTGCAGCAGCCACTCGATTCGGCTCGCAGCGCCGCCTTCGGCGGCGATGACTGCTGCGCCCGTGACGGGCCCATCTGCTTCGGTTACGCGTGCGCTGACGCGCGTTTTCATGCGCGTGGCAAGCTCCACGAGTAACGGATGCAAACTAAGTTCAGTCGCCATGGCAGTGCTTGCAGCAAACGCCGTGAAGCTCGACAGCGGCGTCGGTAGGACATGAATGCGCCGCACGCCGATGGCGAGGCTCTGACCTGGAGTTACGCCAAAGGCGCGCTGCTCATACTGGCTGCGCGTGACTTCAAGCAACGCGTCATGGTCGCTGTTCTGCACGCGTGCGAGTTGTGCTTCGCTGGCCCCGGCGCTTAAGCGAATGCGCAGCCGCTCAAGCGCGCCGGTGAAGGCGACCTCCTCAACAACGCCGGCGGCAAGATAGTTACAGCTAAGCTCGGCGCGCGTCGGTGCAAGCTCGATTTCCTCGGGCCGGATGACGGCGACCACCTCGTGCTCGCGCGCGCTGGCGGCGCTCTCGGTATGTGTCGCATCGGAGCCGACGGCGCCGAAATGCAGGCCGTCCTTCGCTTGGCGGGCAAGCATGAGGTTCGCCGCGCCCAGGAAAGTTGCCACGAAGCGCGTTGCCGGACGGGTGTACAACTCCGCGGGCT
>Ga0075522_10004243_pt1 | contig 10270 bp, 10 predicted proteins | sample NGEPerA_FD_74796 | JGI IMG/M metagenome (GOLD analysis project Ga0075522, IMG submission 74796) | Arctic peat soil microbial communities from the Barrow Environmental Observatory site, Barrow, Alaska, USA - NGEE PermafrostL2-A | ecosystem: Environmental > Terrestrial > Soil > Wetlands > Peat ...
GTGCTCGAAGAGATAAATGCGCTTTGCGAGCGCGACCTCTCCGATGAGGAACTCGGGCGCGCCAAGGAATTCACGAAGGGCCGGTTGCGTCTGGACCTCGAGACCACCAATGGCGTTGCTTTCTGGCTCACGTATCAGGAGCTGTTGCTGGGTGAGATAAGAACCATCGAGGACGAGGTGAGCCAGGTGGATGCGGTCAGCTCTGCAGACATTCGGCGGGTTGCCAACTCCGTGCTGCGCTCGCCGATCCAGATGGCGGTGGTCGGCCCCTTCACGCGCGAGTCAACTTTCCGAGCCGTTATCGACGCGTAGCGCAACGCGGGGCGCTTTGGGATCAGCCTGCTGAAACGGTTCCCGTCTCCAGCACCGGAAGCTGTGCATAGATGTTGCCGAAATGGTTCAACGGCCAGATTCGAAACCAGGCACGCCCGTCGATGTTGTTACGAGGGATGAATCCGATCACTCGTGAATCCTGGGATCGGTTGCGGTTGTCGCCCATTACGAAGTAGTCGTTTGGCGGCACGATCTCGCCGTCGGGGCCACCCCAGTTGTTGAGAAAGGTCCAGGCCTCTGGCAGGTAGGGTTCGTCCAGCTTGTGACCGTTGATATACACGATCCCATCGCTGATGAGGATTCGCTCGCCGGGCAGCGCGATGATCCGCTTGATGAAGTCCTTGGAGTTGTCGGCCGGTGGCCGCAGGATGATGATGTCGCCGCGCTGCGGAGGGTGCAGCCGGTAGTCGATCTTGTCGGCGATCAGGTAGTCGTTGTCGTCGAGCGTCGCGAACATCGACAGCCCCTCGACGTGCACCGCCTGGACGGCGAAGCTGATCCCGAAATACAGGATGATCGCCAGTACGACGACTTCGGCCAGCTCGCGTAGGAGCGACCAACCGGTTGAGGATCGAGCGCCGGCGCGGCTTGCACCACCGGCTGCTGGGTTATCGGCCATGGTGTTACCGGACGAGCTTAGCGCAGACCCGTTCCAGCTCTTCGCGGCTCGAGTATCTGATCTCCACTTTGCCGCGGTTCATGCTGCCCGAGATTTTTGTCGGAACACCAAGCCCTGCCTCGACGTCGGCGGCGAGAGCGCGCAGCTCGACAGATGCGTCGGTCCTCGGCCTGCGCCGAGGCTTGTAAGTTCGCACCCAGCTCTCGGTCTGCCGGACCGATAGGCGCCGCGCTACGACCACCTTCAAGCCGTGCTCCTGCGCCGCCTGCGACTCGAGACCGATGAGGGCGCAAGCGTGACCCGCGGTGATGACGCCCGACCCCACCGATGACTGGATCGCCGGACACCCGTTGAGCAGGCGGAGCGACTGAGTCACCGAGACTCGGTGCTTGCCGATGCGTTGTGCCACCTCCTCGTGGGTCAAGCCGAACTCTTCGGTCAACCGCTTCAGCCCGCCGGCCTCTTCGATCGGGTCGAGGTCCGCGCGCTGGAGGTTCTCGATGAGGCCAAGCACAAGCTGGGCATCATTGCCGGAATCGGAGCGCACGACCGCCGGTACTGCGGTGAGACCGGCCAGCCGCGCCGCTCGCCAGCGCCGCTCCCCCGCGATCAGCTCGTAACCATCATTGAGCCTGCGCACCAGGAGCGGCTGAAGCACGCCGTGCCGGCGGATCGACTCGGCCAGCTCGCCCAGGGGCTCGGCGTCGAAGCGCGTGCGCACCTGCTGATGCGATGGGCGGATCTGGTCGACCGCAATCATCTGCGGGACCATCGCGTCGCCTTCGCTGGACATCGGAATGAGGGCGTCGAGGCCGCGGCCCAATCCGCGCGTGCGTTGCTTCATCGTTCCAACAGCTCCTTTGCAAGGGCGCGGTAAGCGACAGCGCCGCGGCACGCCGGGTCGTACTGGATCACCGACTGCCCGTGGCTTGGCGCCTCACTGATCCTGACGTTGCGGGGAATGAGGGTCTCGAGGACGTGGGCGGGATGCGTGCGGCGCACCTCCCTGAGGACATCCCACGACAGGGTGGTGCGTGCGTCAAATTGCGTCATAACGATGCCCGCGATCCCGAGCTTTGGGTTGAGTCGCGTACGCACGAGCTGGTGGGTGTAGAGAAGGTGACGCAGGCCTTCGAGGGCGAAGTACTCGCACTGCGTCGGGATGAGCATGCTGTTCGCGGCGGTCAGGGCGTTGAGGGTGAGGAGCCCAAGTGATGGCGGGCAGTCGATGATCACGCAGCCGACCCCCTCCGGCACCGCACCGAGAGCTTTGCGGAGGCGCGTCTCTCGTGCGCTGAGGGTCGCGAGCTCGATCTCTGCGCCGGCCAGGTCGATGTGCGAGGGCACGAGCTGCATTCCGGGCGCGCTGGTCGACACCGCGACTTGCGCGACGGTGGCCTCACCCGTGAGCAGGTGATAGATGTTCAGACGTGCGCGGACCGGATCGAGCCCGAGGCCCGAGGTGGAGTTGGCCTGAGGATCGAGGTCGATCAACAGGATCGAATGGCCCATCTCTGCAAGCGCGGCCCCGAGGTTGATGGCAGTCGTCGTCTTTCCGACGCCTCCTTTCTGGTTGACGACGGCGATGATCGGAGGCTCGGTGAAAGCCAACATCTTGGGGTTCATGATCGCTATAGATCCAATATCTGGTGCCATCAGGCCGATTTTAGCTCAGCAGCGGGGAGTTGCCCAGCCTCCCTGTCAAGAAATTGTTGCCGGCACGCCTCGGCGCCGCCGGTTCAACCAGAGCGCGTAACCGGAGACTGCGACCAGCCCGATCTCGACGCCCGTCGCCACCCCGAGCAGGCTGCTCGCGATCCCGACGCCGGCGAGGAGGTTGTAGGTCACGTGACAGATCATCGAGGTGGTCGTATTGGTGTACTTCCGGATCACGCCCAGCCCGATCGCCACCACGAGCACCGACAGCGCCACAAGTGAGATGCCGTACTGCGTATGGATGGCCGTGAAGAGCGCGGCGGTCACGAATAGCCCAAGGCGGGGCTGAAGCGCTCCCCGAAACAGGATTTCCTCGCAGATCCCGGGCAGCACCGCGACCGCGGCCACGCCAAGGGGGTTGCCGAGCTGGCCAAAGACCTGCTGAATCGTCTTGTCCAGCTGACTCGCTTCCTGTGGCGTCCATACGTGGGCCAGCTGGTCCGCGGCGGCGGTCAGCGCGAAGAAGGCGCCGGCGCAGGCAAGGGCGATTGCGATCTGCCACCAGGCCGGCCTGACGAGCCCCAGCCGTTGGGCCGCCCCGCTGACGTTGCGGCGCATGTACAGGCCCACGCCGAACAGCGCGATGACCAGATACGGCAGCTCCGAGGCCGCCAGGTCGGCGGGGGTGAGGGGGGGCTGCGACTGGTCGAGGGCGAGAACGTTGACGAAAAGGGTCGTGGCTACCGTCGATCCGAACAGGATCACCGCGAGGACCAGCGCATATGCGTGAACCGGGCTGTCCGGGTCCATGGGCAGCACGCGGGCGATGACTTCCCGAACCGGCCTGGAAGCCAGCAGCGCCGCCACGACGGCGGTGGCCATGACCCCGACGCCCACCCCGAGTGGCTGCCCCTGAGGCGTCACCTTGAGCAAGCCAAACGCCAGGCTGAGCCCGATCAGGAATGTGAGTCCGGCCGTGAGGCCGGCAAGGACCCCGGTCGCGTGACTCGCCCACGCCTTGCCCACGGCAGCATTGGCGGTTATGACCAACGGCAGCGGCAACAGCAGCAGGAGCAGGGAGCTGCCTGCGTCGAGGAAGCTCAGGCCGGTCAGCCCGACTCTGAACCCTTGTGCGGCAGCGTCGGCGGGCTTGGGGGGCCGTCGCCCGCGATCCTCGGGATGACGTCCAGGATGGGGCGGATAAGGTCGATCGGGATCGGAAACACGATCGTGGTGTTCTTCTCATAGCCGATTTCCACCAGGGTCTGGAGGAAACGCAGCTGTAGGGCGCCCGGCTGAGACGAGATGATTTGGGCGGCGTTCGCGAGCGTCTGTGAGGCCTGGAACTCACCCTCGGCGTTGATGATTTTGGCCCTCTTCTCGCGCTCGGCCTCGGCCTGCTTCGCCATCGCGCGCTGCATGGTGCTGGGCAGCTCGACGTCCTTGATCTCGACCACTGCGACCTTGATGCCCCATGGCTCCGTCTGCTCGTCGATGATCTTCTGCAGGTTCTGGTTGATCTTGTCGCGATTTGCCAGCAGCTCATCCAGGGTCGCCTGGCCCAGGGCAGCTCGCAGTGTCGTCTGAGCAATCTGCGAGGTGGCGTTGATGTAGTTGAGGACCTGGGTGACCGCCCGCTGCGCGTCGACGACCTGGAAGTAGATGACGGCGTTGACCTTGGCGGTGACGTTGTCGTTGGTGATGATCTCCTGGGGGGGCACCTCGAGGGTGATCGTGCGCAGGTCCATCTTCACGAGGCGGTCGACGCCGAACGGGATGATGAAGAAGAGGCCGGGACCTTTGAGGGGGATGAGCCGGCCGAGGCGGAACACGACGCCACGTTCGTACTCGTTGGCGATGCGCAGGCTGGAGAACGCGATGATGATCGCGAGCACCAGGATCACCCCCAGAACGCTCAGTGAGCCAACCACTAGTTCGTCTCCTTCACCGCCCCGGACTCGCCGGCGACGACCTCCAACTCCAGGCCTTTACGGCCGACCACCTGGACCGCGCTGCCAACCGGGATCCGGCCGCTCGGAGCGACTGCCTTCCACAGCGCCCCGCGCACAAAGACTAGTCCCTCGGGAGACAGCTCCTCGCGGACCTCGCCGGTCGCGCCCAACAGCGCCTCCGGGCCGGTGGAGACAGGCCTGTGCCGTGCTGCCCAGACCTTGCGCACGAAAAAGAAGAAAAAGACAAAGGTGACGGCGGCCGTGAACAGGATCACCAGCGGGTTCACCCCGAGCCCAATCGGGCCCGTATCCACGAGGAAGGCCATCCCCAGGACCAGGGCGAGAACGCCACCGAAGCTGAGTATCCCGTGCGTGTTCGCCTTCAGATCGGCCAGGAAAAGAATCAGGGCCAGCAGCATCAACAGGGCGCCGGCGATGTTCACCGGCAGGTTCGCGAGCGAGACGATGGCGAGAATCGCCGCGATCCCGCCGACAACGCCGGGCAGGATCGCTCCGGGGGTGGAAAGCTCGGTGATGATCCCGTAGCCGGCGACGATGATCAGCAAGGCCGCGATGGTCGGGTCGATGAGGGCGTTGAGGAACACCTGCCAGAACGGCATCGGGGAGTCTTCGATGTTGGCGCCGGCCGTGTGCAGGACGAGCGCGCCCAATGTTCGGGGTACCGAGCGGCCGTCGATCGCGTTCATCAGGGTGGCCGGGTCGGAGGCTTCCAGGTCCGCCACATGGAGGCTGACCGCCTGTTCGGCGTTGATGTTCACGCTGTTGCGGACCGCCTGCTCCGCCCAGTCAGCGTTGCGACCGTGGATGGTGGCAAGGTTGCGGACCCGGGTCACCGCGTCGTTCAGAACCTTGGCTCCAAGGTCCCCGGTGATGTCCGCGCCCGATGCATCTATGGGATGGGCGGAGCCGATGTTCGTGCCCGGCGCCATCGCCAGGATGTCGGCGGCCTCGGCCACGAACAGACCGGCCGACGCGGCCCTGGCGCCGCTGGGATACACGTACACGACTACCGGCACCTTGCAATTCAGGAGGCTTGTGACGATGTCGTCCATCGAGGTTGAGATCCCGCCCGGGGTGTTCATCACGACCAAAAGGGCGTCTGCGTGGTCGGACTCGGCCCGGCTCACGGCGCTGTCGATATAGGCCGCCATGATGTTGTTGATGTCGCCCGTCAGGTCGGCCTGCTCCACGTGGGGCGCGGCCGCCGAAGCGTGGAGGGGGAGGAGCAGGGCCGCCCCGAACGCCACCAACGCAACTCGCAGCGCCTGGCGCTTGCGCACGAAATCGAGTATGGCGATCTCGGATCGAAGTTGCCTATGTAAAACGTGGAACATTCGTCTGCGCGGCATCCGTCGGCAAAGACCGGAGGCCGTCGTAAAATTCATCCAGTGGCAGCGCGATACCAACCTGGCGAGAGCGGCAACCGCATCCAGCTCGCCGCCGCCGAAGAAGATGCAGAGGCCCTGGCAGACCTTGTCCGGCAGGTGAGCCTGGCGCGTCCTCTACAGGCCGACGAGGAGAGGGCGCTTCTCGAGCGCGCTGCACACGGGGACCCTGCGAGCGAAGACCGGCTTGTCGCCGGCCACCTCGCGATGGTCATTCGCCTGGCCGGCGAGCGCACCGAACATGGCCTCTCGGTCGCCGACCTGGTGCAGGAGGGCTCGATCGGGCTGGTGGGAGCTGTTCGCTCGTTCGTCGGCAGCGGCGAGCCCGACTTTGCCCGCTTCGCCGAGGAAAAGGTTGGTGCGCAGATGGATGCCGGGATCGCGACCGAGGCTGCAGCCGTCCGCGACGCGAAGCTGCTGGTGACCGCGGCTGCGGACTACGAGCACACCGACATCCTGATGCGCCATGAGCTCAAACGCGCGCCCACGGAGGCAGAGCTGGCCGAAAAGCTCGAATGGACAGTCGATCGAACGCGATACGTCGCCGAAGTGGTGGCCGAAGCCCGGCGTCGGTATGACGCGGAGGTGCTCGCCTTCATCGACCCCGCCGAGATCGACTTCGACGATGACGGCGAGCCCGCTGAATTTGACGGGTAGCCAACCCCACCGAACTCCCCTGTACGAGCGCCATGTCGCCCTTGGTGGGCGCATTGTCGACTTCGGCGGCTGGCTGCTCCCGCAGCAGTACACCTCGATCCGAGACGAGCATTTCGCGGTCCGAAAGGTCGCCGGGCTGTTCGACATCTCACACATGGGCCGCCTTTACGTCGATGGCCCGGCGGCCGAAGCCGAGCTTCAGCGCCTGTTCACCAACGACATCGCCAAGCTCGAGCCTGGACACGCGCTTTACACCCTGATGTGCAAGGAGGACGGCGGCGTCATCGACGACCTCGTCGTCTACAGACAGGATCGGGACCGGTTCGTGGTCGTCGTCAACGCCGCCAATCGCGAAAAGGACGTGGCGTGGATACGCGAACATCTGAACCCTGCGGTTTCGATGGCCGATCGCACCGCCGAGGTGAGCCTGATCGCGTTCCAGGGCCCCAGGGCTGAAGAGTTGCTGCCCTCGGGCACCACCGATACCAAGGCCATACCGTACTTCGGGTTCCGCCCCGGCGAGCTCGCCGGGATCCCCGTGCTGATATCGCGAACCGGCTACACGGGAGAGGACGGGTTCGAGCTCTTCATCGATGCGGAACATGTCGGCAAGGCCTGGGATGCAATCCTGGAGGCCGGCACGCCTGCGGGCGTCCGTCCCGCGGGCCTGGGCGCTCGAGACGCCACGCGCCTCGAGGCTGCGCTCCGGCTGTACGGGAATGACATGGACGAGACGGTCAACCCTTACGAGGCCGGTCTGGGCTGGACGGTGAAGCTGGGAAAAGGCGAATTCCTGGGCCGGAGCGCTCTGGTCAAGGTGCGTGAGGAGGGGCCGCGCCGGACGTTGATCGGGCTCAAGACCGACCCCGGGAGCATCCTTCGCCACGGAGCTGCCGTCATGGGCGCGGGCGGCCGCGCGGGCGTTGTCACCAGCGGCACGCATTCGTTCTTTTTGGGCCACCCCATCGCGCTCGCGATGGTGGAAGTCCCATCATTTCCCGTGGGAGACGTGGTGGCGGTGCAGGTCAGAGGCCGGGAGGCGCCGGCCGAGGTCGTGAAGCTGCCGTTCTACCGCGGCTCGGCGCGATCTGCCGTCGCACCAGCCAAATCCTGAGCCGCAGAACGCATTCAGCAACAGGCACCAGCGAGGAGAGGAGTCACATGGCTGACCGCCGCTACACCAAGTCTCACGAGTGGCTCACCGTGGACGGCAGGAACGTCACTGTCGGCATCACTGACTTCGCACAATCGGAGTTGGGCGACGTGGTCTTCCTCGACCTTCCGGCTCCGGGCCGCAAGCTGGCGGTGAGAGAGGCCTTTGGCGTCGTCGAGTCCGTGAAGGCGGCCAGCGACCTGTATTCGCCCGTGGCGGGCAGCATCACGGCTGTCAACGAGAAGCTGGCCGCCCACCCCGAGCTGATCAACTCCGATCCGTATGGCGACGGGTGGATCTTGAAGATCGAGCTGTCCGGCGAGCTGCCGTCAGACCTGCTTGACGAGGCGGCCTACAAGCAGGTCGCCGAGGCCTAACGCCGCCTTGCCCTACCTCGTCCACTCCGTGGAGGACCGCGCCGCGATGCTGACGGCACTCGGGGCAAGCTCGATGGACGACCTCCTGGTCGACATTCCGCGCTCGCTGCGCATCCCCGCACTTGAGCTGCCTGACGGCCTCTCCGAGTTCGAAACGATGGCTCAGATGAAATCGCTGGCGGCAGCAAACCGGGTCTTTGCCGACCGCTTGACCTTCCGCGGTGGCGGCGTTTACAGACGCTTCATTCCCGCCGCGGTGGCTGCCGTGACCTCGAAGCCCGAGTTCTACACCGCGTACACGCCATATCAGCCGGAGGCGAGCCAGGGCACCCTGCAAGCCATCTACGAGTTCCAGACCCTGATCGCCGAGCTGACCGCGCTCGACGTTGCGAATGCGTCGATGTACGACGGCGCCACCGCTGTGGCCGAGGCGGCGATGATGGCCCACATCCATACCGGCCGCAACGAGGTCCTGGTGGCCGGCTACCTGCACCCCGAGTACATGGAGGTGCTGCGGGCCTTCAGCGAGGGTCGCGGCATCAAGGTCCGAAAGGGAACGGAACCGACGGTCAAGACCGCCGCCGTCGTCTTCCAGCAGCCAGACTTCCTCGGCCTGCTCGTGGATGCCGCCGGGCTCACCGAGAGCGCGCACAGGGCCGGGGCTCTGGCGATCGCATGCGTCGATCCCATCAGCCTCGCCATCCTCGCCCCGCCGGGCGAATATGGTGCGGACATCGCCGCGGGCGAGGGCCAGCAGCTGGGCCTGAGCCCCAGCTACGGCGGCCCTCACGTCGGTTTCATTGCCTGCAGGAAAGATCTCGTTCGCCGGCTGCCTGGCCGCCTGGTCGGCAGCTCCCACGATGCCGCCGGGCGGCGGGGGTTCGTCCTGACGCTGACCGCCCGCGAACAGCACATCCGAAGGGAACGGGCCACCTCCAACATCTGCACCAACCACTCGCTGTGCGCCCTGGCTGCGAGCGTCTACATGACCTACATGGGACCCGACGGCTTCCGGCAGGTCGCTGAGGTCAGCTTCAAGAGGGCCCACGCCCTCGCCGATCGTCTTTCGGCGCTCCCCGGCTGGGAGATGGCATTCCCCGAGCGTCAGTTCCTCAACGAGTTCCCGATTCGCGTCCCGAAAGGCCCTGCCGTGCTCCGCAAGCTCGCGCGCAAGGGCATCCTTGGCGGCCTCGACGTCCACCGATGGTTTCGGGAGCTCAAGGGCGTGCTCACGTTCACGTGCACCGAGGTCAACGATTCGCGCGCCATTGACGAGCTCATCGAGGCCCTGGCCCCGTGACCGAGCTGCTCAGCTTCGAGAAGAGCCGCCCGAACGCGCACGGCCCGCGCCTTCCCGACGCGGACGTCGAGGCGCCAGGACCGGCCGACGTGCTGCCTCGCGAGCTCCTTCGGGCACGGCCTCCCGGCCTGCCACGCCTGAGCGAGCCGGAGATCATGCGCCACTACAGCCGCCTGGCGTCGCTGAACTACTCGATCAGCGAGCAGTTCTACCCCCTCGGCAGCTGCACGATGAAGTACAACCCCGTAGCGAACGAGGTCGCGGCCGCGCTGCCTGGGTTCACCGACCTGCATCCGTACCAGGACGAGGACAGCGTGCAGGGAGCGCTCTCGCTCATGTCGCGCCTCGAACAGGCGCTGTGCGCGATCGTCGGGGTAGACAGGGTCACCTTGCAGCCGGCGGCCGGCGCGCACGGCGAGTGGACCGCCCTGCGCATGATCCAGGCCTTCCACCGATCACGAGGAGACGCCCGGACCGAGGTCCTGGTCCCAGACTCCGCACACGGCACGAACCCGGCCAGCGCCGCCCTCAGCGGCTTCCACGTGGTCGAGGTGAAGTCCGGCGCAGATGGGCGCATCAGCCTCTCCGATCTGGAGTCGAAGCTCTCGCCAAAGGTGGCCGCTCTGATGTTGACAAACCCCAATACCTTGGGGTTGTTCGAGCGCGAGATACTAGAGGTTGCGGAGCTGGTGCACTCCACCGGGGCAAAGCTGTACTACGACGGCGCCAACCTGAACGCCTTCATGGGGATCTGCCGCCCGGGCGACATGGGCTTTGACGCAGTGCACATGAACCTGCACAAGACCTTCACCACGCC
>Ga0075522_10004244_pt1 | contig 10270 bp, 10 predicted proteins | sample NGEPerA_FD_74796 | JGI IMG/M metagenome (GOLD analysis project Ga0075522, IMG submission 74796) | Arctic peat soil microbial communities from the Barrow Environmental Observatory site, Barrow, Alaska, USA - NGEE PermafrostL2-A | ecosystem: Environmental > Terrestrial > Soil > Wetlands > Peat ...
TATTTGGCGTGTCGTAAAATTGGATAGGGATTAATATTCTCACCATCCCAAAACTTTTTCGGATCCTGAATAAGCCAGATGGCAAAGTGAAGATGGTAGTTGCCCGGACCTGCATCGCCGGTGTCACCTACGTAGCCGAGTACCTGCCCTTGCGCCACCTGCTCGCCCTCTGTGAGTCCATCCGCATAGTGGTCGAGATGAGCATAGTAATAAACAGTGTGCCCATCAGGACCCAACTCGTAGGCGGTCGTGCCGCCAAGCTTACTATTGAAAAGCCGTATTACTCGCCCGGCGGTAGCCGCAATGACCGGACTATTGTGCGGCGCCATAATGTCGATCGCGTCGTGGACTCGGCCATTACTACGTGCTTCCGTGTAGGTATCGACAAGTTGATCTGCAGTGACCCCGAGCACCGGAATAATTAACCCTGTTGTAGCTTGCGACGATTTAGCCGGAGCCGTGGCCGGCCGCTGTGGAAGGTCTGACTTCCCCGCCGAATCGCGACTGGAGGACATGCTCTTTGATACGGGGCTGGAGGTGCTGGTTGTGTCCGCGTGAGAGGTCATGGTCGTCGTCAGAGTAACCTGCTCTTGGTGCTGCGTGGTCATTACCCACAGTATAAGCGCGATGACGACGATTAAAAGTACCGAAAACATGCCAACCAGGGCCCTTGCAGAAAAGCGCATGACGTGCCCGCTTGCAATTGCAGAGCCAACGTTGAAAAAAGCCAAGCCGCAGGCGAGAACGCCTGCGCTACTTCTTTGTTTGAGTTGCGTGATTTCTAACGACCCCCGCCTCGCCGATCTTATTCTGCCAGCATCCGAAGCATCCTCAGCGCATGTCGTTATTCTCGGCATCCCGACGGACGAAGGCATTCGCCGCAATGGTGGGCGCACGGGCGCGAGCGAAGCTCCAAAGGCGATTCGTAAGCGGCTTGGGAAGCTCACGCCCTTCGCCGGGCCGCATTTCAAGCGTCATTTGGATGAATTAAAAATTGCCGATCTTGGAGATATTGAGCCAAGCGATTTGGAGACGATGCACGATGCTGCTTCAACAGTTACCAGAGAAATGATCGCTTCGGGAAAGATTGTCATTGCAATGGGCGGTGGACATGATGTGACCTATCCATTGGTGCAAGGCTTTCGGAGCGGACTCAGTGGACGGGATGGACAAAATGAACGGGAAGTTGGGTTGATTAATATCGATGCTCACTTGGATGTTCGAGAAAAGAAGAATGGAAAACATCATTCCGGCAGCAGCTTTCGGTTATTGCTGGAAGAAGGAATTGTAAAAGGCGAACACTTTGCGGAGATTGGGATTCAATCGTTCGCGGCATCGAAAGAGCATTTCGATTGGGTGCTCCAGCAGGGCGCGCGAATTCTCACGTTCGAAGATGCGACCGAAGCGCATTTGCCGAATGCGTCCGAAGAGTGCGAAATCGCCATCACGCGCGGCGATCCCGATTTTCCGGTTTATCTTTCGTTCGATATGGACTGCGTCCGTGCCAGCGACGCGCCCGGCGTGAGCGCGCCCGCGCCCATTGGCTTCCTCGCGGAGGAAGCGTATGAGCTTTCCGTCGCCGCCGGGCTTTCGAAAAATGTGCGGATGTTCGACATTGTGGAGGTTAGTCCGCCGCATGATGTGGATGGGCGCACCGCGCGTTTGGCGGCAAGAATGATTGCGGGGTTTTTGGCGGGAGTGGCGAACAGGAATCTTCCTTAGGATTTTGCACTAATAGGAAAAGCTCTTTGTTAGGAAGGCGATGAACACAAACGGTCAATCGAAAAACGGGCAGTCGCCGAAAACCGGCACCACGCTGGTCAAGCGCGCTTTCCCGCAAATGCTGAAAGGCGGCGTCATCATGGATGTGGTCAATGCCGAGCAGGCGAAAATCGCGGAAGATGCCGGCGCGGTCGCGGTGATGGCGCTCGAACGGGTTCCCGCCGATATTCGCGCCGATGGCGGTGTGGCCCGCATGTCCGATCCGGAACTGATTCTGCAAATTATCGAAGCGGTTTCCATCCCCGTGATGGCCAAGGCGCGAATCGGGCATTTTGTGGAAGCGCAGATTTTGCAGGCGCTCGGCGTCGATTGCATTGATGAGAGCGAAGTCCTCACGATGGCCGATGAAGAAAATCACATCGACAAAACGAAATTCGAAATCCCCTTCGTTTGCGGCGCGCGAAATCTTGGCGAAGCCTTGCGGCGCATTGCCGAAGGCGCGGCGATGATCCGCACGAAAGGCGAAGCTGGAACCGGCGATGTCGTGGAAGCGGTGCGACACGCGCGTTCGATTTTCGGCGAGATTCGGAAATTGCAGTCTCTTTCGAAAGACGAATTATATAGTGCCGCGAAAACTCTGGCCGCCCCGCTCGATCTGGTGCAAGAGATTGCGGCTACTGGAAAACTTCCCGTCGTAAATTTCGCTGCCGGCGGACTTGCTACGCCCGCCGATGCCGCGCTGCTCATGCAGCTGGGCGTCGATGGCGTTTTCGTTGGTTCCGGGATTTTCAAGTCCGGCGATCCCGCAAAGCGCGCCGCTGCAATTGTAAAAGCCACCACCTATTTCAACGATCCGGATGTCCTCGCCGAAGTAAGCCGTGGGCTGGGCGAGCCGATGGTCGGGCGGACGGTTGCGTCGCTGGATAAGAGAGAATTACTTGCCATCCGTGGGTTGTAATTTTTTTTTACCGCGTCATTGCGAGGAGCATAATTCGACCAACGGGAGAATTATGCGACGAAGCAATCTCCGGTAATTCCCCAAGCCGGGTGAACTTCAACGGATTGCTTCGTCGCTGTTTTTTCGCTTCGCTCAAAACAACTCCTCGCAATGACGAAGAAGATAACAATCGGAGTCTTGGGATTGCAAGGCGATTTCCGGGAACATATTGCGAAGCTTCACTCCCTCGGCGCAAGCACTCGCGACGTTCGCCGCACGGTCGATCTCGAAGGTATCGATGCGCTCATCATCCCCGGCGGAGAATCGACGGCAGTTGCCATTCTCGAAAAATCCGACACGGCAAAAAATATATTCGATGAGATTCGAGAGCTTGGGCAACAAGGGCTTCCGATCTGGGGAACCTGCATGGGATCGATTCTGCTTGCAAAAAATATCGAAGGCTCTGCACAAGGGCGGCTCGGCCTGATGGACATTACCATTCGCCGCAACGCCTTCGGCCCGCAGCGGTTTAGTTCTGAAATCCCGATTCACATTCCTGCATTGGGCGAAACGGATTTCCCCGGCGTCTTTATTCGCGCGCCGCTTATTACAAAAGCAGGAAAAGATGTCAAGGTACTCGGCGAAGTTGAACGTGGCATTGTGATGGCCCGGGAGAAGAATTTACTCGCAACGGTCTTCCATCCGGAAGTGGTGGATGATGCGCGGGTGCATGAGTATTTTCTGAAGATGATTCGTTAACTAAAGGGTTAATAGATCCCCATGCCACGTTCCAAAAACAAATGGAAAGATTTTGTTGTAACTTTTTACGAGATGGAGGGTTATTGTTAAACGTATTGTGATCCGTAATTCTTATAGAAGGGCTTACCCGTTATGAAATGGCTATTATGTTCCGCGCCGATGTTCGCGCTTTTCTTCGCATCCTGCAGCGCGCCCAATAACGCGGCAAGCAACCCGGATGCTCCGGTCATAACCCGGTTCACTCCGGACACGGCATGGACCTTCCAGCAAATCACGATCTACGGCGATCATTTCGGCTATGACCCTGCGGACATCCGCGTGACGATCGACACCGCGCGAGCGCAAGTGACAAGCGTTGACGATACGGTTATGACCGTTAACGTGCCGGAAGGAGCGCGGACCGGTTTTATTCACGTCGCTACGATTAATCAATCCTCTTCCTCGGCAAACCCGGTCACTGTGGAGTATACTTTTAATCCGCATAATATGGACGACACCGTTCCACCTGGTGGTTCGTTCTCAATACCAGGAACCGGAATGAATGATTATCATGGCACTCTGCATCTTTCTGTAAGTGGAATTCCATACCCCATCGATTCCATTTTTCCCGATAGAGTGGTTTCTCACCTTATTGCGGGTGGAACGTCGGGTGATGTAACTATTTGGGACTCGATTAGAGCCTTCTATCCCGGACCACTCTTCGTAACGCGCCCTTCGCCATGGAAGACGCTTTCGGAGATTTGGGATAATGTGCTGGTTACGGAAAGGCATCAACTCGTAACCTATATTAATGGCGCGATCTACACCGACTCGACCTGGCAAACCACCGCCGCGTATTCCGGGCAGCATGATGTGAATATCTCCGGAATTAACTTCGTGACAACAAACCGAGGGGTGAGCTACGGAATCACAGTTCCATCTCTTCAACTGACGTGGGACACCACTACACAGACTGCATCCATAGCCTTCGGAATACAAGCTGACTCGACCACCCCGAGCCATATCTTGGATACCACCTGGAGCGCGTCGGCTACAAACCTGCCGGCATTTCTACCGGTCGACCGCGCTATAGAATTCGTGATGCCAAATTTCAGCTATCAAATTACCGAGGAAGCGAGAACACAAGGCGTTGTAAGCTGGTATGAAACAACGACTACAACCATTATTTCTGGCTCGTTCGATCTTATCTTGAAGCAATAATCTTGAAAGATATTCCTGGTAACTTCTGTGAACATTCACAACCGTCCCCTTTAGATTTGCATTTACGCATTTCTTTTCGTAATTTTGCACTAACTAATAATTTTAATCATGCACACACTAACCGCAATTTACCGCGCGCCAGAAAATAAAGAAGAATTCGATTCACATTATCGCGACATCCACACGCCGCTGGCGAAGCAGATGGAAGGGCTTCGCAAGATGGAAGTGACGTGGGTTGAGAAGATGCTCACGCCGGGCAACGATACGTTGCCGGCCGCGCCGCACCTCGTCTGCACCATGTATTTCGACGATGCCGAGTCGCTCAACGCGAGCATGAAATCACCGAACAGCCGCGCGGCCGCGAAAGACCTCATGGGTTTCGCCGGGCCGCTGGTTTCGATGATCGTTGGGCGCACGGAGGAAATTGTCTGAACCTTGATTTGGGGAGATTTTCGAGATTAATGAGATGACTTTTCACGAGGCTTACTGCTTTTTTGAAAATGATCCTAATCTCCTTTAGGCTAAATCGCCTTGATGTTAATCTCATAAATCTCGAAAATCTCCCCTAATCCAGGTTTAGACAAAGGATGACATTTTAGAACAAAAATAATTATGGCTAAACGATCTTCACAGGAACTGAATCCTTACACCGAAAAGCGGACGCTTGATTTTTCTCATATTCTCTATGAGAAGAACGAGTACATCGCAACCCTCACCATCAATCGGCCGGAAGTGCTGAATTGTCTGAATCTAACGACGCTGCGCGAGATGATGATCGCCATCGAAGACGCGGAGTGGGATGATGACATCGCCGTCCTCGTCATCACCGGCGCGGGCGATGTGGCATTCTCCACTGGCGCGGATTTGCGCGAGCAGGAGGAATTTTTTCTCGGTAATCCTGACGATTACTACAAATGGATGCGCGTTTTTATCGAGATGCACGAGCGCTTGCGGAATATCGGCAAGCCGACCGTTGCGCGGTTGAACGGCATGGTCGTGGGCGGCGGCAATGAGGTGAATCTCTCGTGCGATCTAGCAATCGCGGCGGATCATATCATCCTCAAGCAAGTCGGCGCGGCGCGCGGGAGCGTGGCGGCGGCGGGCGCTACGCAATGGCTGCCGCTCATCGTTGGCGAGCGGCGCGCGCGCGAAATTCTTTTTCTGTGCGAGGATATTCCCGCGGAGAAAGCCTTACAATGGGGACTGGTTAACGAAGTCGTTCCAAAAGAGGATTTGGATCGCGCGGTCGCGCGGCTCTGCGAGAAACTTTACAATAAACTTCCCGAATGCCTGCGCTACACGAAACAGCAGGTCAACTTCTGGAAGGATTTTTCGTGGCATCAGACCATCGGCCACGCGCGCGATTGGCTATCGATCCACAATCTTTCGCCCGAAGTGACGGAGGGCATCAGCGCTTTCACCGAAAAGCGGCCGGTCAATTATAAGAAAATTCGGAAGCGCGGTTAAAATTTCGTATTTTTGCAGTCTATGAAAAAGACTCTACTCGTCGTTTCGCTCATTCTTCTCGCATCCGCAGCTCACGCACAGCAGACGGAAAGTCTCTCCTATTATCTCCAGCCGGGCAACCACCCGCTTCTGCATTTTCCTCGAATCCATTACATCGGCACCGATACCTTCACGCTCACCGGACTTGCCGAGCGATTCACTTCGCCGTTCGGAACGACTTATCTCGATTCGCTGGAACTCGCGTATAGCCTGCCCCATTTCGTTGACGTTCCCCAAAACGATTATGCCGTCTATGTGATGGGTTCGACCCTCGATTCGACAGGACAGTATCTTATCGCGGATACCTCGAATATGCTCTTCCGATACCAACATCACCCCAGCGTTTCTGATACCAACCATGGTGTCTGGCTGCGCCTTTCCGTCCCGCATATTGTTGTCGATACGGCGTTCTTCGTTGTCTTTGTCATTACCGATTCGAATAGCTCGGATATCGAATTTGGAATAGGCATGGATAGTGTAACCTTCGACGCGCGGCAGCCGGTGGATGATAACCTTGATCGCTGCCGGGAATATGGCGCGGGTTCCCAACAATTTTACGTCGCCGGTAACCATTTCACCGATCTTGCCAGCAACTCCGTGTATTGGTACTCCAACGCCATGTTTATCGCGCATGTCAGCGACACGAAATCCGATGTCGCACAACTCAGCCCAAGTGGTTTTTCGCTCCATACGCCATTTCCCGATCCTGCATTTCAGAGCATAACATTTAATTACTCGCTTCCCGTCACGGAACCCGTCGAGATTCAGCTATTCGATGAAGCGGGACGATTGATGCAGCCCCCAACGGATGTTGTGCAATCGAAGGGCGCACATGTTCAACCCATTGATATTTCCTCGCTCACCATCGGATCATATCACTACCGGATCATTGCAGGGCACGAGAGTTTTTCAGGGAAATTCAATGTATTACATTAGAAATTCCTGAGAGCTACTCCACTCCCTCGTGATCGTGAATCTTATCAAGCTCGATCTCGGTCATGCCATCTTCGCCCACTTGGATGATACCCTTGAACTTTTGGCCGAAGACCACTTCTTTCGTACGGTACGAGGTTCTGGCATGGACGGTTTGCGAGAACGTATCGTCGAAGGCTCTCAGTAGAATGAGAAACTCCGGTTCGGACCCATAGAGTTGTTCTTCCGTGACGCCAAAGAGCGGGCTGTGCTCGTCAATCGGATGAACCACGGTCCAGCTCAGATGAAAAAAGGTTACGGTTCGGCGCTCGAGATCGAGTGGATAAAATTTCCGAGCGCGTTTTCCATCACCCGAAGTTTCCAGCCGGCTGAGAGTCACCTCTGCTTCCACGTCGATGAGTTGGTTCTTTCGCTGATTCGCCACGCGGAACATAAAACCGGTGATACGCTCGTAGGGCGCAATCACGGCGTTGCTGCTAAAAATAATTTTAGCGACGGGCCGCGAGAAGCGCCCCCAGACGAGGCCGGTCGCAAAGGCGAACGAGAGCAATCCCGCCAGCGATTCGAAGGCGGCCGCGATATTAGCCCCGGTTCCCACCGGCGCGATGCGCCCAAAGCCGACCGTCGTAAAGGTTTGAGTGCTGAAGAAGATCGCTTGAAGATATTGTTCCGCGACGGTGTGACCCTCGATTCCCGAAAGCCCGCTCACTCCAATCGCGAGATACACCGCGCCAAAGAAGGCATTGATCGTGACATACGTAAGGAGAATCAGCAGATTGAATTTCCACCAGGGAAGGGAAATCAGATAATGGTATCCGCTAAACCACGCGAAGAACGGCAAGCCTTTGCGGCGCACGTTAAAGCTGCCATCGCGATTGAGCAGCCGAACGCGCGACTCGGCGGCCTTCGAGCCGATGCCCAAATCCTCGAAACGTCTGTTCGCCATGCCTGGAGAAACAGTCTAACGCGAGGAAGCGGTTCGAACACCCCTTCCTAACGAAGGAGAGAATTTTTATTTACGCGTGATGCGCCTGCTGGCGAAGCCACTCGACCGACACGATAGATTCCGATCCCGGCATTCCAACCAACGCGCGCCCGTGCTTATCGACCGCCCAGATGGGCCGCCCCACAAATGCTGGAATATCGAGCGGGCGCGGATGGCGCAAGGGAATATTCAGAATATATTCGATCAACTTATCCTGAATGAACCGGTCGCCGGATTCGCGGGCGTAGCGGATGGCATCGAGCACGTCCGAGACGTTTTCGCCATCCCACGTTACAATAAAGTTACAAGCGCCGTATGGATTTTGGAACTTCATTCGCGTGCCAATAATGAAGCCGCTTCCATTGGGTGAACTGCTCTTCGTTGAAGCGATCTTGGAAGCGTTCCCATTCGGCATTCCAATTCGGGGCAGGGGAGTATAGCCGGACGTAGTCCGATCGTCATCGCGGGACGTTCCTGAAGATGCCACCGCGGGATAGGATACAGGCATCTTCCCTCCATCCTGGAAAGTCTGAGTGTACATTTCATTTTCTGTTAATGCCAATGCTATGCCGCTATCAGGATAAAAAGTTGGAGTTTCAGCAATAACTATGCCGACGAGGCAATTATGAATGATGAATTTTGAAAGAAGAACGCGAATCACAAGGGAGGATTCCGTTCCTGTCAAGAAATCTCTGTTCTAAGTCCAGAATGTCATTCTGAGCGAAGTTCGTCCGACCGAAGGGAGGAGGAACGTAGCGAAGAATCGCGTTGATATATCACGCGATTCTTCACTTCGCAAATCTCCGCTTCGCTGCGATTTGCTACGTTCAGAATGACGTTGACACCTTTAATCGGAGTTCCCTCAATTCATCATTCATCATTGCCCGGATGCCGGTGGCTTCGGTTCTCCAATGGGCTTAGTCGGATTATGCTTGGCCTGCTCGTATGCATCGAGCTTTTCCGGTTCGAGCGCGGCTTCTCCGGGATCCTTGATCCGCGCAACTTCAAAGGGGGTTAAGGCCCTCGCTCCAGTCACTTCATTGCGCTCCTTATAAAGCCACCCGACTTCTGCACCGATTAAAAACGCGAGGCTCGCATAATAGACCCACAGCGAAATGCCGATGAGGAACGCATACGTCCCATAGAGTGTCCCGACGGAACTAAGATGCGTCATGTAATAGGAGAACAGGAATCGCATCGTCTCCGTCAGGATAACCGTCGTCGCCGCCGAGACGAGAATTACTTTGCGCGAAAGCCGTTCGTGCGGAAGCATTCGAAAAAGGGTTCCATATAGAACGATGGAGATTGCGAGCGAAACCAGGCGGGAGATCGTCGTTCCGGCGATGCCGGCCAGCCAGCCCGGAAGAATTTCGGTGCCGATATGCTGCAGGAGCGCGATGATGGGAGAAAGAAGAGTCGAAGCCAGCAGCAGCACGAGCACGACAATCATGATTACAAAATCAAGCAGCTTCTGAATGATCATGTTCTTTTTCGTGACCATATTGAGCACAGCGTTCAGGGACGTGCGCAGCGTGGAAAACAAAATGCTCGCAAGCCAGAAAAGTACGACACCACCGATGATGCCGGCGATCGTGCTCTCCTGCCCTACCTTCGTAAGTTCCGTCGTGAGCCACACGCGAACATCGCCTTCATAGACGGGGATCGGGAAGGAATCGGTGATATAGGTGACGACATCCGCGATGGCTCGCGCGCTCGTCAGCGTAGCCGAGAAAAAATAAAAAACGACGAGCGAAAGCGGCAGGATGCAATAAAGCACGTTGAACGCAATGCCTGCCGCGAGCAAAAAGCAATGGTCCTCGTCCGTGTAATTGTAGAGGCCCAACGCGTAATATTTCGTGGAATCCCAGACGCGGGCTAGTTTCATTCTTTTCAAAATTACGATGATTATTCGGGCAGGGCCTATTATTTAGAAAAACTCTGAATCCGTTAAAACCTGGATTCCCGCATTCGCGGGAATGACCGGAATGTCCCGTTTTTTGCGCTTCTCGCCGTCGTTCCTAATCCTGTCATTCCCGCGACTGCGGGAATCCAGGCCTAATCAGAGATTCCTTCAGTCAATTTTTTCGTCATTGCGTGGAGCGTTCGGCGACCGGAGGGAGCCGAACGCGGTTGCGAGGCACGAAGCAAAGCAATCTCCCCCGTGGGGATTGCTTCGTCGCACGAATCTCCCTCCGGTCGATTCGTGCTCCTCGCAATGACATAATAAA
>Ga0075522_10004246_pt1 | contig 10269 bp, 11 predicted proteins | sample NGEPerA_FD_74796 | JGI IMG/M metagenome (GOLD analysis project Ga0075522, IMG submission 74796) | Arctic peat soil microbial communities from the Barrow Environmental Observatory site, Barrow, Alaska, USA - NGEE PermafrostL2-A | ecosystem: Environmental > Terrestrial > Soil > Wetlands > Peat ...
AAGGACCACCGCTCCGGCTGCGATCCCGATGCTGAGGGGGCTCATCAAAGCCGCGTTGTCGGGCTCGGGGGTGGTCAGACGAGGCGCCGGCGCCGGACTGGCAAGAGCCGGCATAACGGTGAACGCGATGTGGCCCTCCCCATGGTGGGCATGCGCCGGCCCGATCATCCTGATGACGGTGCAGGCCGCCATGCAGTGAAGGGCAATCAATCCAGCACCGCTCTCGGTGGCCGCCAGAAGATCGCCGTCCTGCACGCCGGCCGCCCCTAGCTGGGCGGAGGTGAGCCGCAGCACGGTGTCGGTGCCGGGGAAGGAGCTGCGCGGGGTCTTGTGGTCGGCGTGGTAGACCGCGCCGCCTCGGCTCATAAAGCCGGGCGGAACGAAACCGACGCTCCCGAGAGTGACCCCCAGGCCCGCCGGCAGCGCGTGCTTCATCACCACTGTCGTTCTGCCGTCCGGGGCGATCGCGTTGACGCTGCCGGTGATCTCGTCAGGGACTATGAGGTCGCCTCCAAAAGTGCCGAAGCCGTTCGGCGCCACCGAAAGCCCACCCTCGAGAGCCGGTGCGGCGCGGGTTATCACCTGCACCGCGCCGTTGCAGTCGACCGCGAAGATGACGCCTTTGCTGCCGGTCACGCCCATGACCAGCAGGCGGTGGTCGAAAGCGCCGACCGTGTCAAAGGTGATGCCGGTGAGCATGGTGACCCCCGGCAGGTTCGCAAACGAGCCCGAGTCATCGCCCGAAGCGCTCACCCGGTTGACGCCGATCGGGAAGTGCATGCGGAGCACGAACGTCTCGTCGCGGACGAAATCGCAGTTGGCTGCGCTGACGTGGCCGCCATTGGAAACCGCCAGGTAGGCTTCGAGGCCAGGGTCCTCGTGGTACCCGCCCGGCCCGCGAGCGAACGGGGTGACGTTCCCCGCCGGATCCACAAGATAGAGCGCAGCCGAACCGGCGACGATCAGCGAGCCGTCGCTTCGAGGGCCGTCAACGTCAAGAGCCCCAGGGATCGCTTTCCATTGTTCCCAGGTCAGGCTCGCTGCGCGAGCGGGGGCGGGCGCAAACGCGAGGCAGGCCACCAGGACGATGAGAAGGCGCCGCATCGTGGCGAGAGTAACGCCCACGCACTCGAGGTGCGTATTTAAACCCCGGTGTTGAAAAACTCGTAGGATTGATCGGTGGACTCCCGGCGCGAGAGCATCCTCGCCTTCTTGAAGACCCGCGGTCACGCGACGCTCGGCGAGGTGGCTGCGCATCTCGAGGTCTCCAAGCAGGCGGCACTGCGCCACCTCGAAGCCCTAGAGGTCGACGGCCTGGCGACAGTGGCCCACGCGGAGCCTCACGGGCGAGGCCGGCCCGAGAACCTCTACACCCTGACAAAAGCCGCCGGCGGCCACTTTCCGGACGGCCACAGCGAGCTTGCCGGCGACCTCGTCGAGTTCCTTTCGGAGGAGCAGCTGAAGCGCTTCTTCGAGCGCCGGACCGAGCGCCTGGAGGCCGAGTACGCCTCACGATTGGCGGGACTAAGCTTTGAGGCGCGCGTCCGCGAGCTGGCCAGGCTCGCCACCGAGCACGGTCATATGGCCAAGGTGGTGGAGCTTCCACACGGAGGGCTCGCGATTCGCCACTGCAACTGCCCGATCCAGGACGTCGCCGCCCGCACCGGGCTTCCCTGCCACAACGAGCAGCAGATGTACGAGCGCCTGCTGGGCGCTTCCGTGACCCGGTCGACGTGGATGGCCGACGCCGCGCCCGATTGCACCTATGAAGTCAAGGAGAACTGAGGAAAGTTGGCTGATTTCGAGATTCGTGACCTGCGGGCCAGCGTCGAAGGCAAGGAGATACTCAAGGGCGTCACGCTCGCCATCAACAAGGGCGAGGTGCACGCGGTCATGGGCCCCAACGGCTCAGGCAAGTCGACCCTCTCGCACACGCTGATGGGACACCCCGGCTATACCGTTGACGGAGGCGAGGTCGTCTTCAAGGGCCAAAACGTGCTGGCGCTCGAGGTCGACGAGCGCGCCCGCCTGGGAATGTTCCTTGCGTTGCAGTACCCGGTCGTCGTGCCCGGTATCTCGATGACCAACTTCCTGCGCACGGCGCTCAACGCCAAGCGAGGCTACGACGGCAAGGACAAGTCCAAGATGATCTCTCCCAAGGAGTTCCGCTCGATGCTTAAGGGCGAGCTCGAGGTGCTTCACATGGATGACTCCTTTCTGCCGCGCTACATCAACGACGGGTTCTCCGGCGGTGAGAAGAAGCGCGCGGAGATCCTGCAGATGGCGATGTTGAAGCCTGAGATCGCGATCCTCGACGAGACCGACTCCGGCCTCGACATCGACTCGATCAAGTTCGTCGCCGAAGCGGTAAACCGCATGCGCGGGCCGGAGCTCGGCGTGCTGATCATCACGCACTACACCCGCATCCTCGAGTTCATCAAGCCCGACTTCGTGCATGTGCTTGTCGATGGAAGGTTCGTGCTGTCAGGTGGTCCAGAGATTGCCAACCGGCTGGAGAAGACCGGCTATGCGGAATGGGGCGAGGCCGAAGAGGCTGCAACGCTGAAGCCCGAGGAGGTTGCCTGATGGCGACAGTACCCAAGCAAATCGACGTTGGCTCCGATTACAAGGAGAAGTACGGCTTCTTCGTCCCCGAGGACTACATCTTCAAGGCCAAGCGAGGCCTGAATCCCGAGATCGTCAAGGAGATCTCGTGGATGAAGAAGGAGCCGGAGTGGATGTTGAAGTTCCGGCTTCGCGCGCTCGAGATCTTCCGCAAGAAGCCGATGCCCACATGGGGCGCCGACCTCAGCGTGATCGACTTCGAGAACATCTTCTATTACCTGAAGGCGTCCGACAAGCAGTCGACGTCGTGGGAGGACCTGCCTCCCGACATCAAGAAGACCTACGACCGCCTGGGCGTGCCCGAGGCGGAACGCAAGTTCCTGGCCGGCGTGTCGGCTCAGTACGAGTCGGAGGTCGTGTATCACTCGCTGCACGAGGAGCTGTCGAAGAAGGGCGTCATCTTCACCGACACTGATTCCGCGCTGCGCGACCACCCCGAGCTCTTCAAGGAGTTTTTCGGCACGATCATCCCGCCCGCGGACAACAAGTTCTCGGCCCTCAACAGCGCGGTATGGTCGGGAGGGTCGTTCATCTACGTGCCCAAGGGCGTCCGGGTGGACATCCCCCTGCAGGCTTACTTCCGCATCAACGCGGAGAACATGGGCCAGTTCGAGCGGACGCTGATCATCTGCGACGAGGGCTCGTTCGTCCATTACATCGAAGGCTGCACCGCACCGATCTACACGACCGATTCCCTCCATTCGGCGGTGGTCGAGATCATCGTCAAGAGGAATGCACGCTGCCGTTACACCACGATTCAGAACTGGTCGACCAACGTCTTCAACCTCGTCACCAAGCGTGCCCTCGTCTACGGCGACGCGACCATGGAGTGGGTGGACGGGAACCTCGGCTCGCAGATCACCATGAAATACCCGAGCGTCTACCTGATGGAGCCAGGCGCCAAGGGCGACGTGCTCTCCGTTGCGTTTGCGGGCAAGGGCCAGCACCAGGACGCCGGCGGCAAGATGATCCACGTCGCACCGAACACGACCTCGACCATCACCTCGAAGTCGATCTCCAAGGGCGGCGGGCGGACCTCGTACCGGGGCCACATCAAGATGTATCCCGGCGCGAACAACTGCAAGTCGTTCGTCAAGTGCGACGCGCTGCTCCTCGACGACGAGTCGCGCTCGGACACGTATCCGTACAACGATGTCGACGCCGAGAACGTGACCCTCGGACACGAGGCGACGGTGAGCAAGGTCTCCGATGAGCAGCTCTTCTATCTGATGAGCCGCGGCATCACGCGCAATGAGGCGGAGACGATGATCGTCAACGGCTTCATCGAGCCATTCACCAAAGAGCTCCCTCTCGAGTACGCGGTGGAGCTGAACCGCCTCATCCAGCTCGAGATGGAGGGGTCGGTAGGCTAGATGCCCTTCAACAGTCAAACCCTGGAGGAGCTGAGCCTCCGGGGCGAACCCGACTGGCTGCTTGACCGGCGCCGAGCGGCGTTTGCCGCATACGAGCGCCTGCCAATGCCGAGCCGCACGGACGAGGAGTGGCGTCGCACCGACGTGACGGGGCTCAACCCTGGGGCATACGCCACCCTCGAGCACGCCAACGGCCTCAAGCAGGACACGCCCGATCTGCCCGACGGCGTGATCTTCGAGCCGCTGTCGGTCGCGGCGCAGCGCCACAGGCAGCTGGTCGAGCCCTACCTGTTCTCGACTGTCCACCCTGACGGCGACCGTTTCTCGGCGTTCCACTCGGCGTTCTTCACCGGGGGCAACTTCCTGTACGTGCCGGACGGCGTCGAGATCGAGCAGCCGATCCTGCGCCAGCACCTCTCACACGAAGGCGGCACCACCGTGCTGCCGCACACATTGATCGTCGCCGGCCGCGGCTCTCGCTTCTACTACCTCGACGAGTACATCGGCGAAGAGGACGAGGCCGCGGGTTACCGGAGCGGTTCGGCGGAGATCTTCGTCGGCGAGGGCGCGGACGTCGGCTATGTGTCAATTCAAAAATGGGGCCGCCATGCATGGCACCTGGCCGACCAGCGCGCACGACTGCAGAAGGATTCGCGCTTGCGACTCTTCAACGTCACCCTCGGCGGCCGGTTTTCCAAGACTCGCGTTGAGGCGTCCCTCGTCGGACAAGGTGCCAGCGCTGAGCTGAAGGGAATCTACTTCGCCTCCGGCGAGCAGTTCTTCGACTTCCACACTCTGCAGGACCACCAGGTCGGCAACACCACCTCCGACCTGCTGTTCAAAGGTGCGCTCCAGGACACGGCGCGGACCGTCTACGCCGGGCTGATCCGCATCGAGAAGGGCGCCGCGCGGTCTGACGCATACCAGGCCAACCGCAACCTCGTGCTCTCCGACCACGCCAAGGCGACCTCGATTCCCATGCTCGAGATCGACAACAACGAGGTGCGCTGCACCCATGGCGCCACGGTGGGCCCGGTCGACCCGCAGAGCATGTTTTACCTGCAGTCGCGCGGCATCCCCGCGGCGACCGCCAAGCGGATGATCGTGCAGGGCTTCTTCGGCGAGGTCCTCGGGCGCATCCCCTTCGAGCAGGCGCGAACGCTGGTCGAGACTGAACTGGAGGCGCGCCTTGGCTAAGGTGCGCGTCGCGACGACCAGCGAGGTCCCCGTCGAGTCCCTGAAGCGAGTCGTCGCCGACCGCCAGGAGATCTGCCTCGCGCATGCGGAGGATGGCAACTTCTACGCCATCGGCGACGTGTGCACTCACGAGGAGTTCCTGCTGAGCCAGGGTGAGCTTTTCGGCATGAACGTCGAGTGCCCGCAGCACGGCTCGCGGTTCAACCTCCAGACCGGCAAGGTGACGGGGCTGCCGGCGGTCGTAGCCGCCAAGACGTTTGCGGTCACCGTCGAAGGGTCGGACATTTTCGTGGAGGTTCCCGATTGATGGCGGCCGGGCGCGCGCAGGGCGCAGAACAGATCTCACGCACCTCGCACCTCGACGTGGCCGCGATCAGGCGCGACTTCCCAATCCTCGAGACAGGCATCGCCTACCTCGACTCGGCGAACACGTCGCAGCGGCCGCGCCAGGTGACAGAGGCGATGATGGAGTACTTCGAGAAGTTCAACTCCAACATCCACCGCGCCGCGTATCACATCGCAGAGGAGGCGACGGAGCGTTACGAGGGCACGCGCGAGAAGGTGCGCGCCTTCATCAACGCGTCGTCGACCAAAGAGGTCATCTACACGCGCGGGACTACCGAGGCGATCAACCTCGTCGCCTACTCGTGGGGTCGCAAGAACGTCAAGAAGGGCGACCTCATCGTGCTGACGATCCTCGACCACCACTCCAACATCGTGCCGTGGCAGATCCTCGCGGCGGCCAACGGCGCGACCATCGAGTACGTCGACATCGACGAGCGCGGCGAGCTGCGCCTGGACCAGTTCCACGAGCTGCTCAAGCGATCGCCGAAGCTGGTCGCGTTCAGCCAGGTGAGCAACGCTCTCGGGACGATCAACCCGGTGCACGACATGGTGGCCGCTGCCAAGGCGGCCGGCGCGACAGTCCTGGTGGATGGGGCGCAGGGCGCGCCGCACCAGGGTGTGGACGTGCAGGCCCTCGGCTGCGACTTCTACGCGTTCAGCGGCCACAAGATGCTTGGGCCTACCGGCGCGGGCATCCTCTACGGCCGGCGCGCTCTGCTCGAGGCCATGGACCCTTTCATGTCGGGCGGCGACATGATCAAGGCGGTCCGTATCGAGGGCACCACCTATCACGACCTGCCGTGGAAGTTCGAGGCAGGGACGCAGGCGATCGCCGAGGTGATCGGGCTGGGTGCCGCAGTCGACTACCTGAGCCGGCTCGGGATGGAGGCGGTGCGGGCACACGAGCGCGAGATCACCGAGTACGCCTATGAGGCGCTGAGCGACATCGAGGGGCTGACTCTTTACGGCCCTCCCCCCTCTCGTCGCGCCGGGGTCATCTCCTTCGCGCTCGCCGGCATTCACCCTCACGACCTGGCGACGATCGCGGATAGGGACCAGGTGTGCCTGCGGGCAGGCCATCACTGCGCCATGCCGCTGATGACCAGGCTCGGAGTGGACGCCACGGCGCGCGCCTCGTTCTACGTTTACACGCAGAAGGATGAAGTCGACAGGCTGGTCGGTTCTATTAAAGAGGCCCAGAGGATCTTCAAGTGAGCACCACCGCAGCCGACGACCAGTTCTATCGCGAGTACATCCTCGACCACTACAAGAACCCGAGGAACTTCGGGCGCCTGGAGCACCCTGATATCAGCCACGAGGAGGACAACCCTCTTTGTGGGGACGTGATCGGCATGGATTTTCGGGTGAAGGATGGGGTCATCGAGGATGTTCGGTTCCATGGGCGGGGGTGCGCGATCTCGCAGGCGTCCGCCTCGCTGCTCACCGAGCGTTTGATGGGGCTGCCTCTCGAGGAGGCGAAGAAGATCAACAAGGACGATGTGCTGGGCGAGCTGGGCATCCAGATATCACCCGCTCGCATCAAGTGCGCGCTGCTGTCATTGAAGGTGTTGAAGGTCGGGGCTTACGGGCTGGCCGGGGACGATGAGGATGGGGAGTAAGAGATGAGCACTCAAGAGGCACAATTTCGCGAGGCCATGCTGGAAGACGTCCGCAAATTGATGGATGAGGGCGGCTATGACATCGTCGACGTGCGCGAGGATTGGGAGTGGAACAAGGGTCATGTGCCGGGTGCGCGGCACGTGGTGCTGAACACGCTGCTGGCCAATCCGGGTGGGCAGAAGATTCGCGACAAGACGATCTTCGTGTGCCACACGGGGGAGCGGTCTTCAGTCGCTTCGGAGATGGCGGTAGCGCTGGGGACGAAGGATGTCGTCAACTTCCGCGGTGGGACCAAGGCTTGGAAGGATGCCAGCCTTCCGTTGGAGATGCCGTGACGGATTTTGCACCGACGTCGCAGGTGGCGCCCGAGTCGACCGTTAAGCCGGAGGATGTGATCGAGGTGCTTCGCCAGTGCTTCGATCCGGAGATACCCGTCAACATCGTCGACCTCGGCCTCATTTATGACATTGCGATCAAGCCGGAGCGCGTCGACCTGAAGATGACGCTCACCGCGCTGGGCTGCCCCATGGCCGCAGAGGTCATGACGGATGTGCGGGACCACCTGCTGACGTTGCCGGGCATCACGGATGCGGGGGTGGAGATCGTCTACGAGCCGGTCTGGAGTCCCGAGCGCATGTCGGAAGAGGCGCGTTGGGAACTGGGGATGGTCTAGGGCTGGCTATTCCGTGCTACGACAGGTTCGCGAGAATGCACTCGGCTCGAATTAGGCAACCTGCGTGCGGCCACACGTCGTATACGTTCGTGATGATGGATTCGGTCTCGGTGCCATCCTTCAGATCGTAGATGTAGGTCTTTCCGCTGAGGGTGGCGGAGTGGGTGGCGTCGCAGCCCTCTGACACCGCACAGGTCCTCTCAGCTCGGTACCAGATGTACCGCGATGTCAGGAAGACCGGATCAGTGCGGCCCTTCTTCAGCTCCCGGGTCTGTTTGGTGATGGTGTCGACGACAAAAGTGTGGTGCCAGCCCTGGGCGTCTCGGACCTCGTAGACGATCTGGGTTTCTTTAGGCGACACGTTGGGCCGAATCCAGTTCACGCCGGGTAGAAACAGCGAGACAGCGCCGTTCCGCAGCACCTCCACTCCCGAGCCGTCTGGATAGTAGAAGCCGTCGCCGGACCAGACCGACATGGACCGAGACTGCGAGTCACTGCTGGTGATTAGCGTGCCGTCCGAGGACCAGAGGCGAAACGCCTGTACGTTGCCGATGTTCTCCGTGAGGGAGATATAGGCACCGTTCGGCGAATAGGTCAGACGGGTATCCCACGTGTCTGCACCTGCACAGCTCGCGACGGTTTCGCAACCGATGGCTCCCAGCAGAATGGGAATAGTTCCGATGACTCGATCTCGACCGCCGCTGAGTTGATGCACTGCAGCCGTTCCAGGCTGGCTTTGAGTCGCATAGACAACGGTGCTTCGGTCTGGGCTCCACGTGTACATAAGCACGCCCTGAGTGGTAGTGACCACCCGGGTCTTTCGCGATCCGATTACAAGGACATGGAACAGGCTGTTGCCATCCAGGTACGTCAGCGTGCGCTCGGCAAGGAACCTTGGCTGTGAGAGCTGCGCGAACTCAGCATTGGTCGAGGGGTGGTTGATGTCGGTGATCTTGCGGACGATGGTGCAATCGCCGCCGCGCAGCGAAACCAACGCCCAAGTTTCGACGGAAGGGGTCAACGGTGGGGTCGCGACGGGCGCGCACGGGTTTGCCGTCTGACTGGAGGTGGCTTTTGGAGTCGGATGGCTGGTTGAGACTGGAGAGGTGGTGGCGGTTGGGCTGGGACTGTCGCTGGCGATAGGGGAGGCGCCAGGCGCGGAGGGAGTCAGGATTCCGCCCGTGGGGTTGGTCGAGCCGCAGGCGGCTGCGACAAGCGCGGCCACTGCCAAAACTCGAAACCAGCGACCGGTCCTCATCGGTGGATCAGGCCGGGTGCGGCCAGACGTCAGACACGCTGGTGATGATTGACTCGGTCTCTGTGCCGGTTTGCAGGTCGTAGATGTAGGTCTTGCCGCTCAGCGGGTGGGTTTGTGGGTGAGAGCCGCAGTCCTCGGCTGCGGTGCATGCGCGCTCTCCCCGATACCAGATGAATCGGGAGGTCAAGAACACCGCGTCGGTCCGATCTGCCTTGAGCTCGCGTACCTTCCCGGTGGCGGTGTCGACGATGCGTATGTGGCCCCATCCATGCGAGTCTCGAATCGTGTAAACGAGCTGGCCCCCGGCCGGTGATGCGCTGGGTTTGACCCAGTACGCTTTGGCCAGGAATGTGGAAGTGGCGCCATCGCGCCAAGACTCAACCCCACTCGGACCGGCGAAGTAAAGGCTTTGGCCCGACCACGCTGACATCGTCAAGCCCTTGGAGTCATTGCTCGTGAGCAGCGCGCCGTCTGACGTCCAGACGCGGAAGATGCTCATTCCGAATCCGTCCATCACCATTGCGATCAAGGTCCCGTCCGGTGAGAAGGAGAGACGGGAGTCCAGCCAGTTGGGAAGCGAGCACGTGGCGATGGCTTGGCAATCGCCTCCACCCCCTGGCGGCGTGGTACCCAGCACCTGGTCACGGCCGCCCGTGAATTGGTGAACGGTTATTTTGCCGGTGTAAGGGTCAGTCGAGCTGGTGGTGGTATAGACAACGGCCTGACCATCTGGACTCCAGCCCCCGCCACCGCCTTGCTTGACTACAAGAGTCTTTGGGGAGCCGCTGAGGGGCATGCGGAAGAGGCCGGAGTCGTTGGCGTATGAGAGCTCGGTCGCGCTCACAAACGCTGGTCCGGAAATGGCCCCCAGGTTGCTTACGTTCTTGGGGTGGTTGATGTCGGTGAGGTCGCGGACAACGTATGAGTTGCTGCCGCGCAGGGTGACCAAGGCCAGGCAAGGGTTGGAGGGCGCCTGGCACAGTCCCGGCTGGGGCACGACGGCGGTCGCCGTCGGTGTCGGCATTGGGGATGTGGGAGGGCTGATGTGTGAGGCCACGGGCGTAGCAGAGGAGCCGCAAGCCGCTGCCATGAGCGCGGTCACGGCCAGTAGTCGAAGCCGGCCGGTGGTCCTCATCGTCGGCTCCTGATCAACTCGCGTGCGGCCAGACGTCGAAGAC
>Ga0075522_10004247_pt1 | contig 10264 bp, 10 predicted proteins | sample NGEPerA_FD_74796 | JGI IMG/M metagenome (GOLD analysis project Ga0075522, IMG submission 74796) | Arctic peat soil microbial communities from the Barrow Environmental Observatory site, Barrow, Alaska, USA - NGEE PermafrostL2-A | ecosystem: Environmental > Terrestrial > Soil > Wetlands > Peat ...
AATATAGCTTGAATACATACAGGTGCAGATCGATGTCTCTCAAGGTTATTTACTTGCCGCTCGCCGTCAAAATCGAGAAGTCACTCTCCGCCGCCGACAAAACGCTGAAGGCAAAGCTGGGATCGCCCAACCAAACCCTCACCGCAACCGAGCTCCTGCCCTTCGTCGATGCGGTCCGCGACTTGGCCGAGCTTGGCGGCAATCTCCAGGCAACGGCGACGGAGTTCGGTAACCGGATCGCGGCCTATGAAGCGACCCTTTCTTCAGCTGCCGCCAAACCCTCAAGCGACTTTGCCAGCCAGCTCGACCAGAGGCTGACGGCGACATCGGATCTGCTCCGCGCCACCCTCGATCGCCTCGACCAGGTCGAAACGGCGGTCATGCGGTTGTATAAGCCGCCCTTCCTGCCGATCGACCCGCACGATAAGCCAAGGAAAGCCCTGGCAGGCCTCCGGGCCAGCTTCGACGTCGCCTGCGGCGGCTCAGATGGCTCAGTATCATGAGTGACCCGAACGTCAGCGTGCGCTTCTTCATCTTCGAGGCCGATGGAACCCTCCGGCGGGTATCACATCAATCGACTAGCCGGCTGGTCCATGGCGGCGGGGCCGTGCCGCAGTTCGTCGGCCAGAAGATCCGCTACCTCGAAGTCATCGTCGAGATTGAAGGAAAGGTCCCCTTCCGCATCGTCAATATGTGCACCGGCTATTTGCACGTCGATGCGAAGGGCAGCATCGACAGGGCATTACGAGAGTCGGCGGTTCGTTACCTGCCTCCATCCCGCGATCTTCGGGGATTGGATCCGGACGAATTCGTCATCGCCTTCCCACCTGCTCATGCGTCGGAGAAAAACCTCTCCGACAGTGTGTGGGCACCCTCGAAGCAGGAACTGGCACAGATCGCCGGCGCCATTTGGCCAGAAAAACGACCTGCGGGGATGCCACGCCCTAACTTCCTTAAAATTACCGCTGTGGCGCCTGACTAGAGATAGGTGCATCTTCATGCCATGACGTCGCTGCTTCTGTTGCAATCATTGCAATTCAAAATCCTTAAAAATCTAATGCGCGCGTGCCCTTGCCAAATGCTTCGGCAGTGCGTATGTCATGCACTGCGTACGCCGTAACGAGTTGGCAAACCGGTCTGCTTAGACCCTAACGCCGCCGGCAGCGACGTCACCAAATCCAAGGATGGAGCCACAAAGCTAAGTCTGGCCCACGCGCAAGCGTGGCGGGTTTAGCCAACCTTCATCTTGGAGACTGCGATGACCCTCCCCCACCCCCATGTTCAGAAAAGTTCCAACGTCCCTATCCAGCTTCTGTCGCTAAAGAAAGTGGCTGAGAAGCTGGACGTCTCGGTCTCCTCGCTACGGAGGCTTATCGACAGCAGCGAGCTTCTCGCCCATAAAATCGGCGGGCAAATTCGCATATCAACGTTGGACCTTCATGCTTTCGTCAGCGCTTCCCGTTTGGAAGACGAAGACTTGGGCAAACCTGCCCAACATTGAGAACAAATTTAATTTCATATCCATAAGGCGCGATGACTTCATTCAAGGGGAAGTCACATGGTCTTATCACTATTTAGAAGGATGAATGCACATGGATAACTATGCCATCACGTGCGGTAACTTGGTGAAACCAGCGGCGCCAATTACCTTAGCGGATCTCTTCGACATCGTCTCCCATAACGAGAGCCTGTCCCCTCGGGCGCGCCGTGACATCTGTGCCGCAATCCGCAAAATTGCCATGCTCATTGCCCCTGATGGCATGAACCTGCCTGTTCAGGCAGCCCTGATCTCCAAAGCTCTACAAGGGATCTCGCCCGCGATGACGGGGTTGCAACGCGATAGCTATAGCAACATCAAAAGTCGTTTCCGCCGAGCTCTGAAGATGGCCGGGGTGGACGTGCATCCTGGCAAACAGACGAATGAGCTTTCGCAAGAATGGCAGGCCCTACGGAACATGCTTGATTACCCCCGTCGCTGGATCCCGCTGTCACGCTTGGCGCATCATGCCTCTGCCGTGGGCTGGAAACCGACAGACATCACCGACGCGCATATCGAGCAGCTTCTCCTACAGCTTCGAACGAACGCCATACATCTAGACCCATCTCGGGCCATCCGGGAGACGTGCAAGAGCTGGAACGGCTGTCTAGACAAAATTAAAGGCTGGCCGGGAGTGCGCCTGGCCATCGTGAGCAATCGCACGCCCTACACAAGAAGCTGGGATGAATTCGACGCTCGACTTCGCCAAGAGGTCGAAGGACATCTCAAGCGCATTGAAAACCCCTTACCATTCTCCATCATCGCGGACAGTGGGAGCGCGCCATCTCCGTTCGAAGGCTGGCGATCGCGGAAGACTCGGCGGCCTATCGCCCAGAGAACAGCCAAAAACTATAAGTTTCAGTTGCTCCAGTACCTCTCCGCCTTGGTTTGTACAGGCCTCCCGTTGGATCAGTTGACCGATCTGAGTGTGGCAACCCGCCCTGATCTCGTCGAACGCGGTCTTACCTTCTTTTATGAACGCGCCGGCAAGCAGATGGCGGTGCAAGTCGCTGGTATCGGTCAACTACTGGTCCAGATATCCAAAAACTGGCTCCAGGATTCTGAGCGCGCCGCGCAAATCTCGATGATGCTATCGAACGTGCCCAAGCGTAAGGGGATGAGCAAGAAGGTCGAGGGTCTGTTGCGCCAGTTCGATGATCCGCGGAACCAGCATGATCTCCTGGGGCTTCCCAGGAGGCTGGCAAACGAAGCCCGCAAGAGGCGTGATAGTTCCCCGGTGAAAGCCGCGCGCCTCTTCGAGACAGCGCTCGCCATCGAGATGCTCCTGATGTGCCCAGTGCGCGTTGGCAATTTAGCTACGTTGCATATTGATAAGCACTTCGTCCGGTCGCGTCCGGGCAAGGAAGGTGCGGTGCACCTCGTCATACCTGCGGAACAAGTGAAAAACCGCCAGCAAATAGAGTTCGAGTTGCCGAAGCCACTATTAAACTTGCTACACGAACACTTGGAAAGATTCAGGACAAAGCTACCCGGTTATGACTCGCGTTGGTTGTTCCCCCGAACCGGCGGCAAACATGTCGCAACTAAAATCTTAGGAAGGCAGCTCAGCATCGCCATTTTCCATCACATCGGCATCCGCATGACCGTTCATATGTTTCGACATTTCGGGGCGGAAACTTTCATCGAACTACAACCTGCTGGGCATGAAGTGATGCGTCAGACACTCGGCCATTCATCTGTCGACACGACCACACGCTTTTATGCTCGCCGCAATCCGGTGAAGGCTGGACGTTTCTTTGCGGAAGAGATCCTAAAGCTTCGCGACAGCGGTTATGCCGGGCATCGTCATAAAGGAAAGCACAAATGAATAATCAATCGCCCACGTTGACACTTCCCTTCAAGCACTGGCCAGAACCAGATCGCGTCCGGTGGCTGCAATCACGTATCTGCAATGCACCGTTCGGTATTCAAAGCCCTGCGGCCACATGGAGTCCGGCGCGCGTACGGATGGTCGAGGACGCCTATGGCCAGTGGTTAGCTTGGTTCGAGGCACGTGGCGAATTAGATGTAGAGCTTGCTGAGCGCGTCACTGTAGACCGTGTGGAAGCTTATGTCGGCGCCATGCGCAAGCGTATCGCTCCAGTCAGCGTCGCCATGATGGTCGGTAACCTCGGGCGGATGATGGCCGTCATTTACCCGGGGAAAGACTGGGCCTGGCTCCGCAATATTTACCAATACCTAAAGGTGAATGCAGTGCCAGTTCGAGATAAACGCCAATCAATCGTCCCAGCATTAGATCTTTACAACCTTGGGCTCGATCTAATGCAACACGCCGACAAGATTAAACATCATACCTTTTTCAACGCGGCCATCTATCGCGATGGCCTCATCATCTCGCTTCTGGCAGCGTCGGCTTTGCGTCTCGCCAATCTCTCTTCGATAACAATAGGCACTCAACTCACGTGTCATGATGGAGAATACTGGCTTCACTTCCCCGAAGAGGAAACGAAGAACAGTCGGCCCATTGATCTCGTCCTACCAAATTCGCTTGTGCCGTACATTGAGCAATATCTTCAGCACCACCGCCGCGTGCTTCTGGACCGCCGGATAGATAAGACTGTTGCTCCTGCGCGCAGGCTGTGGGTGAACCGTGCAGGCTTGCCGATGGCAGCGAGCGCTATACGTGCGCAAATCAAAAGTCGCACGGAGCACGCATTCGGGCGTCCAGTATGGCCTCATCTATTTCGCGCCTGCGCCGCGACCTCTTGGGCGATCGAGAAGCCCAATACCGTGACACGGTCCGCCGACCTCTTGGGACACGCCAACTACGGCACGACGGAGAAATACTACATTCAAGCGGGATCACTCGAGAGTAGCCGCCGTTACCAAAAAGCGATGCTAAAATTACGGGCAAGTAAAAGATCGAGTTGAATTCAGGCCGCTTCATCGCAATGTCCGCTATGTGCCACTAGCAGACATGGCCCAGTAGCTCGTCGGGCTGATATTCGCCCATGGCAACCGCATCTCCGGTCCCTTGCGGCTCGACTGGTCGCAGATCGACCTCGGACAGCGCACCTATCCTGATGATTGTTGTCCGAGATGCAGGCTCCATGCTGATGCACATGCACGACGGAGGTATCGATCATCTGCACCGCCGTATCATGACCGGCTGCCAACGCATCCATGATCTGGTCCCAGACGCCAGCCTGCCGCCACCGAACGAAGCGATTGTAACAAGTGGTGCGTGGACCATAGGCTGCTGGCAGATCGCGCCATGGCGCACCAGAGCGCAGAACCCAAAAGATGCCATTGAGCACGCGACGGTCATTTACCCGCCGAACGCCGCGCGGCTTGTTCGGCAGCATCGGCTTGATCGCGGTCCATTCGTAGTCGCTGAGTTCGTAGCGCATGATTCGAGGCTCCGGTTTCGGAGCATGAATCACGGCTTGGGCAGCGCCATCAACTCTGACGGTCCCCAGCCGCGCCTCTAAAGCCATGATTTGACTTCTGCTTTCGGCGCAATAACGTACATGACCCGACTTGCCGCCGGTTCTACCCTGTCGCGAATGACCCTAAGGCGACCTTGCTCGGCATTGCGTTACTGCGTGAAACTGAGTCCAATCATTTGATGCTCATCGTCACTGCGCGGGTCGGCAAAGGCGGGTTGCTAACAAGTTCAAGGGATCGGTATGCGCGTTTTATTCTCATCTATGTGGATGACAGGCCACATACGCCCGCTGCTTCCCTACGCGCATGCGCTGATGAAGCGTGGCCATGATGTTTTGTTTGCCTCACCCGAGAGTGCCGGTGCGATGCTGCGGGACGCCGGGCTAACACACGCGGTGTTCGGTCATCCGGGTGATGAGCAAATTGGCAAGATCTGGGCGACGACCTCCGGCATGCCTGCCGAGGAGATGGTCCAAACAATGGTCGGCAAGGTTTTCGCAGACCTTAACCCGCGAGCTGCATTGCCCGCGCTACGCGAGACAATCCGGACGTGGAAACCTGACATCATCGTGCGGGAGTCGCTGGAGTTCGCCGCCGCTGTGTTAGCTGCGGAAAATGATATTCCTATTGCCAGTGTCGCGACCACCAACGGTCATACAGAAGCCGTGGCGATGGCAAGTGCCGTAGCTTCGGTGGACGCCCTGCGTCTGGAGGCTGGACTTGACCAAGATAATGGGACGGGTCTGCGCGCTACGCCGAGCTTCTCGTCGTTTCCCGCTTCGCTAGGTGGTGATGCCACGGCGGTGGGCTCGTTGGCGCCGCTTCGTGTGCGGACGGCGAGGGAGAAATTGGACCCGGACAGTGCGGTTCCGGCATGGGCGCTCGACGATGGGCGTCCGTTGGTGTTCATCACCTTCGGCACATTGGCGGCCGGGTCGCCAAAGAACCATGAGCTGTTTCGGACCGCTCTCAAATCCGTCGCAGCGTTGCCTGTCAGGGCGTTGTTTTCGACCGGGGCAGAGATGGACCGCGCGCTGCTCGGCGCCATTCCCGAGAACGTGACCGTTGAGTCTTGGGTGCCTCAGGCCGAGGTCTTTCCACGAGCGGCGGCTCTCGTCTGCCATGGCGGTGCGGGCACTGTCCTCGCCGGATTGGCCAACGGGGTGCCGATGGTGCTCACACCCCTTGGCGCTGATCAACCCGAAACCGCGCGGAGAGTGGAAGCAACCGGCGCAGGCATATCACTGTTTAAGCCGGATGCGACTTTGCTGCGGGCGGCAGTTGAGAGAGCACTGGTTGACGCAGAAATACGTGCTGCGGCGGACCGGATCGCTAACGAGATTGCGGCCATGTCGAGCGTGGACGATGCTGTTAGCAAGATCGAGCGTTTGAACTGATCAAAAAATGTCGGCTGTCGGGGCATAGCGGACTCTGGGCCGACGCCCGCCGAGCAGATTTATGGGTTCACGGCCTAGATCAAAATGGCTTTTCATTTTCGTAGGCAATAATGCGACTGGTAAAACAACGGTCCAGCGGCACTTAGTTAAGTTGCTCAACGGAGCCGATTATAAGCGCCTTCCGTCAAATCAGGCGTATGAAATTACCCACGCACATATCATGCGGAAATTCCGCAAAGTGTTTATCGCTGGGCGCAGTTACCAGGAACTACGCAATTCTCCGAACGAGTACACAACAGTCAGGGACTATTTTCGACGAAAATTCGGGCGGGCGGCAGCGGACGTGGACCTAGCCTTCATGGCTTCGCATATTGACCGAGCAGATATCGAATTAATGATTCGGGAAGCTCATTACCGTTTTTGGAATGTGTGCGCGATATTCTTCGGCAATGCTATTTCTGCCGACCCTGAGGTTGTTACGAGCATTTCAGCAGAACTGCCATGGGATGAACGTTGGTACGCGGAAAATTCTCACTCGGATGATGAGGAAGTCCAACAACGTCAGCTCGGCGATATAGCCGGTGAAATTGTTCAGATGCTCATCGAGCGGACGAGGGGTTGGTAATTTTGTGATGACACCGTTCATACACGCTACAATTGACGTCGGCCGTTTACAGCCGCCGTATACCGTCAAGTAACACGCGCGTTGCAACGCAATCATCTTCGTTATAGTCGAGGATACGCCGCTTCACAGTTACATCGCCCGTTTTTATCCAACGATCAAACCACTCGATCGACGCAGCACCTGACGGTTGCGTATCCCGCCACTTGAAACCAAGAAATTTTGCGAGAGTCTTGATCGAGTGATCGCGGGTCGGCCACTCAGTCGCCTTCTTTACAACGTCATAGTAGAGGTCGACCGAGTGCGTTGGATGGAACAGGTTTTCGATCTCGTCGGTGGTGCACACAGCGGGATATTTGGCCTGAAGCTGCCGCCAGATGGTGCGTTCATATTTCGAATAGTAATAGACAACGCAGGGCTGGTGATTGGCGATGTACCGCCATGCCTCGGCGAAGGCACGTTCTTCTTCCTCGGGGCTGACAGAATTGGCGAAAAAAGCAACGTAGCGTTCGGTCGCAGCATCGCCGCCGAGGCGCTCGACAAAGCCATGCAGGTAGCAAATATCCCGCATGGGATCGACCTCGATATCAAAAAAGAGTTCTGTCTCGGAGCTTGGTAGGCTGATCGGCCCGGTGAGATAGGGCCTAGCGCCCTTCGTCTTCGTGAGCTTGGCGCGCGCTTGTAGCTTGCGTAGCGTGTCGGGTCCAATGCCCTTGAACACCGTTTTCGTTCCCGTGATGAATCCGTCGACGTTCGTGGTCGAGAGATCCGACACCGTCGGGATCCGGTCGACCAACACGTCGCGTTTGGCGCGACCAAGTTCTGGTAACAGTGTTAGGTCATCTTCTGCCTCGAGATCGGCCACACAGGCGGTGTACCACTGGCAGAGTTTGCATACTCCACCATAAGCCGGCGCGGTTTTCTCGGTTTGGGCGACAATGCGTTGTGCCCGCGCCAGCGCTTCCTGGTAGATCTGCCACATCGTCATCGGGTTGCGCTTGCCCTGGGGTTCCCGAAGGTCGTAGGTGACCTCCCTGCCGTGAATATCCCAGACGAAGGGGCGCCTCGAGCTGGCTAGGCCTCTGCGCTCGAGGATGTCGGTGTAGAGAGCGAGCTGAACGCCGTAGTGCTTTTTTAGCTTCGCGTCGTCGTCTTCGCCTTCCTCTCCCGACCCGGATTTGATGTCGCCTGCCACATAGCCGTCGCCCTCCCGTCGCAGCAGGTCGGGGTCTCCAAGGAGATCGTCCGCAGAGATACGAGCGCTATAAATCAGCGTCTCACCACGCTGCATGGATTCGTACGTCCGGCGTTCCTTCTCGTCGCCGGCGTATGGCGACAAATCGAGAAAGGGGACTGCCAGCCCGTCGATGACCTCGTGCTCATACGCCGTGCCTTTTTCCCAGAGCAATCGCACGAACGGACTGACGTCATCGCGTTTTGCCGGATCACCGAACAGATCCATTGCCGGCCGGTGAGGACACTGGACCAGGTCGTAGAGCATTGCGGCGGTGATCGGGGTTGCCACGAAAACACCCATGCATTTTGAAAACGGCACAGTCGGCGTTTCAACCAACCTTAATGCCAATGTTGCCAGAATACACGGACTCGGTCACAGGTTCCATTACTTGCCAACGCTAGTAGATTATTACGGATAGTCAATATTCGTCATATTCAACTAAGTAACAGATTGACTTTTTGGCTAGAAGTGCTAATATTGGCTGTTATCTGCCTAATCTCGACCCGTCGTCAACGCCAGGAGGGCCCCAATTGAGAGTGCGTGCCCATGGAAGCGGCGTGGCCCATCACCATCGAGCAAGCGGCCTTACGCCTGCATGTAAAGAGCCTCCGGGGACTTAAAGAGCGCTGCCGGGCCCATGGGCTTGGCCGGCTGGTGGGACGAACCATCATCTTCGACGAAGCCGAATTTCAAACTCTCTACCGGAGCCTGCCATGTCCCTCAAGCTCGTCCGCCGTGAAGGCAGGACCGACCTCTATGTCCGCGGCACCGTCAGAGGCATCCGTTGCTTCGAGACTGCAGGCACTGCTGACAAAACCGCCGCGGAAGCGTACCGTGCGAAGCGCGAGGCGGAATTATACGAAGAGTCCCTCTACGGAAAGCGCGCCGTCGTCTCCTTCCAGCGCGCGGCTTTGAATTACCTCGAGTTCGAGACACGCCCGCTCCGGACTAAGGACTACATCGGTCGGCTGGTGAAACACTTCGGGCCGATGCCTCTCGCCAAGATCGACCAACTCGCCGCGGAGAAGGCTGTCACGGCCTTGCTCAAGTTGGATGCCGCGCCTGCGACAAAGGCGAGGAGCGTTTACGTGCCCCTAGCGGCGGTACTCAACCATGCGAACCGGCGAGGCTGGTGCGACCGCCCGCGCTTCGAGCTGCCGAAGGTTCCGGCTGGCAATACGCGGTGGCTGACGCCGGCTGAGTTTCTGACCCTGGAAGAGCACGCCGCGCCGCATTTACGACCTTTGTTGTGGTTCCTCGTCTGCACCGGCGCCCGCATGGGTGAGGCGCTCGATCTCGACTGGACCGATGTCGATCTCACAGCGTCGAAGGTCATCTTCAGGAAGACCAAGAACAGCGTACCTCGCGCAGCTTCGTTGCCAACGGCAGCGGTGCTGGTCCTGGCCGGACTTCCCGGCAGGACGGGCTCGGTCTTCCGCCGTGCTGATGGCGAGCCCTACGCCGATCGTTTTCGGGAAGGTGGAGGTCAGATCAAGAAGGGCTGGCAGGGCGCTTGTAAGCGCGCTGGGATCGTCGGCGCCACTCCCCATGACCTGCGGCATAGCTGGGCGAGTTGGTTCTATGCCTTGAGCAAGGACACGCTGCTACTCAAGGCCGAGGGCGGTTGGAAGTCGACCGAGATGGTCGAGCGTTACGCCCACCTGATGCCGAGCGACCTCGTGCTGGAGATCAGCAAGGTGTGGGGAGCGTCGCATCCGCGGCTTGGGCTGCTGCCTGGTGCCATATCCGTGCCGATAGTAGTAACCCAGCCGAAAGCCCAACAAGGCCAGTAACATGTCGCCCTGCCCCGCCGCGTTGGTAAGGGAGAGGTCCTCAGTTCAATCCTGAGCGGCAGCACCATTTATCCAGCCATATCATTGGGTTTTGACTCGTGCACTTGCAGCGACGTGCAGAAATTTGCGCGAACGTGTCGGGAACTTGCGGCAGGAAGTGGTGCCAGATCCGTGCCATTACCGCCGAGCCGTTTCCCTGTTGTTCAGGTCGGAGAACGCTAACAATGGTGCGGATTTCAGAGGTTCAAATCCCGGGCCTGCAACCATCTT
>Ga0075522_10004248_pt1 | contig 10264 bp, 9 predicted proteins | sample NGEPerA_FD_74796 | JGI IMG/M metagenome (GOLD analysis project Ga0075522, IMG submission 74796) | Arctic peat soil microbial communities from the Barrow Environmental Observatory site, Barrow, Alaska, USA - NGEE PermafrostL2-A | ecosystem: Environmental > Terrestrial > Soil > Wetlands > Peat ...
GCGCGGGCGCCGCAGGCGGCTTGGCCGGCCCGCCCTTGGTGGCCGGCTTGGCGCCGCCTGCCCGCGATTTCGCCTCTTCGATCAAGGCCGCGATGTCGTCGCCGGTCTTGCCGATGATCGCGATCGGCGTTCCCACCGGCACGCTCGCACCGTCGGCGATGAGTCGCTTGAGGAGGACGCCCTTGTCGAAGGCCTCGAAGTCCATGACGGCCTTGTCGGTCTCGACCTCGGCGATCACCTCGCCGGGCTCCACGGAGTCACCTTCGTTCTTGCGCCACTTCTGCAGGACGCCGATCTTCATCGTGTCGGAGAGCTGCGGCATATCCAGGATCTGAGCCATTTCGTACCTTCCGGGATCGCGTTTTGTCCCGCTGGCCACGTGATGAGCTCGGACGGGCATTCCCGTCCTCCACCCGCGGGGCGTTTCGTTCCTACTCCAGGTAAAGAAGCTTCTTGGCAGCAGCCACCGCGCGGGGAACGTCGGGGATGCACTGCTGCTCGAGGTGGTGGTTATACGGCATGGGCATGTCGGCGCCAGTCAACCGTTCGACGGGGGCGTCGAGATCGTCGAAGCAGCGGCGCCCGACGCGGTAGGCGATCTCCGCCCCCACGCCATTGAACGGCCAGCCCTCTTCGATGATGAGGCAGCGCTTGGTCTTCTGGACCGACTCGACGATCAGCTCCTCGTCGAGCGGACGGATGGTCCGGGGATCGACCACCTCGGCCTGGATCCCTTCGGCGGCCAGCGCGTCGGCGGTGCCGAGCGCGATCTTGACCATCTTGGACCAGCCGATGAGGGTGATGTCGGTGCCCGGGCGCTTCACCTCGGCGACGCCCAGCGGGATGGTGTACTCGCCGTCGGGGATCTCCCCCTGGTCGGCGTAGAGCACCTCGCCCTCGATGAAGATGATCGGGTTGTCGTCGCGGATGGCGCTCTTGAGGAGGCCCTTGGCGTCTTTCGGATTCGCCGGCATGACGACCTTGAGGCCTGGAATGTGCGCCCAGAGGGCCTCGGTCGACTGGCTGTGCTGCGCGGCCAGCATGTGCGCCGAGCCACCCGGCCCGCGAAAGACGATAGGGAGCGTGAACTGTCCCCCGGACATCTGCCGGATCTTGGCGGCGTTGTTGATCAGCTGGTCGGCGGCGACGAACGAGAAGTTCCAGGTCATGAGCTCGATGATCGGGCGCAGCCCCACCATCGCGGCGCCGATGCCGACACCCACGAAGCCGCCCTCGGCGATCGGCGTGTCGATGACCCTTCTTTCGCCGAAGCGTTTGAGCAGGCCCTTGGAGACCTTGTAGGCGCCGTCGTAGTGACCGACCTCTTCCCCCATCAGGAAGATGCGATCGTCCTTCTCCATCTCCTCGGCGATCGCTTCGTTGAGCGCTTCACGAAAAGCTACGGTCCGCATCGGTCTGGTTACTCCCTGTAGGTGAACTCGGCCAGGCGCTCGTAGGCCAACTCCGGGCTCTCGTCGGCGAATTTGACCGCCTCTTCGATCTCGGCCGCCACCCGGTCTTCGATGGCGACGATATCTTTTTCGTCCATCTTCGCCCGGACCAGCAGCTCGCGCCCGTAGGTGATCGGATCGCGCTTCTTCGACTCGTCGACCTCTTCCTTGGTCCGGTAGAGGCCGGCGTCGGACATCGAGTGACCCCGAAAACGATAGGTGCGGATCTCGATCAGGGTCGGCAGCGACTCGTTGCGCGCCCGGCGCACCGCCTCGGCTACCCGATCGCGCACGCGGACCACGTCCTCGCCGTCGAAGCGATCGCGCGCCATGCCGTAGGCGAGCGCCTTTTGCGAGACGTCGGAGACCGACAGCGACCGGTAGAGCGGCGTCCCCATCGAGTAGAGGTTGTTCTCGCAGATGAAGACCACCGGCAGCCGCCAGAGTGCCGCCAGAGCGACGCCTTCGTGGAAGGCCCCTTGCGGGACCGAGCCATCGCCGAAGAAACACAGCGTGACGCGACCGTCGCCGCGGTACTTCGACGCGAAAGCGGTGCCGGCTGCCAGCGGGATGTGCCCGCCGACGATCCCGTAGCCGCCGAGGAAGTTCTTGGAGGCGTCGAAGAGGTGCATCGACCCGCCGAGCCCCTTGGAACAGCCGGTCGCCTTGCCGAAAAGCTCGGCCATGATCGATTTGGCCGACATTCCCTTGGCGTAGGCGTGGGCGTGCTCGCGGTAGGTGGCGATCACGTAGTCTTCCGGCTTGAGCGTAGCGAGAGCCCCCACGGCCACCGCCTCCTGACCAATGTAAAGATGCAGGAAGCCCCCGAACTTGCGTAGCGCGTAGGCCTTGGCCAGCGCTTCCTCCATGCGCCGGATTGCCAGCATCTGGTGGTAGTACCCGGCCAGCTGGGCTTTGTCGGGCACACGTGACTCCTCGTGGAGCTCATCGGCTTCCCGTTCGGTGGCGCTCATCTCCAACGGTTCTCCTCGCTTGCGACGCTTCGGCTGGGCTCGATTGAGAGATATACCAACTGCCGCGTCGCTCGGGAAGATTTGGCGCTCAATCTACCGACCGAAACGGTCGATAGGAGGGGGACGATGGGCGCCACCGGTGTCGCCGGCGTGGGAGGGGACGATCCCGGACCCGACGGTCTGGAAGCCGACGCGCTCGGACGTGGATTGATTCTGCTGGTCGATGACGAGACCGCCATCGCCCGTGCCTACGCCCGCACGCTGGGGGCGGCGGGTTTCACGGTCGAAATCGCTCTCGACGGCAAGTCGGCGGCCGCCGCCGCGCGGGCCCGCCGGTTCGACGTCATCGTCAGCGACATCACGATGCCCGGCATGAATGGACTGGAGCTTTTGCGCGTCGTGCGGGAGCACGATCTGGACGTTCCCTTCGTTCTGATGACCGGCGGACCGGCCGTCGACAGCGCCGTGCGCGCGGTCGAGTACGGCGCGCTTCGCTACCTCATCAAACCGGTGGCGCCGACCGAGTTGGAGATGGTCGTCACGCGGGCGGTGCGCCTGCATCAGATGGCCAAGCTCAAACGCGAGGCGCTGGAAGTCTATCGGCGCGAGGGGAAGACCATCGGCGACCGGGCTGGGCTCGAAGCACGGTTCGCCCACGCCATCGAGACGCTCTGGATCGCCTACCAACCGATCGTGTCGTGGTCGCGCCGATCGACCTTCGCCTACGAAGCCTTGGTTCGCAACGAAGAGCCCACGCTGCGCTCACCGCCCGATCTGTTCGAGGCGGCCGAGCGACTCGGGCGTCTAGAAGAACTGGGGTGCCTGGTCCGCGACCGGGTGGCGAGAACGCTCGACGAGCAGCCGACGTCGGCGTTGGTCTTCGTCAATTTGCACGCCATGGAGCTGGCCGACAACTCGCTGCTGGCGGCGGATGCGCCGCTGTCGCGTCACGCGGGGCGGGTGGTCCTGGAGGTCACCGAACGGGCGCCGCTCGAGGAGATCAAGGACGTCGCGTCGCGCGTCGGGCGCCTGCGCTCGCTCGGCTACCGGATCGCGGTCGACGACCTGGGCGCCGGGTACGCCGGCCTCACCAGCTTCGCCCACCTCGAGCCGGAGGTGGTCAAGGTCGACATGTCGCTGATTCGGGGGATCGACCAGTCGCCCATGAAGCAGAAGCTGCTGGGATCGATCGTGACGCTGTGCCGCGATCTGGGGATCGAGATCATCGCCGAGGGGATCGAGACGGTGGCCGAACGCGATGCGCTGGTGCGGGTGGGTGGCGATCTCTGTCAGGGCTATCTGTTCGCGCGACCCGATCGTCCGTGGGCGGTCACCAAATTCGAGCGGTGACCTGCTAGTCTTCGGCCCGTGCAGGTCGAGCTCACCAAAGAATATCGCTTCGAGGCCGCGCACCGGCTGCCGCGCGTCCCCGTCGGGCACAAATGCCAGCGGGTGCATGGCCACAGCTACAAGGTCGAGGTCGCCGTGCGGGGACCGGTCGATCCCGAGACCGGGTGGTTGATCGACTTCGGGGTGATCGACGACGTCTGGGCCGATCTCCACGCCCGGCTCGATCACCAGAACCTGAACGACGTGCCTGGGCTCGAGAACTCGACCTGCGAGAACATCGCGATCTACCTGTGGAACGCGCTGCGGCCCCGCATTGCGCTGCTCGACGCGGTGACGGTCTGGGAGACCTACGACAGCAAGTGCACCTACCGCGGCGCTTGAGATGCCGGGCCCGCACCTGCGCTTCGTGACGCTGAACCTGTGGGGTGAAAACGGACCCTGGGCGGAACGACTGGCGCTGGTGGGCGCCGAGCTCGATCGCTTGGCGCCCGACGTGGTGGCGCTGCAGGAGGTGCGTCAGGCGGAGGAGCGGGTGCCCAATCAGGCGGTGGCCCTGGCCGAGGCCCGCGGCTGGCACCACGTCTTCGCTCCGTCCACCAACTGGGGCGGCGGTCAGGAAGGTCTGGCCATCCTCTCGCGCTTCCCGATCGGCGCGCACGACTGGCGCCCGTTGCCCCACAGCACCGAGACCGAGGGCCGAATCGTGCTCTCGGCGCGGGTCGATAGCGATCTCGGCCCAATCTGGGCCCACAGCACGCACCTGTCGTATCGCGAGAACGAAGGCCTTAAACGCGAGGCGCAGGTGCTGACCATCGACGAGGTGGTGACCGCGCACGCCCAAGCCGGTGACGCCCCGCAGATCGTGATGGGCGACTTCAACACCGTTCCCGAGAGCGACGAGATCCGCTGGCTGACCGGCCTGTGCACGTTGGCGGGACGCCGGGTCTTCTACCAAGACGCTTGGGCGTGCACGCACGCGGGCGAGGTCGGTGCCGGCGCTGGCGCGACTTGGACCCGTGCCAACGACTACACCGAGGGGATGTTCTGGCTGCGCCGCGACCGGCGGCTCGACTACATCTTCGTCACGCCGGTGCGGCGAGATCGGCGGGGCACCATCTCGAGCGCGGCGCTGGCATTCCATGAACCGCAGGTCTCGCCGAACGGCGAGCGGCTATTCGCTTCGGACCACTTCGGGCTGGTTGCCGACGTGCGCTTCTCGTCCGAGGCGGCCGGCGGCGGCCCCGAAAGGAGCAAGTAACCCCATGTTTCGGCTGGCGCACGTGACCGATCCGCACTTCCGAGGCTGGGGCGGGGCGCGCCCCCGCGAGTTCCTCGGCAAGCGGGCGATTGGCCTGGCCAACCTGGTGGTGAGCCGGGTCCGCAAGCACAAGATGCAGTTGCTCGACGATCTGCGGGTCGATCTGCGGGCGCAGGCCCCCGACCACCTGGCGCTGACCGGCGATCTTTCGAACGTCGCGCTCGGCGGCGAGTGGCGGGCGGCGCTGGCCTGGATCGATCTGTCGGGCGTTCCCCCCGAGGGCGTGTCGGTGATCCCCGGCAACCACGACGCCTACGTCGAGTCGGTGGTGAAGGAGAGAACCTTCGAACGTCTGTTCGCCGCTTACCAGACCAGCGATCTTGCCACCGATCTGCCCCCCCATCTCGCCACCGATCTGACCCCCAATCTTGCCCGTCGCGACGACGCCGTCTATCCGTTCGTTCACCTGCGCGACGAGGTCGCGCTCATCGGAGTCTCGAGCTCGGTCGCCACCGGAGATCTGGGGGCCTGGGGCCAGGTGGGCACCGCCCAGCTCGAGCGCCTGGAGGCGATCCTGCGATCGCCCGAGCTGACGGGCAAGACGCGGGTGGTGCTGATTCACCACCCGCCGGTGCTGCACAAGGCCGGCGAGCATCGGAATCTGCGGGACCGCGAGGCCTTCGCGGCCGTGCTGGCGCGCGCGGGGGCCGAGCTGGTGCTGCATGGCCACGACCACGAAGATCAGCGCGCCCAGTTGCCCGGTCCAGACGGCCGGCCGATCCCGATCATAGGCGCCGGTTCGGCGTCGTACGCGGGCGGTCCAGAACGCCGGTCGCGCTACAGCCTCTATGAGATCGAAGGGGGCGCCATCACCTGGACCAGTCGCGTCCACGACGAGGCAAGCGACACCTTCCACGAGCGCCGCCGCGAGCGCCTCTGACGACGCCCGCAGGGGCCGAGAAGAACGTCGGTCAGCGGCGCGCGGGGGGCGGCGGAACGATCGACAACGTCGCGGCGTCTCGGCTCGCGACCGGGTGCGCGATCAGATCGGCAATGCTCAAGCCGGCGATCCGGCGGTGACGATCTTCCTCCATCTCGTTGACCAGCCCAGTCAGGGCGGCCGAGGTCGTGCCATGCGCGATCTCGATGTCGCTGGAGCGAAACGCCGCCAGAACCTCTTCGAGCTGGATGGTGGAGGCCGCCCGTCCCGGGACGTAGCCGTTGAGATCGCCGCGCACCTCGGCAATGAGCCCACGCGCCTTGAGCCGTTTGACCACCCGTTCCACGTTGTGGGGTGTCAGGCCGAACTCGGTGACCAGCTGCTCCTGGGAGTGACCGGCGCCGCCGGCCTCGTGCGTGGCGGCGACGGCCGCCAGTAGCTGCGCGGCCAGTAGACCGTTGATCGGCTCGTCGTCGCGCTGCCGGCGATCCTCGGCCTCGAGCAGGCGCAGGTTCTGCAGCGCGTGGGCGACCTCGGCGCCCAGCAGCACCAGCACCCAAGAGGCGTAGATCCAGACCAGCACCAGCGGCACCAATCCCAGCGGCCCGTAGACGCTGCTGTAGCTCTGCAGCATGATCCGCTCGGCGAAGCGCACGAACGCGTACTTGGTGGCTTCCAGCAACAGCGCAGTCACGAGCGCGCCCGCGACCGCCGCGCTCCACTTCACGTCGGCGCGCGGCAGGAGCTTGTTCATGAACAGCAGGCCCAGGATCTCGATCAGAAACGGCATCAGGAGCCGCGTGAAGCCGCCCGACTCGACCAGCCGCCCCGACCAATACAGCGAGAACCCGGCCAGCGTCGGCAGCAGGGTCACCATCGCGTAGAAGGTCAGGAACTTCCCGATCACGGTGCGCCGCTGGCCGACGCGCCAGATGTCGTTGAAGATCCGCTCGACGTAGCTGTAGAGCGAGTAGCAGGTGACCAGCGTGAAGATGAGGCCACCGCCGCCCAGCGCGCCGATGCTGACCTTGCCGGACAGCTCGCGGATCCGGTCGGCGACGTCCGGCATGCGCGGGAAGACGTGCTCGGCGAAGAACTGCAACAGGTGGGACTCGGCGTCCAGCGATCCGACTGCCCGCAGGATCGAAAACGCGATGGCCGTCACCGGCACCAGCGAGAGCGCGGTTTGAAACGCCAGCGCCGCCGCCTGTTGCGGGCACTTGTCGCGCGCCCACTGCGCCAGGATCCGCAGCGAGAGGCGATAGAGAAACATCGCCGCGCGCGCCCGGCGCGACAGGCGCAGCGTGGCGGCCGCCGTGACCGGGTTGGTCGCCAGAAAGATCCGAAGCTGGCGGAAGGTGTCGCGCATCGACTCCATCAGTAGAAGCTCTCGGTCGACGGCCCGGCAAGCGGTAAGCACGCGCGCGGCAAAAAGGGCTCCCAGCGCGGGTAGGGGAATGTCAGCGCAAGGCGGACAAGATGGCTTCGAAGGCGGCCGGCGTCCGGACCGTGTCGCGGTGGCGGCCGACCGGAATTCGAACCACCTCGGGCTCGGCGCCGGTCCAGGCCGACGCGCCGTCGAAACCGATCGTACCATCGCCGTCGACCAGCGACTCGGCCGGCAACCCGGCGGTCCGACCTTCGCCCGGCAGATAGGCGCGTCCGTCGCGGATCACGACCCGAACCTGGGTCGGCAACCCGACGCCGCAGATGCAGACGAGCCGCCGCGGGGCGGGCGCACCATCGAGGATCCGCCACAGCTCGCGGACGCTTGCCAGCCGCTCGGCGACTGCCGCGATCCAGCGCGGATCGTCCGGATTGTGCCGGAAGACGGACATCCGGAGGCGGCGCCAGGTGTCGACGTCGTAAAGATCATAGCCAACATCGTCGGGGTAAAAACGCGCGGCGCCCGGCCCCGGCATCGAATCGAGGCCGCCTGGACAGGCCATGAATTGCTGCGGGGTCACCTTGCGCCCGAATGGCGCAAACTGAAATCCGGCGTCGAAGCAGGCCAGCGTCTCGATACAGCCGGCATGCGCCCCGCCGGAGGTCACTACCCGCTCGACCGGGAGCGCGGCATCCGCGGCGTAGGCGGCGCGGATAATCGGCCCGCCGTTGGAGAGCCCGAGGACGTCGATCTCTTCGCCACATTTGGCCGCCAGACGCCGCACCTCGGCCGCCAACGCCACCCCGTGGCCCACCACCGGCATGCGCCAGTCGTATCCGAAGTAGTGCAGCGTCTCGCCGGGCCGATACCCCGCCCCCGAAAGCGCCCGCTCGAGCGCACCGATGAGATCGTACTTCAGGCCGAACAGCAGCGGGATGTACCGCAGCACGCTGCGCGGGCTCCCGCGCACGGCGTCCAGCGTCGCGATGGGCGGTCCGCCGTAGAGCTGACCCAGGCGCCCCCAGACGAAGCCGATCTGCTCGTCATAGATCTCGGTGCCGAAGAGGGGCGGGACGACCAGCAGGGGGCGCAAGGCGAGGGCTCCAGGGACAACGTACTAGGAATCGGCTGGTATCGCCGCCGACTGGAGCGCGCCGCGCGGGCGCTTGGATCCCGGTGCTTTCTGTTGTATCCACGATCGAATGTCGTCGGGGGAGTCCGGTATCGACACGGTACCGGAGGAGCGCACGGCTGGCGCAGGGGAGGGGGGAGCGCCCACGCTACTCATCGGTTCGTTCGCTCTCGGGCCAGGGCGAACGGTTCGGCTGGCGGGGAGTCCGACGATCGGAAGGGGCCACCCAGCCGGGGACGGCGGACGGGAGCGCATCGATCTGGCCGACCGGCTGCTCTCGCGGCGGCACCTGCGGTTCGTGCGACGTCAGGGCGGCTATAGCGTGGAAGATCTGGGGAGCCTGAATGGCTCCTACCTGGACGGGCTCCGGCTGGAGAAACCAACTCCCCTCTCGGAGGGGAGCATCCTGCTCCTCGGTCATCACGCCGGTGTCTTCCGGCGGGTTTCGCCGCCGGCGCTGGCGGCGCTGGTCGAAGACGCCGGGTCGCCGTTCGGCCCGGTCCCCACCCTCTCACCGGCGCTGGCGTTGACGCTCGCCAAGTTGCGGCGCTTGGCGCGGACCGACCAGGAGATTCTGCTCGTCGGCGAGAGCGGCGTGGGCAAGGCGGCCTACGCCCGCGCCATCCACCGGGCCTCTGGACGCCCAGGCGCATTCGTTGTCCTCGACGGCGCCGCGCTACCCGGTTGGTTGATCGAAAATATGCTGTTCGGGGCGGCGACCGATGCGCCACCGGCCGGCGGCCAGCAGCCGGCGGGGCTCATCGAGGCGGCGGAGGGTGGAACGCTGCTGCTGAGCGAGATCGGAGAGCTGCCGCCGAAGCTCGCGAGCCGGCTGTCCGGATTTGTACGCGACCGCCTCTTCCTGCCGCTCGGATCGACCAGCCTCCGGCGCGCCGATGTCCGCATCTTGGCGACCGCCGGCCGGCACGCCGGCCCCGAGCGGACCCCGGGCTGGCAGTCCGACCTGCTGGCAGGTCTGGGCGTCGAGCCGATTCACATCCTCCCCCTACGCGAACGTCCGGAAGATATTGGGGCGCTGGCCGCACACTTCGCGGCGGGCGCCGTCACCGGCCTGGAGCCGGCTGCCTTCCGCGCGCTCACCCTGTATAGTTGGCCGCTCAACCTCTTCGAAATGGGCAAGGCCGTCAAGCACGCGCTGGCCCTGTCGCCCGACGGGAAAGTGGGCCTAGCCCATCTCCCCGCTACGGTGGGACGCGCGCGGGAGCGCGGCGTGCCGGTCACGCTTCGCCGGCGCCCCCGTCCGGCGCCCCCGCGCGCGGAGCTCGAGCATCTGCTGCGCCAGCACCACGGCAACGTATCGGGCGTTGCCCGATCGCTCGATCGAAAATGGGCCGTGGTCTGGCGCTGGATTGGCCGGCATCGGTTGCATCCAGACCAGTTCCGGCCATAGGTCGACCCGTGCGCGACCAGCGGGACCTTCCGGTCGGCGACCACAGCCACACCGATCTCGAACCGGGGCTGGCCCCCACCGGCGAGATCGCGGTTCTGCAGCGTGGCACGGTGCTGGGTGGCCGCTACGAGATCCGTAAGGTCCTTGGACGCGGCGGCATGGGACTGGTCGTGCAGGCGTTCGACCTGACGCTGGGTGAGGAGGTCGCCGTCAAGATCCTACGGGCCGAGTATGCCGGCGAGCGCGCCTGGACCGAACGGCTGGCGCGCGAGGTCAAGCTGGCCCGCCAGATCCACCACCCGAACGTCTGCCGGGTTTTCGACTTCGCGCAAGCCGACGGCCGTGCCTTCTTGATCATGGA
>Ga0075522_10004249_pt1 | contig 10262 bp, 12 predicted proteins | sample NGEPerA_FD_74796 | JGI IMG/M metagenome (GOLD analysis project Ga0075522, IMG submission 74796) | Arctic peat soil microbial communities from the Barrow Environmental Observatory site, Barrow, Alaska, USA - NGEE PermafrostL2-A | ecosystem: Environmental > Terrestrial > Soil > Wetlands > Peat ...
ATATCCACCCTGATCCGCGTCCCCCTTTGCTTCTCCCCACGGCACCGAGAGCGAAGCGATAAACGCTCCCGGATAAGACTTATCTTCGTGAGCGTGAAGCAAGCTGTAGCTTCCTCGGTATAAGTTTCCCTTGTCGGTGGAAAACCTCTCGAGCGGACGAACGGGAGCGCTGGACTGCTCCCATTCCTGTGTGTATGCCTTGAGATGTTCTTTGAATGGAGTGCCAAGCGATTGGAAGAGAGTGGAAATCGCGCAGTGCTCGGTGTCACCGAACGCCAGGCCCATGGTGAATTCGCGATTGCCGCCGAGATCTAATTCACCCGTCAGGGCAATGTTGCCATTAACAGCGTGATCGAATTCCCAATTCATTTGAAAATTACTGGAGAGATCGGTCCATCCATCGCTCTTTCCAACGTACCCGCACGAAGCGCGAGAAAAGTTGACCGTGCCGCCAAGCGCCAGCCATATTCCATCCTTGCGCGCCATGAGGATTTTCCGACCCGCAACCTCGGTCACATAACCGTTGTTATTCCATCCCCCCACCTGAAGATGCGGCGCGCATAACGCGTACAGGCGCAGTTTGGAAATGAACGCGTCATCTCCGGTTAGCTGCACGCGCTGAAGCACGCACGGAAAGTGAGGATCCGCGATGATTTCCTTGATGATTGTGTAGCGACCGTCGGGGTCCTCATTCGTCTGCCGATAACCGAGCGAATGTCCGGAAAGTCGCTCGCAGCTGGATTTGAGGTCACGTCGTTCCTCGTGAAAAAACGTCTCTCCATCTGTGAGGAGGAACTGGAGGTCTCGAATCTGCGGACGATCCACGGTGGGATAATAAACTTCAGTGATGACGCCGTTCCATAACGTGAACCAAATTCGACTTGAGGCTGCGAAGGCTGTTCCCACTCCGTCTTTGTCGCCGTGGGTCCATCGTGGCTCAATGCCAGGTTGTCCGAAGGCGCTACCTTTACTGGTGGGATTTGTGCTGAAACTGGTGGGCTTGCCGGAAACCATGTGCTTGGAGGGTTCCGCTACTTTCGAACGAGCAGTCTGTGCGGCGTTTGCTTTCATGATCTCAGACTCCTTGGCAATGATCTTTCCTCGACTCCTGTCGCGGCCGGGGCTACGAACTCAAGAGGATTGCGATACCGGTCGCGGCATTCTCGTGGCGTCGAGGCATCGAGTGATGTCCGGAATGTTAGTCACGTCACAGACGTCGCTCGTTTTCTGGTTTCCGTCCATTGCACCTATATATTTTACGGCGTGACGAAAGACCCGCAGCAGCCGAGCGAACCCGTCTTCCAGATTGCTCGGATTCCATATCGAAAACTGTCCCTTTTTGAACAATTGGGATACGCCTCTCGGTATACAGCTCCGGGCACTGTAACGGCGAAGGCACGGTGCCGCGCTGCGTACCGCGTACATTTGCGATTTCAGGTGCGTGGTTTTATGCGGCTGTCTCGCAGATTAAGTCAGTCCGGAAGATCTGCGGCGTAGAGCGCGGAGCGAAGTGGCCTCTCTAAATGCGCCATGTGCAGACGGGAGCAGCAAGAAGCGTGTGGCAGACTTTTCGCGGTTATGATAGCGGCTTGTGAATGAATTCCGGCTGCACGTACTCTGCAGAAATCAAGCGTTCAAAACATAAGTGGTCAAACGAAGGCAGTCGCCGAGAAGATCGAGAATCTCTATGCCCGAATCTCACACGCTTAGCACCGGGATGTGCGACTCGCGAATGATCGCGTAGCCGCTCCCGTTTTCTCCCAAATGGCCACCGGCTGGAAGGTGCCCGATGACCAGGACGTCGCCTTTAGCTTGCTCCGCTGCTTTGTTCAACGCTTGATGTACATTGCCGCTCTCAATGATGACGTCGGCCTTCGTTCCCGCGTCTTGCTGAAGTTGGGCGATCTCCTTCGTGGCGCCGCCAACGAGCGCCTCCTTCCACTCGGGAAGAACATGCGATCCTCCAGGCCCGTAAATCTCCACGCTATCGGTGACATGAACTATGGTGAGCCGCGAGCCAAAATCAGCGGCCACCCGCGCGGCCTGCACGAGGGTATGGCGGCTGTGGGGTCCCAAATCAACCGCGCAAAGAACATTGGCGACGGAAAATGCGCGCTCCGGAGCTTCTTCGACGTGGGCTCCGGTCCAAACCGGACAATCGCTGTCGTGTAGAACTTTTGCTGCCACCGAACCCAACAGAAAGCGGTAGACCGCGCTGTGGCCATGCGTGGACATCGCGATCAGGTCCACTTTTTCGTTGCGGGCCGTACGCGAGATTTCCAGGGCCGGGTCGCCCCTGAGTAGCAATCGCCTGACGGCAATTCCCGCGAGTTCGGTGCGCAGCGATTGGTCCAGATTTATCTGAGCCTGCTTGACGATTTCCGCGTGCAAATCCCGCGCCGTGACCTCGTGCCCGCTCTCCAGTATCCCGGCGGGATAGCTCATTGGCGTGACCGCGTGAAGAAGAATAATCTCCGAATGGAAATGGCGAGCCAAAAACGCGGCCTGGTGAACGACCCCCTGCGAAATATTTGGAAAATCCACCGGAAGAAGAATCTTATTCATCAATACTTCCTTCCCGAAGCTCTCGTCACGCAGCATTGTACACCGGGCGAACTCCACCGCTTTCGCGGGGCTTAAAATAGTCACATTGCATGCCGCTGGGACTACGGAGATGTGAGACAATGCCGCGATGGATACAAGACTCCTCGTCGTCCTTGACGATTCAGCTGCCTCAAAACGCGCGGTGAAATACGTCGCCAGATTTATTGGCAAGCGAAAGGGATTCCGAGTTTGTTTGCTCCATGTGCTCCCACCTATGCCGTCCGAGCTTCTTGAACACGGCGGTTCGGAAAACCCGGTGAAGGAATCGCGGTTGGGGATTAACCAGAAGACGGCACAGCATCGCTGGATTTCGACCGCCAAGAAAGCCTCCCAAAAAAGTATGGACGCAGCTCGTGCAACCCTGCAGGCAGCGGGCGTTTCGGCTGGCGCCGTGAAAGCTTTAGTCTATGAACCGGGAGAAAACCAGGACGCAGCCGACATTATTCTTAGCGTCGCACGTGGATCCCATTGTCGTACGGTGGTTGTTGGCCGTGAGTCGGCTTCCTGGTTTCAAGAGATTTTTAGCGAGCCGTTAGCGGACGAACTCCATCGCCGCGGCAAGGAGTTTAGTATTTGGGCGATCGAGTGATTGTCGCCCCACTCGTGAACTCGCCAAAACGTCCGGGGATGGTAAAGAAGATCATGCGTATTCGCGTCACCGCAGAATCGGATACCGATTACGCGCGCTGGAGCGCGCATCAACTGGAAATTCCTCCGAAAGTCGCTTCTGGTGACACCGCGCTGGGAGCACTTCTCTTCGAACAACTTACCTGCGCCAATTGCCACGCCATTTCGGGCACCTCGGCAAAAGGCACGACCGGTCCTGACTTGTCGCATTTGGCCGACCGTCAGACGCTGGCCGCAGGCGTCCTTGAAAATACGCCGTCAAATCTGGAGCGGTGGCTCGCGGATCCGCAAGCCGTGAAACCAAAGGGTTGCGAATATTGTCACGAAATCTCGGGCTATGGCGGGCATCGTGGCCCTGATCTTACATACATTGGAGATCGCTTCTCGGTTGATCAATTGACCATTCAAATTGTGAATGGCGGAACGAATATGCCTGCCTATGGAGGAAATCTTTCCACGACCGAACTAAATAACCTTGTCGCGTTTCTCGGATCCCGCAAGGCTCAGTAAACAGATAAGCCGAGAAAGCGATCCGCGGCCTTGCAAGCAAAAGGGCCTTACCTCGACCGTTACTTTGTGAGTTGTTTGCGGATCGTTTGCAATTCTCGCTGGCGTTTCGCGGTGGTTTTGGGATATGCCATCTTAAGTTTATCGAACGCATCAATCACAATTCGGGAAACGATGAGCCGTGCGTTCTCCTTGTCATCGGCTGGAACGACGTACCACGGTGCGTGATGGGTGCTTGTCGCATGCAGGCACTCCTCATACGCCTTCGTGTAATGCTTCCAGTATTTCCTCTCGTGAATGTCCGCCATGCTGAATTTCCAGTTTTTGTCCGGTTCGTCTATGCGCTCGAGGAAACGCTTTCGTTGTTCGTTTTTCGACAGGTGGAGGAATATTTTGACGATCTGGGTCCCGTTGCGGTGGAGATGATCCTCCAAGTCCACGATGGAACGATACCGCTCCTTCCAAATCGTCTTCTCATCGATCAACTCTTCCGAAAGACCCTGGCTGCGGAGAATCTCCGGGTGTACGCGAACGACCAGAACTTCCTCATAGTAAGACCGATTGAAGATGCCGATTCTCCCGCGCTCGGGAAGCCGGCACGTCGCGCGCCAGAGAAAATCGTGCTCCAGTTCCTCGGCGCTCGGCTGTTTGAAACTGAAAACCTCGCAGCCTTGCGGATTGACTCCGGACATGACGTGCCGGATGGCGCCGTCCTTGCCGGCCGCATCCATCGCCTGAAAAATCACCAGCAGCGCGTAGCGGTGCGAGGCATAGTGAAGGCGCTGCAAGGAGCTTAATTCCTCGACATGTTTTTCCAGGAGTTTTTGATATTCCTTCTTCGATTTACAGTACGGTTTTATGATCGTCGGCCACTTTTTAAGTTTGACCTTGTGTTTGACGCCGACGCGGAAATCCTTGGAATTAATTTTCATATTCCCTCCAACAGATTTCGCGACGGGAGAACGGAAGTTCGGTGAGGCAGGTTTGCAAAGCGACGGATCGCGCGGGCATACCTGTCTAAATTTCCCCTCATCGCATTTTAGTCTGCGCGTCGGTACCGGTCAGCGCTTCAAAGCCGGAGACGACGTCGAACAGTTCTTCGTCGATGGATTCCTGTCGAATCTGGTGTAGCGTGCGGTTCAGCTTTTCCGAAATGTCTTTGATGTTCTTTTCCGCGCGTTGCATGGCCGCCAGGCGGCTGGCGTTTTCACTGGCAAGGGATTCGGCGCACGCTTGAAACAGCAGGACGAAAAGGTATTCTCGAATAAAAGCGGAAAGTGGCGATACGGTACCTTCAATCACTTCCGGCAGAATCTTCGTGGGCCAGGGCATTGCGGCTAGCTTATCTTGCCAGGCGTGGTCGAGTGGCAGGAGTTGTCGGCTCACGGGACGGTAGGAGGCGCCGGTTTTGGGCCGATTGTGGAAGACGTAGAATTTCTCGACATCGCCACGCTTTTGGGCCGCTTCGATCTCGATCAGAATCTGGCCGACAAGCGGCGTGATCGCATTGACCGAAATAGGCACGGAGAGCAGTCCCGACGGATTCAGCCCGCTATCCGCCAGGAGACTGTGAGCGCGTTCTCCGATGGCCCAGATTTTCGTGACCTTTCCCGGAGAATCTTTGAGCGTACGGGCTGCGAATTCCACGATTGCCTCGTTGAATCGGCCGACGAGGCCTTGATCGGAACCGAAGACCACGGCGCCGATCGCTCCCTTTTGAGATGAATGTTCGCTTCTCGCGCGCGAAACTATTCTGGCCTGATGCAGGCATGCGGCCAACCCGAGTTCCACCGTGCGGTAGTATTCATTCAGCGATTGGACCGCCTTTTCATATTGGCCAATGCTCGATGCCGCGAGGGCTTTCATCGACCGAACAACCCCGTCAAGATCCTCCGCGCCGATGATTTTTCGACGTAAACTTTCGGTGCTGCCGCTCATGGCTTGGCCTTGGCCGCGGACTTCGAATCGGGAGTTGCTTCGGATTTTGCGCCCGGTTTGGATTCGGACTTTGATTCGGGTTTGGCTTGGGGCGTGGGCTGGAATTGAAGCAGCGTTCGTGTGGCGAGCTCAAGAACCGCCTTGCGGTCCGCGCCGCTTAATTTTTCAGCGGACGTCATTCGATTCACAAGGTCCGCCGGAAGATTCGCTGTTGCCTGATGCAGCGCGTTCTCCGCATCCATCACCTTATCCAGCGGCACACGGTCGAATTCGCCCGTAGTCAGCGCAAGCAGCACGGTGATCTGGTCGACCATCGACACCGGCCGAGATTCGGCCTGCTTCAGGCACTCGCGGATGTGCTGTCCATGATCGATAATTTTTCGAGTGGATTCATCGAGACGCGTGCCAAATTTGGCGAATGTTTCCAGTTCCGCGAATTGCGCGTAGTCGAGCTTGAGATGTCCGGCAACTGAGCGATATGCAGGACGCTGCGCCGCTCCACCCACACGCGAAACGGATTTGCCGACATCCACCGCCGGAAGAATCCCGAGCTGGAAAAGCGTAGGCGAAAGGTATATCTGTCCGTCCGTGATGGAAATAAGATTGGTCGGGATGTAAGCGGAAATATCCTGCGCCGTGGTTTCAATGACGGGCAGAGCGGTGAGAGAGCCGCTGCCGCGTTCCTTGATCAGATGCGTCGACCGTTCCAGCATTCGCGAGTGAATGTAGAAAATATCGCCGGGAAAAGCTTCGCGGCCGGGGGGACGGCGCAACAGCAGTGAAATTTCGCGATAGGCGCGGGCGTGCTGCGTAAGATCGTCGTAAACGATCAGCACGTCCCGTCCTTTCTCCATGAAATATTCCGCAATGCTGGTGGCAGCATAAGGCGTGACATAAACCAGGCCCGGAGCGGCGTTGCCTTCGACTACCACCACGACGGTGTAGTCCATGGCGCCTTCCTGGCCGAGTTTAGCCACAACCTTTGCGACCGCCGAAGCGCGCTGCGCGATCGCACAATAAACACAAATCACATTTTGCCCGCGCTGGTTAAGAATACTGTCTATCGCGATGGCAGTTTTGCCCGTCTGGCGATCGCCCAAAATCAATTCGCGCTGCCCGCGCCCCACGGGAACAAGCGCGTCGATAACCTTCAGCCCTGTCTGCAACGGCACGACGACGGGCTGGCGATCCATGATCGGCGGTGCCGGACGCTCGACCGGCATACGCAGATCTGTATTCACCGATCCTTTCCCGTCGAGCGGATTGCCCAACGGATCGATTACACGACCCAGTAAACCGTCTCCCACCGCAACGTCCATGACTCGTCCCGTGCGTTCGACTTCATCGCCGGCGTGCAGATGTTGATAGTCGCCGAGCAGGACGACGCCAATTTCGGTTTCGTCCACATTAAACGCGACGCCCAGCAGGCCGCCGGGGAACTTCACCAGTTCTTCGAACCCAACGTTCGGTAGGCCGGAAACCGTGGCCACACCTGTCGAGACATCGGTCACGACGCCCACTTCATGGGGCGTCAGTTGCGCGCGGAACGCTTCGCGAACCTCACGCAAGTCAGTGAACGCCTGATCGAGAGCCGTTTGCACAAGATTTGGAGAAGCCGTCATTTCGGCCCGGCCTGAGCGATCGATTTCGGTGTCGGCGCGCTCTCCGGGTTCAGCTTAAGAGTTGCCTTGGCTTGCTGCGCGGGTTGGGCCTCCAGCAATGCGCCGATTTTTTGATCGAGCTCTGAGATGTAAGTGGCGATGCTCCACCCAACCTTCTGCCCGTTTGCTGACAGCTCAATCCCACAGATCGCATCCTTGCTCGTTTCGAATCGAATGCGTACGGCCGCCGAGAACGTTTCGTTGAGCGCATTTTGGATCGCAGCTTGCTGGTCGGCGGGAATGGCGAATGCGCTTCGCACCACGGCGGGTTCAGACGACGTCTTGAGGGCCGCCGCAAGCAACTCCTTGTCTTTTCCGTCCATTTGGTGCACGCGACGAGTGAAGACCTCGCCCATGCGCTCTTCAAGACTGACCGTAGCGAGATCAGAGAGCGCCTTTCGGGCGATTCCAAAAACTTCCTCCGTGGTCATGCGCGTGATCTGGCTGCCCATCTTCGCGTGATCGTTTTGCAATTCGGCCGCCCGTGTGTCGCGCAAACTGTCTGCATCTTTTCGCGCTTTGTCGAGGAGTTGCGCGGCCTCGGCTTTCGCATCGACGGTAGCCTTACTTAGAAGTGCGTTGCGCTGTTCGTCAAATGCTTTGTTCTTGTTTTCAAAATCCGCGCGCTCTTTTTCCGCCTCGGCTTTCTTCGTATTCGCAGCGGCAAGTTCAGAGGCAATACGTTTTTCCCGGGCGTCGATGGCACGAACGATTGGTTTGTACAGGAAATGCTTCATCAACCACACGAGAATGACGAAGTTGACGACCTGTGCCCCAACAGTGAACCAGTCGATGAGCATGAGTCACTTTCCTCCGGTTTGGGCGATGACGTGAGTCCAGAACGGATTCGCAAAAATGATGATCATCGAAACCACAAAACAGTAAATGGCCGTCGACTCGATCATTGCCAGGCCCACAAAAAGCGTCCGGGTGATGGTGGCCGAAGCGTCGGGTTGCTGAGCCAATGCCGTCAGAGCGGTGGCGACCGAGCGGCCCTCGCCCAGCGCCGGGCACATGCACCCAATCCCCGTCGTGAGGCCGGCTGTTGCGATTGAAACGATTGCGACAAGCGTGCTGCTATCCATAGGAACTCCCTTCGGTTGCTCTAGTGCGCTGCCTTCGAATGATTTTCCCCAGGCTGCGTTGAGGCGGATTTCGGTTTAGGAACGCGTGTAGCGGCAGCAATGTAGACGGCCGCCAGAATGCTGAAGATGTAGGCCTGCACCATGCCGGTGAGCAAACCGAGCGCCGTCATAACGATCGGAAAAATAAAGGGCGTGATCGTAAGCAGGATGCCGATGATCATCACTCCGCTCATCATGTTGCCGAATAGGCGAACGGCTAGGGCCAGCGTCCGTGACAATTCACTGATGATGTTAAACGGCAGCATGAAGATCGTAGGCTTAGTGTAGGTCTTCAGATAACCGGCCAATCCCTGCTCCCGAATGCCGTAGAGAGGCACCGCAACAAACACACAAAGGGCCAACGCGGCCGTCGTGGAGAGGGAACCAGTCGGAGGCTTGTAGCCAGGGATGATGGTGCACAGGCTGGCCGTCGCCACGAAAAGGAAAAGGGTTCCCAGGAATGCGAGATACTTTTCGGGCTGGCTCAGTCCCACGTCCTGGATTTGTTTCTCCATCCCGGTGACAATAATTTCCATTGCACCTTGCCAGCGCGGGATAGCGCCTTCTGTAGCGAGCTTGCGGGTGATCAGCTTCGAACCCAACGCCATCAGGATCATCATGGTCCATGTGGTAACGATGGTTTCGTTGAGCTTGATAAAACCGTATTGCCAGTAAATCTGTTGGTCGGAAGTGAGATTCACAGCCCACCTCCCTCAGTAATCGAGGTTCTTTTTTCAATATGAATTCGCGTGAACCACGTCACAAAAATTCGCGCAACTACGAATCCGACGAAGCAGCCCAGCAAACGATGCCAATCGCCGTGCGAAACAAAATAGAATCCGGCCAGGGTGATAAGCGTGCGCACCACAAGGCTGCCCGTGAATAAAAGGGCCGGCTGTTTTGACGAAACTCCCTTCTGAATCGTCCACCACAGGCCTCCGTAGAAAAACGTCCCCAGCAAGACTCCCGTGACACACGCCAGGATGATCGTCAACGCGTCACTCATGTTTTTCCTCCGGCTCCTCGGGTGCTTGCTGCATAGCCTTATTCTGCTGATCCATCCAATGCCACGCATTCGCGCAGCCGATGACTAGACCGATGACCAGCAGCATCAAAGTCCACGAGTGTGAACTTGGATGGCGGTGATCCAGCCATAGGCCGAGCAGTGCGCCGAGCAGCGTCGGTACCGCGACGGACCAACCAATGAGTCCCGACATGCCCAGGCCAAACCACACTCCTCGATCGCCTTCGCGTTGCACCCGGAGCTTGCGGGCAGCTTTCGCGCCCACATCGCGGACGAATACTTTCTCTTCACTCGCGGGTGACTTGACCGGCTCATCGCTCACGTTGAAACTCCGCGTAACGTCCGACAAAAGAGCTTTCCAACTTGGAGACCGCGGTCCGAACGCTTCGCTCTCGTTCGTCAAGATTCAGAAACTCGTTTTTCACCGCCTCGTGAAGTTTGCTGAGATCCGTTCCGCCGATGGCGTGCCGAACCGAGACAAGCACATCCGCGCCGGCTTTCACCAACACGCCCTCATCGACTGCGACATAAATTGTTCCGCCTTCTTCCGTCTCGAAAGTGAAAATGCCAGGGACCAGCGCCGCCACACAATCCATCCGGTGAGGCAAAATCCCGAACGATCCCGCGGACGTTTCGGCGACGATGCTCGCCACGTCCATTTTGTCCGTGAAGATGCCATAGGGGAGAAGGATTTTAAGATGCATGGGCGCCTGCGACTTTGGCTTTCGGCGGCGGAGCCTCTTTTTTCGCTTCGCCAATGGCTCCGATCATGTAAAG
>Ga0075522_10004250_pt1 | contig 10262 bp, 13 predicted proteins | sample NGEPerA_FD_74796 | JGI IMG/M metagenome (GOLD analysis project Ga0075522, IMG submission 74796) | Arctic peat soil microbial communities from the Barrow Environmental Observatory site, Barrow, Alaska, USA - NGEE PermafrostL2-A | ecosystem: Environmental > Terrestrial > Soil > Wetlands > Peat ...
GCTAACGGTGTCACCAATATCAAGCGCAACGAAAAAGGCGAACTCCAGTGTGTTGTCCCCGGCAATCATCCCTATGCTCCGCGAGCCGAGTTTCGTCAGGAAATGACTGACGTCAGCCTCATGCTGAAGGCGATGGACGAGCGGCACGTCGATCTGTGTACGCTGACGCAGACGAACCCACACGTCCTGTGGGCACCTCCTGCCTTCGGCCTGAAACTCGCGCAAACCATCAACGAAGCGAGCTCGGCCCTAAGTGTGAAGTACCCAAAGCGATTTAATGCTGCCATCACCCTGCCAATGCAAGACGTCAATGCGTCACTCGGAGAATTGGAGCGCGGACGAAAATTGCCCGGCATGAAAGCCGTGAATATCACCGAAAATATTCTCGGCAAAAATATCGACGACAAGTCCTTCTGGCCAGTCTATGAACGCATTGAAGCGCTAAATCTACCCATCTTCCTTCACAATCTCGATCCAATTTCCGAGCGACTCATAGAAAAAGATTACACAATGATTAACACCCTCGGAAATGCATTTGAGGCCACGATTGCGGCCACGGCATTGGTCCTGGGAGGAGTGATGGACGCGTTTCCGAAACTCGACATATATTTCCCTCATGGTGGAGGCTTCTTCGCATTCGCCACCCCGCGAATGGATTGGGCGATGGGCACCGCTGCGTATTCCCCCCAGGGACGCACAAACGCCTATAAAAATTTGAAGCTCCCACGCGCCAGCGATTACCTGCGCCGCTTTCACTACGACCTTGCCATGCACGATCCCAGGCTCACCAGAGTGCTGATGGATATCGTGGGCGCCGATCGCATCGTTTGTGGAACGGATTTTCCACAGGGGATGTCCATCAGAAAGCCCGTGGAATATGTCGAAGCGATCCCGAATATTACCGAGAAGGAATGCCAGTTGATCCTCTGCGAAAATCCCGCGCGACTCCTCAGGCTGTGAGGTGCCTGGAATTTCTTACCGGGGGGCGGTGATCCGGCGTGTACCAATCGGCCGCTCAGATGCAAGGGGATCCTATTGACGATCCTTTTGACGAACTATCAAAATGGCTTGCAAGTGGTCATACTCTTACGTGCAGGTTAATTTCAACCATCGCCGACGGTTGGTAACGGATTAGCCAGGTCGATTCCAGGGCGTGGCTGCGAGAAACGTCGAGAGAGCCGTCAATCGAGACTGAGATGATACGCATCGTCACAATTGAACGCGAATACGGAAGCGGTGGCGGCGAAGTGGCTTATCTGCTTGCTGCGAAGCTGGGCTGGAAACTGTGGGATGAACTGCTGACCGAGGAAATAGCCAAACTTGCCGAATGTCCCAAGACGGTCGTTGAAGTTCGGGAGGAACGAACGGATCCGCTGTATTACCGGCTGTTCAAATCGTTTTTGCGCGGGAGTTATGAAGGAAATCTCAATGCGCACAAGCTCAAGTTGGTGGATAGCGAAACGATTTTTAAGTTTACCGAGCGCGTGGTGCTGGACGTGTCGAAGGCCGGAAATTCGGTGATCGTGGGAAGAGGATCACAGCATTTCCTCAGAAACCGTCAGGACACTTTGCGCGTATTTCTGTACGCCCCGCGGGAAGACAAATTGAAACGCATTTTGGCCCGTGGGAAGAATCAAAGCGAAGCCGAGCAGCTTGTTGACTCCGTCGATCATGAGCGCGCCATTTTTGTGCAGAAATATTTCGGAGTGGAATGGCCTGCCCGCACTTTATATCATGCCATGATCAACACCTCCGTCGGCGATGAAACCGTTGTTCACATGATTCTGGAGTTGCTGAAAACCCTGGATGCGATGGCGTAGAACTTGGTGCAACTCGCGAAGAGTTGCGAACAATTCACGGTTCCATCGTCAGAGGCCAGTAAACTATATCTACACAAAAGGCTCTGTGACACTTGAATTTGCCGCGGGTTGCCAATCATTTTATTTGTGACGGTAGGTTATTTGTGACGGCAGGCAGTTGATGCTTGGTCAGGAATAGATCAGGAATAGATCTCTTTTTGGAAGCATCGCACCTCGTGTACTCGAGAAGTGCGCGAAAAACGCGCGAGAACAAATAATTGTGCTTTCCAACGATTAGTTTGGTAGGGGCGGTGGGGATCGGACCCACGACCTTCGGCTTAAAAGGCCGCTGCTCTACCACTGAGCTACGCCCCTAAACTTTTATAGGACTGATGCTTGGAAGACTGCTGATCCATCGATGAACATTTTCGATTCGGCTTTTGGGCCAGCAAATTGGATAATTCGTAAGCCGCATGTCGTGCCGATGAAACTCAACAATCTTAGCATCTTTTAGCGCGCCCGCAAACCGACTACGTGGAATCGGGAGCAGTTCTCAGGCGTTATTTAGAAAAATAATAATCCAATACCCAGCAATGAGTTTTTGAATCCTGCCACATTGCTTTCAGGGCGGCATCGCGATTCAGAGGAGATTCAAGAAATAACCCAAATCTTTCTTCGGCTTCGGGGCGTACTTCTTGCTCAAACTTGACCCACGCCGCTTCTGGTGTATTGGCGCGTACTTCTCCACCGAACCCACCCATATTAACTCGCTCTCCGGCCCTGGCGGCGAGTGGGTACGGGAACACCTTTGACCGTGATTGGACGGGGCCCGGCCAGACTTTTCTTTAGTGCTTCCATCATGTCAATCACTGGTGCCTTTCGTGCCTTGGGTTGGGCTGAAATTGTTTTTCCCTTGAGCTTGGCTTCGATCAATTCATTTAGGCGTTCCTGAAATTCATCCTTATAATCTTGCGGCTTAAATCTTGCGGAAAGATTTTCCACTAACTGGTCGGCGAGCTTCACTTCTTCCGGTCTGAGTTTTACATCGGGGATCTGTCCGTATCCCGCCACTTCCGCGATTTCGTTTTGGTAATACATCGTATGAAGAGTCAGCCCGTTGTTGCGTGCACGGATGAAGACTGTGTATTCCCGCTGGTGCATGGTCATTTTCGCCAGGCCCATTTTCCCCGTGTCTTCGATGGCCTTTAGCAACAACCGGTAAGGTTTTTCGGATTGGGCGTCCGGCATGGCGAAAAATGAGGAATCGAAATAGATAGGATCGACGGCATCGCGGTCCAAAAACGCAAGGATTTCCATTGTCTTCCCGGATGGAGGCGTAATATTTTTAATTTCGTCGCCATCAATAAGAACGTACTTGCCAGTTTCATATTCATAGCCTTTGATCACTTCCGAACGTTCGACGATCCGGTTACAGGTCGGACAGAATAGGGGCTGTTTCAATCGGGTGTTGCACTCTTTATGGATCTGGTGCAAATATGTCCGCTTCGTCCGGGCGGCTGCATATAGTCGAATCGGGATCGAGACCAGCCCGAACGAAATTGTCCCTTTCCAAACGGGTGACGCCATATGGTTTTCCCTCCCGTTTAGGAAGTGTACTGCCTCATAAAAATGGGCACATCAGCAGAATCCTGTAGATATCGCCCGCAAGAGCCCTATGATTGCCTTACGCGCTTCGTCCTTACCGCGACTTGTTTTTTACACGCACCTTCATTTTAGGCTTTTTCGTGGAGGGTTTTATAATGCCCTGCGGATCGCCTGTAGACGCTTTCTCGACATCGCCTCCCTCTTCACGGGCAATATCGGCAAGTAACCGGCGGCTCAATATGGACCGCGGTTCATCGAGAACGATATCTTCTTGTGTGGCGTATTCGTCCCGATGCTTGATTAGCAGCCAGGATTTGCCTTTTTTGCTTCCATATCCGTGAGTGCGGACTAAAACCCAGGAACCCCGGAGCTTTTTTCCGCGCAACGTAAACTTCAAATCACCTTTTTGAAGGGCCTGTTCCACGTCTTCACTTTCGGGAAGCCATTCGCCGTTATCCCACACCATCACCGTGCCCCCGCCATATTCGCCCTCTGGAATCACGCCTTCGAATCCGCCGTACTCAATGGGATGATCTTCCACTTGCATGGCCAAGCGTTTGACCGACGGGTCTGGCGAGGGCCCCTTGGGAACCGCCCATGAGAGAAGCACGCCATTAAATTCCAATCGGAAATCATAGTGCAGCTGCGTCGCCCGGTGTTTTTGAACTACATAAAGCAATGTCCGTTTGGAAGTAGCGGCCCCGGGCCGCACTTTTCCCGATGGCTCGGGCGATCTTTGGAAATTTCGCTTTTCATGATATTTCTTGAGTGACATGACTTTATTCCACACAGAAAAGATAGTCGGATAAATCGTAAAATACCAATTCTAAATCTCCTTCTTTCTTTTCATCGTTCATTCAAATCTCCCATCCGCCCTTCTTTGGTGACCGAACAATTTGGCAACAGAAGATTGGGGCGGGAAGAAAACATCAAGCCGGCACGAGCCAAGGTCCACCAACGGTTTTGATGTGGACGCAGAGCTCAGCCGGCTTGTGTTTTCAGTAATTCATATCGTGCCATTCGCACGGTTTACTTAGCCTGCCTTTCCGTGGATTACGTCAGGAGGCTTTCGCTGATTTGGACATTCCCTTTTCCGCAGCCCCGCCAAGGGCCTGCACATTAATTTCGCCGGCAAGGTCGGTGAGCTTTTCGTCGGTTTCTTTTTCTTCCTTGAGAGTTTGTTCGAGGAGTTTGACAGCATCTTTCTCTCCCAGAAGTTCGGCAAACGTCCGTACAGTGCCGTACGCGGCGATTTCGTAGTGCTCGACTCTCTGGGCCGCGGCGATTAAAGCGGCGTCCATAAGGTCGTCTTCGTAATCTTCATCCATTGTTTCGGAGCCTTCGCTGATCAGGCCCTCCATTCCCTTGCACTTTTTCCCGGTTGGGGCCTCGCCCAATCTGGTGAAAATTTGCTTCAAGCGCTCCACATGTTCCTTAGTTTGTTCCAAGTGTTCCTCAAACCCGCCGCGAAGGTCTTCCGAATTGGCCGCTTTCGCCATCTTCGGCAAAGCCTTCACCAGCTGAGTTTCCGCGCTGTAAATATCCTTTAATTCGTCGACGTAAAGTTCCTTCAAGTCTTGTTCCACCATGCGATTGTCTCCTTGATCTTTGGATTCTGTAATTCGTTTTTGAACGATGATCGACATTGCCGATCTAAATACGAAGCTATAAGACTATGGGAAGCCCCGCCATACCCGGAAACCTGTAACTTTTTTTTGGAGTATGGTGTACGAGCGTTAGATTTATTAAATACTGCTTTGTTCTCGAACTACAGGTTTCGATGTATCGACCGCGCTTAGATAGCGGCCTAAAATCCATATGCAATGCAATTTTTATCGATTTAGGAGGAAAACATGGCTGGTACCGGAACCAAGAAATCCGTTCCCGCAAATTTGGCTGCGAAAGAAGAAGACCGGGAGGAGATCCGTCGCGAGACCGAGCGCGATGAGCTACAGGATCTCAATCAAGGGACGGCCACTGGAACCCACGATTCGGTAAAGCACGCCGTCGACTGGGGCAAGTCTTACCAAGGTCGTAGTCCCCAATTCAGGAAGACCAGAAGAGACGAGCCGATCAGCAATCTCGCCAAGGAAAAAAAGAGTGTGTTCGATAGTACTGACGATAAATAGTGAATCTAGTTCGCCGGCCACACCGGCAGGAAGGCATTGCGGCCGTTTCCTGCCGGCATCCGCCCGTAAAGAATGTCGGTATAGATCCATTCTCTTGAAAATGGACCTATTTAAGGGAGCATTTTAGTTCATCTATGAATTCAAACATAGGCGCGTGATTGTTTTCAATTGCTTGGGCATTTTGATTTTATGTTTTTGATTGCTTGTGAGGCCATCCCTTTATTTACTTTTCTTTGGGACTTTCGCACCTTTTTCCCTCGCTTCAGAGAGTCCGATAGCGATTGCTTGTTTTCGGCTTGTCACCTTGCCGCCTTTGCCGCCCTTTCCAGATCGTAGGGTTCCCGCTTTTTCTTTGTGCATTGCGCTTTTAACACTCTTGCCGGCAGCCTTTCCATATTTAGCCATGATGATCCTCCCGTCGAAATCTTAGTTACCTACAGCTACTAAACGCCATAAAGGGAATCCTTGATGCGAGTGAGAAATTTTATTTTTTAAACGATCGCCATTCGTGCTCCATGATTTTCGCCATGTCTTTTGCCGCAGAACGCAACCAATTCGATTTTTTTAGGCTCAGATCTCTCAATATTTTTTTAGCCTGGCGTTTGGTTCCCAAATGAACGTTAGCCACCTCGCAGCCCATGGCTTGCAGAAGCCTTTCTTCATCGCGCTCCTTGGGTAAATGGTCGATATCGATTGGATTCGAATCGGGAGATAGCCGACGAATCAGCCAGGTTCCAGAGATCCTTTGAAATGGGTCCCGCGATCGAATCGCTGAACTGATGGTTTTTTCATAGTAGCTGTGACGGCCGTTCGCATCGCCATGTGCCCAAAAGATCGCCGATGGAACCATAGCCTTCACTTCTCGCGCGACATAAGCGCCATGGCATTTTGCAATGGCCACGAAATGTTGTTGGCCGAGGCTGCCAAGTCCGGCTGTCCTTCGGACGATTTTAAAATCAAGATTCGGATCCGGTAATACCTTCGCCAGGAGACGCTTAGCATCATTCGGCGTACTGCGAGTTACCACGGGGAAGGCTAATAGCTTTTTCCAGAAATCGTCGGTTTGGGGAACCACATCCATGCCAAGTTTTTCTAACGCCACTTCATGCTCCGCAAGAACAATTGGGCAGCCACCCTCTTTAAGGCACTTTCGATATCCGGCTAGAATGGCCTCGCAACCGTCTTTCAATCCGATATGGAGATCTTCCGCCTCAATGACCATCTTCAAGCTAGTCGCAAGCCGCACCAAATCGTTGGTATATGGCAAGGGGTAGGACTCATCGAAATCATTGATTCCCCAGCACAGGCGTCCTTCCGCGTCACGCCAGGTTCCAAAGCTGCCCACGTGAAGATCCGCGGAGCACAGTACTTTCGGTGCGGTGGATAAATCGGCGCATATGTCCGGCCACAGTTGGGCCCATCGGAAAAAGGTTCCGCGAAAAAAGAGGAACAAATCGCCCTTCATTTGTTCATGCTTGGCGCGCAGGTCAGCTTCCAAGATGTGCGTTCGGCTACGCATCCAGTCCTCGTAGCTTTTTGTGGCGGCTATAACTTTCATATTGTTTCGGACTTATAGGGTTTTGCCTCTCGGCTTAGTACGTAATCCGTATGATTCCTGCGAAACCATGTATATCCAAACCACATACCCACGAACAAAGCAAGCATCAGCGCGGCGGCCGCAAGCGAAATGCACAATGAGCCCGACATTTTGTATGTCACTAAAAAAAAATCTCCGCAGATTCCTAGAGCAAGTGGCGGCAACGACCAAAGAACCAGGGTATTAGCAACTCTGTAAAATCGCTCCGTTTCCTCCCCATTCTCAACGATGCGGTGATAAGCCGCCGGGGTCAGCAACACAATCGTGCTCAACGTAATAAATGACAGGCTCCAAAGATGAATCCACTTCAGCCAAGGCGCCAGATCGCGGAAACCCTGTTGAAGTACGATTGCAAATTGAAAACCTAAGAGTGCCTGGTTCCCTGGAATGATCATTCGAGATTCCGTAAGAACCTGGCGGATTTTGTCGTGGATCGATGTCTTGCCAGTCTCGCTGCTTTCTTCGGATCCGGACATGGAGTTCTCTTTTCCGCCCCGTTTTTCCTGTTCGCGTTTTAGGAACATGGGTCCATACCAAAATGTAAATGCCAGAAATAATGTTGACAGTGCAATTGTCCAGCCCGCACCCCTGCCGCCGATTTCTTCGGCAACTGGGTACATGGCAATTCCCAAGGCCACTGCAAAGGGGCCAAGGGCAAGTTCAACGGCATGAGTGGCAAAGCGGTGAAGAATGGCGGTGTCCTGGCCGGACATCGCAAGTTGATGAAAAGGGGCAGGAGCGAGGAGTAACACGAGAGTGAAAAGCATCAGGGCAAGTCCCAAAATATTGAGGTCCCTCGACAGTCCGGAGATTCTTTTGAATCCCTCCTGAAACGGCGCAGTAAAGTCGAAACCGATCAGGATCTCCGCGCCAAGTACCAGAGTCCGGCTCTCGTCCATCGCACTTTGAATCTTGTCCTTAAGCTGAGTCATATCGACAATTCATTCGTGTTAGCCGCTTTACCTGCTCGGTGCATGGGCGTGAATCATCTCAGGCTCGGAAACCGGTGGCCGGTGAATTTGCTGTTTCAGGGTCGGACGCATCTCAATATCCGTTACTTTAATTTGAACCGGCTTCTTCGATTCGATCGATTCATAAATCGCGCGGATGACCCGGACGTCCGCGAGACCTTCCATTCCAGAAGGCTCCGGATTTCGATCGTTGATAATGCAATCCGAAAAATAAATGAGCTCCGAAGCAAATTGATCGGACTTTGGAAACACAAATTCACGTGACTTTCCGTTCACGGTGGTCTTCAGTTTTAATCCCTTAGAATAACCTTATGCCGGGTCGGCTCGCAGGTAACCTTTGGTGCCCACCACTTGGTAGGTGGAAGCGTCGGCGGCCCCAAAGCTGCACGAAAATGTTGCCAGGCGGTCGTCGCTAAATCGAAGCGCCGCCGTCACGCTCTCCTCGACCTCGCGAAAGCGTTCATCATTGTTATTTGTTGCAGCAAAGGCAAAGACTTCCTGGGGCTCGGCCTGAAATAAGTATCTCGCCGCGTTGATGCAATAGACGCCCAAATCCCAGACCGGCCCACCACCCAAATCGCGATCGAGTCGAATATTTCCCGGCGTGACCTGTTGAGAAAATGTGGACGTGAACAGACGAGGTTTCCCGATTTTGCCGGAGCGAAGCGTTTCAATCGCCCTTAAATTGGCACTATCGAAGTGAAGGCGATAGGCGATCATCATCTTCACGCCGTTGTCGTTTGCCGCGCCCATCATGGCATGGCATTCCACCTCATCCAGCGCCATTGGTTTTTCGCAGAGGACGTGGATGCCGGCATTTGCCGCCGCAACCGCGTACGCGCGATGCATTGCATTCGGCAGCGCAATATAAACGGCGTCAATTTCGCCGCTCTTCAGGCACAGGTCAAAATTTTCATAAGTATAGGTATGAGGGACATTATATGTTCTGCCGAGTTTTCTTGCTTTCACGGGATCGTTCGTCACCAACGCGCGCAGTTCTGAATTTGATTTGGCATTGACAAATGCCGGCAGGACCGCATCTTGGGAAATAAATCCCAAACCAACAACCGCGTAACGGACTTTCTTTTTGGCGTCCTTGTGCGTTTGATGGTCTTGATTCGTCTTGTTAGGTGACATAGGTTGCCTCGAGCGAGATTCTACGGACTTTAGTTAATGGGGCAATCAACGCTTATATGTAATTCAGTGCGAAATAACCCCTAGGAGACGGTCCTCAGATATTTGTCGTGTTGATTTCCTGAATTGCAATCGCGCAGCTCTAATGGAGTGCCGCTAAATATGTTCAATATGTGACAGACGGCATGTGCCCAAGGGGCTTCAATGTGGGAAGCTGATTCATGGCTCGGGAAGTGTGCTCATCCCCTATTTTCAGTCTGGTGCGAGATGACGTTTTTCAGGGCAACGGAAGGAGAAAAATAGTGTTTCACTTAATCTGGTATCTTTTAATCGGGCTGATCGCCGGGGTTATCGCGAAATCCATGATGCACGTGCATATGACGATGTTCTGGACGGTCGTTCTCGGCATCATCGGATCGATTCTTGGCGGCGCCCTTACCCACATGTTTTCGCGCCCAACTAACGAGCGATTTCATCCCGCTGGCCTGATTTTTTCCACGTTAGGGGCCATCTTGATTCTCTTCATTTGCTACAAGCTCAACATTCACTTCCCTACACCAAACATCGCGTTCCGATAGGATACGCCTGAACAAATTCAGAATTACGTATCGTCAACGTGATCGAGGCTGCAAATTGCAAGATCGCAGGCGAGCAGCAGGACACGCTGGCCTCAGCGGAAGCAAAACTTCGCGGCTACTTCTTGAAGAGGTTTTCAAACGCCTGGCGAGCATCGAGAGGACGTGAGGTTGCACGTTCGGGCGAAGGCGCAGGACCGGACTGTGGAGCCGAGGGCGCGGTATCTTTCTCAATCGTGGTACGAAATTCGTAGAAGGTGCATTCGTTGCGCTGATCTTTTCGCGCCACTTGCTCGACTATGGGCTTCATGCATTCGAAGCGGGCGGCGCTGTCAAAATAAGCGCATTGCTTGCAGCAATGCAATTCGAAGCCGCATCGCGGGCACTTTTTATTCGCATCGAAACCAGGCTGCAACACCGTGCCGCAATTCGAACAGCGAGCGCGCGTAATG
>Ga0075522_10004255_pt1 | contig 10253 bp, 7 predicted proteins | sample NGEPerA_FD_74796 | JGI IMG/M metagenome (GOLD analysis project Ga0075522, IMG submission 74796) | Arctic peat soil microbial communities from the Barrow Environmental Observatory site, Barrow, Alaska, USA - NGEE PermafrostL2-A | ecosystem: Environmental > Terrestrial > Soil > Wetlands > Peat ...
GTCGGAACCGGAGTTGGAGTTGGAGTGGGCATCGGGCTTGACGCCGGCGACGACCTCGGCTGCGCCGCCTGTACCGCAACCGTGTTGACTTGCAGGGCGGACTGGATAGTGCCTGGATTGGTCGATTGCGAGCAGGACGTGATCGATCGGCACGGCACGATGAACTGAGACGGCGGTGGGGTGGTCGCGACCGTATAACCGAGATTGCTTATCGCGACGCGCTGATCGGTTGGAATTTGGCGCGCTCCGCCATTGCCGTTGGGCCGGCCGTCCAACGCCGCCGACAGCGATTGGAGGATTTCGGGTGGGGCTCGGTAAGGCTCGGATATGGCGCCGTCGGCGGTGATCGTCACCGCATAGCCGGGCCGCCGCAAAATCTCGTTGCGGCCGCGATACCCGGTGATGACCAATTCCTTGCCGTAAACAAATACGATCCGGGTGCGGTCCGGCCGCACCTCGAGCAGGAGGGCGCCGCCGCGGATGCCGATCGAGGCGACCGGCGTTTTTACCTCTACCCCGCCTTCGAGCTTGCTGATCTTGCCGCCGACATAGCGAAAGACGCCGCGCGTCGCGTCCATCGTCAGCTTGCCGCTGTCGGTCGCCGGGTTGAAGACAAACTCGTCGATGACCATGCTCGAGTCCGGGCCGATGCTGAGCGCCGACTCGTCGAGGAAGAGAACCTGGGTTTGGCCGATCGCCTGGGTGTTGATCTGCTCCTTGAAGACGACGTCCTGACCGATCTCCAGCTGGCGTGTCGGTCCGCTCGGAAAAACACCGGTGCCTTGCTGGTTGACGGCGCTGTTGATCCCGACCTTGTTGTCCGCCGCCGCAGGGCGGCACAGCACGACGGCGACCGGCAGAACGAAAGACGCCGCCAGCAGCTGATCGCCGAGCCCCAACCGTGCCGGTCGCTTGCTCTGACGCGATATTTGTTTGATCGGCGGTGTTTCCGGGCAGCTGGAGATGTTTATACGATCAGGCTTCGACCTTCGGCTACGCGGCATCATCCACTACCCAACGTTGACCTTCGGCGACGTTACCAAGCGCGCGCCTCGTCCGCAATTCGTTCATCTTTTTAATAAATAGGCCATCTTTTAAATCAAATCGGCGCTCTATCGCGATGCCGGAGGGCCGAGTGTGCAACGGCCGCCGGGCACTGGCCGCGTCATGATGCGCGGGACGAGCCGACCCTCGCGAAACCGTGAGCGTGACAGCGCGTGTCGCGATGATTACATCGTTGGAAGAAGCCGAAAGGCAGGAGAAGGTCGATGACGATGCAGCAAACGCGGTTTCCCGGCTGGTTGCGCCGGAACCACTCGGGGCTGATTATCGGCGGGTTCGCGCTTGCCATAGGGTTCGTAAATTGGGCCTCGTCATCGGCGGCCGAAACCGTACGAGCCGTGCCGCCCCCGGCGGTTGACGAAACCGCGGCGCCATCGTCTACCGAAGTCGCGGTCTTGGCGGGCGGCTGCTTCTGGGGCGTCCAGGGCGTGTTCCAGCATGTCGACGGAGTCGCCGCCGCGGTGTCCGGCTATGCCGGCGGCGTCAGGGACACGGCGCAATACGAGACCGTCAGCACCGGGACAACGGGGCACGCCGAATCGGTGCGCATCACTTTCGACCCGCACCGGGTGAGTTACGGCCGCCTCCTGCAGATCTATTTCTCGGTCGCGCACGACCCGACCGAGCTCAATCGCCAGGGTCTGGACAGCGGGACCCAATATCGCTCGACGATCTTCCCGCAGACGCCGGAGCAAGCCCGCATTGCCAGTGCTTATATTGCCCAGCTCACTCAGGCGAAGGTGTTCCCGGCGCCGATCGTGACGACGGTCGAACCGGACAAGGCGTTCTACCCGGCCGAGGCCTATCACCAGGACTACCTGACCCTGCATCCGACCCAGCCCTACATCGCGATCAACGATATTCCCAAAGTCGCGGCGCTGGAGCGCCTTTTCCCCAATCTTTACCGGTCGTCACCGGTCTTGGTAGCGGCGGCGCAGCCGGCGAAGTGATTGTCCGCGATGCAACAGCGCGAATTCGGCCGGTTGGGGCCGGTATCGATCCTGACCCTCGGCGGCGGCGGGCTCGGCATGTTGTGGGGGCCGACGAATTTCGAAGAATGCGTCGCCACCGTCCATGACGCGGTCGCCGCCGGCGTCAACTTGCTCGACCTCGCGCCGCGCTACGGCGACGGCAAGGCTGAGGAGGTGGTCGGCGAGGCCTTTGCCGGGCGGCTGCCCGCCGGCGTGCGGGTCACCAGCAAGTGCAATCTCGGCGAGCAGCCACCGGGCGAGATCGACGGCATCCTGCGCCGCTCGATCGAGGGCAGCCTGAAGCGGCTGCGGCTATCGCGGCTCGATCTGTTCTTCCTGCACTCGAATGTCGTGCCCGACGCCGATCACGTCGCCAGCCGTCCCGGCGCCGCCGAGCGGATGACGCTCTACCGGAATTTTGTCGATCACGTCCGGCCGGTGTTCGAGCGGCTGGCCGGCGAGGGCCTCATCGGCGCGTGGGGACTGACCGGCATCGGTCAGCCCGACACGATCATCAAGCTGCTCGGCGAGCGCCCGGCGCCGGCGGCGGTGCAATGCATCGCCAACCTCTTGGATTCGCCGGGCGGGCTCAAATTCTTCGATGGGCCGGCGAAACCGCGCGCGGTGATGGCGGCGGCGCGGGCCAACGGCGTCGGCATCATGGGCATTCGCGCGGTGCAGGCGGGCGCGCTCACCGCCGCGATCGACCGACCGTTGCCGTCCGGCCATCCCGAGATGCGGGACTACGAACGCGCCGCCGGCTTCCGCCGCCTCGCCGCCGAGCTTGGCGAAGACCCGGCGGTGCTCGCGCATCGCTACGCCCTGGCGCTCGACATCGACACGCTGGTGTTGGGGGTCAAGAACCGGCGGGAGCTTGCTGCGTGCGTCGCCGCCGCCGAGGCCGGGCCGCTCGGCCCCGAGCTGATGGCGCGGATCGACCGATCGGTGACCGGAAGCCTCCTACCCGGCGGCTGAGAGCGCTGCATCGGGCTGCAGGCCGCGCAGCATCGCCCTCAGCTCGGGTATGCACGACCCGCAATTCGTCCCGGCGCGCAATGCCGCGCCGATCTCGGCGACGCTGGTCAACCGGCGCTCGGTGATGGTCTTGTGAAGCGTTTGCAAATTGACCGCGAAGCAAGCGCAAACCGTTGGGCCGCCGTCGCCGACCGCGGAACCTCCGCCGCCGGTTCCGGCGAGCAGTCCGATGCGCGCCGCGGCCGAGATTTCGCTGCCCAACAGGCTGGCGAGGTCGTCCCGGGCCGGCAGGTCGTCCGGCTCGGGTGTCAGAAAGAGGCAGGCGTCGAGCCGATCGCCGACCAGGCTGGCATAGCGGTAGATGCCGCGCCGCGGATCGGCATAGGCGACGGTCTCGGCTGCTTTTGCGCTGTCGAGCAGGGCTAACACCCAGGTCTCGCCGTGCTGTCCGCCGGGCAGCGCTTCCCAGCCGCGCAGAGTGACGGCGTGGCCCTGATCGAGCGGAACCCGCGCCCAGTAATAAGCTCCCGACGGCATGGTCTCGCTTCGCCGCAAGAGCAGGCCGCTCCATTGCGCCGCCACCGGGGCGACACGCACCGGTGTGGCTTTGGACTCGGGCTGGCCGGAGATCGGATCGGTCGCCGCGCCCACCAACCGGCCGATGGGACCGGCCGAGCTGAATCGGTCGGTCCAATGCATCGGCACGAACACATCGCCGGGACGCTGTTCCATCGAAAGCCGCGTCGGCAGCACCATCGCGCCGTGCCGGCTTTCGATCCGGGCCAGCCCGCCTTCGATCAGGCCGAAGCGCTCGGCATCACGCGGGTGGATGGCGAGGAGCGGCTCGCCGACATGCGTCGCCAGGCGCGGGACGCGGCCGGTCCGCGTCATCGTGTGCCACTGGTCGCGCATCCGGCCGGTGTTCAGTACCAGCGGCCACTCTTTTGAAACAGGCTCGGCGACCGGACGAAACGGCGTCGGAACGAAGCGCGCGCGGCCGTCGGCGGTTGGAAACACCGACCGGTTTCCGAACAGGCGCAGCGTGCCGGCCGACGGCGCCGCGCCGCGACGAAGCGGCCACTGCACCGGCCGCAAGCGCTCGTATTCCTCATCGGTTATGTCGGCCAGCGCGCCGATATCGAATACCCGCGCGCCGGCGTTTTCGAAAGCCGACAGCGCCGCATGCTCGCGGAAAATATCGGCCGGCCCCGAATAGCGAAAGGCGCGGCCCCAGCCCATGCGACGCGCGCATTCGCCGAGCATCCACCAATCGGGGCGCGCCTCGCCGGGCGGCGAGCGGAACGCGCGCTGGCGGGAAATGCAGCGTTCCGAATTGGTGACGGTGCCGTCCTTCTCGCCCCAGCCGGCGGCCGGCAGCACCACATCGGCGAACCCGGTCGTGTCGGTCGGCCAGCAATCGCTGACCACGACAAACGGGCAGGCCGCAAGCGCTTCGCGCACGCGGCCGGCGCGCGGCATGCTGTCCGCCGGGTTGGTGCCGAGGATCCACAGCGCCTTGATGTTGCCGGCGAGCACCGCGTCGAACAAATCGACCGCCTTGAGGCCGGGTTTCTCCGTCAGGCGCGGCGCATCCCAGAAGCGGCGCACGCGGTCGAGATCGGCGGCGCAAAATCCCATATGGGCGGCGAGCTGGTTGGCAAGACCGCCGACCTCGCGCCCGCCCATCGCGTTGGGCTGCCCGGTCAGCGACAGCGGCCCCATGCCCGGCCGGCCGATCCGGCCCGTCGCGAGATGGCAATTAACGATGGCGTTGACTTTGTCGGTGCCGGAAGAGGACTGGTTCACCCCCTGCGAGTACAGGGTCACAGTGCGCTCGGTCGCGGCGAACCAATCGTAGAACCGGGCAACATCGCCGCCCGGCAAGTCCGCGACCGCGGCGATTTCGGCGAGCGACGGCGCGCAGGCCCGCGCCGCTGCCAAAGCGGCGGCGAGGCCGGTGGCAAGTTCCGGCGCCGCCATTCCCCTATCGGCGAGATGCACGAGCAGCCCGGCAAACAGTGCGACGTCGGCGCCGGGTCGCAGCGCCAAATGCAGGTCGGCGAGCTCGCAGGTCGCCGTCAAGCGGATCGATCGCGACAATCCTGGCGCCGCGCTGCTCCTTGGCGGCGGCGAGGCGCTGATACAGCACCGGATGGCACCAGGCCAGGTTGCTGCCGACGAGCACGACGAGGTCGGCCGCCTCGAGGTCGTCGTAGCAACCGGGGACGATATCCTCGCCGAAGGCACGGACATGCCCGGCGACCGACGAGGCCATGCACAGCCGCGAATTTGTGTCGATGTTGGCGCTGCCGATAAACCCCTTCATCAGCTTGTTGGCGACGTAGTAGTCCTCGGTCAGGAACTGGCCGGAGACGTAGAACGCAACGGCGTCGGAGCCGTGCTCGGCGACCGTCCGGCCGAAGGTCGCGGCGACCAGGCCGAGCGCCTCGTCCCAGCATGCGTCCTGCCCGCCGATCCGCGGGCGCAGCAAACGCCCGGTCGCGTCGAGCGTCTCGCCGAGCGCCGCCCCCTTCGAACACAGGCGGCCGCGATTGGCCGGGTGCTCCGGGTCGCCGACGATCGCTCCGTCCGGCGTGGCCAGAAGCCCGCACCCGACGCCGCAATAGGGGCAGGTGGTTTTGACCTGAGCCGGCGCCGTCACGCCGCCTCCGGATCCCGCACCCAGGAACTCAGCTCCGGCGCCGAGAGCCAGATCCGGCCGTTTTCGAGTTTGACCGGGAGAACCGGCACCCGTCCTTGGTCGGGCGCCTCCGCCTCGCCGCTGTCGAAATGGATGACCCAGCCATGCAGCGGGCAGGCGACCGCGCAGCCCTGCACGATCCCTTCCGAGAGCGGCCCGCCCTTATGCGGACAACGGTCGACGAGCGCGTAGACGCGATCGTCGGCGGTGCGGAAAACCGCGATCGGCAGACTCGAATCGGGGCCACGCACCCGGCGCGAGCCGCGACGCGGTATGTCGTCCAGCCGCCCGACCTCAATCCAGTGTTGGCCGGTCAACTCAGCCGACCTCGGCCAGGATGCGGTACTCATGCGCCTCGGCGCCGCCCGCCCGCTCGGCCCAGGGATCGCTCTGCACCGGGCGCTGCGACGCGAGGAAGCGCTCGTGCAAGACGCGCCGGTTCTCGTTGTCGCCGACGATCCGCTGGCGCACGGTGTCGATGCCGACCCGCGCCACCCACGGCGCCGTGCGTTCGAGGTAGCGCGCCTCCTCGCGATAAAGCTGCATAAAGGCGCCGACATGCTCCAGCACTTCGGCTTCGGTGGCGACCCGCACGAGGTGGTCGGTGACGCGGACCTCGACCCCGCCATTGCCGCCGACCACGATGTCGTAGCCGGCCTCGACGCAGACCACGCCGATATCCTTGATCGTCGCCTCGGCGCAGTTGCGCGGGCAGCCGGAGACCGCGAGCTTGACCTTGTGCGGGGTCCATGAGCCCCAGCACATTTTCTCGATCTTGACCCCGAGCCCGGTCGAATCCTGGGTCCCGAAGCGGCACCATTCGCTGCCGACGCAGGTCTTTACCGTCCGCAGCCCCTTGGCATAGGCATGGCCCGAGACGAGGCCGGCCTTGTTGAGATCGGCCCAGACGTTCGGCAGCTGCTCTTTCCGGACGCCGAGCAGGTCGATGCGCTGGCCGCCCGTCACCTTCACGGTCGGGATCGCGTATTTGTCGGCCGCGTCGGCGATCGCCCGCAGCTCGCCCGGCGTGGTCAACCCGCCCCACATCCGCGGGACCACCGAAAACGTGCCGTCCTTCTGGATGTTGGCGTGGACCCGCTCATTGACGAAGCGCGACTGCGAGTCGTCGCGGTAGGTCTGCGGCCAGGCGCAGATCAGATAATAGTTGAGCGCCGGGCGGCATTTCTGGCAGCCGTCCGGCGTCTTCCAGTCCAGCGCCTCGCGCACCGCGGCGATGGTCCTGAGCTCCTGCTCGCGGATCGCGCGCCGCACCGCATCGTGGCCGTGATCGGTGCATTTGCACATCGCCGGGTCCGCGCGGTGCGCCACCGCGCCGCCGAAATGGGCGAGGATAGCCTCGACCTTGGCGGTGCACGAGCCGCACGAGGCCGACGCCTTGGTATGCGCCCGCACCGCGTCGAGCGTCGTCAGCTCCTTGCCGACGATGGTCTGGTAAATCCGCCCTTTTGAGATCCCGTTGCAGTCGCAGATCTGCTCGGAATCGGGTATCGCCGCGACGTCGATCTTGGGTGCCGGCGCGCCGGCCCGCTCGGCGAAGGCGCGGCCGAAGACGAGCTGGTCGCGAAACCCCGACACATCGGCTTTCTCGCGCATCAGCTGGACGTACCAGGGGCCGTCCGCGACTTGGCCGTAAAGAACGCTGCCGACGATCCTGTCGTCGCGCAGGATGATCTTTTTGTAGAGGCCACGTCTGGCGTCATGCAGCGTGATCTCCTCGTCGGCGTCGTCCGCCGCGGCGAGCGCACCGGCGGAAAACACATCGACGCCGGTGATCTTGAGGCTGGTGAAGACGGGCGGCGGGACATAAACCGCTGCGCCGTCGCCGGCAAGGCGTGCCCCGCACACCTTCGCCTGCTCCCAGATCGGCGTGACGAGGCCGAAGACCTGGCCGTTATGCTCGATGCATTCGCCGACGGCGTAGATGGAGGGGTCGCTGGTGCGCATGTCGTCGCCAACGAGGAGCCCGCGATTGACGTCGAGCCCGGCCGCCCGCGCCAGGTCGATATTCGGGCGGATGCCGATCGCCAGCACCACGAGATCGGCGTCGATCTGCCGTCCGTCCGCCAGCAGCATCCCCTCGGCGCGTTCGCTGCCGATGATCTCCTCGGTTTGGCCGTCGGTGAAGAAGGCGATGCCGCGCGCGTCGAGGTCGCGCTGCAACAGCTGGCCGGCGGTCGCGTCGAGCTGGCGTTCCATCAGGGTCGGCATCAGATGCACCACCGCGACCGCCATGCCGCGGCGCTTCAAGCCCCACGCGGCTTCGAGCCCGAGCAAGCCGCCGCCGATCACCACCGCCCGCCGGTGACGCTCGGACGCGGCGACCATCGCGTCGACATCGGCGATGTCGCGAAAGGCGTGGACGCCGGGAAGCTGCAAGCCAGGGATCGGCGGCGCCAGCGGCTTCGACCCGGTGCCGAGCAGCAGCTTGTCGTAAGGGATGGCGGCATCGCCGACGCGCGCGGTTTTCGCCGCGCGATCGATTGCCGCGACCGGGTTGCCGGTGAGGAGGGCGATGCCTTTCTCGTCGTACCAGGCGCGCGGGTTGATGACGATCTCGGCGACCGTCTTCTCCCCCGCCAGCACCGAGGACAGCATGATCCGGTTGTAGTTGGCGTGCGGCTCCGCTCCGATGACGGTGATGGCGTAGCGGGCGGGAGCCCGCGACAGCAACTCCTCGACCGTCCGCATCGCCGCCATTCCGTTGCCGACGACGACCAGCCGCTCGCGCCCAGGTTTTCCGCCGGTCACGGCGGCCTCAGACGCGCGCCTGGGCGAGGCTCGTCGGGGCACGCCGCGCGAGAAAGCTCTTGCGCAGGTAGTACCACCAGGTGAGCGCCACGCAGCTCACGTAAAACAGCAGGAAACCCTCGAGCGCCAGATACGGGCCGCCGGTCGCGGCGATCGAGGCGCCGAAGCTGCGCGGGATCAGATAGCCGCCGCAGGCGCCGATCGCCGAGGTGAAGCCGATCACCGCCGCGCTCTCAATGCCCGCCGCCTTCAGCGCCAGCGCGCGCGCCGCTTCGCCGCCGCCGGCCGCTTCGCGCAGCTTCGCCTCGCGGAAGATCGAGGGGATCATCCGGAAGGTCGAGCCGTTGCCGATTCCGGTGGTGACGAACAGCACCAGAAACATCGCGAGGAAGCCGGCAAAACTCTTGATCTCGAGGAAATACATGACCCCCATCGTCGCGCCGCCCATCGCGACGAAGTTCCAGAACGTCACCTTCGCGCCGCCGATCTTGTCGGCGAGCAATCCGCCGAGCGGGCGGACCACCGATCCGACCAGGGGCCCGAGAAAGGCGACGGCGATGGTGACCGCGGGGAACTGGGTCTTGATCAGCAGCGGGAATGCGGCCGAATAGCCGATGAACGAGCCGAACGTCCCGATGTAGAGCCAGGACATCACCCAGGTGTGCTTGCGTCGGGTGATGACGAGCTGCTCCTTGAAGGTCGAGCGCGCGGTCGAGAGGTTGTTCATGTGGCGGGTGGCGCCGTAGATCGCGATCCCGATCAGCGGCAACCACATCAGCCCGGCGTTCTCCAGGTAAAGGCCGGACGATCCGAGCGGGGGAACCAGGTAAAGCCCGAGCCAGCCGAAGCCGATCAGGATGGGCGTCAGCAACTGCACGGTACTCACCCCGATATTGCCGCCGGCGGCATTGAGGCCGAGCGCCCAGCCCTTCATTCGATCCGGGTAGAAGAACGAGATGTTCGCCATGCTGGAGGCGAAATTGCCGCCGCCCAGACCGGCGGTCGCGGCGACGAGCAGCATCAGCGGGAACGGCGTGTCGGGCTGCGTCACAAAAAACGCGAGCAGGATCGTCGGGATCGACAGCAGCGTCGCGCTGACGATGGTCCAGTTCCGTCCGCCGAACCGCGGCACCGCGAAGGTGTAGGGAAACCGCATCAGCGAGCCGATCAGCCCGGGCAGGGCGACGAGCTGAAACAGCTGGTCGGTCGTGTAGTGGAACCCGGCCTGCGGCAGCTTGGTGGCGACGATGCTCCAGATCAGCCATACCGAGAAGCCGATATGCTCGGCGAGGATCGACCAGATCAGGTTGCGCCGGGCGACGGTTTTGCCTCCCGCTTGCCAGAACGCCTCGTCCTCCGGGTTCCAGTCCGAAATCCAGCTTGTCTCACGCCTACTCATCGGGGCATCCCACGTTTATAGTCTGGGACGGCGAGACCGCCGCCCGGCGATGGAAGCTCCTCCTTTTGGAGCTGCCTCAACTCCTATTGCGACGCACCAAACGACTCATGCGAGTAACTTGGCGGTAGCAAAGTCCGTGCCAGGAATATTTCTATGGTAATGCTGGAGTATGACTTGCGGATTATTGAGTTGAAATGCCGGCTTTTAAGGCAAGTGACAGAATTTTGTGCGACGCACAATATTTAGGCAATTCCTTTAGTGACGCCCGTAGATGCTGCTACCGATTGGTCGCATGGGGTCACGGCGCCGATCTGACGCAGACGATGCTGAGCCGATCGGGAAATCGGCGGCCGCGCGCGCAACGACGCGGGCCGCC
>Ga0075522_10004258_pt1 | contig 10249 bp, 7 predicted proteins | sample NGEPerA_FD_74796 | JGI IMG/M metagenome (GOLD analysis project Ga0075522, IMG submission 74796) | Arctic peat soil microbial communities from the Barrow Environmental Observatory site, Barrow, Alaska, USA - NGEE PermafrostL2-A | ecosystem: Environmental > Terrestrial > Soil > Wetlands > Peat ...
CCCTACGACCTCGTCAACGCTAAAGCGCTGCTCGCGAGTCACGGATGGTCGATCGTCAATGGCGTCATGACGTGCACCTCACCCGGGACGTCCGCCACCGAATGTGGCGCCAATATCAACGCGGGGTACACCCTGAACTTCAACATCGTCTGGCCCGGCGATTCGCCCACACTGAACACCACCTATAGACAAGAGATAGCGAGTTGGGCTCAGATCGGCGTGGTCGTCACGCCCAACTACGACACCGCCAACAACGTCGTCACCGACTGTTCTCCGACCTCCAACTATCAGATCTGCGTGTTGGACACCGGTTGGAACTACGCAAGCAGTTACTTTCCTTCCGGCGAGGAACTCTTCACGCCCAAGGGAACCGCGAACTTTGGCGCGTACAGCGACTCGCACATGACCTCGCTGATCGACGCGACCACGTCGAAGGCCACCAGTTTGACGAGCTACGCCTCGTACGCCGCCCAACAACTGCCGGTGCTCTTCGAACCGCAAGTCGAACAGACCGTCGAGGTGCTCAAGACGCTCAAGAGCGCCATTGGCTTTACACCGAGTCCGCTCGGCAATTTTATGCCGGAGTACTACTACTTTTAGCCAAACGCGGTCGAACCCGTCAACGTCGGCGAGATGAGCGTGAGACGTCACTTCGTTTGGCCGTAAACGAAACGGACCCCACGAGCTGGTCCGCGACGTGAAGGACCCCACGCTCGAAGGTGGGAATCGCGTCTCAGGATCCTCGCGAGTGGTGAACGGTTCTCAAAACGGCCCAAAATTGGCTTAGAGTTCTCAGATTTCCTTCTCCCGCGAGATAAGTCTTGGAATTGAAAACCTCGACAAAAACTAATCACAATATGGCGACGTGACCCCTCAGGGTCGTTTGGAGCCAAACCCTCATTCATTTCGGCGGTGTTATTTGATCCTTACGTGACCTTGTCTGCCCTCTTACCTTCTTGTACAGTGAGTCCCAGACCGCCGACTGTGGCGGATGTGTGAAGAGCGTGATCACTTCGGTGGTACGGGAGGCAATATGTTTCGAAAATATAAGATCCGTGCATCATTAACAGTTGGGGTTGCTCTGGCGGCTGCGGCCGTCGGGCTTATTGCACCGTCGATCGGTGGCGCAGCGTCAACCCCGAACGTTATAACGATCGCTGAGGGCGCAAACGCAACACCGAACTATATATTGCCCTTCTACCCACCAGCGAACTGTACGGTAACTAATACTTCGCAATTCCAAGAAATGATGTATCGCCCGTTGTACTTCTTCGGCCTCGGCGGCAGTGCAGCCCTCCAGCCCACCTTGTCAACAGGAAAACTTCCGGTTTACTCGAACGGAAACAAGACGGTGACGATCAACATGAAGGGATGGAAGTTCGCCGACGGCCAGACCGTTAACGCCGAGTCAGTCATGTTCTTCTTAAACATGTACGACGCCGTGCCCTCGGGATTCTGCACCTACACCAAGGGCCTAGGAATTCCCGACCAAGTGGCGAGCGCCTCGGGTTCGGGCAACACCGTGGTCATCCACCTGAAGAGCTCGGTGAGCCCTCTGTGGTTCACCAATAACGAATTGGCAGTTATCACGCCTATGGCCAATTCCTGGGACATCACGAGTGCCGCCAAGAAGAGTAGCTGCGCTACTGGTAAGTACGGCGCCGCTTCGACGATGGCTGCCTGCAAGGCAGTCCAGGCCTACTTGACCAAGCAGGGTGCGAACACTTCAACCTTCACGGGCAAACTGTGGCAGAGCGGCGTGAGTGGGCCCTACACCTTGATCAAGATGGATAACTTGGGCAACGCGGAGTTTCAGGCCAACCCTAAGTACTCCGGTCCCCAGAAGGCAAAGGTCAAGTACGTCAAGCTTGTTGCGTTCACGTCCACGACCGCCGAGCAAAACCAGCTGCAGGGCGGCAACATCGACTTCGGCTACGTTGACCCTTCGGTCTTGACGTCGCCCGCTCCGGCACCCGGAAAGGTTGGAGCAAACTTTGGGCCGTTGAAGTCAAAGTTCAACCTCATCTCCACCGTTCCGTACTCCAATAACTACATGAACCTAAACTTTGGCAAGAACCCCGGTGCGGTGTTCCTTGACCAGTTGTACGTCCGCCAGGCGTTGGCGTCATCGATTGATCAAGCCGCAATCATCAAGAATGCGGACAAGAACTACGCGGCTCCATCGTGGTCGGCGGTACCGCCGGGAACTCCCTCAACGGAGGTCGGTAAAGTGAGGAACCCCTACCCCTACGACATGACCGCCGCAGCGGCGGACTTCACTAAGAACGGGTGGACTCTCACCGGTGGACAACTCGCCTGCACGAGTCCCGGTACTGCTGCCGGTCAATGCGGCACGGGAATCACCCAGGGTGAGAAACTGACCCTGAACGTTGAGTACTACAGCGGCGTACCTGCGTTGACGACAGAAATGAATGCCGTCATCGCAAACTGGACGAGCCTCGGTATGGTGATTAAGCAAACCACCGGAACGTTCAACGACACTGCTGGAACGTGCCCCTCGGCGTACAACGCCGCGACCACGTTCGACATCTGTAACTGGGGTGGTGGCTGGCTCTACGCGCCGGACTACTACCCGTCGGGCGAACCTCTCTATCTGACAGGCGCCGGATCGAACAGTGGACAGTACACGAACCCAACCATGGACTCACTCATCAAGGCAACGCTGTCAACGAACGTGAAGCTGACGGCATTCGCGCAGTTCACGGCGAACAACCTGCCAGTGCTGTGGGACCCGATCGCGGTCAACCTCAATGAAGTTTCCAAGTCGCTGAAGAGCAGCAGCGGTGGGGTGTTCGAGGGTCAACTGGATGTATTCACGCCCGAGTATTGGAGCTTCAAATAGTCGTCGCCGTTGGATAGTTGACGGCTAAAAATATACCGAGAAGAGGGATCCGAAAGGGTCCCTCTTCTCGGTATCGACTTGACTGGATGGTAGCCTTACCCCGTGTTTTCGTACATATTGAGACGATTGGGACAGTCGGTCGTCGTCCTCTTAATCGTCATTGTTATAACGTTTTCACTCCCCTACTTCCAACCGCATGGGATTCTCGCTCCGGCGTACGCAGTACTTGGGGCTCGCAGCACTCCCTACAACGTGCACGTGTGGGCATTCCAACATGGTCTTCTGGAGTCGTACTGGACACGGCTGTACCAGTACATTTTTCAACTGGTATTCCATTTCAACCTTGGCTACTCCTATAAACAGGAGCTATCGGTTCGTACGATCATTGCCCTGTACGTACCACGCACGGTCTGGCTTGCGCTGAGTGCCCTCATCCTTACCGTCATCATTGCGGTGCCCCTAGGGATCTTCCAGGCGTCACGGCGCAACACGGCGGTGGACTACGCCGCCACGGGCACTGCCTTCGTGCTCTACGCAATCCCCACGTTTCTACTGTGCTTGTTAGCCATTGAGTTCTTCGGCTTTCACAGTTTCCATCTCCCGATATCGCCGCCCGAGGGCATAGCCCCTTGGGCTATCTTCACGGATCCCAAGTCATTCATTCTGCCGGTTGGTTGCCTCACTCTTCTCTCCGTGGCGGGAATCAGCCGATTCATGCGAGGCACCGTCCTTGAAGTGCTGGTCCAGGACTACGTGCGAACGGCTCGAGCCAAAGGATGTAGCCCACTTCGGGTGTTATGGCGTCACTCGTTAAGGAACGCCCTTGGACCAATCGTGACGATTCTTGGTCTCTCGATTCCCGCCCTCTTCGGCGGAGCCCTCATTGTCGAGTACGTCTTCAACTACTCGGGACTCGGTCTCCAAACATTGAACGCGGCGCTCTCGTTCGACGTTCCTATCGTGCTCGGCATTACGATTCTCGTGTCGATCTTCACCCTGCTAGGAAACCTCGCGGCGGACGTCGCGCTGGGCCTCATCGATCCGCGTCTTCGCATCCAGGGGGGTAGCAAGTGACGATTGCGGACTCCGTTGCTGAATACAGCGATCAGGACGTGCCCGTACCCTTATGGCGACAGCGTCTCAAAGTCTATAGGGCCAACAAGCTCGCGATTGCGTCGTGCATTTACATCATCGTCCTCGCCGCCGCTTGTTTTCTGGTACCGCATCTGCACCCCACCAATCAGACCAATCAGGCGATTGCTTTCAACACCCCGCAAAATGAGACACCGTCAAGTGCCCACTGGCTCGGCACGGACAGCAACGGCTTCGACGAACTCGGCCGCATTTTCTTCGGCGGTGAGTACTCGCTCACGCTGGGGTTCCTTGCCGGATTCATCACCATCGTCGTTGGCACGATTTACGGAATGATCGCCGGTTTTGTCGGAGGCGTTGTCGACGCGGTGATGATGCGACTCCTCGACGCGTTCCTTTCGATTCCGTATATCTTCCTCTTGATCACCCTCATCACTGTCTTTGGTCGATCGACGGTGTTCTTGATTTGCATCATCGGTTTCACGGGCTGGTGGGGTAACTCACGTATCATCCGGGGAGACGCGCTGCTCATACGTAACTTGGACTACGCCAAGGCCTCCACGTCGATGGGCGCATCGAAGATGCACGTAATCAAAAGCCACGTCTTCCCCAACTCGATAAGCAACATCGTCACGGTGGCCACCTTTTCCGTTGCCGATGCCATTCTCTTCCTTTCGGCTCTCGGCTTTCTCGGCCTCGGCATTCAACCACCGCAAACAGACTGGGGCACGATGCTTCAGTCAGGAGCCGCACAGATTCAGAACGGTTTCTGGTGGGAAGTGTGGCCCCTCGCTACCATCTTCATCCTGGTGGTCGTAGCAATCAACTACATCGGCGACGCACTGCGTGACGCTTTTGAGGTCCGACTTCTCGAACGCTAACCGTCATTCGAGAGCACGTCGCTCGATCGCGCGTTCACCACACTGATCCGCTCTCCCTGGCAAGCATGACGCACCAAGAAGTGGTCACGCAGACATTTGGACCGGTGTCCGCAATGGAAAATGGCACGCGGCCCTGTGCCGGTCACCAAAACTCTCCAGCGGTGGCTCCACGTCGGCGCACACCGCCTCGGCACGCGGACACCGAGTTCGAAAGCGGCAACCGGATGGCGGGTTGATCGGAGAAGGCAACTCCCCACGCACGCGAAATCCCTGTTTCTTTCGTGCATCCTCGGGATTGGGCACGGGCACCGCGTCCAACAGTCCCTGCGTGTAGGGATGCGCAGGTCGTCGGAACACCGACTCTGCGTCACCAATCTCCACAATCTTGCCCAAATACATCACCGCAATCGAGTCCGCCATGTAATACACGACAGCCAGGTCGTGGCTCACGAAGACGTAGGAGAGATTCTTCTCCTTTTGCAGACTTTTCATCAGATTGAGAATCTGAGCTTGAACCGAAACGTCGAGCGCCGAAACGGGCTCGTCGGCAACGATGAGACGGGGATTGAGCGCTAAAGCCCGAGCCAGTCCAATGCGTTGTCGCTGACCACCTGAGAATTCGTGGGGGTAACGATTCGCCGCAAGCTGGTTGAGACCCACTATGTCAAGCAGTTCGTATATTCGGCGTTGCCGTTCTTCTTTGGATCCTTCTCTTTGAACTTGCAGGGGCTCGCCGATGAGGTCATTCACACTCATGCGTGGGTTCAGCGACGAATAGGGGTCCTGGAACATCATTTGGCGTTGAATATGATCCTCGCGCGTCATCTTGTGATTCTTGTCGGTCACCAACCGATCGTTAAAGTAGATTTCTCCAGCGGTGAGGGTCTCAAGACCGACCAGCATTCGCCCGATCGTGGTCTTGCCGCAACCCGATTCACCCACGAGACCGAAGGTCTCGCCCTCATACACTGTGAAACTCACGTCGGAAACTGCGTGCACCGCGCCCACCTTGTGGTGGATCACTCCGGCCTTGATGGGGAACTCCTTCACCATGTGCTCGACACGCGCGAGTTCTTTGTGCGGCGCCGCTTCGCCCGTTTCGGCTGTGACGGACGCCGTGACGATCGTCGTAAGCGGTCGATCGACGGGATGAAAGCACGCGAACTGGTGCCGCGCGTCCCCGGTGAGCTGCGGGTCCTCCTGGCGGCACTGGTCAGTTGCGTAGGCGCAGCGCGGCGCGAAACGACAGGCGACAATCACCTTCGTGAGGTCAGGCGGCATGCCGGCGATCGAAACCAACTGCTGCTTCGACGCCGTTTCGAGGCTCGGCATCGAGGCGAGCAGCGCCTGGGTGTAAGGGTGTCGCATGGTCTTGAACAGTTCGTCGGTGGGTGACTCCTCGGCCTTTTTTCCGCCGTACATGACGACGACGCGGTCAGTTCGACCGGCGATCACACCCATGTCGTGCGTGATGAGCAGTACCGCCATGCTCAGTTCCTTACGCAGATTGTCGATAATGTCGAGGATCTGAGCCTGTATCGTGACGTCGAGGGCGGTCGTGGGTTCGTCCGCGATCAGCAGTTTCGGGGAACAGACCAGTCCCATCGCGATGATGACCCGTTGGCGAAGACCACCGGAGAGTTCGAACGGGTACTGATCGAGCCGTTCGGCGGGCCGGGGCATGTCGACCATCTCCATTACCTCGAGGGCACGCTTGCGGGCCTCGTCGCTACTCACGCCTCGATGGATCCGAAATCCTTCACCGATCTGTCGACCGATCTTCGTCGTCGGGTTGAGCGAACTCATTGGATCCTGGGGAATGAGGGCGACGCCGTTGCCGCGCTGAGACCGCATTTCCTTTTCGGAGAGCGACGCCAGGTCGACCCCGTCGAGCTCGACACTGCCCCCCGCGATCCGACCGTTCCCGGGCAGGAGACGCATGATGGCGAGACCTGTCGTCGTCTTGCCACAGCCCGATTCACCGACGAGACCCACGCATTCGCCGGCCGCGATGTTCAATGAAAAATCGTCAACGGCGGTCGCGAATGTGTTGCGAGTGGTGAACTGGACCTTCAGATTTTTGACCGTGAGCAACGACGACATAGATAGCAAATCCTACACTTTTTGAGGGTTTTCCTTGATCCGGCGCCGCGACACGAGATTGAACCCTCGATCCGAATTTCTCATCTACGTGAGGCGCCAGGTCTGTCGATGGTAACGACAAGGTCCTCGATCGACGAGGGCCCGGAGATGGCGTGGCACGCCGTAACCCTTGTTGGCATCCCATCCGTACTCGGGAAATTCGAGAGCGAGGCGCCGCATAGCCCGATCGCGCTGCACCTTTGCCAAGATCGACGCCGCCGCAATCGTCCCGCTCCGACAGTCACCCTTGACGAGCGTCGTATGAGCGATGCCGGCGTAGCGGAGTGACGGCGGACTTAGGTCGTCGTCAGTGAATCGAAGCGGTGCGTCCAAGAGATTTACCGATCCATCGATCAGCGCGAACGTAGGTACAAGCGTCAGCCCTTCGAGTGCGCGCGTGGCCGCGACGGCCAACGCCAGGCGAAGTCCCCATCGATCGATCTCAACCGCGGATACCGAGCCAAGCGACCAGTCGGCCGCCCAGCGCTCAAGGGGCCCCACCAGCGCTTCTCGACGCTTAGGGGTAAGGGCTTTGGAGTCGGTAAGACCGGCCGGTGGAAGGGCGTCCCCGGTAATCACCACGGCACCAATCGTCATTGGTCCAGCGAGCGCTCCTCGACCCACCTCGTCCAAGCCAACGACGACTTCGCCGCGTGACAAAAGTGGCCGCTCAAATGCGATGAGATCCAACGATAGGGCGCCCACCGACAAATCGTACTTGCGACTACCCCACGTAACATTCATCTTCATGGTCGACGACGCCTTCGTAGTTCCTATCAAGAGCTTCGACCTCGCCAAAGAACGTCTTCGCCGTGGCGGGGTCCCTGACGTGACTTCTCTTGCGCGCCAACTCGCCCTCGGTGTCCTCGAGAGTTGCTCGCCGCGCCACGTCATTGTTATAAGCGAGTCCCACGACGTCACCGCCTTCGCTCGAGACAACGGCGCCGAGGTCGTCGAGGCGACCGCTTCGGGTCTGAACGAAGCCGTCCAGGGCGCGTACGAGCAACTCTCCTCAAGATTTGAACGCCTGATCATCGTGCACGGCGATCTCCGCAGGCCAGAAGGGCTGGCCGACTTCACGCCGGATCCAGGCGTCACTGTCGTCACGGACCATCGAGGGCTAGGCACGAACGTCCTCGTCGTCCCGACAATGATCGACTTCCACTTCCAGTACGGCTCGAACTCCGCTCTCCTTCACTTGCTTGAAGCGCAACGCCACGACCTCATGGTTCATCTCATCACCGACAGTCGGTGGCGCTTCGACGTTGATGAACCGAGCGACCTTGAAGGCCCCTAGAAAGCACTCAAGGGGGCCTTGCGGCCCCCTTGAGTTCCAACTCTCGAAAGAGAATTGACTACTTCTTTGCGGCAGCCTTCTTGGCTGCAGGACGCTTCTTGGCGGCCTTCTTGGCTGCAGGACGCTTCTTGGCGGCCTTCTTCGCAGCAGGACGCTTCTTGGCGGCCTTCTTCGCAGCAGGACGCTTCTTAGCGGCCTTCTTCGCAGCAGGACGCTTCTTCGCGACCTTCTTGGCAGCGGCCTTCTTCGCAGCAGGACGCTTCTTAGCGGCCTTCTTCGCTGCAGGACGCTTCTTTGCTGGAGCCTTTTTGGCTGCAGCCTTCTTCTTCGCGGCTGGTGCCACATTCCCTCCTTGGGACTCAACGTTGATTCAATTTGGGACCTCGAGGCACCGTGTAGGTGTACTCACTTCAGGTACCGCATTGATATCTCGTGAACTCGGCCATGGACCACCCAACCTCACGGCTGTGCGGCGACTGATCGCAGTGCACGGCCCTACGCGAAGAAGCATTCTTCCAAACGTTGCAAGCAACGAAGTGGACAACTTTACCTCCTCCGCAGAAGGACAACTACAAGTTCAGTTGTTATTCACACCAATGTCAAGTATTTCGAGATTTATTTCGACCGATGGTGTGACGTGCTTTCTGATGACGGCGTGTACTTAGGACGCGGTGCGAACGGTGACGCGATGAGTGGACGCGAACGTTCAACACTCGTGTTGGGTCCAACACGAAGTGGAAAAACTTCTTCAATTATTGTTCCAAATCTCCTGATGACATCCGATGCGTGCGTCGTCACGTCGACGAAGAGTGACGTCGTTGCGTTGATGGCGCGAACGCGTCGCGATGGTGCAACACTTCTCTTCGATCCATCGGGAACAGTCGAAACACCCGTGGGTGTGCATCGAATTGGTTATTCACCTTTAAGACAATCTTTAACTTGGGATGGCGCTGTTTTGGCTTCGCGGAGCTTGTTGGACGTCGCGCGACGTGGTCGAGGTGATCGCGGTGACGATCATTGGAGTGAACGAGCGGGTGCGTTAGTGGCACCACTGATGCACGCAAGTGCCCTTCGAAGTGAGTCACTGGGGCAACTCGCCGCGCGCGTCGACGAACGTCGATGCGATGACCTCCTCAACGAACTGAAGGAGCGACACGGTGAGCACCATCCCTCCGTGTCGCTCCTTCGTGGCGTTCTAGCGACCGAGGACCGTGAACAATCGAGTATTTGGTCAACCACCGCTGGACTCTTCGCGGGCGTGCGCACCGAAGCAGCGAGAGCCTCCGCCCGAGAGGCGCCCCTCGACGTGGACGAGTTCCTTCGTGGTCCTCACCAACTCCACGTCGTGGCACCGAGTCGACACCAAGCCGTCTCGATCCCACTGGTCGTTGGACTGGTGGAAGAACTCGTGCACGCCACCTACGATCGACACCCCGGCGGCGCTCGGCTGCTGCTCGCCCTCGACGAACTCGCCAACGTGGCCCCAATCCCTCGTCTCGCGAGCATCGTGTCCGAAGGTGGGGGCCAGGGAGTCCTAACGCTCGCGTGCCTGCAAGACCTCAGCCAAGCGCGAAGTCGTTGGGGAGCCTCCGCGGAGGGTTTCCTCTCGCTCTTTCCAACGACCCTGGTCTTGCCGGGAATTGCCGACCGTCCCACGCTCGAGCTCCTACAGCGCTTGGCCGGGCGCGAGTTGACGTCGTCACCGAGCGTGCAGCGGGACCGTCGGGGTAAGGCGGTGGGCCACTCGATGAGCTGGGTCGAACGCGATCGCGTGACGATGAGCGAACTCGCCCAAGGTCGAGAGGGTCACGCATTGGGCCTCGACGCGCGAAACCGTCTCAAGTGGATCGAACTCACGCCCGCCTACCGCGACGCCCGCTTCGTCCCTCACCTCGAACGCCCCTCACGAGAACGAACCATCTCACGAGACCGCTGACGCCAGTCGTCGAATTCGCTCCTCTCGAGTGGACGCGG
>Ga0075522_10004264_pt1 | contig 10237 bp, 6 predicted proteins | sample NGEPerA_FD_74796 | JGI IMG/M metagenome (GOLD analysis project Ga0075522, IMG submission 74796) | Arctic peat soil microbial communities from the Barrow Environmental Observatory site, Barrow, Alaska, USA - NGEE PermafrostL2-A | ecosystem: Environmental > Terrestrial > Soil > Wetlands > Peat ...
GGGGACCGCGGCCGCTGCCGACGCCGGCGCAGATACCGGCACGACCAAAGGCGCGGTGGCGATTCTCCGAATCACCTCGCCGGCATCGAACGTTTCGACCAACGGAACGGTCGCGATCGCCGTCGGGGTAGACAGCGGCGCCGCGCCCACCACGATCCAGCTGACGGTCGACGGAACCGCGCTGACCACCCTGAGCGCCCCCGCGCCATACCAGTATTCCTGGGACACCACCGGCGTCGCCGACGGGCCGCATTCGCTCGTGGCGCAGACCACGGTGGACGGCGACTTGATCGCGTCGCCGCCGGTCACGGTGGTCGTCGATCACACCCCGCCCACGATCCTGTCGACCGTCCCGGCAACCGGCGCCATCAACGTGGTCCTGCGCGCGCCGATAACCGTCAGGTTCTCGGAACCGATTTTGGCTTCGTCGTTCACGGTCTCGTCGCTGTCGCTGCGTGCTGGCGGCGCGGTCGTCCCGATCGTTGCGACACTCGCCGGTGACGGCCTGAGCGCAACCATCGCGATCAGCGACTTCTCGTCGTTTGCTCTGCCGGCCAGCTTCTCGGTCGTGCTCGCCCCGACGCTCACGGATCTGGTCGGAAACGCCATCAGAGCGCCAGCCGCCGCCTGGAGTTGGATGGTTCCGGATTGGATCAAATATGCGTCCGTCGCCAGCACGACCGCGCCCGCGTTGGCGGTGGGACCAACCTTTCAGCCGACCTTGGCGTACACCCGCTGCCTCACGGCAGCGGGCGCCTCGAGCTGCACGGATGATCTGTTCGTGGCCACCAGCGATGGCCAAGCCTGGAACAGCCTCGGTCAGGTCCCCGCGCTCACCGGCCCGGGATCGCTGGACCTGAACGCTCAGGGCCAGCCAATCGTAGCGGGCGTCGGGGTCGCGGGCAGCTCTATTTTGGAGTCGGTCCTACTGGCGACTTGGAATGGCTCATCTTGGGACAACTCCATCTCCCCCCTGGGAATCGATAGCACCTACGCCTTCACCGCCAGCCCCAGCGTTCGCCTCGATTCCGCCGGTCGGCCGGTCGTGGCCTGGAAGGATGCCGTGACGGCGACCGAAGCCGATATCGGCGTCGCACGCTGGACTGGGACCGCGTGGGACAGGTCGTTCGGCAAGTTCGGACTGACGAACGCGAATCTCTACGACCTAATCCTCGACGATGCCGGGAATCCGGTGGTGGGATTCAACACGATTGGCACGCTCGTTTCCCTTCCATCGAGCTCATTTCGCGCCTGGAACGGAACGACTTGGACCTCGAGCGCCAGCTTGCTTCTGGGTCAACCTTTTGTTGCCATCGACCCGGCTTCGAACCCGACGATGATCGCAGAGTGGAATGTCGAGCAGTATTCGAATGGATCTTGGCTGGCGGCAATATCGACGGTGATACCGGCGGGCGATGGCAGCGGCAACCAGCGCATCACCGCAGGGGCGGATCACCAGCCGGTCGTCGCTTGGACCAACACGGCCGCCACCTCCAAGGTCGGCCTCGCTCGATGGACGGGTACCGAATGGAGTGCCCGGGCCGGCCTGTTTAGTGCCAATGGCGTCGTCACATCGGAGGCGCCCGGTGTATTGGTCGACGGGCGCGGAAGCGTCTGGGTCTTCTGGCGTGAGGGCGCCGCAGCCAACGTCTGGATGTCGAACTACTAGCGCCACCATCCACGACGGAGGACATCATGTCGCGCGCCGCCCTCGCTGTTTTCGTTGCGCTCACGGCATTTTCAGCGGGAGCGCGCACCCGGGACGTCGACCCGGACACCCTGATCGCACAAGGCCTCGAGCTGCGGCGGGCGGGAAAATCGGCCGAAGCTCTGGAGCTTTTCCGCAGGGCGCATCGGCAAGCGCCGTCGCCCCGGACGCTGGGACAGATGGGCCTGGTCGAGGCTTCGTTGACCCATTGGCTGGACGCCGACGGGCACCTCTCGGCGTCGCTCGCCACGCCCGACGATGCGTGGGTACGGAAAAATCGACCATTCCTCGAGCAGGCGCTCGACCGCGCGCGGATGCACATCGGGGAACTGGTCATCAGCGGACGCCCAGGTGCGGCGGTCTGGTTGGCCGGAAGAGCGCTCGGCGTGCTGCCACTTTCCGCCGTGCGCTCTTTGGAGGGCAACGTCTCGCTCACGGCCAGTGCCGAGGGCTTCAAGCCCTTTTCGGCGATTGTCCTGATCAAGGGCGGGGCGCGCACGGCCTTCGCGATCGTTCTCGATCCGCTCGAGGCCTCGGCGGTGCCTGATCCGGCGAACGATCGGTTCGCCGTGGCCGGGGCCTCCCAAGGCTCGACCAAACGATGGGCCGGCCTGACCTTGGCCGCGGCCGGCCTCTTCACGCTCACCTGGGGCGTCGTTTGGATCGAGCTCGACAACCACAATACTTGTGGATCGGTACAGACGGGTTCCTGCGGCACCGTCTACGACACCCGCCCGACCGGTTGGTTCCTGACCGCCGGTGGAACCGCGGCGGCCCTGGTCGGAGGTGGGTTGCTGTTCTCTTCGTTGCACGTTTCCAATGCGGACCTCACGGTCGCGCTCGGCCCGAAGTCCCTGCAACTCGAGGGGCGGTTTTGACGCCAAGAAGCTTGAGCATCGTTGCCGATGGGGATATGAGAGCCATCTCGACGGGGTGACTGTCGGAGATGGGCGTGACGGACGTCGAAACCGAATTCAGGCGGCTTGGACCTTACGTGCTCTTGCGGGCATCTGGGGCCGGCGGAATGGCGCGCATCGATCTCGCGTTGCGGGGCGATCCGAGCACCGCGGACGTCTGCGTGCTCAAGCGCCTGCACGCCGATTACCGCTCTCCCGAGCAGGAGGCCCGCTTCAGGCGCGAGGCGGCGATCGCCCGCCGGCTCTCGCACGACGCCATCGCGCGAACCCTCGACATCGACGAGATCGACGGCGAGATCCTGCTTCTTCAAGAGTTGGTGATGGGCGTGGATCTGCGGCGCCTCGCCGCGCGCGTCACCGCGGTGGGAGAACCTCTACCGGTGGCGTTGGCGGTTTACGTCGTTTCCGAGGTGGCCCGCGCGCTAGACTACGCCCACGCCTTTCGGCGCTTGGGCATCGTTCACCGCGACGTCACCCCCGACAACATCATGTTGGCCTTCTCGGGCGCCGTGAAGCTGGTCGACTTCGGCATCGCGCGCTCGAACGCCGACGGCACCTTGACCCAGGCTGGCTTCGTAGTTGGCCGACCGGTCTATACGGCTCCAGAAGTCTGGAACGGGGCGCGCGCCGATCGGCGCTCGGACATTTACTCGTTGGGTGTCGTCCTTTGGCAGCTCTTGGCCGGACGTCCACTCGAGCTGGCCGACGTCACCACCAGTCCCGCGCAAATCAATCCCGCCGTTCCCACGGCGCTGGCCGCGATCAACTTACGGGCCTTCGACGCCGACCCCGCCCATCGCTTCCAGTTTGCCGGTGCGCTCCAGCGGTCCCTGGCGCCCTATCTGCCGAACGCGGCCGAGGTACGCGCGCAGCTGGCCGCGCTCCTGGCCCGACATTTCGACGTCCCGCGCGAGCAACGGATGCTGGCGGAAGATGTCGCGCACGCCATCCCGCTGCTCGCCGCCGGGAAGACTCCGCCCGCGTCGCCGAAATCGGGCCGGTCCGCCAGCCGCAACCGGCTCTTGTTATGGACGGCGGTCGCGCTGGTCTTGTTCGACGGCGCGCTCTGGAAGGCGAGCCGGATCAAGTATAGACGCTCGGCCGCGCCGCCAGCGCCGGTGGTCGGCACCCGATCTTCACCGGTGCCTCCAACGCCGCCCGTCGCCGCCGCGAAGGTCGCCTTCGCCACGCCGTCGGACTCCCCGTCCGGGAAAACGCAACCGCCGCCCGCCGCGATCACCCAGGCTGCGGACACGCCCGCCGCGCCCCCGCCGCAACCAGCCGCGACGTTCTCACGCAAGGCGGCCTCTGCCCGGCCCACCCGAGAGCGAACGCGGGCCGGTGGTGAGCACCCGGCGGTCCAAACGACGGCCGCCGATCCACGCAAGCTGCTCGCCGAGGCACAGCTCGACTTCGATCGCGGGGACCTGGCGCTTTCGCTGGCGCTGGCCCGCCAAGCCGCTCACGACGGCGCCGGCGCACCGGCCTACGTCCTCATCGGGACCATCATGATGAACGAACACCGCGACGACGAAGCCGAGCGCGCCTTCACCCAAGCCACCCTTTGCACCCCCACGGATCCGCGCGCGGATCGTTTGTTGGCGCTGGTGCGAGAAATACGCAAGATGGGCGCGGCAAGCCAATGACATCCGAGAGGGAGGCAATCAAAGGGCGGCGAATCGACCGCTACGATTTACACGAGCTGATTGGCGAGGGCGGAATGGGCGCGGTCTATCGCGCGGTCGACAGTCGACTCGGCCGCACCGTTGCGCTCAAGACCGTGGTGCCGGAACGGACCGGCGCTGGCCTCACCGACGAGCTGCGCCAACGGTTCATGCGAGAGGCCCTGGCCGCGTCGAAGGTGGAACACCGCAACGTCGTCCAGGTTCTGGACTTCGGCGTCACCGCCGACGGAACGCCGTATCTGGTGATGGAGTATCTGCGCGGCCAAGACCTGGGCGTTTTGCTCCGCAGGTCGCGCGGACCACTGGCGGTGGAGTACGTCGCCGATCTGATGTTGGGCGTCTGCGCGGCCCTCCGGGCGTGTCACCAATTGGGCATCGTTCACCGCGATCTCAAACCCAGCAATATCTTCCTGGCCGACACCGACACCGGTCACGAGATCAAGGTCCTGGACTTCGGTGTTTCGAAGGCACCGATGGCCACGGATCTGACCCAAGAAGGGCAAATTCTCGGGACGCCGCAGTATCTGTCTCCCGAGCAGGTGAACGGCAAGGTGGGACCCGAGAGCGACCAGTACGCGCTCGGCGTGTTGCTTTATGTCTGTCTGACCAAACGACTGCCGTTCGAAGAGCACCAAAACCTGAGCCTCCTGCGCGCGATCGAGGTCGGCCGATTTCGCGGTCCACGCGCGCACCGCTCGGACATCCCCGAGGCGCTGGAGGCCATCATCCTGCGCGCGATGCACGCCGATCCCACCCAGCGCTTCGAATCCGTGCACGTCCTCGGGCAGAAGCTGTGGGACTTCGCCAGCCCCCGCGGCCAAGTCGAATGGAAGAACTACTACTTCCATTCGCCTCCGGTCGCGATGCCGTCCAAGTCCACGCTGCGCGGCGTGCCGTTGGTACCCGACTCGCCCGAGGACTCCCAGCTGGCCGCACCCGGGCCGCCGATCGGCCCGACCGAGATCCTGGCCAAGTCCGAAGCCGCTCCGCCGGCGGTTAGCCCTCAGCTCCTGATTTCGACCAAACTGGCACGACCGACCGCCAAGGCGGCGGCCGCGGACGGGGGGGCTGCGCACGGGCCGGGTGAACGAGCTCCGTCCGCCGACCGCGATGGGCTTGCCGCCGCTCCGGGGCGCCGTGGTCGGTTGATCCTGCTGACGGTCGTCGTTCTGGGACTGGCCGGCACGGGGGTCGGATTGATGCTGCGGGCCGCGCGGTTTCGAAACTCTGCTCCGCGTTCCGCGACGGTTTCGAATCCCCCCTCATCTGTGGTTTCGAAACCCATTGCGCCCATATCACGCGCGGTTTCGAAACATTCACCGGAGAGCATTCCCGCCGCGTCGATTCGACCATCGACGGCGGCGCGCGCTCGAACGAGGGCCTCATCCCCTGCAACGGTCGTCGCCGAGCCCACGACCGTACCCACCAAGCGTGCGTCTTCGACGCCAACGTCGACGACACCAACGACAAAAGCAGCCGGTGCGCGAAAAAAGCACGCACCTCCTTCGGGCAAGTCTCCGAAGATGGGCCTGGACCAAAACGGCATAGGCATTCCCTCCAACTAAGAGGCTCCATGCAGCGTTCGTACGGATTGACTCTGTTACCACTGCTCCTGCTCACCGGATGCCCGACCAAGGCAAAGCCAATTCTCGACGCCAATATCCCTTCGGACGGAAACGCGAAGAGTGACGGATCGGCGGGCGACGGATCCAACACCGACGGATCCAACTCGGACGGATCGAAGATCGACGGGCCGACGGGCGATGGGTCGCAGACTACGACAACGACGCTTCAAATTACGTCGCCGACCAGTGACGTCCACACGAACAGCACCCTCGCGGTCACGGTGACGGCGAGCGGCGGCGTCGCGCCCGGAACCGTTTCACTCTTTCTGGACGGCGGGGCAGCGATCGCCACTCTCAGCGCGCCCTCGCCTTACACGTATACCTGGGACACAACCAAGGTTGCCGAGGGACCCCACACCCTCGTGGCCAAAAGCACGTCCGGCTCTCCGCCGATCGCGTCTGCCCCCGTCACCGTAAACGTGGACCGCACCGCGCCCAACGTCGTTTCGACGATACCTACGACAGGCGCGACCAATGTCGTGCTTCGCGCCCCCATCACCGTGACCTTTTCGGAGGCGATGGCATCGTCATCGGTCGGTTCGGGCGCTATCGGATTGACGATCGGCGGGACCGCCGTCGCCAGCACCGCGACGCTGAGCCCGGATGGAACGACCGCTTCAATCGTGATCGGCGATCCGACCTCTTTCGCGCTCCCCGGAGTCTTCGCGGTGAGCTTTGCATCCACCATGACCGATCTGGCGGGCAACCCGTTGGCTAAGCCGGCACCATCCTGGTCGTGGACGGTGCCGGATTTCATAAGCTACGCGAACATTCCAACCACAGGATTCATGGTCTCGAGCCCGGCCTTAGCTATCGACAAGACGTTTCAACCCGTCGTGGCCTTCGCTGACCTCTTCGTCAGCAGCAGCGGTAGTCAGGAACGAAATACGCTGCATGTCGAACGGTCGGATGGACAAGCCTGGACAGATCTCGGACGCCCGTCACCGAACGGTGACGAGAGCTATGGGCTTTCGTTGGCTCTCGACGCCAGTGACCATCCGGTCATCGCGTGGGCCGAAAAGGGCAATCAAGTCTACGTTTCGAACTGGACCGGAACCGGTTGGAGCGCGGCCATGACAGCGGTCGATAGCGGAGCCCCTGCGACGACGCTCGCCTCTTCTCCGGTGGTTAGATTGGATCCGTCCGGGTCGCCCGTCCTGGCGTGGCTGCAAAAGTTCCCCGCCCCCAGCTCGAATCAAGACGTCTTCCTAACCAGCTGGACGGGTGGAGGGTGGACCTCGACGCCGGGCGAGCTCGGTCTGGTTGGGATTACCGCGTTCGATTTGATCGTCGACTCACAAGGTGTTCCCACCGTCGCGTGGCGCGCCGCCAACATGGCCGGCCTAGATATTTTCAGGGGCACCGTCAAGCTGAGTAGCCCGATGACGGCGGCCACGGGCGATCCGACCTTGGGATTGGACAAGATGTCGGATCCGCTTCTCGTCGAAGGAACGACCGCTTTCAGCGTCTCCGCGTTTTCGGCTGGAGCTTGGCAGACGGCAGTCCCAACCCCGATCCAAGTTGACAGCGGCGCTCAGTCTCCGAAGCTGAGGACCGACCCCGACCACAACCCGGTGGTGGGCTGGATTGACTCCGCGCAGTTTAGTTATGCCAGATGGACGGGTTCTGCCTGGGATTCGCGCGCCGGCATTTTCGGCAATGGGAATAATGTGCAACTCTTCGACCTTGCGGTCGATTCCCGCGGAACTGTGTGGATGATGGGCGGCAATCCCAGCCAGGTCGTCGTCATCATGTCGAACTACTAGAGTGAGCTCCTCTCAGATGCTGCGAAATATCCTGGCGATCTCGGCGATCGCCCTTGGTCTCCTGTCGGGTCGTCTGTACGCGGCGGATCAGTCAGCCACCGATGCTCTCATCCAGCAGGGACTCGAGCTGCGGCGCGACGCCAAACCTGAACAAGCGCTCGCGCTTTTTCAGCGCGCGCACGCCATGGCGCCATCGCCACGAACCTTCGGCCAGATGGGCCTCGTGGAAACCTCCCTCAAACGTTGGGTCGACGCGAACTTGCACCTCACGGTGTCTCTGACCAGTCCGGACGACGGCTGGGTCGTGAAGAACCGAGCCTTCCTCGAGCAAGCCCTCGCCACGACCAAGCAGCACATCGGCGATCTCGTGGTGAGCGGACCGGCCGACGTCGAGGTCTTCGTCGACGGCAAGTCGGTCGGCACCCTCCCCGCGATTCCGCCCATCCACCTGGGTGAAGGGCAGGTCCATGTGAGCGCAACAGCGCCGGGGTTCAAGCCGTTCGATCAAATGGTATTGATTCGCGTCGGCGTTCGCGTTCAGATCGCGATTACCCTCCGTCCTATCGCCGTGGAACAAGCCGCGCCGGTCGCCAGCTCCGTCGAGACCAATGGAGCCTCGCCGACGACGCTAGCTCCGTCACCGATCTCCAGCCGCAACACTTGGCACACCTGGGCCGGCGCATCACTGGCGGTCGCCGGCGCCGGCGGCCTCACCTGGGGAATCGTTTGGATCGCCATCGACAACCACGACGCCTGCGGCTCGACCCAGGGCGCCGCCTGCGGCACCGCCTACAACACGAAGACGCCCGGCTGGATCTTGGCCGGCGTGGGAGCGGCGGCTATTGCTTCGGGCGCCGTGGTCTTCTTCACGGGCCATTCGTCGCCGGGTTCGAACCTCGCGCTCGGAATAGGCCCAACGTCGCTACTTCTCCGCGGCGACTTTTGAACAGACCGGAAGGACCTGTGTCCGGATGGTCCTTCCCCCTTTACGGAGCTGCGTACTGATCGGCGTCGCAGTCGATTGGCGAGGTGCGCGGCACGCCGTCGAAATCGTCGGATGGGAAGACCGTCGGCTGATTGCTCGGGCATCCGATGGGAGCCGTCAGATGGTATGGCGCCACCGTTTCGAGACCGGTAGGAGCGGTCGTAAAGACGTTGACCAGGTTGCAGGAGTCGTTCAGGCCGAGAATGACCGAATTGTTCAACGTCAGCATGTTGTTGGAGTCGCACGTATCGGCATCTCCGAGGTTTCCGACGATCGTATTGAACGAAAACTGGGAACCTGTCGACGTGGCCGACGCAGCGAACTTCACGCCGTACCCGTTCCCGGCGATGATGCTGTTCTGGATACTGTAAGTCGCGGCGCTGACTAGTACGCCGCCGACCGAATTGCCCTGAACTAAGCAGCGATCCATGCCTAGGCTCGCCCCGTTCTCAGCGTCGATGCCGAGGCCTGTTCCGAGCGAGGCCGTCACGCGGAGGAGGCTGACCTTGGCCGAGCTTCCGGTCACGAGGATGCCCTTGCTTGTGGAGATCGTTCCCGCGTTCACTGTGAGGTCACGGATCAGAACCGTGCCCGCAGACGCGGTCAAAGCGGTGGCCGCACCCGCTAGGATACTTCCAGCGTTACCCCCAGAGTCCTTCCGACCGATGACGACTGGCGAGACCTCGTTCGTGTTCAGCATCATCTGATTGTTGGCGGCGCCTACGATAATGATCACGTCGATACCCGGTGCTAGGTGGCCAACGGCATCGTTTGGCGCGCAGTAGGGATTGCCCAACGACCCGTCGGGAGTGGGACATCCGCTGCTGTTGAATTGCACGTAGAGCACCTCAGTGGGCGTCGCGCAGTGGCCGTCGGTCATGCAGACGCCGGGGGCAGCGGTGCAGTCGGAATCCGCCACGCAGGGTTGGCACTGGTTGGTGGTTCCGCAGATCGGCTTGGTCTTATCCGCCGTGCAGTCGCTGCTGGTCACGCACTCCACGCAGGCCCCGCTCCTCGAGCATACGGTCTTGCCGGTGTGGCCCGCACACTGGTTGGTCGTGCCCATGACGCATGGACCGCAGGTATGATCCGAGCCGCATACGGGCTTCGTCATGTCCTCCGTGCAGTCGCCATCCACCACGCAGCCGACGCAGCTGGCGGCGTCTAGCTCGCAAACCGGAGCAGCGCCGTCGTCTCGTCCGGAGCACTGCGTGGACGCGTCGCACCGGAACGGATGACCGCCGCTGCCGCCACCGCCGCCGCTGCCGCCTTTGCCGCCGCCTCCGTCGGACTTCCCGGCCGCGCCGCCCGCACCGCCGTCGATCGGAAGACACTTAAAGGTCCCACCGTCCTTCGTATCGCAGCTCGACCCCGGGCAGTCCGCGTTCGTGTTGCAGTAGCCCGTCTTCAGGTTCTTCGAGTTGCACGAAACCACCAAACCCAACACCGCCGCCGCCACCATCAAAAATCGCATCTGCATCTAGAAGCTCCCCGCTATCGCCACGCTGTTGGGTCCAATCGCCACCTGAGTGCCATGGTACGTGAGACCGC
>Ga0075522_10004266_pt1 | contig 10236 bp, 7 predicted proteins | sample NGEPerA_FD_74796 | JGI IMG/M metagenome (GOLD analysis project Ga0075522, IMG submission 74796) | Arctic peat soil microbial communities from the Barrow Environmental Observatory site, Barrow, Alaska, USA - NGEE PermafrostL2-A | ecosystem: Environmental > Terrestrial > Soil > Wetlands > Peat ...
ACGCCGTTCATGGGCGTGCGGATTTCGTGGCTCATGTTGGCGAGGAATTCGCTTTTCGCGCGGCTGGCGGCTTCGGCGCGGTCCTTGGCGAGGCGTAGTTCGGCGGTGCGGGCGGCGACCTGGTTTTCGAGGATGTCGCGGCGGTTGAGAAGCTCAGCGTCGCGCAATTCGATTTCGGACAGCATGGCGTTGAAGCTCGCGATCAACTGCCCGAGGTCATCGTCAGATTCCTTGACGGCACGTACCGTGTAGTTCTTGTCGCCGGTGACTTGTTTGGCTACTCCGGCCAGATGCGCGATGGGAGCGGAGACGGAGCGTTGGAGGCGGGAGGCAAGAGCGAGCGCGAGAGCAAAGCTAACGGCGAGAATGAGCAGAATGACGCCGCCGAAGCGGGTGAATCGCTGGCCGAGCTCGTTGAGATCGGATTGCAGATAGATGACGCCTTCGTGTTGCCGAGCGAGGGTGACGCCGCGATACACATTCAAATAGCCGTCTGCGAACCAGCTGCCGGGCGGCTGGACGGAAGGAAGGACGCGGGGCGGGTTGCCGTCGCGCCAATACGAGGCGAACGGCTTGCCATCGGAGGAAAAGATAACGGCGGTGACGATGTTTTTGTTGGCGCGGAGACCGGAGAGCAGCTCCTCGGCGGCACGCTGATCGCCAAAAGCAACGGCGGCAGTGCTGTTGGAGCCGACGATTTCGGCGAGGGTTTCGAGATCGCCGCGCAATTCGGCGCGGGCGGTGATCTGACCGTAGGCAATGACGGCGAGACTGGCGGGAAGCAAGGCGGCGGTGACCGTGCACACGATGATAAGCGTGAGCTTGTGCTTGACCGCGAGATTGCCGTACTGTTTCAACACCGCGTCATTTCCCTACGATCTCCGCCAGGCTCAGGAGCTTCGCGCTGATGTGGAGATGCTGGCGGCGCGCGGCCTCCAGATTGATTTGCAGGCGTACGGTGCCTTCTTCAATTTTGAAATTGACGACGCCGCCCTCCTCGGCGAAGTTGGCGGTTTCGCCGATGGTGAGGACACCGGTAATCGCGTCTTCCTTGAGAAGCTCCGTGATGCGCTTGCGTTCCGAGGCGGCGACGAAGATCATCTGACAACCGGCGGCCTGCGACGCGTCGGAAAGTTCGCGCACCTGGAAGGGGCGGCCATTGATGGTCTTGCCGGCGAGGGCCTCGGCGAGCGCGTCGCGAAAGGGATTGCGGCCGAGGACTCCGATGACGATGGGATCGGCGGGCCCTTTGAAGGAGTGCGCCGGCCATTCCACGAACTTCGGGAAGTTATACAAAAATGCGGCTTTCACTTTGTATTCATCCGCCACCTGGCCGGATGAACCAACGCTCATAAGAGCTCCGAGAATGATGGCGCTGCCGTAGTGGAGTGTCACGTCGCAGGCATCCTTGGCTTACTTACTTCGGCTTACTTACTTCGCTTGCTTCTAAAAACGACAGGGTAAAAGCGATAGACCCTCTTTAGAACTAATCGGATTGGAATCGCAATCCGTGAGCAGAAATGAGCCGGCGCCCGCGGGCGGGATAGACCTCTTACTCCTGAAGTCGTATCGATAGCGCATCGATTGTCCTATTGATAAAGTCGGCGATTGCGCCGATAAGCACGCTGGGCCGCCTGAGGGAGGCCCGCGGGAGACTAGCATCTGCGCAAAGGGAGTGGCATGAGCGCCTCGAATTCGAAAACGCGCCGCAGCGGCGAAGCGACGGCCGCGCTTCTGATCGCAGCGGCACTGCCATGGCCGTTGATGGCCACGAACTCGCCTGCCGACCTGACGCAAATGAGCCTGGAAGACCTGATGAACGTGCAGGTCACGTCGGTCTCGAAAAAAGAACAGAAACTGTCCAAGACGGCTGCGGCCGTGTTCGTGATCACGCAAGAAGACATCCATCGCTCCGGGGCGACGAACATCCCGGATTTGCTACGCCTGGCTCCGGGTGTGGACGTGGCGCAAGTGGATGCCAACCGGTGGGTGATCAGTATTCGCGGCTTCAGTCAGCTCTATTCGGACAAGGTGCTGGTGCTGATCGACGGTCGTTCGGTGTATGAGAACGTCGGGTCGAACGTCTTTTGGGACGACAACAGTATGCCCTTGGAGGACATCGACCGGATCGAGGTGATCCGCGGGCCGGGGGGCACGGCGTGGGGCGCGAACGCGGTGAACGGCGTGATCAACATCATCTCGAAGAGCGCGAAGGCGACCAAGGGTGGCATTGTCAGCGCGGGCGGAGGATCCCAGGAGACGGCGAGCGGATTTGCTCAGTATGGCGCGTCTCTTGGAACAGGGGGCGGAGCGAACGGCGCGTACAGAGTGTACGGGCAATATTTGAACGTTAATAATTCGATCACGCCGGGGGGGCAGAAAGCCGCCGATGGATGGCATGGATGGCAGGAAGGATTTCGCACCGATTGGGATCTTGGCTCGCGGGACGGCCTGACGGTGCAAGGCGAATACACGGAAACCGCGGGCGGGCAAACGATGACGGCTGTCTTTGCGGACGCGCTGCCACTGCAAGCGGTGGTCAACGACCGGCAATTGAACACGGCCGCCAATCTTCTGGGCCGATGGGACCATATCTACGAAAACGGGTCTGATTCGTCACTGCAAATCTCCACCGATTATGAGCACCGCCGCTCGCACATGGAGGTGGACGCCCTTCGACAGATGACCGACGTGGACTTCACGCACCACATTTCGCTGGGCAGCAGAAACGACGTGGTGTGGGGCGTCGGCTATCGCTTCGAGGACGATAGGCTTCGGCCGGGCACATATACGACGGTCACGCCCGCCGAAAGCAGCGACAGCCTGTTCAGCACTTTCCTGCAGGACGAGATCAAGATCGCGAACTCGCTTTCTTTGACCGTCGGCTCAAAATTCGAACACAACGGGTTTACAGGATTCGACTACGAGCCGAGCGCGCAATTCGCGTGGACACCGACGGAGCGCCACACGGTCTGGGCGTCGGCCGCGAAGGCGATCCGGCAGCCGTCGCTGGTGGACTTGGGACTGGAGAGCGACGTCGCCATCGTGCCGATGGCGAATGGATCGTTCGCCACGCTGACCTTGCGGGGAAATCCGCTGACGAAGAATGAAACTCTGCGCGATTACGAGACCGGCTATCGCGCGCAACTCAACCGGAGCCTGTCGTGGGACGTAACGGGCTTCGTAAGCGTGTACGACAGGCTGGTGACGCAGGAGCCGGGAGTTCCGTTTTTCACGCAGACTCCCGGGCCGCCGCACCTGGTGTTGCCGTTGACATGGGGCAACGGTGCTAACGCGTTCAACACGGGCGTGGAGTTTTTCGCCACGTGGGAAACCACCAAACGCTGGAGAATCCGGCCAGGATATTCGTTCCTGAACATGTCCATTACGCGAGATCCCGCCAGCCTGGACATGAAGGTGCTGGGGACCGCGCGGAATGACCCGAAGCACCAGTTCGAGATCGGCTCCTGGCTGAGCTTGACGAGGAAACTGGATTGGGACAGCACACTGATGTACGTTTCCAGTTTGGGGAACCTGAATGTGCCGTCCTATGTAAGGCTGGACACGCGACTGGGATGGCGAGTGGGCGAATTCATAGAGCTGAGCATGGTGGGGCAAAACCTGCTGCGGCCCGGACACCAGGAGTTCGATGATCCGGAGATCCACACGTGACGGACGTGAGGCGGCAGGTGTTCGGAAAAATCACGTGGCGATTCTGAGAAAGCGCCGCGAGGCTACACAAATCAGGATTCAAGGAGCTGCCGAATGACCCGCAGGTCCTGGACGAAGCGGTCGAATTCGAGTTCACGCTGCTTTGAGTCGGGATTTCGCAGGATCGAGGACGGGTGCATGGTGGCCACTACGTGCGGCGCTAAAGGATGATCGATAGAGCGGCCGCGATTCACGGTCACGCGAAAATCGTTGCCTAAAATCGACTGCGCCGCCGTTGCTCCCAAACAGGCAATAACAGTCGGCTTGACGGCTTCAATCTCGGCTTCGAGCCACGGGTGGCAAGCTTGGACTTCGCTGGCGCGCGGCTTCTTGTGAAGCCTTCGCTTGCCGCGCTCCTCAAACTTGAAGTGCTTCACGGCGTTTGTGACGTAGACCTGCTTGCGATCGACTCCTGCCTCGGTCAAGGCACGGTCGAGGAGCTTTCCCGAGGGACCTACGAAAGGTTTGCCTTGAAGATCCTCTTCGTTTCCCGGCTGCTCCCCGATCATCAGCAGCTTGGCGCTCCGCCTGCCTTCACCGAATACTGCCTGCGTCGCCCACTTGTAAAGCTCACAACCCTCACAGTGTTGCACCGCGTCGCGCATCGCCTTCAGGGAATGTGTCGGAGGAAGGAACTCGGCCGCGCCCGGCGCATTCGTCCTACTCATGCTGCGAGTGACGGTGCAATCGGATCGCCAATTTTTGGTGGAGCCTTAAGATTTGGTGCGCGATGCCGGAGATTTGGTGAGCGATGATGAATTCGACCGGTGAAGACGGATGAAAGCCAGTGCCAGCCCGGTGAGAACCAGGGCGCCGCTCGCCGGCTCCGGAACGCTGGATGCGTCACTGGATATTTCATAGATTACGCCGCTGCCGCCGACCCAGCCATCGGCCGAGGAGATATCGGCCAGGAACAATGAGTTTCCGGTAGACGCCAAACCGATCAGGTGGCCGACGTCTGCCTGACCGCCGCCGACAAAGTCAGACGACGTGCCGGTACCGAGATCATAGAGCACAACCGGGTTCGTAGGGTTCAGCGTGCCCGAATGATTGTAATTTCCGTCGAAGCCACCGAGGATTCCATTGTTCAAGCCGACCGGAAAGCCCGAGGGCATGAAGGCGATTTCGTTGAGCCCGAAGCTTTGGCCGAGATAAGACCACAGAGGTGGAACTCCAGTTCCACCGGCGAAGCTGCCGTCCGAGTAATTGGCATAGCTGTTGGGATAGCCAAATGAAGTGACGGTCCCGGAGGCGATTTGTGCAGCGGTCAACATGTTCAGCTCGTCAGCGCTGATCGGGACGCCGCCTGAGTCCTCGTATCCGTTGTCGCCGAAGTAAACATTGCCTGTCGCCGGATCCACCATAATGCCGCCTGTGTTGCGAATTCCGTTCGCAACCTGCGTCAGGCCGCTTACCGTGGGAGTAGCGCCGTTGGCGTTGACGGTAATCTGATAGATGGAGCCGGTGGGTTGGTTCGCCGCCGTGATGAGTCCACTGACCGAGACGGTGCCGGTGGGAGTTCCGGTGTTGTTGGCGCCAACTCCGAAATATACGCTGTACGATCCGCCCGAGCCGGGACTGACGGCGAGAGGTAAAACCGTGAGCGTGTTCACGGTTTCCTGCAAATGGATGGACCCAACATTAGTGTAAGGAGCTGCCGGGGAAGCGCCTGGCTTGAGGAAGGTGATGTCGCCTTGTGTGAATCCAGACGCGGTGGTGTTGCCGACTGTTGCCACGGCGATCAACGGTCCAATCTGCCTGACGGAAGTGACGGCACCCGGCAGACCCGCGAAAACCACGGCTGAGCTATCGGAGACTCCGTTGTTCGTACTGGATGCGAGGCGCACCAGCTCGCCACTGCCAAAATAGTACGAAAACTGGCCGGTAGTATTGAAGGGCGTAGTGGTGCCAACCAACAAGGAGCCGTCCGCCAGAGGCGTCATGCTGGTGGGAAAATTCAGCCCGGTAGCGAAGGTTGTTACGGTAAGTCCGTCGGGCGGTGAGAGCAGTAAGGGTCCCGATATCATCAGAACCGGAGTTGCCATTAAGGCAAGAAAGACCGTCGGCCAAGCGTTGTATGCCTTCGCCATGGTGTTAGATTATCATGACGCTGCTTCGTTTCCCGTGCGCGTCTGCTCATGCGAAGCGGGCACAGCTCGCTTGAGGTCAAATGCCGAAAGATCTGGTGGGCCCTGATGGATTCGAACCATCGACCAACGGATTATGAGTCCGCTGCACTAACCGCTGTGCTAAGGGCCCTGATTGGGGCGAAGCCTTGGAAGCCAATTTCTATTCCCTTGTATTGCTATTGGGGCAGGTGACTTGGCCTTGCATCTCTCGTGAACGGTGTCACCCCTCATCACCAGTCTACCGGCGAACGAGTGCGGTAAACAACCTGAAGTGAAGAGGAGGGCAATTGTGAAATTTTTGAGCTCGCCCAGCTTGAACCATAGCGCTATTAGGAGATAGCTATCGATTTCGACTCGCGCGACTTGTGTGCAGCGGCGATCGCCCGATACGTTACGTTTCTCCCAGGACTTTAGAGTGACGGGAATTGTGCCCCGAGATTCACGCCTTCCGAGCGGCCGGGCGTCACTATGGTCCATGCTCGAACTGGCTGCTTCCGCCCTCATCACGGCCAGTTCCGCATTTTTGTTCTGTTACTGGTGTTATCAGGCTTATCGCCTGATGCGCTTTCCCGCACCGGCTGAACAACACGAGTCCGTCGAGCGCTTAGCAGTTTCGCTGAGCGATAGGTAGCTCTTTCGATACCGGATTGCGAGTCTGGAACCGCGCTACCAGGCTCCACTGTCCTCAAAGCTTTAAGGATTTGCGGTTCGCTTAGCAAACAGCACTTCAAGGTAAACGCGCGATCCCATGTAACGGCAGGGTCCGGGAACTCATCTAAATATCGTGGCGCTCAGAAGTCTTCTTCTAGTTCTAGCGACTTTGGTCTTCGTCACGTCGGCTGCCGCCGAGAGCGGCGACGAGATCGTGGCCAAATCGGTTTCGGTCACGCAGCAGGATTGGAACAAAGCGCGGCGTTACTCATTCATCGACCACGAGGTCGCGGCCAAGCGTGGCGCTTCCCAACCGAACAAAACTGAGCGAGTGTTGATGATCGACGGCTCGCCCTACAACGAGCTTGTCGCCGTGGGTGGGCACGCACTTTCAAAGGAACAGCAAGACGCCGAAGCTCGGAAACTGGCGCGCGAACGGACGAAGAGGGCCCACGAGTCGGCGCAGGATCGAAAACGGCGCATTGCGCGTTACCTCCGGGAGCGCACGCAAGACCACCGAATGCTGGCGGAAATGGCGAATGCGTTCGAGTACACGGTTGCGGGAGAAGAAATGCTGGAGGGTCACAAAGTTTGGGTCATCAAATCCTCTCCCAAGCCGGGCTATGTGGCGCACGACCGCGAAGGCAGAGTGCTGAAAAACATGGATGGCGGCCTATGGATCGATCAGGCAACTTATCAATGGGTGAAAGCGCAGGCGCACGTTACGAGGCCTGTTTCCATGTACGGGTTCCTCGCGAAGGTGAAGCCTGGAACACGTTTCGAGCTGGAGCAAGCCCCGGTGAGCGGGACGCTGTGGCTGCCCAAACGGTTCGTCGTCACCGTGAGAGCAACCGCTCTCGGCATCCGCAATGAGAACTCCTTCAACGAAGACGATTTCCGCGATTATCAATTGCAATCGCAAGACGTGCAAGCTCAAAACGGACAACCGGCAGAGGGGTCCGGTGAATTGCCTGGGCAGTAACAGGCTAATTCGACTTGAGCCGCCCGAAGTATGACGCTGAGAGACGACTACTTCGAGGGTTTGGATGCAGCGTCGACGATGGCGTTCAGCGTTGGAATGTCCTTCAACGGCGGAGCGTTGCTTTTGAAGCTGCGGATGTAAGCGTAGATATCCTTGGCCTGCTTATCGGACATCGTGTTTTCGGCGAAGTTCGGCATTCCCGTGGACTTGGGCTCGGGCGCGATGGTGGCGCGGCCGCGCAGGAAGGTGATGAACTCCTGCTCGGTTGAGAGATGTCCCCAGTTCCCGACGAAGATACGCGCGCCGGTTTCGCCGTTATAGCCGTGACAGGCGTAGCAACTGTAGTTAAAGAAGAGGCTCTTGCCTTTGGCGGCATCGCCCGTGACGGGACTGGTGGGCGGAGGATTGTTGGGCAAGGGTCCGGTGTAGCCGCGGCCCTGTTGCGCATGGAGAGACGCCGAGGAGAAAAGCAGGCCGAGCATGGCGGCCGCTACTGAAGCCGCTGTTGAAAAAGACGCGATCGAATGCCGTTTCATATGATGGTCCTTTGTTGACGCCAACGCTTATCGGGGCTGCGTGACGACGTCGATCATGTACGGCTCGTTGCGCTTGACGGAATCTACGCCGCGCTTCAGCGCAGCGGCCAGCAGCGTGGGATCGGAGACGGGGCCTTCGCCGGCCATCCCGTAACCTGCGGCCATCTTTGTGTAGTCGATGTAAGGATCGCGGAGCGTGCTGCCGATCCAGGCGCGATCTGTTCCACGTCCGCGAACGCCGGCCATGAAGGTGACGTACATGAATTCCTGGTGCCAGGCGCGATTGTTGTGCATGATGTTGAGCAGAGGAAGCTTGTGGTGCGCCGCCGTCCACAGCACGCCGGGAGCGTAGTTGAGATCGCCATCGCACTGGATGTTGACGACGATGCGGCCGTGATCTTTTGCCGCGAGCGCCGCTCCGACTGAGGCCGGCGCGCCGTAACCCATGCCGCCGGCTCCTTGTCCCCCCAGGCAGCTATAGGGCTTGTTGTGATCCCAGATGCGCACGTTGTGGCCGCCCGAAAAAGCCGTGGGAGACGAAAGGCACCAATCCTCATTCATGATTAACGGCCATAGTTCCGCGTAGACGCGAGCCGTGCTGATGGGGCTTCCGTTCCAGCCGCCGCGCATATTTTCGACGGCCAACTTCACGGCCTTGATGTGCGACTCCTGATTCGCCGCGGCGTGCTTCGCGGTACGATCCGCCACAAGGCGGCCCTTGTCGGCGGTCATAAGGCGCTTCACTTCGTCGATGATCATGGGCAGACTGGCTTCGGCGTCGGCCGTTGTGGGAGGCGCACTATTGGCGGGAACACGTCCGCGGCCACCGTTGGCGTTAGCATTCTCGAGGCCACCGAAACCGATGCCCTGCGGATCGCGCTGCGCGACGATCGAAGGTAGATCGGGTCCGATGATGGATGCCTGCAGTCCGCGCGCTTCCAGGCCAAGGACATAGTCGTAGTTCGTATCCGCGCCCGGCCCTTGCAGAGGATGGCGCTGCGGGAAGCTCATGGGACCGTTCGCCGCGGTGGTGCTGGTGGAGGCGCCAACCAGTTCGGCCAGTTGCACGGAGAGCATGGAGCCTTGCGGCGTACGCAGGCGACCCACGGCGATCCGCGGATTTTGCGCGTCCACCAAAGCCTTGGCGATTTCCTTCGCCTTCGAGGGATCGATGGTCGGGAAGACCGGCGGCTTGTAAGGAGGAAGCTTGAAACCGGGGGCGTTCATCTTCTGGAGCTCGGAATCCATCACGATGAGCGTCGGGGCCTGGGGAGGAGTGACGGCTTCGTTGTAGGCGCGATGAATGGCCGCGAGAGCTTCGTCGAGCGTCTTGGGCTGCGCGTCCCACTTGGTGAAGCTGCGAACCATGCCGGCCATGTCGAGGGCTGTGTGCGAAGGGATATCGCCGCGATCGTTGCCCGCGATCATGACGATGGGCGCGCGATCGTAATAGGCGTTGTAAATGGCCATTGACGCATGCTGCAGTCCGATGGTGCCGTGCAGCAGAGCGAGCATCGGCTTGCCCTCGGCCTTCGCGTAACCATGGGCCATCGCGACGGCGGATTCTTCGTGCAGGGCCGTGATGAACTCCGGCATTTTGTTCGGAGTGGGAGGACAGTTGATGACGGATTCCTGAATGCCTTCGAAAGTCGAACCTGCCTGAGCGGCGACGTACGCAAGGCCGAGGTTGCGGAAGGCCTCCACCATGAGATCCGAACCGGGGCGCGTGACGGCGCGCGCGGTGGCAGGAGGGCGGACGTTGCCGGCGTCGCGCGCGAGTTGCTCGGGCGTAGGCGCGGGGGTGGCTCCGGTGTTCCTTCCATTTTGCGCCTGGGTTTGTTGAGCGTTGGTTTGTTGGGCCTTGGCAGCAGGCGTCGCACCGGCGAGAGCGGCGGCTCCAGCAGCGCTCTTAAAGAAGTTGCGGCGGTTCACGGAAGGCTTCTGGGATTTCTTCATCGCGTTCTCCTGTGTTTTGGATCGGCACGACGCCGATCGGCCACCATGTATATTACGCCTTTTCGACGGCGGTTGGTACCCGGGGGAGTGAATCCGGAAATGACGTGCAGGGGTAAGATCGACCGCGGGAGTAGGGACTGGCGGAGGCGGGAGCTGAAGCTCCCGTGGCAGGCTGAAGCCCGGTCCCCCTAATCCAAAGCCCGGTCCACCTGATCCAAGGCTCCACCGACGCCGTCCCCTTGTTGCGGTCGATTTGTTCAAGTATTATACC
>Ga0075522_10004267_pt1 | contig 10235 bp, 6 predicted proteins | sample NGEPerA_FD_74796 | JGI IMG/M metagenome (GOLD analysis project Ga0075522, IMG submission 74796) | Arctic peat soil microbial communities from the Barrow Environmental Observatory site, Barrow, Alaska, USA - NGEE PermafrostL2-A | ecosystem: Environmental > Terrestrial > Soil > Wetlands > Peat ...
ATCCACGCCCGCTTTGGTCGCCATCACCAGCGCTTCAGAGACCGCGGCAATATTCAACTGAACAATGATCTGATTTGCGAGCTTGGTTACACTGCCGGCTCCGCTGCCGCCGGTCAGCACTGCGGAAGACCCCATCGCCTTGAAGATTGGCAGCACTTCATCAAAATCCGCCTAGGCGTCGCCGGCCATGATGGAAAGAGTGCCGTCGATAGCCTTGGGTTCGCCGCCGCTGACCGGCGCGTCCAACATCCTGATGCCCTTCTGAGCAAGCGCTTCAGAGATTTCCCTGCTGACGATTGGGTGATCGAACTCATGTCCACAACAATGGAGCCCTTTTGCGCGCCTTCAATCACTCCATCCTTGCCCAGAACGGCGGCCTTCACATGGGGTGAATTGGGAAGCATGGTAATGATGACGTGCGTTTTGGCAGCCACATCCGTGGGCGATACGCCGACTTCAGCCCCTGCCTGCTCCAGCTCCTCGACTGGCGCCCTATCGATGTCATAGATAACGAGCTGATATCCCGCCTTGATCAGATTCCTGGTCATGGGCTTGCCCATAATCCCTAAACCAATAAAGCCGATCTTGCTCATTTTTGATGTGACCTTTCCGTCTTGCTAGCAACGATATGCCGAACAATGGGGTTTGGCTGCGCTTGCGACAGTTTTCCTGATTTTGCCAGTTCCATCAGTCGATAACATCTCCACTTATCGGCACTACAGCCGCGCTGCAAAGTTACTTTCATCTCTGCAGCACGGTCGTAGATTGGTTCCTACGCGGTACTAGAGACTCGCTATCTAAAATTCCAGCTTCAACGCGAACTGCGCCATACGTGGAACATAGTTATTTGTCAGACCCGATACGGTCCCAAATTGGCTGGTACCGAGTTGCGCATTGACGCCGGTAAAGCTTGCTGTATTCGTCAAATTGAATAACTCCGCCCTAAACTCGATGTCGGCCCCTTCACGAATGGGGAACTTCTTGAACAGGGAGAAGTCAACGTGTCTAGCATGTGGTCCATAAATTGTATTTCTTCTCTCTGAACCGAGAGTGCCTTTTGCCTGCGGAGCAAAGACCGTTGTGTTAAACCAGCTCGAATTAACCGGATGAGAAACCTTCGCTGATCCGGTTTGATTAGGCCGGTCTGTGCCCGCTGAGAGGTTCGTTCCTGTTCGATTAGCTGAATTGATAACCGTGACCGGGAATCCTGTTTGCCATGCCCAAATAACATTGGTCTGCCAGCCGCGCAAAGCAGTACCCTTGAAACCCCTGAGTGTTGCTCCAAAGGGCAACGCGTAGTTTATCGAGGTGGACGTCTGGTGCCTAAGATCGACATCGCTTGCGCCATAGTCCAGATCGTGAATCTGGGAGGGAATGACTCCCCAACCCTCAGCTCCGCCATAATCCGGGGAGTCGTTCAAGCCGTGAGACCAGGTGTAGTTGGCGGTATAGGTCAACCCGTGGGCTGTCCGATGTTCCACCGAGGTCTGAAATGCGTTATAAACGCCCCGGCCTGAACTGGCCAAATACGATATGGCCGTGACATTGGGGAGGACGCTGTAGAACGGCCGCAGAGTATTCATATTTGCCGCGGTATTTGGCGGGGGCGAATTCAAATCGTAGGGCGATGTGGGTGCAATGTGCCGTCCGAGCATGCCAATATAGGATGCGGTGACAACATTCCCGCCCCAGTCCTTCTGGACCGTCAGATTGAACTGCTCCAGGTAAGTTGAGCGGAAGTTGAACGCTTCGGCCGCGGGAATTCCGCCGCTCGGATTGAGGTAACTTGAATCTGAGCCCGTCGGCGCGGGTGCTCCTTGCGATAATTTGGTGAAACCACCAATACACGCGCCGGGAGCGCATGGGCCGTAAGCGAACAGAAATGGCTGATTTCTAAGGGCGGCGGAGCCGGTAATATTCTCCGGTGCGAAGCTCATACCGAAACCACCGCGCACGACCATGGTTGGCGCAACTGTATAAGCAAATCCAAAACGCGGAGCGATGTTCGAGTAGTCTGTCTTGACACCCGCTTGCGCGGAAGCTCCATTTACACCGGCTACAATAATTGCCGCCTTGACTGGATCAAAGTTCGAGATTTGATTCTTCACCGCGGTATACGGCGTAAACACGTCATACCGGACGCCGAGATTCAGGGTCAGGTTATGTCTGATATGCCAGTCATCCTGCACGTAGAAACTTGGCTCCCAGGTACGATAGTGCTGGCGCACCAGAGTATTGTTGCGCGAGAGCGCCGTGAAGTTCCCTTGCAATAGTTGTGGGAGGCTCGCGACGTTCCACTGCCCTCTTCCAGGAGAGGACTTGGTAGCCGTGGCTTGCCTGCGAACAAGGGCGCCGCCGATCTTCAGGGTATGATGCCCGCGGGTGTAGGTGACGGCACCCATGTACTGGAACCAGTTTTCTATATAAACGAGTGGCAAAGGAGCACCATCGCCAAGTCCAATCATTCCTGTGACGTTTACTATTCCTAAGCCGGAGGTGAGCGAATCGATGTTGACGTTCGGCATGTTGAAGGCGGAATTCACAGCTACTCCGTCATTCAATGGTTTCGTTGCGTTGTAGAAATAGGTATACCCGGCCTTCAATTCCACCAGCAGGTGCGGAGTAAATGTGTGGATATAGTTGAGCGCAGCATTGGTTGCATTATCGGTCGAAGGACCCGCATACAGGTTCGGATTCCCGCCCGGCTGAACCGTGACGCCATCTTCCTTTACAGGTGGAAGAAGTCCGCCGAGATTCGTGGTCACCAGGTTTAAGGTATAGCGCCCATAAAGCAAGTTGGAATCGTTGAACCTATGATCAACCCGAACGTCGGACGTTTTGGCATTCATTTGATTCACTGAGCTTGAGACGTAATTGTTTGCAAAGCCAGATTGATTGGGTAATGGGAAGAGCTTGAAGTACTGGAGACCCGCAAAGTCAAATTGGGCCGGGGTGATTACCACAGATCCGAGGCTTGGATTATCAGAGAAATTGCCAATATTATCGTGTTCAAAGGCGGTCGGGACTGTCGATGCCGTTGGATTATTGGCCTTGGCGTATTTTAGGGCCTCGTAGTCCCCAAAAAAGAAGGTTCTGTTCTTGATAATTGGCCCGCCGATACTCCCGCCATATTGGTTTTGATGCAATGCCAGCTTGGGGAGTGTAGCACCAAAAGCAAAGGGGTATGCGTTGAACGCTGTGTTCTCAACATACTCGTAGGCAGAACCGTGAAACTGGTTCGTCCCATACTTGGTGATAATGTTGATGATGCCTCCCAGAGAGCGTCCCGCCTCTGCGGTATAGGAGTTCGTCTGAACGTGAACCTCCTGAATGGCCTCGATTGACGGGCGAACCCCGATTAGACCAATCATGCGTTCATTGTTATCCATGCCGTCGATCATTTCATTGTTAATCAAGTCAGTTTGTCCGTTCGCAGAAACGACGGCCGGCTGACGCCGATCATCCGGCCTTGTTCCGCTCGACGGCGCGGCCGACAAGCCTGAATTGACTCCGGGAGTCAAGTAGACGAGGTTAACAAAGTTGCGGCCGCTCAAAGGCAGATTCTGGACGGCTGTTGCTGTCACGGTCGAAGAGAGCACCGAGCTGTCTGTATCGAGTGCGGGCGGCTGACCCATAACTTCAATAGTTTGGGCAGCAGTTCCTATCTCCATGTGTCCGTCTTCACGGGCCCGATCACCGGTGGAGAGGCTAAAAGACGGGATCTTGAGGGTCTTGAATCCTTTTGACGCAATGGTAATTGAGTACTCGCTAGGCTTAAGTAAAGTGAAGACGTAGTCGCCACTCTGAGTAGTCAGAGTGGTCTGCGTTTCCCCTGTATTAAGATTTGTGAGACTAACTGAAGCGCCGGGAATGACCGCGCCGGTGTTGTCAGTAACCGTACCTACAACATCCGCCGTGGTCTGCTGGGCTACAAGGCAGAAAGGTGCAAGAAAAATCATGGCCAACGCGACTGCGAAGCACAAACGCGGTCCGCACCAGAAACTGTCTTTCTCGCCACTGTGCCCGTCCTGAGAATTGAGTACTCGTGTCATGATTCATCTCCTTTGTTGCTTTGTTTTGTCTTGCGTTGGAACTAGTTGCGTTTTCTACGGCCTCACTGCTTCGTCCCCGGCCCGGGAGTTACCTTCACAGGATTGAGTGAGACTCCGCCAGTCGCCTGGAGTTGGCTGTGGCCAACGTTCACGACGATATAGGGAGTCTCCCTCGCCATGTCCGGGTAGATCTTGCCGTTGCCCGCGTTGTCGATGACCTCGAACAAATACATGAGGTCGAATTGAGGATCAAGATCCTTGGCGGGAATCGTCGCTTCATACTCATTTCCGTTTCCAGTTGGGAGCATGTTCAATGTCTGGAAATCCTGAAACTCGCTGACGCCGCGATAGCGAAGGCGGACCGACTTCACGCCCGCCGCGTCTTCAACACGAGCCGTGACGCGCAAGGGCTTCTGTGGCTCGGCCGTAAGAATCGGCGTGTGATGCAGCGTGGGTGGCTGATCGTCGCTCGTCACTGTTACGGGCAACGGATTTGCACGGCCCTCTTCAGGAAACGTAGATATGCGGCCCGACGAATCGGTGGCCTCAAGAAAATAGGACATTCCCACTCCGAGCCTTGTCGCGGGTATCACCCCTTTATAGAGCGGCCCATCGCCCTGCATTTTCGCCTTCGTGTAGCCGCGGTGCGCGTCACCGTAGTAGACGCTCACATCCGTGATGGGCGCGGTGCCTGCAACAGTCGCGCGAAGCTTCAGGTCCTGTCCAGGCGCTAGGCGCGCGACCGGCACGTGTGCAATTGCCGGGTCGATTCGAGTGACAACAAGCGTACTGCCGTAGGTGTCTGCACTTGTGGCGTGGTCGAGGAGAACCTTAAGCTTTCCACGCACCGCCGAAGATTCAATCGTCCGCTGCACCGTCTTTCCGGCTGGCACTTCGAATATATCGCTGTATTCGACCCCGTTCACATCGATCCACATGGGACCATGGCTTGCCTTGTCGTCACGAACTCCGACGGTGACTTCGTATCGGCCGTTCGGGACATTGATCACGGCAAGGTGGCTCCCCGCTCTCTCGGTTGTTGCGATTCGCTTAAAGCCTGGAAGGGCCGGCCCGAAGCCGAGATCATATTCACCGACTACGCGGCGACTCTCAGGCTTGTACTCCTCCCGCTGCTTCTTGAGAGCCGCAAGACCGTCTTTGAGTTTCACCAGTTCGTCCCGCCAATGGCCGCCTAAATCGTGCTGCGGAAGACCCATCATCAGATCGAAGGAGTAAACATCACCGGCGTCGTGGACAATCTCCGCCCAGGCATCTGTCGCTTCTGTTTCGCGCTGGATTGCATCGTCGAGCGCATTCAGGTCATGGCTCTGCTCGAATAATGCGTAACTCAGACCCGCTAAGACCCGATGCGAATGATAGTTGGCCAGATCGGAAAGAATCTTCAGATCGACCATCGTAGATGCAAACTCTTTTCCCGGATGCGGCCCTGCATTCCTCTCTGCCTGTGCAACAAGTTTCCTGACATCACTGGATGCGTGGGCGAACCAGAGGCTGGTCCGCATCGGCGTCATCTTTGGCGAGCTGTGCCCTTGCAGAATGTCTTCCGCGGCATCTTTCAAGCTCTCGAACTGCTGTGTATCGCTCGGCGTTGCCTGCACATACTCGGGCAAATCGTCCTGGCGCTGGCGCTCCGCCCAGCCCTCCGTGGTTGGGTAATGTCCCGCCGGCAGGCAGTAGGCCGTTATCTCCGGCAGGATCTGGCTGGCGCGCTCCAGGCCCTGCTTGACGAATGGAGCCGCGTCTTTGCCGAAGCGCGCAACAAACCCATGATCCAACTCGTCCGTTGGAGTGTTGGGGTTGTAGGCCAATCGGCCGAAGAGCTGCAAGAAATACCAGTACCGCTCAAACTCATAGTCATAGTAGCGATAAGGGGGCGAGAGCAGATCGAAGGGCTTCAAATCGTGCGCATGGCCATGCATCTTCGTCGCCAGCGGCTCATAGATATCAAAACCATCTGATCCACCCAGGTGCGAGATCGCAACAAATCGGCGCACATACTCGGGGTCGCCCCACAGCAGGATGCGCGTTGTGCCCGAAGTCCATAGCGTCCAATGAAGCTTGTAAGTGCGAGGGTACTTCAGCATGTCCGCGTAGCCACCGCGCCGGTTGAACTGGTCCACTTCTTGTACGTGAGTTTGGAAGAAAGGCAAGCCAACTTGCTCGGCCCAGACCTTGGTGTTAATCCGGATCTTGAGCCCGAGGTCGGTTCCCTGCTTGATTAGATCGTCGGAGACACCTTTGGCTCGAAGCTCGTATTGGATGTTTGGCGCCGCTTCCTTCAATGCCGGGTAAATGTTCTTCCAGAAGATCTTCATGTCGGAAGTCTTCAACCCCGACTCGTCCATCATCAGCAGTTGGACATTGTCAATTTCATGAAACTCAGTCAGAAACTGCTTGATGGCCGTCAGCGTATAGGCAATCAGGTTGTCCTCGGTCAGACCCTCTACCGTATCCACAACCGGATTTGAATGGTCGACCGGCACCCATCCTTTTGCTTTGGAATTGAAGGGGATGGTGTTGCGGTAGTAATGGCACCAGATACCAAAAGTCACGCGTATGCCGCGCTCATGGGCCAGGCGGACGAGACGATGAAGGTCGGAGAGATTGCGCTGCTGGTCTTCCTTGCTCAGCCCCGTCACCTTCACGTGCGGGAAGCCTTTTACGTCAATGTAGTACGGATAGACCGGGCAATTGTAGCCATTAGCCTCATAGGCGAATTTCACCTCGATTGCGTTGAACCGGTCGTCCGCAAGCGTATCGAAGTATTTGACCCAATAATTCTCATCGTGCAGGCGGTCTTCATACTGGTGCTTCTGCATGGTGAGGATGACTACGTCGCGATCGGCGACATCGGGAGACTCAACTGTGTCTCTCACCTCACTCAACGGGAGCGCTTTTTCTTTCGCCCAGCCGATTCGGTCTGCAACTTCGAGCAGCGCGTACATCAGGCCGCGGTCGTCACTGCCGCTGAGCAAGAGCGCCTGCTTGCCTTGCCACTCTCCCTTGTGAATCACGAGAGATTCCGGCTTTGACGGCATCTTGATGCTAAGTGCTCGAATGCGCTCGGGTACGGACCCGGAGGCTGAGTCTGACCAAAGACCGGCGGCAATCAGCACACCGCTGTGGGCGGCCTTCGGGTCAGAAACTTCCTCGTATTGAATGCCTTTTGCAGAGAGCGCAGCCTTGACCTTATCCCAGCCGTGATTCGTGGCTTGTCCAGGTTCGCCTTCCCTGACAAGGGAGACTTGATATGCATGATCGGGTGTGCGACTTGGGCTCGTTGGATTGATAAAGGCAAAAAGCGCAATGATAAGCGAGAGGAAATTCGTCATTAGAAAGGCTCCTGAAAAATACTCGAAACTTTATATCCTGATTTCCGACGGACTGGTTACCAGCCCTGTCGCCGGCTATAGCAATGGCGCATGTTCGGAAACTTGCACGGGCGAGGCTCGCACTGGCCAGGCATCAACTCCGACCAGCCTTTGTTACTCCTTGAAAATCGCGATTGGCGCACTTGCGAGAATCGCTCTTCGAGGGCACAGGACTCTCAATGGAAAACGATTTTCAAAAGCGTGCTATTCCAGGCTCCGAAGATGCCTCCCGCGTGTGCATGGGGGCGGGCACAAACTTCTTATTCGTCTGCTCGTAGGACATACTTGGACCAGCGAGGAGAAGCATAGGGCAGTTGGTCCTACCATTGTCAAGGCAAATCTCCGGAAATGTTTCCGTTAAGAAATCGGCGAATGGGGACTGCATAAAAACCGCGGGAAGGCACCAGTCCTTTGGGGTTGATAATTTGTGCGTCGGTCCAACTAGTCCACGTCGTTCCGCACGCCATCCACCACGGCACCGTCACCTATTGACAAAGCGAGCGCTAAGACGACGACTTCATTCCTCTTGCCCTCGCAGGCGGGTGAAAAGAATTGACGAGGATCAGCCTGCTACCCCTGGCACGCCACTGAGTGCGGGAAGGACGTCGCGAGGTGATTCGTTGTGCTCACCTACTAAGCAAAGGATGAAATCGCCCGGGAGGAGTCCATACCCGGTCGCGGTACTCGCGGTAATCCTCCTCTGCCAGAGGAGAAATCCAGCGGATGGATGCATTTCGAAGTGCCACCGAAAGATGGCGGTCGTTGAATTGCCGTATGACGGATTGCCAGTACGAAACATCTTCCTTACGGCGAATCTCGGTTATTTGAAAACGGGTCTTCTCATATTCGGTTTGGTGACCCATTTCACGGACAGTCGGTGCGGAAGGCAATCTCCGCATCTGGCCTACCGAGTAATCGCGGAGACTGATATTTCCATGAGGGTCTGCAACGTACATCAGAAAGGTATCTGGGGCTTTGTTCGGCAGATAAACCGCCCAGTAGGTGCATCCGTTGCTCATGGCGTTATTCCTGTTCGGAAGACTCAATAGCAGGGAGATCACAGAGTACATCCTCCTCTAGAACTTTGCAGTGACATTGTAGATATTGTCACGCAGCCGCAAGGCCGATCGAAGCGCCGACCTACGGGTTATGAAAACGCCAATAAGTAATACAACCAATTACTTACACGCCGTACAAGACCGTCAGAATACGCCGAAATACGTGAAAGACGGGCCAATCACGGGTGGAGTAAAGCGGGTGGAAGGAGAGTCGCTCAGCCCGACCCGCAATTCCGCGGGACTAGAAACCCATCGTTGATTTGAGATCCTCCCTGTGTGGAAGATTCTCCCCGCGCTATTCGTGCTTGGACCGGTTACTGGATAGTCACACTGACGGTACCTGTGGTCGTGACAGTGCCAGAAGTTCCAGTTACAGTCACGGTGTAAGTTCCCGCAGTGGTGCTAAGGTTGCTCGTTCCACCGCTGCCGCCTCCACTCCCACCACCACCGCACGCGAGCATGCCGCCACTGAGCGCCCCGATGAGCGCCAGCATTCCTAGCATCGTCTGCAGCGATACGGCCGTGTCAAAAGGTGTGGGTTGTGGCACAGCAGAATGCGGAAAATGACAGAGCCTAGGCCGATCTGAACGGGGAATGCTGCGGCGTTTATCCTTCGCTGCTATGTGTTAACTCATTCAATTCTTGCCACCCCGCTTTTGGCTTGAACGGGCGCCGAGCCACCCGTCGATATGTGGCCAGGTTTGCTTGCGCGCGCCGCTTGCCGCTCATGATCAACATTGGACTATTCGCGGTCGCGGAGGTTCTAACCGGCTTGGCGGTCAACTATACGATGCTATTGATTGTACGCGGGATATTTGGCATTGCGATGGGAGGCAACTGGGGCGTTGGCGCATCCCTGGTGATGGAGGGCGCGCCCATCGGTAAACGTGGAGTGATCTCCGGATTGCTTCAGGAGGGTTATGCCGCCGGCAATGTGCTTGCATCCCTCAGCTACTTCTGCCTCTTTAATCGATTCGGTTGGCGGCCCCTCTTCTTCCTTGGAAGTCTGCCCGCCATTGCATTGGTCCTCTTCATCCGGTACCGGGTTAAAGAGTCGGACGTGTGGCAGAAGAATGCCGTCGCATCTCAATCATGGACCGAACATCGCCGCGAGATTCTTTCTCATTGGAGGCTCTTCCTTTACCTTCTGCTGTTTATGAGTACGATGCTTTTTGCGTCTCACGGGACCCAGGATATGTATCCGACCTTCCTGCAGCGTCAGTGGCATTACACTCCGGAGCGGCGCGCGGCGATCACGGCCTTCTCCGGCATCGGCGCGATATTGGGAGGCATCCTTTTCGGACACCTTTCAGACAAATGGGGGCGCCGGAGAGCGATCATTTCCGCATTCATTTTGGGAGGAATGGTGATTTCAGTATGGGCATACGCACCCAACCAGCTCTTCCTAGTAATCGGCGCTTTCATGATGCAGTCTATGGTTCAGGGAGCTTGGGGCGCACCTGGCAGAGCTGTCGCCTGATTCCGTGCGGGCGCTGCTTCCCGGATTTGCTTACCAATGCGCCGGTTTGATCGCCAGCTCCGTGGTGTATATCGAGGCGGTCTACGCACAGAAGACGAGTTATGCCACTGCCATGGCATTAACCGCGATCAGCGTTTTCACGCTGGCGTCGATTATGGTGTCTCTCGGCCGCGAGCGCCGTGGGCATGCATTTGGTTCCTGAGGTTTACGGGAAGACGATTCGCGCCCTATTCGCATCCAGGCAGCCCGATTG
>Ga0075522_10004269_pt1 | contig 10235 bp, 8 predicted proteins | sample NGEPerA_FD_74796 | JGI IMG/M metagenome (GOLD analysis project Ga0075522, IMG submission 74796) | Arctic peat soil microbial communities from the Barrow Environmental Observatory site, Barrow, Alaska, USA - NGEE PermafrostL2-A | ecosystem: Environmental > Terrestrial > Soil > Wetlands > Peat ...
TCTCCCGCCTGCTCTTGAGCGCTTACCGGCGATCCTGAAGACGAACCTCTTTAGCCCCATGCAACGCGGACCGGGGGCCTGTCGTGAAAGGAGGTATTCGTCATGATCAGGGTGGAACCGCTTCCGCCGCAACCGAGCTTTGAGCATCAGCAGAAGCTCGCCAAGCGGCTGTTACATGAGGTCTGGGCGGGTGAGCCAGCGGCGCTCGAACGAGTACGCTCATTCCTCCCCGATAATCCCGATTCGGATTCTCTGAAACTGCATCAGGCGCAGCTGGTGATTGCGCGCGGCTACGGTTTCGACACCTGGGCGGCGATGAAACACAAGATCGAGTCGCTCACCCACTCACCGCTGGAACAGTTCGACATTGCGGTGCGCGAAGGCGATGCCATACGCGCGCGGGGTCTTCTTACGCAGTACCCGGCCATTCGGGCGCGCATCAACGAACCGCGGTTCGACTTCGCGTCACCGGCCATCCATCAGGCGAAGCATAATCTCGCCGTGGTGGATGTGCTCCTTGAGCACGGTGCGGACATCAACGCGCGCTCGGCATTCGCCGCTGGCGGATTCGGAATCCTGGAGTGGAACCTGAATCTTAAGCAGGCGCGACCGCTGATCGAACGCGGCGCGCACATCACGCCGTGGGCTGCGGCCGGGCTGGGATTGATCGATCAACTTCGGGCCATCATCAATGCGAGCCCCGAGTGTGTACGCGAACGCGGAGGCGACGGCAAGACAGTGCTGCACTGTGCAGCGACGCGAGAAATCGCCGAGCTGCTCGTGGATAGCGGTGCGGATCTGGAGGCGCGCGACACTGACCATGCCTCGACAGCACTGCAATATCTGATCGGCGATGAGAGCATCGCGCGGCTGCTGATCGCGCGCGGCGCGCACGCCGATATCTTTGCCGCCGCCCGGTTAGGTGACCGAGCGCTGGTGGAAAAATGCCTGAGCGAGGATCCCGGGTGCGCCCAGGTGCGGGTGAACGTGCCGCCCTACAGCGGGCCTGGTCTGCACATCTATAGCTGGACCTTGGGATTTGATCTCACGCCCGCCGATGTGGCCCGCAAGTTCGGCCACGGTGAGATCCTCGAGCTGCTGCTTGCGAGTCTCTCGCCGCCGTTCCGTCTCATCGATGCGTTATGGTGCGGCGAGCGCGAGCGTCTGCAGCGCGAACTCGCCCAGCGGCCGGAGGCGCTGAGCGAATTGGACCCGCGCATTCATGTGTTGCTACCCATGGCCGCGTGGTGGTATCGCCCGCAGAGTCTGCGCCTGATGCTGGAGGTGGGGTTCAATCCCCATGTTACCGGCGCACATGGCTCGACACCGCTGGACCGTGCGAGCTTTCACGGCTACGCCGACATGGTGGAGACGCTGCTGGCACTCGATCCCCAGCCGCCCCTGACGCAGCAGAATGAGTTCGGTGCCACGCCTCTGCGTACCTGCATCTACGGGTCACTCAACGGCTGGAAGACCGGGCATCCTCAGGATCATGTGCGGACGCTGCAGTTGCTGCTCGGGGCCGGATCGACTTTGGATCCCACGCTGCTGCCGACCGGCAACGATGACCTCGACGATGTCATGCGAGCGTGGCTAAAAGGTTGACGGCGTCGGCACGAACCGCAGCCGTCCAGCGCGCCCATGCTAGGATAGGCGAAAATAACGGCTGTTTACGGCACTTTCTTGGACTGGTCGCGATGCCCTGCCGTCGCGAGCCCGCGCCTTGGGGGCGCTCAAGAGGGAACGCTATGCCGGTGATTATGGGTGCGCTGAAAGAGCGCGTGCCAGCGGAAATGCGCGTCAGCGTGGTTCCTGAAACCGCGGACAAGTTCCGCCATGCGCGGGTGCGAATCCTGCTGGAGCATGGCGCCGGAGTCAGTGCGCAGTTCGCGGACGCCGGATATCGCGATGTGGAATGGGCCACGGCCGCATCCGTATTGGCCCAGGCCGACGTGCTGCTCACTGTACAGCCGCCGACCCTGGCGCTGATCCAGGCGCTCAAGCCGGCAGCCGTCGTGGTGGGCTTCATGCAGCCCTCCGCCCACCTTGCCGAAGTCAAGGCGCTGCGCGATGGCAGGATCACCGCCTTCGCCATGGAACTGATACCGCGAATATCGCGGGCGCAATCCATGGACGCCCTGTCCTCGCAGGCCTCGATTGCCGGCTACAAAGCCGTGCTGATCGCCGCCGACACCCTCGATCGCTTTCTGCCCATGCTCACCACCGCCGCGGGCACTATCCGCCCGGCGCAGGTGCTGGTCATCGGCGCGGGCGTGGCGGGCCTGCAGGCCATCGCCACCGCCAAGCGGCTCGGCGCCGTGGTCGAGGCCTACGATGTGCGCAGCGCCACCCGCGAACAGGTGAAGTCACTCGGCGCGAAGTTCGTGGACACCGGCGTGTCCGCTGACGGCGCCGGCGGGTATGCGCGCGAACTGACGGAAGCGGAGCGAGCCAAGCAGCAGCAGGTCCTGGACGCGCGCATCGCCGTGGCCGATGCCGTGATCACCACCGCCGCGATTCCCGGCCGCGAGGCGCCGCGCCTCATCAGCCGCGCGGCCGTGGAGCGCATGAAACCGGGCGCCGTGATCGTGGACATCGCCGCCGAATCCGGCGGCAACTGCGAACTCACGCGCGCCGGGCACACCGTGCTGCACGGCGCGGTGAAGATCATCGGTCCGGTAAACCTGGCCGCGCAGCTGGCGTATCACGCCAGCGAGATGTACGCCCGCAACATCTTCAATTTCCTCAAGCCGGCCATTGACCAGACCGGCAATCTGGCCATCGACTGGCAGGATGATGTCTTCGCGCAGTCCTGCCTGACTCACGCCGGCGCCATCCGGCACGAACCTACGCGTCAGCTCGTGGAGGCAACATGACCGGGATCATCGCCCTGTACATTCTCATGTTAGCGGCATTCACCGGCTACGAGGTGATCGCGCGCGTGCCGGTCATCCTGCATACGCCGTTGATGTCCGGCTCGAATTTCGTGCACGGCATCGTGCTGGTCGGGGCGATGGTCGCGCTGGGCTCGGCGACCACCCTACCTGAGAAAATCATCGGCTTCGTCGGGGTGCTGCTGGCGGCCGGCAACACCGTGGGGGGCTACGCCGTCACCGAGCGCATGCTCGAGATGTTCAAGGCCAGCGGTCGCCCGAGTGCTCCCAAGGAGACGCCCTGATGGCGTGGCAGTTCAGCGCAGCGGCGCTGATCCAGGCGAGCTATCTGCTCACCGCGTTCCTTTTTATCATGGGCCTGAAGCGCATGAGCTCGCCGCGCACGGCGCGCAGCGGCATTCTTTGGGCGGGCGCGGGCATGCTCGTGGCCACGGTGGCGACGCTCTTTTATCCGGGCATGACGAACTATCCGTGGATCCTGGTGGCCATGGCGATCGGCGGCGGCTTCGCCTGGGTGAGCGGCCGGCGGGTCGCGATGACCGACGTGCCGCAGATGATCGCGCTGTACAACGGCATGGGTGGCGGCGCGGCGGCGGCGATTGCGGCGGTGGAACTTTATCGCGGCCGCAGTTCCGGCGCGCAAGCCGCCCTGGCCGTAATCGGCGGCCTGATCGGTGCGATCTCCTTCAGCGGCAGCCTGATTGCCTTCGGCAAGCTACAGGGGCTCATTAGACGCTCCTATCGCTTTGCCGGTCAGCAGCTCATCAATCTGCTGATGCTGGCCGTGGCGCTGCTGCTCGGCTCACTGATTGCCGGCGGCTTCAATGCCAGTGCACCGGTAGTGAGCGCCATGTTCCTGGTGTCGCTGCTGCTTGGCGTGCTGATGACGCTGCCGATCGGCGGCGCCGACATGCCGGTGGTGATCTCGCTCTACAACGCGCTCACCGGACTGGCCGTGGCCTTCGAAGGCTTCGTGCTCGGCAATGCCGCGATGATCATCGCCGGTACCGTGGTCGGGTCTGCCGGCACGCTGCTCACCCAGCTGATGGCCAAGGCCATGAACCGCTCGCTGGGCAACGTGCTGTTCTCCGGCTTCGGTGACACCGGCAGCGTCGCCGCCGGCACGGTCAACGGCAGCCTTAAACCCATCGACGCGGCCGATGCGGGCGTCATGATGGCCTTCGCTCAGAAGGTGATCATCGTGCCCGGTTACGGCATGGCAGTGGCCCAGGCGCAGCACAAGGTATGGGAGCTGTCGCAGATTCTCATGGACCGTGGCGTCGCCGTGCGATTTGCGATTCATCCCGTCGCCGGGCGTATGCCCGGCCACATGAACGTGCTGCTGGCCGAGGCCGGTGTGCCCTACGATCTGATCGCCGATCTGGATGAGATCAACGGCGAGTTCGAAACGGCCGATGCCGTCTTGATCATCGGAGCGAACGACGTCGTCAACCCGGTGGCACGCCATGACAGGTCCAGCCCGATTTACGGCATGCCCATTCTGAATGCCGACAAGGCGAAGAACGTCATCGTCATCAAGCGCGGCCAGGGAGCCGGGTTCTCCGGCATCGAGAATGAGCTGTTCTATCTGGACCATACCCGCATGCTGTACGGCGACGGCCAGGGTGCCGTGGCCGCACTCATCGGTGCGGTCAAGTCGGTGTGAGGGATCGCGCCGGGCAGCGGTTTGCCGCTATTCGACCGTCACGCTCTTCGCCAGGTTCCGGGGCTGATCCACATCGGTCCCCTTGAGAACGGCCACGTGGTAGGCGAGCAGCTGCAGCGGGAGCGTGTAGACGACCGGCTCCTGGAAGGCGGTGACATGCAGGGGCATGTTGATCACCGTGACACCGTCCTCGTTCTGAAATCCGGCTTCGGCGTCGGCGAACACGATCAGTTCGCCGCCGCGGGCGCGCACTTCCATGAGGTTCGATTTGAGCTTTTCCAGCAACTCGTTGTTCGGCGCCACGGCGATCACGGGCATGTCCTCATCGACGAGTGCCAGGGGGCCGTGCTTCAGCTCCCCGGCGGGGTAGGCCTCGGCGTGGATGTAAGAGATCTCCTTGAGCTTCAGCGCACCCTCCATCGAGATCGGGTACATGGCGCCTCGGCCCAGGAACAGGGCATGCTGCTTGTCGGCGAAACGCTCAGCCAGCCTGTGGATGACGGGATCGAGCGCCAGGGTCTTCTCGATCAGCGACGGCAACTCGAGCAGGCGTGCGACCAGGGCGCGCTCGCGCTCGGCATCGGCGCCGTGGTGCTTTGCCAATGCGACGACCAACATGCCCAGTGCGATCAGCTGTGTGGTGAACGCTTTGGTTGAAGCCACACCGATTTCCGGGCCCGCACGCGTCAGCATGACGAGAGCCGAGTCCCGCACCAGCGAGCTTTCCGGGGCGTTGCAGATCGCAAGCGTGGACAGATAGTCCGCCTGGCGCGCCAGACGCAGCGCCGCCAGGGTATCCGCGGTTTCGCCGGACTGCGAGATCGTGACAAACAGGGAGCCGCGCGGCACGACGGGACTGCGATAGCGGTATTCGCTCGCGACTTCCACGGTGCACGGCACCTTGCAGATCTGCTCGACGAAGTAGCGTGCCACGAGGCCCGCATGAAAGCTGGTTCCGCAAGCCACGATGTGGACGTGCTCGGTGCGCTTGAACACCTCGGTGGCGGCGGGGCCAAAGGCGGCTTCGAGCAGCCTGCCGTTCGCGACGCGCTCCTGCAGCGTGTCGGCCACGGCGCGCGGCTGCTCGTGGATTTCCTTCAGCATGAAGTGCCGGTACTGGCCCTTCTCGGCCGCATCCGCCGTCAGGTCGCTGTCGCGCGCCTGACGGTTGGCGGCATTGCCCTCGCGGTCCACAATCCGATAACCGTTCCGCCGTACTTCAGCGATGTCGCCCTCTTCCAGGAATACGAAGCGCCGGGTCACGGGCAGCAACGCTGCGACATCGGAGGCGACGAAATTTTCCTCCACACCCAGTCCCAGCACCACCGGGCAGCCCTCGCGGGCGACGATCAGGCGGTCAGGATCCTGCTCGCTGACCACCGCCAGGGCATACGCGCCCTGCAGTTCGGCCACGGTCGCGCGCACCGCCTTGAAGAGGTCCTTGACGGTGCGCAGGTGGAAGTGGATACGGTGGGCGATGACTTCAGTGTCCGTCTCGGACATGAACTGGTAGCCCAGCTGCGTGAGAGCGGCGCGCAGCTCGACATGGTTTTCGATAATGCCGTTGTGGACGATGGCGAGCCCGTCATGCGAGACGTGCGGATGGGCATTGCGCTCGCTCGGGGCGCCATGGGTGGCCCAGCGCGTATGGGCAATGCCCACCTTGCCGCGCGTGGGCTGCTGCTCGATGGCCTGCTCGAGCGCGCGCACCTTGCCCACGGCCCGCAGACGGATCAGGCTGCCGGAGCCATTCAGAACGGCAAGGCCCGCCGAATCGTAACCGCGGTACTCCAGGCGCCGCAGCCCCTCCATCAGGATGGGGACAATGTTCCGCTCGGCAATTGCCCCGACGATTCCACACATGTCAAAAAGATCCTTTCGCGTGCGCTTTGCGACAATTAGTTTGCCTGATCCGCATGCCAGCCGCAGGCCTGCGGTGTCATCACGTATGCTCTTGATTGTTATGTATAATGCTTGGCGCGCCGACCGGCCCTTTATCGGCTCTGGAGACACTTCAAGATGATTCTGGTCACCGGCGGAGCCGGATTCATTGGGTCCAACCTCGCGGCGGCGCTTGCCGATCAAGGTATGCCCGTGGCGATCTGCGATCGCCTGCGGTCGGGCAGCAAGTGGCGCAATATCAGCAAGCTCGAACTGCGTGACCTCGTCGCCCCCGAACAGCTCGAGGCGTGGCTGACGGATCATGGCGCGGCATTGGATGCCGTGGTGCATATGGGCGCGATTTCCTCGACCATGGAAACCGATGCCGACCTCATCATCGAGACCAATTTCCGGCTGTCGCAACGGTTGTGGCGCTGGTGCGCGCAGCATGGCAAGCGCTTCCTCTATGCCTCCTCGGCCGCCACCTACGGCGGTGCCGAAAGCGGCTTCGAGGACGACTGGTCGATGGCCGCGCTCGCACGGCTGCGGCCGCTCAATGCCTACGGCTGGAGCAAACTGCTGTTTGATCGCTGGGCGGTGCGCGAAGTGGCGCTCGGAAACGGTCAGCCCGCACAGTGGGCGGGATTGAAATTCTTCAACGTTTACGGCCCCAACGAATATCACAAGGGGAGCATGCAGAGTGTGGTGGCGCAGAAGTTCGCGGCCGCCGCGGCGGGCGAACCCGTCACCCTGTTTCGCTCGCACCGCGAGGGGGTGAGCGATGGGGGCCAGCGGCGCGATTTCATCTACGTCGCCGATTGCGTCCAGGTGGTGCTGTGGCTGCTCGCCAATCCGAAGGTCAACGGCATCCTCAACCTGGGGACCGGCAAGGCCCACAGTTTTTCGGAACTCGCCACCGCGCTATTTGCGGCCGTGGGCAAGCCGCCGCGCCTGGCGTACGTGGACACCCCGCTCGAGATCCGACCCAATTACCAGTACCTTACTGAGGCGCGCATGGATCGTTTGCGCGCACTCGGCTACACCCGACCGTTTACGACGCTCGAGGATGGCGTACGCGATTACGTACAGCACTATCTGTCACAACCTGACCGCTACCGCTGATGGCCCCAGCGCATTTCCTGCCGGCCGGCACCCGTCATCTGATCCTGGACCGGGATGGCGTGCTCAATGAAGAGGCACCGGCTCAGGGCTATGTGCTGCGGCCCGCTGACTTCAAGTGGCTGCCGGGTTCGCGCGAGGCGCTGGCGATCCTGTCCAAAGCCGGATTGCGCATCAGCGTCGTCAGCAATCAGTCCGCCGTCGGGCGTGGACTGATGAGCCAGGCGCAGCTGGACCAGGTGCTCGATACCATGCGTTCGCAGGCCGAAGCGGCCGGCGCGCACATCAGCGCCGTGTATTGCTGTCCGCACGCGCCGGCTGCGCACTGCGACTGCCGCAAGCCCGCACCCGGGCTGGTGCGCCGCGCCGTTGCCGAATCCGGCATCGGCGCGGCGCAAACCCTGCTGGTGGGCGATGATGTGCGCGATGTGGAGGCGGCCCGGGCGGCCGGCGTCGCCGCAGCGCTGGTGCGCACCGGCAAGGGCGTTGAGGCGGCTGCCGCGCTGACTGAGCGCGGCGAGATACTGCCGGTATTTGATGACCTTGCGCAGGTTGCGCAGACCTTGCTTCGTACTTCCAGGACCGGCTGATACATGAGCGACTCCGCACAAACTGATCTGGCCACCCTGCTGTCGGTACTCGACCGATACCCGAGTCTGAAAATCTGGGTGGTCGGCGACCTCATGCTCGATGAGTACGTCACCGGCGCCGTGGACCGGGTATCGCCGGAGGCGCCGGTGCCGGTGGTGCGGGTGCGCGATACCGAGCATCGCCTGGGCGGCGCCGCCAATGTGGCGCGGCAGGTCGCAGCGCTGGGCGCCAAAGTCACGCTGGCGGGCGCCATCGGCACGGATGCGGCCGGAGAGGATCTGCTGCGCCTGTGCGCGGCGTCCGGGATCGACACGCGCGGCGTGGTCCGCGTGGCGAACCGCCGCACCACCCGCAAGTTGCGGGTGCTGGGCCACAGTCAGCAGCTGCTGCGCATGGATTGGGAGGACACCGGCGCCTGCGAGGCGGATGCCTGTGCCCGCATGATCGGGGGCCTCGGCGGGGAAGCGCCCGATGCGGTCATTCTCAGTGATTATGCGAAGGGCGTGCTCACGGCGCAGCTCATCACCGCCATCACGGCACGTGCCGGCAAGGTGCCCGTGGTCGTGGACCCCAAGTCGCGGGACTTCGCCCGCTATCGTGGCGCGACCACCGTCACACCGAATTTGCGCGAACTGGAACTGGCCGCCGGCATATCCATCGATCCGACCGATTCTGAAGCCGTCGCGGCCGCGGCACGGCCGCTGATCGTCGCAGCGGGCCTGGCCTCGATGGTCGTCACCTTGAGTGAACACGGCGTGTTGGCGGTGCCCGCCGCTGGGCCTGCCGTTGCGGTGCCGGCCAGTCGCCGCGCGGTGTTCGATGTCACCGGCGCGGGCGATACGGTGGTCGCGGTGCTTGCGCTGTCGCTCGGTGCCAAAGCCTCCCTGCCCGATGCTGCGAAGTTGGCGAATGCGGCGGCCGGAGTTTCCGTCGGCCAGGTCGGTGCGGTCGCCGTGGATGCGGACAGCATCCGCAGTGAGCTGACCACGGCGCCGGATGCCAAGGTGCTGTCCCGCGCGGAACTGGCCACGCGTGCGGCATCCTGGCGCCTCGCGGGCAAACGCATCGTGTTCACCAACGGCTGTTATGACCTGCTGCATGCCGGACATCTGTCACTGCTGCACAGTGCAGCCCGCCTCGGGGATGTGCTGGTGCTGGCGATCAACAGCGATGCGTCGGTGCGCCGGCTCAAGGGGCCGGAACGACCGCTGGTGCCGCAGGCCGAGCGGGCCGCGCTGCTGGCGGCACTCGCCTGCGTCGATGCCGTGACCGTGTTTGACGAAGACACGCCGTTGCAGACCATCGAGAGCGTGCGGCCCCACGTCCTGGTGAAGGGCGCCGACTACACGGCCGAACAGGTGGTCGGACGTGAAGTGGTCGAAGCCCTCGGGGGTCGCGTCGCCCTGGTGCCCCTACTGCCGCAAAAGTCGACATCCGCGCTGGTGGAGCGCATCAAGGGTCTCGCCAAGGGCGAATAGCGGTCAGGTACCGCGCTTAGTCGGTCGCTCCCAGCCCGGGATACTGACCTGCCGCGCCCGCCCGAGCGTCAATTGTCCGGCCGGCGCGTTGCTGGTGATGGTGGAGCCCGCGCCGATGGTCGCACCCGCGCCAATCTGCACCGGGGCAACCAGCATGCTGCCGGAGCCGATGAACACATCATCCTCAATGGTCGTCGGCCATTTGTTGACCCCATCGTAGTTGCAGGTGACGGTCCCGGCCCCGACGTTGACGCCCGCGCCGACCGTCGTATCACCCAGGTAGGTAAGATGATTGGCCTTGGACCCGGCGCCGATCCGGGTCTTCTTGACCTCGACGAAATTTCCGACGTGCACCTTCTCGGCCAGCACGGATTCGGGTCGCACCCGCGCGAACGGACCGATGCGGCAGTCCGGGCCGATGAGCGCGCGGTCGATGACGCAATTGGCGAACACTTCAGTGCCGGCTTCGATCAGCGCATTGCGGATCAGGCAGTTGGGGCCGATTTTCACCCCGTCGCCCAGCGTGACCTGCCCCTCCAGCACCACGTTCACATCGATCACCACGTCCTGGCCGACCGAGACGGCGCCGCGAATGTCGATCCGTGC
>Ga0075522_10004272_pt1 | contig 10231 bp, 5 predicted proteins | sample NGEPerA_FD_74796 | JGI IMG/M metagenome (GOLD analysis project Ga0075522, IMG submission 74796) | Arctic peat soil microbial communities from the Barrow Environmental Observatory site, Barrow, Alaska, USA - NGEE PermafrostL2-A | ecosystem: Environmental > Terrestrial > Soil > Wetlands > Peat ...
ATCCACGCTCGGCGATCAGGAAGCCTTCATGCTGCATCGCCTCACCGACGCGCGCAAACTCGGCGCGCAACTTTTGAATTGCCAGCCGGAAGAAATCGCGCTCGTCGGCCCGACTTCGCTGGGCTTGAGTTTTGTCGCCGCCGGTTTGAATTTTCGCAAGGGCGATAATATCCTCATTTATCACGACGATTATCCATCCAATGTTTATCCGTGGATGGCGCTTGCCGAAAAAGGAATCGAAGTGCGCCTGCTCAACACGCGCGGCCTCGGCGTGATCCGCCCGATGGACGTGATTGGCCAAGTGGACGAAAACACCAAACTCGTCGCGCTGGCCTCCTGTCATTTCATCAGCGGTTTTCGGATTGAAATCTCGGTCATCGGAAAACTTTTGCGCGCGCGCGGAATTTTATTCTGCCTCGATGCCATCCAAACACTCGGCGCATTTGCCACGACGGTCGAACACGTTGATTTTCTCGCCGCCGACGCGCACAAATGGCTGCTCGGTCCGTGCGCCGCCGGAATTCTTTACGTCCGCCGCGAACTTCAGGAAAAATTAAATCCGCCGATTTTTGGCTGGCACAATGTGCGGAATCCAAACTTCGTCGCGCAGGAAGAAATTGTTTTTCAAAAGGACGCGCGCAAGTTTGAAGCGGGCACGCAAAATTTGCTGGGCGTGGTCGGCTTGATTGCGTCAATGGAAATGGTTTTGGAAATCGGCGTGGAAAATATCGCGGCGGAATTATTGCGCAAACGCGCGTGGCTCGTGCCGGCATTGCAGGCAAAAGGTTTTACGGTTTTGAATGCGGAGGCAAAAACCGAAAATGCCGGCGGCATTATTTCCTTTTTTCAGGACAGAAAAGATTTGGCCGCGCTGAACCAAAAACTTTTGGACGCCGGCATCGTTGCGTCGTTGCGAATGGATCGCCAAGGGCAAAATTACCTTCGCGTCTCGCCGCATTTTTACAACACGGACGCCGAGCTGCACCGCGCGCTGGAATTACTGTAACGTCGAGGCTGTGCGCCGATTTCGAGCCATAGGCTCGATGCTACCAGCCATCACGGTTCGCCAGCTTCGGAATGCAGAGAGGAAATTGCCGGATATTGTCACAGCCGCAAACCATCATGTCCACGTAAGCGCACATTTTGCTTGGGTGTTCCAGGCAGAAACGGGCGGCTGGCAAAAAAACTGGATGCTTCGTTGCTGGCCGCCCAAATTTATTTATCGGGCAAACTTCCAATATGAGAAATACCTCTTGCCAAATTTAGACCAAAGGCTAAAAATGGATTCGTCACACAGAAATTCCAAACAATTATCGAAAAAACTTAAAACAAAACCAATTTTGCGGCTTCGGCTGCTGTCCGCTACGAAACAGACAATTTCCCGGACTCAATAGTAAGCGTTGAAGCGCGCCCGTAACTGGGCGTGCTGAAAGCGTTCTATTGAAGGCATGTCTGTGCCTGTAGCGGGGCGTGAGTAATCACGCTCTTTTGTCAGCGGAAATGAGTTCGCAGAAAAACGAACGATATGAAATCATTCATCCGCAGCCTTCTGGTCATTGGAGTCCTTTTCCTTTCCAATTTTATTTCCGCCCAAACTGCGGGCGATGTTTTTTCAGATACGAACACCGATTACAGTTCGGCATCTGATTTTGAGATTGAGTTGAAAGCCGTTGAATCCACGATACCCACGGCGGCAACCAATGCGCCGGAGCTTGGCACCTTTTATTCCGCGCAAAATCCCGATTCTGCTCCGTTGCCAGCCAACATCAATAATGCTCCGGTCTGGAATTTAGGAAACGACGTATTTCTTTTGTCGGATTTGGATTTCAATTACAATACGTCAAACAAACGACTCAAGGCTGGCGGCTCGATGAGCGCGATGGATTTGAGCGATTCAGGCGATGAGTTCAGTCCCGACTTCGACCTTTCAGATGTGGGCACCAACCTTTGGCTGGCGATCACCAATTTATCCGGCGACACGGCGGGCATTCTCATCAGCAACACCCAGCCGGATATTGAATATGAGATTCAAGGCATCGCGGACTTGGCCGGCACCAACTGGATTTCTGAAGGAGCGGTTTTAGGTTCGGAACTGACCAACTGGACGGCGGCGAGCCTGGTGGTGACGGATTATCCCAATCTTTTCCTGCGCATCCGTTCCGATCAGGACAGCGACGGGAGCGGTTTGCCCGACTGGTGGCAGTTGCAATACTTCGGTCATCTGGGCGTTGATCCCTACGGCGACCCGGACGGCGATGGTTGGAACAACCTGCAGGAATATCAGAACGGAACCAACCCCAATTCCTTTGACACGCCGCCCGCGCCGCAGGGCGTAACGGTTTCCTATAATATTAGCAATGGCATAGTGACAGTGAATTGGTTGCCTTCACCGGGGCCGGTCACTGGCTATACAGTCAATATGAAGGGCACGAATTATACGGTCACTTCCAACACCTTGAGTTTTGCGAATTCACTGTCAACAGACAACCCTTATTCCGATCCCGCAGATTATGGCCCCACCCTTTTTGCAAACTTTCAAGTCCAAGCAATGTATGCGGGCGGCGATTCCCTTTCCAGCGCACCGGTTCCATTGGAAGAAAACGCTCTGATCGCAAACCTGGTCGCCGGCCCGCAGGGGTTGGCGTATCTGGCCGTTTCGGCCATGCCTCCCAACACGGTTATTTTGCGGCTGACACGGATTGATGAAGTTGCCTCTGAATTTGGCGATGATTCGTTTAACACCAACTTCGATATTCCAGCCAGCAGTTTAACCAATGGCTTATATTCGTTGTCGAATTTAATAACCCCGCCGGACTCTTATGTATCGGAGGATACCGCATCTTTTGATGTTTGGTATATTTCCAGCATTGGTTCGGACGGCAAACCCAGCGCCAGCGCACCAGCAAGTCAAAATTACATTTCCCCGCAAGACGGATGGATGAACAGTTGGCTGATGCCGCCTTATTTTGACGGACGGGCGCAACTCAAACAAAATCTGATTTTCCTGCTGCGTTCACCCATGATGAATTTTCCCTTTCAGTTCAGCGACGTGTATAGCAATTTTACGCTTTTAGTCACCAATCCACCGGCTTATGCTTATGACGGCTTTTACATATTTGATAAAAATCTGGGTTATCCTGCCAACTTCGATGTTTTTGAACCCTTTGAGGAAAACTACCAGTATCGGAACTTTGTGTTCAATTCTTCAGAATTGAACGCCAATGGCCGCACAACCACGGGCGCAGGCGGCAATTACTCGGCGGGGGGTTTGATCTTACAGGAACCGGCTGGCTATCAATTTCAGGCACCCGCCACAAATGGCGCGCTCATAACCGCCGTGTTGGCAACCAACAACACGCGCTGGCTGGCTTCGTATCCCTTGGATTCTTCATCCGCCGATCTCGGCCAAATTGGGATCACTTTTAGTTCGCCCAACTATACAATGGCAAGCGACGCCCCAAATTATTTCGGTCTGCCATTTCTATCAGCCGAGATTGCCAACAGCAGCGGAACAACCACGCTCAATGCTGGAGGGAGCACAACGCAAGGCGGATATTTTTACCCGGAAACGACCCAGCCGAAGTTCCAAACCGTTGAATATGATTTTTGGCGACAACTTACAGGCGCGCTTCCGGGCAGCGGTGGATTTTCAACCACCAACCAAAGTGATTTGTTGATCACTTCTGTCGGCAACGCTTATTTTGGAGTCAATGGTTATGCCAAACTCTCCGTCCAAAACGGATATTCCGGTGTCTATGGCTATCTCGGCCAATACTTCGACCAGGCCTACCAGATTGACACCAACGGCCTTGTGACCACCAACACCACCGGCATCCTTTCGCCTTATGGCAGTTTCTTTGCCACCCAACCCGGACCCGCCGCTTTGGTAACCATGCCCGATGTGGACAGTGGCGAACGTGGCATGGTCACGGTCTATTGCGTCAGCTTGAACGTGGATGCCAATCACGATGGTAACATGGATTTAGGTTTCAACAGCGCGGATGTCACGTCGCAAGCAAATCCCGATGAGGTTTGGGTCAACAATAATTATGACCGTTGGAAATGGGATGCCGATGATGCGACGAATTATGAGGATGATTTGGGGCCGGTGGACATCGCCAAACTTCCCGCTTACCAGCAAGTGCCGGATTGCAATTATGTAGATGCTTATGGCGGACCTGCCATACCTACTACCCGCGATTTGGAAGATTATTTCCGGTTCTGGACGCCGGGCGTGGCTACGTTGATGAAAGTGCTTCCATCAAATTACACGGTGCAATTGACGTTGTCGGGCAGCGGCCAAATCCGAATCTTCCAAGCCGTCGAACCTGACGGCGGCACGAATTATCTCACCGATGAAACGACCGCTTCCAATCAGGTTGCCAATTCGACTTCGCTTTACGTTGGCTTGCTGACTCCATCCTCGCCGATTATTTTCAATATCACGACCAATTTCGACGAACATTTTATTTTCTGCGGCGCACAGGTTGGCAGTGCGCAGATTGATTTGCAGATTTTGGATGGTAATGGAAATGTTATTGCCGATGCTCCCGCCTTTCTCCAAATCAATGGCATCAAACAGATGTATGAGCGCTGGACGGTGGGCGAAGATCCCGGCCAAACGCCGACAAGCGTGGCGGTCAAAGCTGTGGATGGAGTAACGACGCCGTTTGAATACACGTCGCCAACGGATACGAACACGCCCTACATTTTGTTCGTGCATGGCTGGAATCTTGAGACGTGGGAAAAAGACAGATTTGCCGAGACTGCCTACAAGCGGCTATATTGGCAAGGTTATCAAGGGCGATTTGGAAGTTTTCGTTGGCCAACAGCCTACGATTTTACAGGAAGTCTTTCGGATTTAATTTTTGATCCAAAGAATTATGATAACAGCGAATTTAACGCTTGGTATTCAGGATATGGATTGTTGAGTAAGCTAAACGACCTTAACGCAGAATATCCGGGCAATGTTTATCTCATGGTGCACAGCATGGGAAATGTCGTAGCGGGGGAAGCACTACGTTTAGCTGGAACAAATCAAGTAGTGAATACTTATGTCGCCATGCAAGGTGCAGTGCCGGCGCATTGTTATGACGCCAGTGCCACAACGCGGACAATTCCGTATCCTTTCGATTCCGGCACTCCGAATCGGTATGCTCACTATTATACAGATACGTCGCCTAATTATTTCAATGCCAGTGCTGGTGCGGGAACTTATGTTAATTTTTTCAACACGAATGATTATGCATTGGGCTATTGGCAAACCGATCAGAATCTAAAACCAGATACAGGGTTTTCATATAGCGGGACTAACTTTTTTGCTGGTGGCTCAGAAATTGATTTTCCATCGGCTACTTATGAAATATTTGCATATTGTGATGAAGCACGCTGCTTTGCGTTAGGCGCACAAGCAAATGTGGGCGGAGCATTTGCAATTTCAAAACAGGTGGAATTAGATGGTTCGCCCTATAACTTTGGCTCTCAACATTTATACCACAGTATTGAATTCAGATTAGATAATTCGAAAAACACTCTTTTTTGGAGCACATTGCTCTCTAAAATGAAATTAAATTAGCATATGAAATTTAGATTCGGGTTATACATATTTGCGCTGGCGGTTTGTGTTTTTTTAGTGCTTTGGCATCGGAAAAATAATACAAGGCCGGAGGGTCAGTCTGTTCAAGCGGCCAATCTAGTCTTAAGCACAAACACAAATATTGAGAAACAACCTGCACAGCCTTCAAATCAGAAACCTATTCCTTATGCGCAGACCTCATCAAATGTAATTCAAAACAATTCTCAAAGCCGAGTTGATATGATAAAGGAGGCATTGGAGCAAAAAAATGTTCCTGTTAATTTTTATGGTCGAGTGATTGATCAAGATAGCAATGCCTTGTCAGAAGTGAACATTCATATATACGTTCGCCATTGGGGATTAACGGAAAATGCCATGAGTCAACCCATCCGTCTCGAAAGAGAAACGGACGCGGGCGGACGTTTTGAAATAAGTGGCGAAACCGGAGATGCTCTTGACTTTGAATCTATTCAAAAAACTGGTTACGATTTGGAACCTGGACAACGTAGCTTTGGCGCGGTTGGAGGAAGTATGGAAAATCCCGTGATTTTCAAAATGTGGGGCACAAATATCCACGAACAACTGATCACAGGAGAAAAGAAATTTCAGATTGTTTCCGACGGTAGGCCATATTCAATAGATTTAACCAGTGGCACGATAGCTGAATCGGGGCAAGGCGACTTCAAAGTTTGGATAAAACGTCCAGACCAAATTATCTACGGCAAGAGGTATGACTGGTCCGGTGAAATTGATGCAATCAATGGTGGCCTTCTAGAGGAAGACAACTTAAATTCAGCAATGTTTTCCGCGCCGACGGAAGGATATGTAAAGTCTTTCAGTTATGAGGGAGATGCCAGTGTCAATGGTTGGGGGGATTCAACGGGCACAAAACGCTTCTACGTTATGCTAAAAAACGGTCAAGAATATGGGCGGATTTCTATTGAGCTAAATGCCTACTACAATAATCAAATTCCAGCTTTGATTCAGATTCAATATGTCATCAACTCTTCCGGCTCACATATTCTTCGGTAAATGCTTTCTATCGAATTTATGAATCCGAAGAAACCTCGTTGGAATGTTGCGGCTGTGCTCACGCAAGGAACAGGGTTGCTCGCTGGATTTATGGCATTCATAGTCTTCGGAAAATTAGGAACTTTGATGAGTTTGACGGGTCTTATTTACGCCGTTCCCATATACGCGTTTTTTTCACTTCTCGGCACTATAGCAGCCTGCATTGCACTGGTGCGGCAAGAGCAGTGGCGGGCGCTTTCTTGGTTTGCTCTACTGATAAATTGTATTCCTTTTATTTGGATGTTCAGCATCATTGCGCAAAAAGTAAATCATTAATCGAATGACAATTCCCATCTTCATTCGCCTTTCCTACGCCATCAATCCATCCGGCTCGCGCATCTTGAGATAGTAATAGCCTTTCAAATAGAAATTAAAAAAGGTCAATCCAGCTCCAACCATTGCATTTGATTTTCAGTCGCGGCGGCTGTATTCGGAAATCATCGCGCGCCACCAGGGCGCGAGCGACTCGCCGGTGCGCCGCCAGGATTGCTGATGCAGCCAGACCAGCGTGTGTTCGTCGGCCATGAGCAGCATTCGCTCGCTCGCGGTCAATTTGTCCGGCCCTTCGGTCAATAATTTTTCACCGAGCGCCAAAGATTTTTCGGTGCCCGTGCCGAGCTTGAACAATTGTTCGGCATATACGGGGTTGAATTGTTTCTCGCGCAAAAGGGAAACGTGGATGGCGTTGAGGTAAGGATCAAGCACGGCGGCGGCGAGGCCGGTGTGCGGGCGGGGCAGCGCAACGTCGCCGGTAAGTTCGTGAATTTTAAGATGCGAACGCAAAGAAATAATTTCAGCGGGCGGATTGACTTCTTCGGGCGTCAAAAATAATTCAAGTTTGCGGGCGCGCATTCCCAAATCGCGACGGCTGGTCAGCACGCTCAAGGGAATGGAAAAAATCAAACCGGCGAGCACCGGGGTGAACCACCAGAAAAGCAAGGTTTGCAGTTGCCACATGAACATACCCCAAACGATGCCGATCAAGGTGTGTCCCCAATGACGGCGCAGCGCGAACATCCACGTCGTGCCATCGGCGGCGCGTTTTTGCGCGGCCCAGCCGACGCTGATGCCGAGCAGATTGGTGAGGACGAAGCGGGTGTGCCAGAGCATCAACAACGGCGCGTGCAACGTGGAAAAAATGGTTTCACCGACGACGCCGGTCGTGGCGCGCGCCAATCCGCCAAAGGCGCGGCGGCGTTTTTTGTCATGCGCCAGATCAATGAGCGAGAGAAATTTTGGCAGCATGATGACGATCATGCAGATCACGAAAATCAAAAGCGCGTGCGCGGTGCCGCTTAAGTTAATGACGTGCGCGTGAACGGTGATTTCCGAAAGGCCGGTGTATTTTTGAAACCAGAAAATCCAGTTGAACGTGAGTAAAAACGCCAGCCATAACGGGCCGGCCAGATAGCCGCAAATTCCCAAAATCAAATGCAGGCGGCTGACGCCGCGCAAGCCCTTGGCGAAAAGCACCTGCGTGTGCTGGAGATTTCCCTGGCACCAGCGGCGTTCGCGCTGCGCATTTTCAATCATGGCTTGCGGCGCTTCTTCGTAACTGCCTTCAAGATCGTAGGCAAACCACGCCTCCCAATTTTCCCGCAGCATGAGCGCGGCCTCGACAAAATCGTGGCTCAAAATCTGGCCTCCGAAGGGTTTGCGTCCGGGCAATTGCGGCAGGTCGCAAAATTGCATGAACGGCTCGGTGCGGATGAGGGCGTTGTGCCCCCAATAATTTCCAAAATCCTGCGCCCAATAATTCAGGCCGGCGATAAAAACGGGCGCGTAAAGGCGGTTGGCAAATTGTTGGACGCGGCCAAAAAGCGATTCGGCATTGATGAGCGCGGGCACGGTTTGAATCAAGCCGACGATCGGATGCGCTTCCATTAATTTCACCAAATCCACGAGCGTTTCGCCGCGCATGACGCTGTCGGCGTCGCAGACCATGAAGTAACGGTAACGGCGTCCCCACGCATTGAGGAAGTCGCGGACGTTGCCGCTTTTGCCGGCTTCGTTCGCGAGGCGGCGGCGATAATAAATGCGGCCCAGCGCGTCGAGTTCGCGGATCAATTCATACCAGCGGCGTTCTTCCTCGACCCCTTTGTCGGGATCGGTCGAATCGCTCAAGATAAAAAAATCGAAGCGTTCCACTTGTCCGGTTTTGACGAGCGAAGCATACGTCGCGCGCAAGCCTTCATAAACGCGCACGACATTTTCGTTGTAGATCGGGAAGACGATGGCGGTGCTGATGCCGTCAATTTGCTGGTCGCGATAATTTTTCAGGTTGGTCAGGCGGCGTTTGTCTCCAAACATCCGCAAAAAAAATCCGAACACGCCATGGACGCAACCGATGGCGGAAAATAAAAATAAAATCACGAACAGAATGAGCAGGACGGTGCGGGCGGCGGACCAACCGGTGCGCCAGAGCAAATCCGCGAACAGCATCGAGACCAGGCCGGTGAGCAGCAGCGCGCAGGAATAAAAAAAGAAGAGACGCCAGCCGCGTGAACGGCGCGGCGCGGGCGCGACTTCCGGCATGGGAGTTTGACCGGACATTTCAGCGATGGGTAAGGATGAAAATCACCACAAAAAACAAGGCGAAAAAAGTCCAGATGAAAATCATTCTGACGTAGGGAATGCGCCGAAGATTTCCCAAGGTGGTGATCGGGCCGAGATCCAATTCGCGCGGCGTCATTTTCGAGAGTTGAAAATCCGGGCCGGCGCGCAAAAAAGTTTCGCGCATGGCGACGATAAATTCTTTGGGCCAGGGGCCGGCGCGCAAAAATTGATCCTGCCATTTGCCGGGCATGTCGGCCAAAAGCAGCGCCAGCCGTCCGCGCGTGGAGACGTTGCGGTCAACCAATTCCAGCGGCGTTTGCAAAACTTCGTTGAACCATTCGTTGACGAGGCGTTCCATTTCTTCGGCGGCGAGCAGGATGGTGGAATGTTGCGGCTCGGCGGGCGCGCGGCGTTGGGCGCGTTCGAGGACGCGCAAAACGAGCTGGCCGAGCAGCGCCTTGTTTCGAATGCGCAGCGCGTGAAAATAATTTTCCACTTTGGCGTAGGCGGCGTTCCATTCTTCGAGCGGGCGTCCGGCGAGTTGGCCGGAAACGTCGGGCAAAATTTCAGCGTTCACGGCGCGCTCCATTGATACGTCCAGGTTTCGCTCAAGATGTTCGTGCCTTTTTGCAACGTGCAGCGCAAGTCCACGGGATTGGCATTGCCGCCTTTGGGCTGCATTTTCAAAATCACGCGCCAGGCGCCGGCCTCGCGGTTGCGAATGACCTGGCTGTTCACAATGATGGCATTCGTGCTGCAATTGACGATGGCTTGCGGCGGCGAATTTTCCGGCACGGCGTCCAGTTTCGGCCCGTCAAAATCAATCACAAATTGGCGGCAATCCGGGAGGTTCAAATCCAGGCCGATGCGCGTGGCAATGGCTTTGTTCTCCGACAATTTCAAATCGGTTCCGCGCGTCCAATAAAGCGTGTAGCCAAAATGATAGGGCTGCAACGGCGCGGGTTTATTTTTCGGATCCCAAAAGGCGACGATGTTGTCCAGCCCTTCAAAATGCGAACTCAATTCGAC
>Ga0075522_10004273_pt1 | contig 10218 bp, 9 predicted proteins | sample NGEPerA_FD_74796 | JGI IMG/M metagenome (GOLD analysis project Ga0075522, IMG submission 74796) | Arctic peat soil microbial communities from the Barrow Environmental Observatory site, Barrow, Alaska, USA - NGEE PermafrostL2-A | ecosystem: Environmental > Terrestrial > Soil > Wetlands > Peat ...
TCCTAATATCATCTATGCTGGAACGGGCATATTTTTATCGAATATTGGTGGTGCCGGAAATATATCTGGCGTCGGCGTTTATAAATCCATAGATGGCGGCTTGAATTGGACACTGTTAGATAGCGTTCGAGGTCCGGTCGATAGCCTATCCGGTCCGGTGACGACCCAAATGGAGGTCAATCCCGCGAATTCCTCGTATGTCTATCGCGCCACCACGGATGGGGTTCGAGTATCTACAGATGCGGGTGCAACGTGGGTTTTCCCCCCGAGCGCAACCTTTGGAAACTATACCACGATGGTCATTGACCCCAAAGACCCCGCAATTCTCTATGCTGCGGGCGGTAATCAGGTCAAGAAATCAACCGATTCGGGTATGACCTGGAATCAAGTTGGGCCGGGCTATCCGACCGGGCCATTGATGGTCATTGGTATGTCGCACGTCTCTTCGGACACGATCTACGTCAGTTCCGGATATTCGGGATCGATTGGGATTTCGACGGATGCCGGAGCGTCCTGGAATTTGGTTTGGAATGAACTGAATTTTTTAGGCCAGCAAGCGTACTATGCGAATGCGATGGCGGTGAACCCAACGAATCCATCCATTCTTGCCGCCGGGGGACTCAATATCTATTCCCTCACGCGCGCCGGTACCCATTTGTCGGACAGCACCAACTGGCAGGCCGATCCCGCCAGCTCGAATTATACCCATGCCGACATTCATTTGCTCAAATATAATTCGTACACGAATGTCCTCTACGCCCTAACCGATGGCGGCGTGTATCACAGCTCGACCAACGGAGGCTCCTGGCAGCAGGATATGAACGCCGATCTCGGAACGCTGCTGTTTGTAGGTGGAGACATGGCGGTGGATCCGAATACCGGCCAACCGAGCTTCTTTGCCGCCGGAGCGCAGGATAATGGGCTGAATGCCTTCACCGCCGGGCAGGATAGTTACTGGAACTCCATCCGTGGCGGCGACGGCGGAACCATGTTCATTTCGCCTTTGGACGGACAGTACATCTACGGAACGTATGTCTATGCAACGCTCTACAGCTCTCAGGACCGCGGGGCTGGCGGCGATATGCAAAATGCGCCAAATCTTCTCGAAGGCACACCGGCCCAAAATGAAGGTACTCCTTTTTATCCCGAGTATGATGTAGCGGACGACAACCCGGATATGGTTGCGCTATGTGGGAATCAAAATTTATTTCTCACGCAGGATGGCGGGCGGACGTATGCTAATGATTTTCCAAAAGTGACGAACACAGGCCAAACAGGCACGAGGGTTATCGGTAGCGTAACGACCGTTGACATCGCAACAAACAATGATTACGATCTCTTTATCGGAACAAGCAGTGGCTATCTCTATTATAGTCAGGATCAGGGCGCCACATGGACGAAAGCTACAAGCCCAGCGAGTTTCGGCAACGGCTACAATCCGACCAGTATTACGACCGATCCCAACGATCCAACGCATGTTTTTATAACCGTCGCCGGGACAAAATCGAAGCACTTCTGGGTTTCCACCGATGGAGGGAAGGATTGGACCGCGCCGGCGACAAACCTGCCGAACCTAAATTACCGCCGAGTGGCCTACGATGGAAAAGTCATCTACGTCGGTACCGATTTCGGAGTGCTTCGTTCGGGGGATGGCGGCGTGACGTGGTATCCGGTCGCGGATGGATTTCCGAAGACGATGGTTACCGCGCTGCACGTTCGAGGAAATTATCTTGTGGCGACCACGTATGGTCGGGGAATGTATTATGTTGATCTCACGCAGCTTCCCCCCGTGCAAACGGCAAGCGGCGTAGTTGCGGCCTCGGGTCCGGCTAATTCTGGCGTTTCCATCACCGCGATTTATCCGAGCGTGGTGAATTCCGGCGCGGCGCGCTCGACGGTGGACTATACTATTACGAATGATGCTCACGTGACCTTAGCAGTCTATGATGTCCTTGGCCGCATGGAGAAAATGCTCGTGAATGAGTTCGCGACGAAGGGCGATCACGAAGCTGCCGCCGATCTTTCGGGGCTTGCGCCGGGGCACCACTATGTGGTGCTCACATCCGCGGGCGTTTCGGTGACGAAACCGGTGACGATCGAATAGAAATTCGGGAGAGAGTTAGGATAAGTGTTTGTTTGAAAGGCCAGTGAAAAACTGGCCTTTTTCTTTTTCGGCTTTGATCGAAGCGGTCTCGAACGGAGGCCGGGACGCCCGCGCGCGTCTGGATGAGGTGGTTCGACATCGCCCACAGCTATTGCTGCCCTATGCAAAAGAGCTGGCCGCGCTGCTCGATTCGACACGCGGTCCGGTTCGCAAAGCTTCGATCGAAACGCTCGCGGTGCTTTCGCGGGTCTCCCCGGCGGCGATGGCATTTCTGCTTCCGAAGTTCCATGCGCTGCTCGCAAGCGAACCGCAAACCGTGGTTGTAAACCACGCGATTGAAATTCTAACGAATTATGGAAAGACAAGCGCGCGAGCCGCGAAAAAAGTAATTCCGACCTTGGGAGGTCTGGTCGGCAAACACCGCGCGGCGGCGAAAGCGCTCGATGAGATTACGCCACCTTCTTCATAGCCATTCCTCTATGCATTCCTCGTTCTTTTATCCAAAAACGCATCGAGCGCGCGGCGTGTAAAAGCTTCGATCTCCACGATGGTATGATCGGAATTGGGCTTGGTAAATCGGAAGGATGTTTTTCCGCCGATAGCGAAATCCGCGTCGAGTTTTAATTCTTCGAGCAGCCGGGCTTCGAGGAAATCGCGCCAGGCGCGGAGCGTTTCATCCGCGATGGGGCCGGTCACGCCGTGCTTGCGAAGCCAGTCCGCGCCGATGGTGCCGGTTAGAGTCATTCACGAAAAACACTTAAGCGAGTAGCAATCATTCATCGGGTATAAGTGACCTATGGGACAGATGGGGCCGATTGGGCCATGCTGGAAGAGGAGAGTGTGTTGAATTTACACCCGATGTAAAAAAATTGATTATATTTGCGTAGTCTTAAAGATCGTTTTAATCAAGCTGTTCTAATGACCCAAGATTTTCGCCGTATTCGGAAGTTGATTTTTGTGACCCTCGAGCTGGCACTTGCCGCGTGGTGGGTGGCCTCCGCGCCGCGCACGGCTCACGCGCAACCGGGGGCGTCCGGCACCCTAACCGGCGCAGTAACCGGCCCGGATGGCGCTCCGCTCGCTGGCGTGACCGTTCGCGCCGCGCCGGAAGGGGATACCGCGCGCGCGCGATACACCGTCACTCACGCCAGTGGGATTTTTCGTTTTAATTCACTCGCGCCCGGCGCTTACACCGTTCGCTTTTCGCTTCTCGGTTATCTCACTCTTTCGAGGGATGAATCGCTTGCGGACGGTGCGGAGGTAAAATTGGACGTTCAATTGGAAGAAGCGCCGGTCGGTTCGCAGGAGGTGATCGTTACCGCGTCCCGGCATCCCGAGAAGGCGACGAATGCTCCCTCGTCGGTGACCGTCATACCGGCGCAGGAAATTCGCCAGAAGGTCCTGGCAACGCCGACCGATATTCTTTCGAGCGTGCCCGGTATCGACATCGCGCATGAAGGAATTGCAATGTCCACTTATTCCAGCCGAAGCTTTCACAGCGTCTTCGGCAGTGACATGCTGACGATGAACGATTATCATTCGCTCGAAGTACCGGCGATAGGCGGATTCTATGGAATTCTCATTCCGGAAATCCCAGCGGATATCGAGCGCGTGGAAATCGTTCGCGGGCCGGGTTCCGCGCTCTATGGTCCGGAGGCGGCAACCGGAGTCATCCACTTTATTTCCAAATCGCCATTCGAATCGCAGGGAACGGATGTTTCGGTCGCCGGCGGCCAGCGCGATTATTTCGATGGAGCGCTCCGATATGCACAAGCTCTGAGCGATAATTTTGCCTTCAAAGTGAGCGGCCATATTTTGCGCGCGAACGATTGGTCCATCGCCGACGATCCAAAAGAAGATACCGCGCGAAAAAATGCGCTACAGACGCTCACCGTGCTTAACCTAAGTTCAGGGCCGGTACTTCAGAGCGAGGTCGATAGCCTTTCACGAATCGGCAATCGCGATTCCTTAGTCGAAGTCTACTCCTTCGATGCGAGCGCGGATGCGATTCTCTCCGATAATTCGACCGCAAATGTAACCGGCGGCTTGACGCGCATTGTGAATCAAATTGCGCTCACGGAAGATTTTGGCGGCGCTCAAATCAAGAATTGGCAATACGAATATCTGCTGGGGCATGTGAATGTTGGCGACCTCTTCGTACAGGGAGCCATCAATCACAACGACACAAAAGATTCCTATTTTCTCGTAACCGGCGCGCCCATCATCGATCGCTCGACGACCTACAACGCGCAAATCCAGGATGAATACGATTCCATCGAGCACGAAAAACTGACCTATGGCGCGGACCTTAACGCGATCCATCCCGTCACGGATGGCACCTTGTATGGCCCCGATGACGGGCACGCAAATATCTCGATCTTCGGCGCGTATCTTCAATCGCAGACATCTCTTTTCGATAACGCGCTCGATCTCGTGCTGGCCGGGCGGCTCGATAAGCATAATTATCTCACCAATCCGATTTTTTCTCCGCGCGCCGCGGCCGTCTATCATTTCGCGAGCGATCAACTCTTCCGCGCGATGTATAACGTCACCTATCTTTTCCCAAGCGTAACGGACTTATATGCGGATATTCTTTTCGCCTCCGATCCTTTTGGATTTAATGCTCTCGGCATCGGAGCCGGCCCAAACATCCGCTATGTCGCGCCTTATGTTTCCGGGCTTCACTTCACCGCGAATGGGGATGGGTCGTACAATATGAATTCCACACTCGCGCCGGGAAGTACAATTGCATCCAATAATGCCGTTACTGCTCTTTGGCCTACGTTTGATACTTTGGCGAAGCATGCATTGGACGCCAAACTTTCCCACAACGATTCACTGGCAGCGTTCCTTTTATTAACCGTTCCCGCGCCGAATGCACAACAGGTGAAGACCTACCTTGCGTATCTCAATCTTCACCCCAATGCAAAATTATCGAATTTATTTTTGCAGGCGCCGAATGGTCAGCCGCTCGATATTAGTTCCGTGCAGCCGCAGCACCAGCGGACGCTCGAACTGGATTATCAGGGAGAATTCGGAAAGTCCGTCCAATTCGAAGTCGATGCGTATCAAACGCATTACACGGCCATTCGCGCAAGTACAGTCGCGCTGACGCCAAACGTATTTGCGGATGACTCGTCGCTGCGGCAATATCTCATTGATAGTCTGACTCCACGGCTTGGCCCTGCAAACGCACTCGCGCTCGCCGATTCGCTTACTGGCTCACTTGCGTCGCTTCCGCTTGGCGTCGTTCAGGCATCGGGCGGCGCGGCGAGCGATGCCCATCCCTACGATGTGCTGATTGGCACGCGCGATTATCTCGAAAACGCGATCACGTTTTATGGCGTCGATTTATTCACCACCATCAAAGCGAATGACGATTGGACGTTCGATGGATCGTTCTCGTGGTTGAATAAAAACTATTGGTATGCGAGCGAACTTAATTCCACCGCCGATTCTACGCAGCAATCGCCCTTCTCGCTGAACATGCCGAAATATCGCTTCTCCGTTGGCGCAAAGTATAGCGGCCTCGCGCGCGGCCTCAGCATCGAACTGCGCGACCGCTGGTCGGACGCCTTCCTGATGAACGACAATTATTACATCGGCGATGTCGGCGCGCGCCATGTGCTCGATTTCACGGCGAATTACCGCATCCAATCGGATAATAGCTGGAACAATTTGCTGCTCACGCTTTCCATTACGAATCTTCTCGACAATGTCCATCAGGATTTCATCGGCGCGCCGTTTATCGGGCGCTTGGCCGTGCTGCGAGCAGCTTATACGCTGCCGCCACTGTAGCGCGTGTAGCATGGACTTTAGTCTGTGCTCTGGCTTTCCAGCTCGTTCGTACATGCACATGAAACGCGCTCGGGCTGGAAAGCCATGGCACAGGCTGAAAGCCTGTGCTACACGAATACTGCTACTTCGCGCGGCTCGGTGATCAGGTGGCGAAGTTCGTGGTGCCACCGAGGTAGCTTAAATATCATCTGGCGTTAGCCCTGAGTGTTTTGCAATTCGAGCAAGCATTCGGGGGCCGATTTCTTCGCTGTCGTGAAAGTAGAAGACATAATCTGGATAGCCATCTCGCTCAAGTATTTTGTGGGAGCCGCCACGCGATCGCTTTACGGCCCAGCCGATTCTCAGAAGAGCATCTAGCACCCGCCGCGATTTGACTGCTGGCCAGGACTTCACGCCATCAAAAAGGTTACGTCCGAAAGCTGTGCCGTGGTCTCGCCGTGCTCTAAACGGTCCGCGACGGTATGAAGAGCCAGTGCTTTGGCATGAGCCATCGCCTCGTCCGGACTCTTGCCATAAGCCATGACTCCTGGCAATTCGAGGACTTCCGCGATCCAGCGCCCGTCTTCTTCGCGCTCGTATTCGATTGTGAACTTCATTGCAATATCTTTAAGACGGTTATCAGGTTTTCCGTTCCGTGGGTTGCAAGACTCTCTAAGCGTACCGCTTCATTTCCTCCTTATTGAACCCATATCCCCGCAGTGCTTCCGCCGAAAATCCGATCAACTCCGGTTCGGTGTAGAGGTGCAGCCCGGTTTTTTCCTCCACGATTGCGCGCACCTCGCGCACCACCGAGAGCACTTCATCCGCCGTGGCTTCGCCCGTAACATTCAGCACGATGACGGGCTGCGTAGGATTTAGCTGCACATCGCCGCGCCGGAACCCTTTGAGTCCGCAGGCTTCGAAAATAAACGCCGACGGAATCTTGAACAGTGGCGAGTGGCGAGTGGCGAGTGGCGAATTCAATTCTGGTTCTGCTTTCCACTTTCCGCTTTCCACTCCCGTACGAATGCGAGCGAGATGTTCTGGCAAATTTTGCTCGAATCGCTTCAGAAGTTCATCGTATTGTTCTGCATTAAGAAGCGAATTCTTAAAAAACGATCCCGCATTTCCTTCGATGGACTCGGCGGGGAAGGGAAATTTCCTGTCGCGGATTTCTTTAATTGCATGGCGAATTTCTTCGAGCGATGGATGAGGGTTACCTTCAAACCATTTTTTTACATCGGGATATCCAAGGTTGCGGTTCGGTTCGGTGGAGAGCTGAAGCGTGGTATAGAGAATGACGTAGCGATTTTTCTCCGTGGTGTTGAAGATACTTTTGCGATAGGTAAAATGGCATACTTCATCCGATAGTGTGCGAAATGATTTCGTCATTCGGTCGAAGACTTCGACATTCACCAGCACATCCTTGATTTCCTGTCCATACGCTCCGACATTCTGCACCGCGACCGCGCCGGTTCTTCCAGGAATCCTCGAAAGATTTTCGATGCCCCACAAATCATGCTCGACCGCGAATTTTACGACATCGTCCCATACTTCGCCGGAGGCAATTCGGAGTGTAGCGCGAACTTCAGTTTGCGACTCGGCGGGGGGATCGCAAACTGAAGTTTGCGCTACAATGCCGCAATTGCTGATATGAATTACCAACCCATCGAAGCCGCGATCGCTCACGAGCATATTGCTGCCTCCGCCCAATATGAGGATGGGCAGATTCCGCGTTTCCGCGAATTTGAATCCCTCCGGCAGCTCGGATGGATCGCTAACTTCGGCAAAATAGCGCGCAGGGCCGCCGATCTTGAAAGTCGTGAGCGGTTTTAATGGACGATTTTCTTCAATACGCATGTACCACACAAAACAATGATTGACGAAGAATCCATTCGCGCGGTAGGGGCGGCGGATGAATCGTGTAGCAGCGGGAGTATACTCCCGCTGCTACACGTTTGTTTTTTGGATGCCGGAAATTGTTGAAATAGCGACCCCTAAAGCCCTCACGCTCGCGGAAAAGCAGCGCGCGGGCGTGCTTCGCGTGAATGAGATATTTTATTCCATTCAGGGCGAGGGTTCACGCGCGGGAGAGCCATGCGTCTTCGTTCGCATGACCGGCTGCGGTTTGCGATGCACCTATTGCGACACCGAATATGCTTTTTATGAGGGCAAGGATAAATCTATTGAAGAAATTCTTCATGAGGTTGAAGGCTATCATTGCAAGCTAATCGAACTAACCGGCGGCGAGCCGCTGGAACAAGAGGGGGTGTATGCGCTGATGGATGAATTGCTCGTAAGGGGATATGAGGTGATGATCGAAACGGGTGGACACATCGATATTTCGCGTCTCGATCGTCGCGTGAAAAGAATTGTCGATCTTAAAACGCCGTCTTCGGCCATGATGAAACGAAATCGTTACGAAAACGTCGAGCATCTTACGAAGCATGACGAAGTGAAATTCGTGATCGGATCGCGCGAGGATTACGAATGGTCGCGCGCGCAACTTTGGAAATACGGTCTCAATGATCGGGTGGGAACGGTGTTATTCTCTCCAGTCATCGGGAATAGTGGAGGAATAGAACTTTCGGAAGTGGCGGCGTGGATTCTGGAAGATCACTTGCCCGTGCGCCTGCAAACACAATTACATAAACTGATATGGCCCGGAGTACAAAGAGGAGTATAACAAAATCGGAATTAGTCGTTTTTCCCAATCCGTATCCGGAGCGGGATTACGTGATCACGCACTCGAACCCGGAGTTCACGGCCGTCTGCCCGGTGACGGGCTTGCCGGATTTTGGCGAGATCACCGTCATCTTCGTGCCGGATAAGTGGTGCGTGGAGCTAAAGTCGCTGAAATATTATTTCTTAAGTTTTCGCGACCGTGGAATTTTTTATGAAGCCGTGGTGAATGAAATTCTCGAAGACTTAGTAACCGCACTCGAGCCACGATGGATGGAAATTACTGGCGAATTTTCTACACGTGGCGGCCTGCATTCGAATGTGGTTGCGAAGTTTACAAAATCGGAAGACAAGCTGCCGCACTCCGATAGAACTATTGTTAAAAAGTTGGGAAAAGCAATTCAATAATTTCAGATGGGACGGATGGGTCCCATGGGACCCATAGGTCCTTTTATTTCTTGCCTATCATGCTCACCAAAATTTCCAAAGACTTCCGCTGGGAGATGGCCCACCGCCTTCCGGAGCATACCGGCGGCTGCCGCAATGTACATGGGCATTCCTACCGAATGTGGGTGGAACTCGCCGGGGAACCCGACGAGCACGGAATGGTCCTCGATTACTTTAAGCTTAAAGAAATTATCGATCCGCTGGTTGCTGAAATAGATCACTCTTTCCTCTGCGACCGTTCGGATACCCTCATCGTGGATTTTCTAAACTCTTCTGGATTGAAAGCGGTCTATGTCGATTTTCCAACGACGGCGGAGCACATTGCGAAATGGTTTTTCGAGCGCCTTTCCCCGCTCTTGGCGACGATGAAACATTTGCGCGAGCTTCGCGTGCGTATTCAGGAGACGGAACGAACGTATGCCGAAGTTGCCGGACCCATTAATGTATGATCGAAATGCTCCTGCAGCGGCGGAGGCTCGCGCCGTAATTTTGCTCTCCGGCGGCATGGACTCCACGCTCACGGCCACGATTGCGCTTCGTGAGTCCGGGAAGGTTGCCGCGCTCCATTTAAACTATCGCCATCGCACAGAACAGCGGGAACTAAAGGCTTTTCAGGAAGTATGCGATGCGCTCGAAATTTCCGAACGGCTCGTCGTTGACATTGAATTCTTGCGAACGATCGGCGGATCGAGCCTAACGGATATTTCCATCGACGTGACAAACGCAAATCTCGAAGCCACGGCTATTCCAACTTCCTACGTGCCATTTCGCAATGGGAATTTTCTCTCGATCGCGGCAAGCTGGGCCGAAGTCATCGGGGCGAACGCCATTTATATCGGCGCGGTGGAAGAGGATTCCTCCGGCTACCCCGATTGCCGCCGCACGTTTTTCGACGCCTTCGAGCGCGCGATCGAGCTCGGAACGAAACCCGAAACCCAAATCCGAATCGTGACGCCAATCATCCATTTGCGAAAGAGCGAAATCGTGAAAGAATCGCTTCGGCTTGGGGCTCCGATCGAGCGAACGTGGTCCTGCTATCAATCGGAGGATGTGGCCTGCGGCGTCTGCGATAGCTGCGCTTTGCGGCTTCGCGGTTTCGCCGAAGCGGGAGCGGAAGATACTATCTCTTACAAAATTCGACCAAAGTACGCATGATCCATAAAGGAACATACGTCCCATTGGTACTAAGCGTCCTATTGGGCTTCGGG
>Ga0075522_10004275_pt1 | contig 10215 bp, 8 predicted proteins | sample NGEPerA_FD_74796 | JGI IMG/M metagenome (GOLD analysis project Ga0075522, IMG submission 74796) | Arctic peat soil microbial communities from the Barrow Environmental Observatory site, Barrow, Alaska, USA - NGEE PermafrostL2-A | ecosystem: Environmental > Terrestrial > Soil > Wetlands > Peat ...
GTGCTGAACCGAGAAGGCTTGGAAAAAATCACCTGCGAGTGCTACGCCGTCGTTAAAAGAGAATACGACCGACTGCTGCCCGCGAAGACTGCAACATAGTCGCAAGCCGTGGCCTGGCACTCACGGCCTCCTGCTCGCCGTGCGCGCTCAAGGCACACGTGGTGGGTGTTTTAGGAGGTATGAAAGGATGCGAGGGGTCCGATCCGCCCTACGATATGCTTTACACTCTGCGCAGAAACCAGACGATGATAGCGATGACGATAATGGTTCCAAGGATGCCGCCGATATACATACGAATCTCCATTGATGGCCTGAGTTGCCATTGCAGCATGTTTCGCGTACGGCTGTCGGGGCGCTGGCGCACATAGATCGATTGGCGTCCCCGCATATTCCTCAGAATTTAACGGTGGTCTTCAACCCGACGACCACCCCGTTTGCGTAGGCGTTCGATCCACCCGGATGCACCACGTACTGCAGATTCGGCCGCAGAGTCACAAATGGCCACGGTGTCCAACCGTAAAACGCCTCGGCAACGTATTCGGAACTTTGTACGGGGACATTGCTGCCGTTGATTTCATTGAGCAAGCGCTCGCCGGCGGCCACGCGGCTATTGACATGGGTAGTTCCCAAGGCAAACCCCACGACGTCGTTAGGACGCATGAAGGGGTCTTTATACTGCACGCCGAGGGCGATCTGGCGATCCGTCGCGGGAGAGGTTTCTCGATCCGCCTGCGTGATATTCAAAAACAATGTCGCGCCGCTTTTGGAGGCGACGCCGGTGATTTGCTGCTCGAAGCTGATGTAGGCACCGTCTCGCCCGTGACGGCGCAGCGGCGCATCGCCAGTCACCACCAACGGTTGTCGATTGACATCGAGATACACATCGTTTGCATTTGAGGTGTCATACCAGACGCCGAATTTGAAACTGTCGGTCAGGCCCAAAAATTTCGGCCTCCAGTCGGCTTCAAATGGAATAAGCGCACCCGTCGTGCCCGAAGGATTGTCGGGAAGCAAGCCATTGTGTGCCGCCCAGGAATCATTGTTGTAGGTGGGATTAACTTGATAGATCCCCACGCTCAATTTCACCTGGGGGATGACGGCGAACTCGAGGCGGGTTCCCCATTGGCTGACCGGATAGTTGAACCAATAGTCGGTGACACTTCCGGGCTGTGACCCGCAAAATGTCAGATTCTGGAAATGACAGTTAAACGAACCAAACGTTTCACCCGCCGCGACACGGCCGACTTTCCACAGCAGTCGGTCGTCGAGCCACGTCTGCTGGAAGTAGAATTCACTCAAACGCCAAGTCTGGCCACGGCCATAGATTTCTTGAACCGGTTCTAGTGTGTGCAGATTCGCGGTCTGATCGAGGTCGTGGCCGTTGCGGTCGGTGATCGTGACCTGAACATGCGCGCCATTCCAGTCGAACAGCCTTTGAAGATCGAACTCCGCGCCAAAGGCCCACTCATCGGCATAGGCGGTTCTCTGCCCATCGCCGCCGCGCGGATTGTTGGCAAGTTCCGAGGTGTAGACCGTGGTCAGGTTTATGCCGCGATCGAGCAATTCCGTACGTACGCCGCCCCAATCTCCCGTGACAGTGCTCGGGCCTTCCGCCCATGCAGAATGACCCAGTAGCAACAAGACGAATATTGAAAGTTTCACTCGTATCGGTGAAGGATAAGTCCAAACCTTGTGCGGGAGGTGGGCCATGGTCGGTTCTCAGAGTGGAAAGTGCACCCGACGAATCCTGGCAGATGCCTGCTATCGACCCGTTGCGTGGGGCGCTCGCTGGCTCTACGGCGTCGGCCTCGATGCTCTCTCCGCAGCGAAACATTGATTGAGATGCAAGGATGAGCGCGGTCTTCTATGTGTGTCCGTGCGTTTCCGTACACACCCGTTGCGCCGCGAGAAGGTTCATATGCACTATAAGGTTTGCTATGTGTGATACCGAACAGAGCGCGTGCTGCGCTCGCGCTATAAATTGGTGGCAGTGAGTAGATCGGACAATAGTCAATAAGCGAGACCGTTAACGTGCCTTATCGCCGTTCGCACATGCATGGGAATCTGGAGGGGCCTGAGGTACCTGCGCCACTTCGCGCGCCCGAACGAGAGGCCGAGCAGTCAGCGAGTGCCAATGACGGGTCGTCCGTCACTCGCCGATCGCTGCTCAACGCGGCCCTGCTTATTCCGGCGGCTGGCATCCTCGGTTGCAGCCCCCGTGCGGCCAGCCATTCTGCGATCCCCGACGCTAACTCTGCGTCGACGTTTTTCAACCCGGAGGAACGAGCATTCGTCGAGGCCGCGACGGAGCGATTGATTCCGGATGAAGAAGACGGACTCGGTGCCAGGGGCGCGGCGGTGGTTGTCTTTATCGATCGTCAGCTCGCAGGTCCCTATGGCCGCGCCGACAAGTGGTACATGCAAGGTCCGTGGGCTAACGGAATCCCGGGGCAGGGGTATCAGCTTAAACTCACCCCGGGTGAGCTCTATCAAACGGCCATTCGCGACGTGAACGCATGGTGTCAAAAGAATCATGCCCACTCATTCGCCACGTTGTCCGGCGCTGAGCAGGACGAGATCTTGCACGGATTGGAAAGCGGCGATATCGAGTTGGCCGACGTGCCCGCCAAAGTCTTTTTCACCATGTTATGGAAGAACACGGTCGAAGGGTTCCTCGCCGATCCGATGTACGGCGGCAACCGTAATTTCGCCGGCTGGAAATTGGTGGGCTTTCCGGGTCCCCGCTACAACTACGTGAGCGAGATCGAGCAGTATGGCAAGCCCTACACGCTGCCGACCGTCGGTATTCTCGGTCGCGACGGCACCCGGCTGCGGAAAGGATAACCCATGGCGAACCCGCTCAAGCCCGTTGATATCGTGCTGGTAGGCTTCGGCTGGACGGGCTCGATACTCGCCGAGCAACTCACCGGCACCGGCCTTAATGTGCTGGCGCTGGAGCGCGGCAAGTTTCGCGATACCGTGCCGGATTTTGCGACCACGCAGATTCAGGACGAACTGCGCTACGCGGTTCGCGACGGACTGTTCCAGGATACGGCGCGTGATACGCTCACTTTCCGCAACTCGGAAGACCAGACCGCGTTGCCGATGCGACATCTCGGCTCATTCCTCCCCGCGGTGGGCGTCGGCGGCGCCGGCGTCCACTGGAATGGTCAGCTGTGGCGCTTCCTGCCCGAGGATTTCGTGATCCGCAGCCACACCGAGCAGCGCTACGGCAAGGCATTTATCCCTGCGGACATGACGATCCAGGATTGGGGGATCACCTATCCCGAATTAGAGCCCCATTACGACACCTTTGATTACCTGTGTGGCATTTCCGGAAACGCGGGCAACATCCAGGGTCAAATCCAGGCCGGCGGCAATCCGTTTGAAGGTCCGCGCCGGCGCGGTTACCCGCTGCCGCCGCTCAAGCGCAGCTACCCCACGATGCTGTTCGACAAGGCCGCGAAGGACATCGGTTTTAAACCGTTTCCATGCCCGGCGGCGAACACGTCGGCGCCCTACAAGAACCCGCTCGATGTGCAAATGGGAGCGTGCACGTATTGCGGATATTGCGAGTGGTTCGGCTGCGGCAACTATTCCAAGGCCTCGCCGCAGACGACGATTCTCCCGGTGCTGCTCAAGCGAGGGAATTTCTCGCTGCGCACCGGCTGCGACGTCACGCGTATCAATTTAGACAGCACCGGCAAACAGGCAACTGGGGTCACGTACGTGGACAGCCAAGGCCGGCAATTCGAACAGCCGGCCTCACTCGTCATTTGCTGCGCGTTCGCACAGCATAACGCGCTGTTGCTGCTGCTCTCGAAAATCGGCAAGCCCTACGATCCGAAGACGAACACCGGCGTGGTTGGGCGCAACTACGCCTACCAAATCACCTCCGCGGTCGATGTATTTCTCGATGAGATCATGAATCCGTTCATGGGCGCCGGCGCGTTGGGCCAGGCGATCGACGAATTCAACGGCGATAATTTCGATCATGGCCCGCAAGGCTTCGTGGGCGGGGGCTACATCGCGTTGTGGACCACTGGCGGCCGACCCATCCTGCAGCACCAACTGCCCGGCGATGCGCCGAAGTGGGGCGCCGGGTGGAAGAAGGCGATGGCGGATAACTACCTGAAAAGCGCCTCGATCGCGACTCATGGCAGCGTCATGAGCTATCGCGGTTCTTACCTCGATCTTGATCCCACCTATCGGGATGTCTACGGTGATCCGCTGCTGCGCCTCACGTTTGACTTTCATCCCAACGAAATCAAGATGTCGGGGTTCCTCACCGACAAAGCCACACTGATCGCGCAGGCGATGAAACCGCGCTCGCTGCACGCCAAGCCGCGCGTGGGTCACTACTCGATCGTGCCGTACCAGACTACACACAACACCGGTGGCTGCGCGATGGGTGCCGACCCCAAAACCAGCGTAGTGAACAAGTACTTGCAGTCGTGGGACGTGCACAATGTGTTCGTGATGGGCTCGAGCGTGTTTCCGCAGAACGCCGGTTACAACCCGACCGGGACCGTGGCAGCCCTCGCGTATTGGTCGGCGGATGCGATCAAGAACCGCTACCTCAAAAGCCCGGGTCCGCTGATTCAGGTGTGAACGACAATGAATTCGATGCAGCCGCGACGCTTGACACTGCCCATGGCCGGATTCATCGCGGCGGCGGTATTGGTTTGCGGTCCGGCATTCTCGGCAGACATTGCATCCAGTGAAGTCGCGCGCGGCCAATATCTGGCTCGTGCGGGCGACTGCGAGTTCTGCCACACCGATGACAACGGCAAACCCTTTGCCGGCGGCCGTGCAATCCCGACCCCATTCGGCGTGATCTATTCCATCAATATCACGCCCGATCGCGATACCGGCATCGGCCAGTGGACCGAGCAGGATTTCTACAAGGCCATGCATACCGGCATCAGCAGCGACGGAAGCCACTTGTATCCCGCCTTTCCCTATCCGTGGTTCACCAAAGTCACGCGCGCCGACGTCGACGCCATCAAGGCCTATCTGGATACGGTCAAGCCAGTCATCCAGAAAGACAAGACGAACGAATTGCCCTGGTATTTGCGGTGGCGCGGGGAATTGTTCGGCTGGAACATGCTGTATTTTAACGAAGGCGAGTACAGACCCGATGCGACGCAATCCGCGGAGTGGAATCGCGGCGCGTACCTGGTACAGGGCCTGGCTCATTGCGGCGCGTGCCACACGCCGGTCAATGGGCTGGGCGGGACTAAGCATAGCAAGCCGTTCGAGGGCGGCGATGCCGGCTTGCATTGGGCCGCACCGGGTCTCGGCAGCAACTTGCGGGACGGTGTCGGCGGCTGGTCGACGACCGAGATCGTCGAATATCTGAAAACCGGCGCGAATGCGAAATCGGCATCGGCCGGACCCATGAGCGAGGTCGTGATGAATTCAACGCAGTTCCTCAGCGATGCCGATCTCAAGGCGATTGCGCTCTATCTTAAAAATCGTGCCAATGATCCGACCAAATCACCGCCGCCAGTCGCCGCGCTGAGCACCGATGCGCTGGCGCGCGGTCAAGCGTTGTACATCGACAATTGCACTGCCTGCCACATGCCCGACGGCCGCGGCATAACCGATGTCTTTCCGCCCCTAACGGGCAGTGCGGCAATCCAGGCTGACAACCCGGGCACCGTGATCCATGTGGTGCTGGCGGGCGCGCGCATGGCCGCCCCGTCATCCAAACCCACCGGCCTTGCGATGCCGGGCTTTGGCTGGAAGCTCGATGATCATCAGGTCGCCGATGTCGTCAACTATATCCGTCGCGCATGGGGTAATCGCGCACCGCTGGTCGATGCGAAGGCAGTGGCCGCCGTGCGCAAGGATATCGAGCCCCGCGATCGGCCATCGCGAGACGCCATGACAACCCATCGGGATGCGCCCCTGAGGAATCCTTAGAGCGTCAATATGAAGCGATCCGCGTCCATCTTATTGCTTCTCCTATTTCCCGTGCTCGGTGCCGTCGGATTATCGACGCGCGCCGACGAGTTGGCCGACCATGATGCGGGCCGCGCGCAGGCGCTGGTCACAAATGTCTGCGAGGCGTGTCATGGCAAGTACGGCAACAGCACGGACGCGAGCGTGCCATCGCTTGCCGGGCAAGGAAGTGCCTATTTGCAAAGCCAGTTGGCCGCCTTCCAAGAGCAGCGGCGCGTCGGCGTCATGAGCGGGATCGCGATGGGTCTGAACGCCGCCGACATACGCGATGCGGCAACCTACTTCTCGCAACAGATTCCGCATACCGGGCCGATACGCGCGGCCGATTCGACGGCGTTGGGGCGCGGCGCAGCGATCTACAATGATGGTATCGCCGCGACTAAGGTTCCTGCGTGCGCATCGTGTCATGCGCTCGACGGCGCAGGACTGCCAGCCGAATTCCCCCGACTTGCGGGCCAACACTCGCGTTATATAGCCGACCAGCTACGCGCGTTCCGATCCGATACCCGCGTCAGCAACCCCAACGCCATGATGCGCGAGATTTCGGCTAAACTTTCTGACGAGGAAATAACCGCTGTCGCGAACTATATCGCAGAACTGCACTGACGATCTTCCCAATGCACGATGGCGCCAAAAATCACCTTCTCAATCGAAATTTTTACTTATGTGCGGTAACCAACAGAGCAAGCCCCAGCGGTAGCGCTATATCTGCTGCGGCGCGCCGATTGAAGCGCTCCTGTCGGATCGTGGCGATGTACGTAGCAGACAGATTGGAACTCGGGGCTTGAGTATGATTAGCGAAGCACGCATTGCGCGCGGATTGGTCTTAGCGTTCGTCGTGTGTGGGTGCCCATTGCGGGCCGCGGAACTGCCAACGCATGAAGTAACGTCTTCTGTCGCCCCGAACAACCTGTCGGGCGCAACGATCAATTTGGCACCCAACGATCCGGCGGGCGAGTGGCACGCCCAAGCCCGCGATTATGCAAATTCGCGCTACAGCCCGCTCGATCAAATCGACACCGGCAACGTCGGCAAACTGCGTATTGCGTGGACGTTTAGCGACGGGACCTTACATGGTCACGAGGCGGCTCCGCTGGTGGTCGGCGACACCATGTTTGTCGTCACCCCGTTTCCGGACATGGCCTACGCGCTGGATCTCACGAAGCCAGGAGCGTCTATTAAGTGGACGTTCAAGCCCAACCCGTCACCGCTGGCGATTGGCAAAGCGTGTTGCGACGCCGTGACGCGCGGCATCGCCTATGCGGACGGCAAACTGATCTACAACCTCCTCGACGATCACACGGTTGCGGTCGACGCCAAGACCGGCAAAGAGTTGTGGCGAATCAAGATGGACAACCTGGAAACCGGTGCCACCATGACGATGGCGCCGCTCATCGTGGGCAATAAGGTGTTCGTCGGCAACAGCGGCGGCGAAATGGGCGTGCAGGGTTGGATCGCCGCCCTCGATGTCAGCACGGGCAAGGAGCTGTGGCGCGCCTACAGTACCGGTTCCGACAAACGAGTGTTGATTGGCGCTGACTTCAAACCGTTTTACAGCTGGATGAAGGGCAAAGATCTCGGCGTCGGCTCTTGGCCGCAGGGCATGTGGAAGCACGGCGGCGCCTCGGTCTGGGGCTGGATATCCTATGACCCAGAGACGAATTTGATCTTTTACGGCACCAGCAATCCGAGTCCGCGCGTTCCTGTGCAAAGGCCGGGCTATAACCTCTGGGCCAGTACCATATTTGCGCGCGATGCGGATACCGGGATGGCTCGCTGGGCTTATCAGACGACACCGCACGATGAATGGGATTATGACGCCGTCAACGAAGATATCGTGATGGATCTACCGATCCACGGTCGGCCGCGCAAGGTGCTGGTGCATTTCGATCGAAATGCCTATGCGTACACGATCGATCGTACCACCGGTGAGGTGCTGGTCGCGACTCCGTTTGCCTATGAGAATTGGTCGACCGGCTTCGATATGAAGGCCGGCAAACCCATCGTCAACAAGGACAAGGAGCCGAAGCCAGGCGTCAAACTCGACAACGTCTGCCCGCCGGACATTGGCGGCAAGGATTGGCAACCGGCCGCGGCATCGCCACGCACCGGCTTAGTCTACGCAGGCATCTTCAACATTTGTATGGATGTCACCGATCACGAGCAAGGTTATATTGCGAGCACGCCCTATGACGGCATGGAGATGCAGCGCCACGCAGCACCCGGAGGTAACCTCGGCGAATTCATGGCGTGGAATCCCGCCACCGGTAAAAAGGTGTGGGCGATCAAGGAGAAATTCATGACCATGAGCGGCGCGCTGGCAACCGCGGGCGATGTCGTATTCTACGGCACCGCGGACGGCTGGTTCCGCGCGGTGGATGCTCGCAGTGGCAAGGTGCTGTGGTCGCAGAAACTGGGCTCCGGCGTGATCGGTCAACCGATTAGTTATCTGGGTCCCGATCACCGCCAGTACATCGCCATCTACAGTGGCATCGGTGGCGCCGCAACGGTGCGGGCCGACAAATCCATGAGCGGCTTTCCTGCGCAGGGCGGCACGCTCTACGTCTTCTCGATCAATGGCGACTCGGTCGGCGCCGAGCCGCCCGCGTCGAGCGCCGGCAACGACGTGGACGCCGCATCGGCGAACGCGAATCAAGGGAAGTAGTGAGGTTCGCCATGCTGAAGCGAATTGTACAACCCGGATTCATTGCTGTGAGCCTGATGCTCTGCGCCTGCGGCCATTCCGAGGGCGGCAGTACCTCAGGGCCTCCCACCACGGGGCTGCCTTCCGCAAACGAGATCTCCGCCGTGCCGATGGGGCATGTGGCGGGTCTGACCGACAGCGCGGCGCTGGCGCGATCCATCCCGAATCCTTATGTGGATAACGCGCAGGCCGTCGCGGCGGGCAAGGCACTCTACATCAAGATGAACTGTGCCGGGTGTCATGCCTACAACGCCAAGGGCAACATGGGGCCGGATCTGACCGACACTTATTGGCGCTACGGTGGCTTGCCGGCGCAGATCTACCAATCCATTCACGACGGTCGCGCCCAAGGTATGCCGGCTTGGGGTGCCGCGCTGCCGCCGCAGGAGATCTGGAAACTCGTCGCCTATATCGAGTCCCTCGGGGGTACTTATTCCGTCGATGGAACGCCGCGCAACGCGCAGCGAGCTGAGCTTGTCGCACCCGAGGCGCACCTTCCGCCCGCACCGCCGCCGGCTGCGTCTACCTCACCATGAATGCTCGCGGCGCGCTCGCTGTATCGGGCGTGTTGAGCGCGCTGTCGGAAGGGAGTTATGCCGCGACCCCCATGTCGTATCTGCACACGTACGGGCCGGCCGGGGATCCGATCACCCAGCTCGGATGGGGCCTTGGGATCGTCTCGATCGTTGTCATGGTCGTCATCGCCGGGCTGTTGCTCGGGGGAATGTTTCACCGGCGGCCCGCGCGCGCGCCGGACGACTCTCAATTGGCGGTGCATCGCGAGGGCGGCGGGATGGCATGGCTGTACGTCGGCGTCGGCATATCCGCGGTAGTGCTCATTTTTTGTATGGGCTGGACGCTGGTGACGAGCGCCGGCGTCAGCCACCCCCCGGATACGCCGGCGCTGACGGTGCAAGTGACGGCGGCGCAGTGGTGGTGGGGTCTTCGATACACCAGTACAGATCCGTCGCGCACCTTCATTACCGCCAATGAAATCCATATTCCGGTGGGTCAACCCGTGCGTTTCGAACTGGCGAGTGCCGACGTGATCCATTCCTTCTGGGTGCCCCAGCTCGGCGGCAAGATGGACGTGATCCCCGGTCAGACCAATGTCACCTGGCTGCAGGCGGACAAGCCCGGTGTCTATCGCGGACAGTGTGCGGTGTTCTGCGGGGCGGAACATGCGCGCATGGTCTTGGAGGTGATCGCCGAGCCGCCGCGGGAATTCAGAGCGTGGCAGGAGGATCAATTACGCGAAACGACAACCTCCCCGTCCGCGACCGCGCGCGAGGGACAGCGGGTTTTCCAGGCGCATTGTGCCGCATGCCACGCCATTCGCGGCAGCGACGCGGCAGGCATCGTGGGACCGGATCTCTCCCATCTAATGAGTAGGCGCACGCTCGCTGCGGGAGTGCTGCCGAACACTCCCGGGAACCTCGCCGGCTGGATCGCCGATCCGCAGGCGCTCAAGCCCGGCGCGAAAATGCCGGATCACCTCGTGTCGGGCCCGGATTTGACGGCCGTGGTCGGCTATTTGAATACGT
>Ga0075522_10004277_pt1 | contig 10211 bp, 9 predicted proteins | sample NGEPerA_FD_74796 | JGI IMG/M metagenome (GOLD analysis project Ga0075522, IMG submission 74796) | Arctic peat soil microbial communities from the Barrow Environmental Observatory site, Barrow, Alaska, USA - NGEE PermafrostL2-A | ecosystem: Environmental > Terrestrial > Soil > Wetlands > Peat ...
ATTTGCCCTTGCTGGCAGCGATGGCGTCAACCGGCAAGCCGTTGTTCGTGTCCACGGGCATGAGCACCACTCCGGAAATCGAAGCGGCGGTCACCTTTCTAAAAGACCGGCGCGCCGTGTTTGCGCTTCTGCATTGCCAAAGTACTTACCCGGCAGCGCTCCACAACATCAACCTGCGCTTCATGGAAAGGCTTCGCGAAATGCATCCGTTGGTCGGGTATTCGGGACATGAACGCGGCAATGCCGTGACGCTGGCAGCGGTGGCGCTGGGCGCAATCGTTATCGAACGTCACATCACTCTCGATCGGGGAATGGAGGGGCCTGACCATGCCGCCAGCCTGGAGCCGGCAGAGTATGCCGCGCTTGTGACAGCCATCCGCGACGTGGAGCAGGCGCTGGGCCCGCTGGACATGCCGCGCGAACGCATTCTTTCGCAGGGCGAGCTGATCAACCGCGAGAATCTGGGCAAGAGCGTGGTAGCCGCGCGCGATCTGGCGGCAGGCACGGCAATCCAAGCCGAGGACTTGCTCGTTCGTAGCCCGGGCCAAGGACTGCCTCCCATCCACATACCGCGCCTGATCGGTCACAAGACGCGGCGAGCCATGAAGGCGGACGACTATTTTTTCCTTTCCGACCTGGAAAGCATTGATAGCAAACCGCATGAGTATAAGTTCAAGCGCCCTTGGGGCATCCCGGTGCGCTATCACGATGTCCGGGCGTTTTTAGCCCGCTGCAAGCCCGATCTTCTGGAATTTCATCTTTCTTATTCCGACATGGAGCGCAAGCTGTCGGCCTATTTCGATGCGCCTCTTGATATTGAATTTGTTGTGCACGCGCCCGAGCTGTTCCAGGGCAGCCGCTTGATGGATATGGCGACGGATGACGAGGATTATCGTCAGTATTCGATCCGCGAAACCCAGCGCGTGATCGACATCACGCGCGACCTTAAGAGATATTTCCCCAAGACCAAGCGCCCGCCCATTGTCTGCAATGTCGGCGGTTTCTCCATGGACGCGCCTTTCGCTTCGGAAAAGAAAGCGCAGCTTTACGCCACCTTCGCCCGGAGTCTGGGCGAACTGGACATGGAGGGCGTCGAGATAATTCCTCAGACCATGGCGCCGTTTCCGTGGCATTTCGGCGGGCAACGGCACCAGAACATCTTTATCTTCCCCGACGAATGCGCGGCTGTTTGCCGAAAGCTGGGGCTTCGCATGTGCGTGGACATCTCCCATACCCGTCTCGCCGCCAACCATTTCGGGTTTGACTTCTATGAAGCGATCGCAACTCTGGGACCATATACCCGCCATTATCACCTGGGGGATTCCATGGGCGTGGACGGCGAAGGGCTTCAGATCGGAACCGGTGATATCGATTTCAAGACGTTGGGCGAGGTGATGGCCAGCGCGGCTCCCGACGCCTGGTTCATTCCGGAAATTTGGCAGGGCCATAAAAATCTTGGTGAAGGATTCTGGATCGCCCTGGAACGATTGGAGCCATACCTTTAACAACCCACCGGAACGGAATTGCCTTTCAAGCCAGTTCGTTGCGCGAGACACCACGGGCTTTGCCGGGCCCGTTCATCTTGCGGCAATCACCAAAATGCCGTACCGCAAGAACGTGTTCACCCAGGCTCGGGCATAGGGCAATTCGTATGCGCATCCATGGTGTCGAGGCCCCAAAGATTGTCCTGATTCTGCAGGCACGGATGGGCTCGACCCGCCTGCCCGGCAAATCGATGATGGATTTGGCAGGTGCTCCGCTCCTGGGCCGAATTCTGGAACGCGTGCAACGCGCGAAGAAGCCGCATGTCGTGGTGCTGGCCACGACCCGGCTTACCGAGGACGATGTGTTGGTTACCCTCGCCGAGAGCATGCGCGTGCCGATTTTTCGCGGTTCGCAGAATGACTTGCTGGATCGCTACTATCAGTCGGCCAAAGCATTCGATGCGGATATCGTCCTGCGCCTTCCGGCCGACAACGCCACGCCTGAACCGGAAGAGATCGATCGCATCGTCGACTTCCATCTCTCGACCGATTTCGTCTTCACCACCAACCTGGCACAAGCCTTGGGCAGCGGTTACCCCGATGGAATTGGCGCCGAGGCAGTCGATTTTTGGGCGCTTGAGGACGCGTGGAAGGCGCGCAGCGACGCAGAGCGGAATGAGCATCCGCACTTGAACTTCTTCAATTATGCCAGGCAGCAGATCGTGAACCCTCGCTATTCCGTTGGCGCGCCAAAATGCCCGCCTGATATCGCGCGACCGGATATCGTGCTCGATGTCAACACGCAAAAGCAATACGAGTTCATCAGAGAACTTTATCGCTATCTGTACCCGCGCAATCCACAATTCACCATTCGCGATACGATCGCCTGGTATGACCATATTTACACGAAGCAGGAAGCCACCAAATGAGCAGCAAAGGCCGCGTCGTCTACTTCAATGGTGAAATGATTCCGGAAACGGAGGCGAAGATATCCATCTATGATTCTGCGCTGATGTTCGGAGACATGGTGTTCGAGATGACCCGCTCGTTCAAGAAGAAGCAGTTCAAGCTGAGCGAGCATCTGCAGAGGCTCTATGCCGGTCTCAAAATTCTGCGCGTCCCGCTGGAGATGACGATAGAGGACATGGAAAAAGCGTGTCAGGCCACCATCGAGGCCAACGAACATCTCATGGGACCCGACGACGAGCACCGTCTTATGATTGATGTTTCCCGGGGTCTTCTGGGTATCTACCAGAACAATGTTGCACTTCCCAAAGGCCCGAACGTCATCATCGCCGATTTTCCATTGCGCTGGACGGTGGTGGGGATGGGCCATTTGTTCGACAAAGGCATCAATGCCGTGATCACCAGTCAACGTGCCTTGCCAGCATCGCTGCTGGACCCCAAAATCAAGAACCGCAGCCGCATTCACTATCTGATGGCCAACATCGAGGCTTCGCAGGTGGAAGGTGACGACAATTGGGCGCTATTGCTGGATCCCGACGGTTTCGTGGCGGAAGGAACGGGAGATAATTTCTTCACGGTAAAAGACGGAGTGATTTATTCGCCGGAAGGGCGCAACATTTTGCGCGGAATCTCCCGCGATTATGTCATGAAGGAGCTTGCGCCGCAGCTACGCATCCCGGTCGTCGAACGCAATCTCGATCCTTATGACATCTATACGGCTGACGAGGCGTTCATGACCGGCACTCCTTTCTGCATGCTGCCGGTGACCCGCCTCAACGGTACCGACATCGGCGACGGCAAAGTGGGCCCCGTCTTCACCAAGGTGCTTGCCGCATGGAGCGCCAATACCGGCGTGAACATTCCCCGTCAGATCCAGGCCTGGAACGCCGCGGGCGCCAACGCGCACAGCGATGCGCCCACCCCGTATCGTTTCAAGAACAAGAAGTGATGGCCGAGATCGGCTTCATGCAGGGGCGGCTTTCTCCCATGGTCGACGGGAAAATCCAGGCGTTCCCCTGGGATAAATGGCGGGATGAATTCCCCGCGGCACAGGCGTTGGGCATTCGCCTGATGGAATGGACGTTGGACCATGACCGGCTGGTGGAAAACCCTCTGATGACGGCAAAGGGCCAAGCCGAAATAAGGCAATTGTCGGCAAAGCATCAAGTTGACGTGAGATCGCTTACCGGCGATGTCTTCATGCAAAAGCCGTTCTGGCGTGTCGGCGGCCCAGAACGCAGTGAACGGCTCCAGGAGTTCGACACGATAGCGGAATCCTGCGCCAAGGTTGGAATCAAATTCATCGTGGTTCCGCTGGTGGACAATGGCGCGATGAGCATGCCCGCCGAGGAGGTGGCGGTCATCGCGGAGTTTAGGCAACGCGCCGGCTGGTTGAGACAGAACGGCCTTTCGGTGGTGTTTGAATGTGACTACCCGCCGCACAGGCTGGCGAATTTCGTCGCGGAATTTCCCGAAGGGCAGTTCGGCATCAATTACGACGTCGGCAACAGCGCAGCGCTGGGCTATGACAGCGCAGAAGAGATCGCGGCCTATTTCCCGCGCATCTTGAATGTCCATATCAAGGACCGGTTGCTTGGCGGCAGCACGGTCCCGCTGGGCACGGGCAACGCGAATCTGGCCGCGACCCTGGCCGATCTGGTCGGGCGGGGCTATCGTGGCTCTTATATTCTGCAAACCGCTCGCGCGGCCGATGGCGATCATGCCGGCGTGCTGGCGAAATATCGTGACATGGCGAAAGGCTGGATCGAAGCAGCCCAAGAGGTCGTGGCCTAGAAATGGAACTGGGGCTTGCCGGCAAGACTGCCTTGGTCAGCGGCGCCAGCCGCGGGATCGGGCTTGCCATCGCCCGGTTGCTGCACGCAGAAGGCTGTCATGTGGCGCTCGTGGCGCGCGGGCGCGCTGGCTTGGAGGAAGCAGGAAAAAGATTCGAGGGTCGCGTCTCGCTCCACGTCGGAGATGCCGCTGTTCCCGAAGCGGCGCAGCGATTGGTGGCTGAGGCCGCCGCCACTTTGGGCGGCCTGGATATCCTGATCTGCAACGCCGGCAGCGGGATCTCGGTCCCTCCGGGTATGGAAACCGATGCGGAATGGCGCCGCGTGTTGGACCTCAATCTTTTTCCGGCCTTGACGATGATTTCGGCTGCGCGACCGCACTTGCGCCGCGGGGGGGCGATCATCTGCATATCCTCCATCGCGGGACTGGCCGCCCTGGACGCCCCTGTCGCCTATTCGGCGGCGAAGGCGGCCCTGAATGCCGCAGTGAAGGGTCTTGCACGGCCGTTGGCGGCCGAAGGGCTGCGCGTCAACGCCATCGCCCCGGGGAATATCTTATTTGGTGGCGGTACATGGGACCGCAAGCTCAAGGAGGATTCCGCCGGTGTCGAAGCCATGCTGAGGCGCGAAGTCGCGCTCGCGCGCTTGGGAAGCCCCGAGGACATCGCCCCTTTAGCGGTGTTCCTGGCTTCATCCCGGGCCTCTTTCATCACCGGAAGTATCCTGGTCGCCGATGGCGGCCAGCTGCGCTAGGAAGGCGTCATGACTCGAAATCTGCCCAAGGTATTCGATCTTACTGGTCGTACCGCCCTTGTGACCGGCGCCGGCGGCCTTCTGGGACCTCAGCACGCCATCGCCTTGGCGGAGACCGGCGCGCGCGTGCTGCTGGCCGATATCGATCTCGAAAGAGCCGAAGCCGCCGCTGCCATGGTGAAACGAGGAGTGACGAATTCCGATGCCACCGCGGTGCTCCTGGACGTCACCCGTCCGGAAGCCGTGCGGGCGCTGGCGGAAAAGCTGGGGCGAGTGGACATCCTTGTGAACAACGCCGCGATCGATGCCAAGGTGACGGGGCGGCCTGGGGTCGCCAACGGCTCGAGGCTCGAATTCTTCACCCTGGACCAGTGGAACACCGAAATGGCGGTGGGCTTGGCAGGGGCGATGCTGATGGCCCAGGTGTTTGGCACTCAAATGGCGGCCAACGGCGCAGGCGTGATTCTCAATATCGCCTCCGATCTGTCGGTGCTCGCGCCCGACCAGCGGCTCTACCGCCTGGATCAGGCGGTCAGCGAGTTGGAGCAACCTGTCAAGCCTGTGACATATTCGGCTATCAAGCACGGGCTGGTCGGTCTGACAAAATATCTTGCGACTTATTGGGCCGATCGGGGCGTGCGCTGCAACGCCTTGTCACCTGGCGGCGTGTTCAACGGCCAGAGCGAAGTTTTTGTCACCAAGTTGAACGCTCTGATCCCCCTGGGCCGGATGGCACGGGCGGATGAATATCGCGCAGCCGTACAGTTTCTCTGCTCCGATGCATCGTCGTACATGACAGGACAGAATATCGTGATGGATGGCGGCCGCTCCGTATTGTGATCAGGCGCGCTCAATATTTGCCGATATGAAATTCAACAGATCGCCGCCGGGAAAGGCGACGCCAGGGAGCCCCGCCGCTCTGGCCGCGGCCAGGTCATGTGGCATGTCTCCTACGAGAATGCTGCGCCCGATATCCACGGGCCACGCCGCCAGCAGATCGCGGATCATACCGGGACCGGGCTTGCGCCGGTGGCACGCCTTGCCATACCCCGGCCGCGTGCCTTCGGGGTGGTGTGGACAATATTCAAAGGCGTCAATATGGGCTCCCATCTCCGCCAGTTCTTCCTGCATGAAAAGGTGCAAGGCGTGGATGTCGCGCTCTTCGTAAAGACCTCGGGCCACTCCGGCCTGATTCGTTACCACGAAAACGAACCATCCTAAATCGTTCGCCAACCGCACCGCCTCCCGCGCGCCGGGCACCCATTCAAATTCCTCGCGGCGATGGACGTATCCGTTGTCCTTGTTCAACACGCCATCACGGTCCAAGAACAAAGCAGGCCGCACCAGGCGCGGCGGTAACTCGGCGCGGGCACGCTCCAGGTCCTCCGGGATACCGATGTCGATGAAATAGCGGTCGAATATCATGCCGCGCAGTAGGCCTTCGCGCGCCAGCATGGGAAACACATCGCCTTCCAGCGAGACGGGTGCGCCGCCGATGCGTGCCACGATCTCGCGATCTACCGCATAGATACCGCCATTTATGGGCTCGTCGTCCCGTTCGCTCAGCGTGCGGAAGCCGTGCACGATGCCATCGTTCAGCATCACGCGGCTGTAGCGACCGCCGCGGATGCCGCCGCGGAGCGCCATAACGCCGCCGCCGCGGGGCGTATTCATTGCCAGAGCCCGGAGATTGATATCGAAGAACGTATCGCCGTTGGCCAACAGAAATTGCGAATTTAGATAAGGCCAGGCGAGCCGCAGGGCCCCTGCGGTGCCCTGCGGCTCGAGCTCGATCAGCGTGCGGACCCTCGCGCCGCGCACGGCCTCGCCGTCATAGCGGCTCAGCATCTGCTCGCCCAGGTAGCCGCCCAACAGCAGAATGTCGTCAAATCCCTGGCGCGCGGCTTCCTCCACCAGAATGTCGAGAAAGGGCCGCCCCGCCACCTCGATCAGAGGCTTTGGCGTAGACAGGGTGAGTTGCTTGAGGCGCGTGCCAAGTCCGCCCACCAAAAAGACGGCTTGCCTCAGCAAATCGCGTCCTCGACCAATCCGCAAATCAAATGGCCGATGGCGATATGCATCTCCTGGATTTCATTCGTCTTGACCGAAGGAACCGCAATGGAGACATCCGAGAGGCCGGCGAGCTGACCCCCCGACTTGCCGGTGAAGCCGATTGTGCGAATGCCAATTTCCTTTGCCGCATTGAACGCCTTGATCACATTGGCGCTGTTGCCGCTCGTGGAGAGGCCGACAAGCACATCGCCCTTCCTGCCGATACCGCGCAACTGGCGGGCGAACACTTCGTCATATCCATAATCGTTGGCGATCGCCGTCAGGGCGGACGTGTCCACTGTAAGGGAGAGCGCCGAGAGTGGCCGGCGGTCTCGCAAATAGCGGCCCATGAGCTCGGCGGCCAAGTGTTGCGAGTCGGCTGCAGAACCACCGTTTCCGCAAAAGAGTATTTTCCGGTCCACCTTCAGCGCGGCGATGATCACTTCCGTGGCGGTCGCCACCTGGTCGACATACTGCTCGAGGGCGCGGAAATTCTCTTGAGCGCCACGAAAATAAAGGAGGGCCTTTTGACTGTAGGGAAGCTGGGCAAGCGGCTTGGTCATGAGGCTTCTAATACTGATCTTTGGGGCCCGCCGCAAACATGCACTCGTGCCGGGAAACGTCGCATGCCCGATCAGGGTCTTCAACACGCGACCGAATGGACCATCTTCTGGCCCGGGCTGAGTTTCCGGCGGTTTCGTGCCACGAGTTGACCAAATTTGCACTGGCACAGCCACGCGGCATGCCTTAAAGGTTCAACGTCCGGAATCCCGTGTGTACGGCTTTCGGGCGAGGTGTTTATGCGGGTGAAGATTCTTGCCGACAGCGCAAGACTGGAAGATATGCTGATAAGCGCCCTTACCCCCAATCCCACCCTAGTGCGGCAGGCCGGTAGTGTGGGATGCTGAGAACTGCGAAGTCGGTATTGCGGCACATCGTGCGGCCACGACTTCATCGTCCCGACCTGCGCTGCATTTATGAGGTGCTGGGAACCGAATATGGTGGATGGCCGGTGGTAGACGGCACGGTTTCGCGCGACAGCATCGTCTATTCCTTTGGCGTCGGCGAGGACGTTTCGTTCGATTGCGCGCTTATCTCAAAGTGCGGTTGCCAGGTTTGGGCGTTCGATCCCACGCCGAAGTCGCAGGCTTGGGTGTCCGGACGGAACTTGCCGCGAGAATTTCACTTCGCGCCGATAGGCGTCTCGGCCACGGACGGTGAGGTTACGTTCTACCCCCCGGCGAATTCCGAATATGTCTCCTATTCTGTAGCGCCAAGCCAGGACCAGACGCGCGAACCTATCGTAGCGCCGGTACGGCGGCTTTCCACCCTGATGGCCGAAAACGGGCACAGCCATATCGATGTCCTCAAGATGGATATCGAAGGCTTCGAGTACGGCGTAATAGGCGATTTGCTTGCCGGGACCACGCGGCCGCACCATCTGCTGGTCGAATTTCATCACGGCTTGTACGGCATCGGCCGTGAGAAGACGGTGAAAGCGGTGGCAGCGCTGCGCCACGCTGGCTACCGCCTCTTCTATCTTTCCGTCACGGGGCGGGAATACGGATTCTTTCTCGCGCCCCCGGAGGCACGCCGCTGGTATCACTTGCTGCTGAAGGCCGTGGATGCCTAACCTGGCTGAGACTGCGCGGCATCTAGTGCTCGGCGGCAGTGGCTTTATCGGCCGTCATGTCGCGTTGCGCCTCGCACAGCTCGGGCAAAAGGTGATCGTTGCCGATCGTGAGCCACTACCTGCTTTTTCATCGCAGGCCACGACGAACGAAATATCCTTCGTGCAGACAAATGTGCGAACCGCCGACTGGGATCCTCTGCTGAGTCGGTGCGATGTCGTCCATCATTACGTTTGGACTACGACGCCGCAGAGCGCCAGCGCGGCACCATTGGACGATCTTTCGGACAATGTGGGACTCACGATCACGCTGCTCGAAGCCATGCGCCGGCACGGCGGCAAGCGCCTGGTGTTCGCGTCGTCTGGGGGCACGGTCTACGGACGGTTGAAGACCGTGCCAGTCAGGGAGGACCATGCGCTGGAACCGATTTCTGCCTACGGCGCGTCAAAGACCGCCGCTGAAATATACATCGGTTATTTCTGCCGCCTATTCGGCATCGACGCGCGCATCGCCCGCCTTTCTAATCCGTTTGGCGCTGGCCAGAATCCGAACGGCAATCTGGGCGCTGTGACCACCTTCCTTTTCCGCGCCATGAACGAAGAGGTCATCTCCATCTGGGGCGACGGCAGCATCGTGCGCGACTACATACACATAGCTGACGCAGCTAACGCGCTGGCGCAGCTCGCTATGACGCGGAATATCGCGAAGAGCGGGGCGTCGGCCGTGTTCAATATCGGCAGCGGCGTGGGGCGTTCGCTCAACGAGATCGTGGAGATCGTGCGCGGCCTTGTGAAGCGCAAGGTGCACGTGAATTACCTCGAAGGCCGACCCTTCGATGTGCCAGTCAATGTGCTAGACATATCGCTGGCCAAGGCAGTCCTGAACTGGCAGCCGAGACTCAGTCTCGAAATCGGACTCGCCCGGATGCATGACGACGTGACCGCGGGTTCGCTCTTCTATTCGAGCCTGAATTAGCTGGACGTTCTGGCAAGCCAATTGGTACGTGCTTGCCCGGCCTGCATCTGTTTGAAGGCCCCAATCAGCTCGCCCGTGCGGATCTCATAGTTATGCGCGCTAAGCGTGCGGCGTTGACCTGCGGCGGCGATCCGAGTGCGTTCGCTGTCATTGCACAGCAGGGTTTCGGCTTTGGCGGCGCAATCTTCCGGCGTATCATAGGCAACAATCTCGGCCCCGGGCGTGAAGAGTTCAGCCAGATCGCGCTTGCGATCGTTCAGCAATAGCGTGCCCATGCCGGTGGCCTCGTAAAGACGCAGATTGTTGGCATGATGCCCCGAAAACGACGCATGAAAGTTCAGTGTGAGCTGAGACCGGCCCATGATTTCATACATCGCGCGACCCCATGCCTCGCCCTGGTGGCATCTGCGCAGCGGCGAAGATGGCGACAACTGGTCGATGCCACTGCCCCACATCTTTAACGGCAAGCGTTCGGCCACCTTTTCCAGAAGGGCCAGCCTGCCCGGATGATCGAGCGACAGATTGCCGACAAACGAGACAGGGATGTCGCGCGCTCT
>Ga0075522_10004280_pt1 | contig 10209 bp, 12 predicted proteins | sample NGEPerA_FD_74796 | JGI IMG/M metagenome (GOLD analysis project Ga0075522, IMG submission 74796) | Arctic peat soil microbial communities from the Barrow Environmental Observatory site, Barrow, Alaska, USA - NGEE PermafrostL2-A | ecosystem: Environmental > Terrestrial > Soil > Wetlands > Peat ...
CGTTAACGTGACTCACGGCGTATTCACTCCTTTGCAAAAAGGTTGATAGTCTTGGTCGACCATCAAGAATACGTCGCCCTCTCACTTCAGGTCATACACAACTTTCGAGCATAGCTCGCGGAAACAGGCCAGGGCCGTAATCTGCGCTTCGACGTCAGTATCGTATTGCCGCGGTTTGCCCGGCCGCGCCACGTCGTGCAGGGCATATTCCAACCCGCCTTCCAGATACGCCGCGCGCTTGCGCCAGATGGCCGTTCGCCCACTCCCAGCACCTCCATGATCTGGGCCTCGGAAAGGCCGCGGTCGAGCGCCGCGAGAATATGCGCCCGGTTGAACTCCCGCGCCGAGTTGGGCAGCCAGCGCCGCGTCTCGGAGGGTGTCAGCGGCTCGCAATCGACGCCGTTGCGACGCAAGGCTCCGCAGCGGCGCTCCATTTCGATCAGCTCATGACGCGTGAACGGGAGATTGGCCACTCCTCGCTGGCTGATCATCGTGTTGTAGTTGAGCTCCTGCGCAAGCCCCCACCACAGCTTGAGCGCGTGCTAGTACAGCGCCGCGCTCTCGTCGTAAAGATAGTTGGACCGCGGGACGGTCACGTTGCGGCCCGTGTTGCCGAGGCCGATCGGACCGCGCTCGAGCAGCGCGACGTTGCGCACACCGTGGTTCTTGGCCAGGTATTAGGCCGTCGCTAGCCCGTGACCGTCGTCACCAACGATGACTACATCGTAGGCTAGCTTAAGATCGGCCGCGCGCCAAGCGCGCGGCCAGCGCTCGTGCCGGGACCAAGCGTTGCGGGCGAGCGCGAACAGCGAGTAGCGCATGCCCAATCTACGGCGAGAGATAGGCGACCGAGCCGATCTCCACAAGAAATTCCGGCCGGACAAGATCAGCGCGAATGCAATAGCGCGCGGGCGGGTTCTCGGGAAAGTATTCGGAATACACGGCATTCATGGCCGCATAATCGGCGAGATCGCGAATGCAGATGTGGTTGTAGGCGATGTGGGTGAGCAAGCCTCCGGCTTCGTCGAGGATGGATCTGATGAGATCGAGCACGTGGCGCGTCTGGCGCGCGCAGTCGTTGGGGCCCACCAAGTTTCCTTGAGCATCGAGCGCAACCATGCCCGACACGTGCACCACGTTACCAACCTTGATCGCCGCTGAATACGGCGCGAGCGGCTTGGGAAATCCCTTGGGTCGTATGACTTCACGTAATGGCATATCAGCTCCCGCGATGCATTTTATGAATGCGCAACGTTGCGGCCCGCTATTCTCTTTCGATCCCCGCACGCTTGATCAGGTCGGCATATTTCGCCGACTGCGCACGCACGAAGCGATCGAGGGCCTCAGGTGTCCCACCGATGGCCTCAAGGCCTTGCGCGGCTAGGTGCTCGCGCGCGACGGGCGTAGCGAGGACATGCGCGATCTCGGACTGAACCTTGTTCACGATGATCGGCGGCGTGCCCGCCGGCATGAACACGGCGAACCAGTTGGTGATATCAAAGTCCTTGATGCCCAGCTCCTCGAACGTTGGGACGTTGGGTGCAAGTGGCGTGCGCTTGGGGCCCGTGACTGCAATGGCACGCAACTTTCCGGCGCGGATCTGCGCGATCGCCGGCGGAAGTCCCGAGAAGTAGATTGCGACGTCCTTCGACAGCATCGCGGCGATCGCCTGCGCCCCGCCCTTGTACGGCACGTGCAGCAGCGACGTGCCCGTCACGAGTTCGAGGTACTTTCCGGCGAGATGTGGGGCCGAGCCCGCGCCCGCCGACGCATACGTCACTTCACCCGGCTTGCCTCGCGCAAGACGCACGAGATCGTCGACAGTGCGCACCGGTGAATCCGGTGCGACGACCAGAATGAGCGGCGTGTCGCCGGCGAGCGTAACCGCGGTGAGATCGCGCAGCGGGTCATACGCCATCTTTTTGTAGAGCGCCGGATTGATGGCGATCTCGCCCGGCGATGCCATCAGGAGCATGTAGCCGTCCGGCGCGGCCCTGGCAACCGTTTCGGCAGCGATCATGCCGCTCGCACCCGGACGATTGTCCACGATCACCGACTGGCCCAACCGTTCGCCAAGCCCCTGCGCGATAGTCCGCGCCAGAACGTCAGCCGCGCCACCAGGGGCGAAGCCCACCAGGATGTGCAGCGGTTTGTCCGGGTAGCTCTGCGCGAGCACCGGCAACGCAAACACCGCGACCAACCATGTCGCCACTCGCAACCAGCGCTGCATCGAAGCCTCCATTCGAACGGTGCTACTCCATGCGGAACATCTTCGGTCCCTTCACCGGCACCTCCATCCCGTCCTCTCCCCATACGATGTGGCCCGGAAAGGTCTTGCCGATCTCGCGCACGATATGCTCACGCAGCCCGGGCTGATCGATCTGTTCGAGAAAATGCGTAAGCACCAGCGTCTTGACCTCCGCCTCGGCCGCGACGCGTGCAACATCCTGGTGGTTCCCGCAAACGGCACGATAGATCTCCGTGGGCTCGGTGCCGCTGAAGTAATGATTCATGTGAATCAGGACGTCACAGCCGCGCGCGAGTCGGATCAATTCGGGCGGCACGCCACCACTGTCGCCCGAATAGCAGACCGACCCTCCGGCGCTGTCGATGCGATAGGCGTAGCACTCTAGATAAGGCTGCACGTGCGACGCGGGAGCGACCGTCAGCGTCCAGCCATCGCCGTGCACCTCGTCGCCGGGTACGATCTCGCGCACCTCGGGCTGCGGCCACTTGCGCGGCGGCTCACCACCGCGCGCGACGAAGATGTCAATCGAGCCTTGATGCTTGATGCGCGAGTTCAGATCGGGCGCGAAGGCGCCGTCTTCACCGAAGAGCTGTTCGGTCATCTTCCAGATTGGGGGCGGCCCGAACACCTTGAGCTCGGGAATGCGTCCGGAGCCCTGGTCCCATCGCGTCAGGAACAGGCGGATGAAATCGGAACAATGATCGTAATGGAGGTGACTGAAGAATACGTGTGTCACATCTACAGCGCGCTTGCCCGCCTGCAGCAGCCGCTCGTGCGAGCCCGGCCCGTGATCGATCAGGATTAAGTCCTTCCCAGCCTCCACAAGGTAGCTCGAGCTTGCACGTTTGAGCGATGGCGTCGGCGTGCCGGTTCCCAGAAGTGTCAGTTTCATCGGAGGCCCTTGCGAACGTCGCTGCATTCAACGCGCAACGTCTCGACGCGTACGCCGTGAGAAATGCGCGCAGGTGATAAAATGCCGGGTTCGTTTTAACGCATTGTGGTTCGTTATAATGAATGTGGTGCGCACTGTCAAGCGATCGAACATGCGAACTCCAAAGAATAAAGTGGAGCCTTCCGCGACCGCGACCGCGCCCGCGGTCGGCCACATGCTGCAAACGCTGCGCTTGTCGCGGAGCTTGACCCTCGACCATCTGGCGCGCATCTCAGGCGTGTCGAAATCCGTGCTGTCGCAAATTGAGCGCGACCGCACCAACCCGACCCTGGGCACGTTGTGGCGCTTGGCCGAGGCGCTGGGGGTGGAGATCGAGGATCTGCTCCGCAGACGGAAGACATCAGCGGGCATCAACATTCTCGACGAGCACAACACACCTATTCTGCTGAGCTCCGACCGTCGCTGCACGATCCGCATCCTCGGGCCGCTTGAGCTCGCCGGCCGCGTCGAGTGGTACGAGATGCGCTTCGAGACCGGTGGCGCACTGGTTTCCGAGCCGCACGAGCCGGGCACCATCGAGCACCTCACGGTCCTCGAAGGACAGCTCGAGGTCGAAAGCGGGCGACAGCGCGAGCGGGCGCTGCTGGGACTGGGGCAAACGGCGCGTTATCGCGCCGATCAGTCACATGCGATTCGCAACCTGTTCGGACCTCGCGCCTTGGCGATCGTCATTGTCACTTCGGGCATGCTTGCACCGGACACGACCCGGACCGCAAAGGCGTCTCCGGCGGCGCGCTTCGAGCGTTGCAAACGCTGAGTCATCTTGCCCGGTCGGTACCGGTACAGCGTCTGGGGGCGACCGCGATCGGGCGTTCCGATGACGCCGAGACAAAGTCGACGACGGCCGCATCGAAGAGGTCGAGTCGTTCCAGGTGCGTTGCGTGCGCGCATCGCGGCAGAACGCAGAGCTCGGCGTGGTGCACTCGACGAAACACGTCGAGCAGCTCCCTTGGCGACGTCGATCCAATCCCAGAAGTCGATGGCACGTAGGGCCGCCGTATGGCTCGACAAACTCACGCTGGCGTGCTCTCCGCGCAACCCGCGAATCCGTCATAGGTGAACCAAGATTGCTCGATTCGGCGTCGCACAGCAGGCGCCCCTCCGACTGCACGCGTTTGACCAGCAGCGTCAGAGTTTTCGGCTGAGTACGCCCCCTTGATCGCCGTGTTTTCCAGCGCCAGGTCCGCATACCTCCGCTTCAGTTTCGCGCTCTCGACCTCGAGTTCGCGCAGGCGCTTGAGCTCTGGCGCCCCGGCTCTGGCGTACCTCGACTTCCAGTGGTAACAGGGCGAGTCTCAGCGTTCGTTGGACACTCATACTGCGCCTGCAAATGTCTTGTGGGGACGGCGGTAGGGAATGGTCTGCAATGATGGCTGCTCATCTGGAGCGAAGCGCCGAGGTCGTCGCGCTGGTTGCCCTTCTGCTGATCGCCTGGCAAGCGATGTACCACGTCGCCGGGAGCGTCGCGATGACGACGCCGGCCGAGATGATTCGATACACGGCGAAGCAGGTGGCCTCGAGTGATTTCTGGCCGCACGTATGGACAACCGGAAAGGCCTTCATCACAGCGTTGGTCATTGCGCTATTCGGGGGTTCGGTACTCGGCATACTTTTCGGATTCAACCGTCTCGCCGGTGGGGTTGCCGAGCCGATTCTCGTCTCGCTTTACTCGATCCCGAAGGTCATTCTCTATCCGATCATCCTGCTGATATTCGGCATCGGCATGGCTGCCGAAGTCGCATTCGGAACACTGCACGGCATCGTGCCCGTGATGGTTTTGTCGATGAGTGCCGTGCGCAACATCAAGCCGGTCTACGTCGAGACCGGGCGTGTGCATGGACTGTCCACCTGGACAATTATGCGGACGATCCTTCTGCCTGCGGCCTTTCCCGAGATCTTCACCGGAGTGAGAATAGGCTTTTCGGTCACCTTGCTCGGAACCGTCATGAGCGAGATGTTCGGCTGCAAGCACGGACTGGGATTTCTGTTGATGAATGCCCCCGGCGTCAACGACGTGCAGCTCATCATGTCGCTGGCGCTGGCGCTGGCGCTGTTGCTGGTGGTCTTTGCGGCCGCCGCGAACTTGATGCTGATGATGATCGAGCGTCGTCTCTATCGGCAGCGACAACCGAGGGAGCCATGACCTCTTCGAGCAAAGCCGATTATCAGGGCGCCGGATTTTCCGGGGAGCTTGGATTTGGCGAGCGTCCCGCTTTGGTGCTGATCGACCTGATGATGTCCTATTTCGACCGGCTGTCGCCGATGCATGCGGACGTCGAAAACGTCATCGCGAGCAACCTGCGGCTGGTCGAGGCAGCGCGTGCGACACAGGTGCCGGTGTTCTTCACCCGGCAACTTTACGAGGAGGTGCACGATGACGGCGCGTACGTCAGAAAGGTGCCGGCGTTGAAGCTGCTGCGACCGGGATCGTCGTTCGCGGAACTGCATCCCGCGTTGTCGCTCGACCAAGGTGAGGTTTTCGTCAAGCACTACCCGAGCGCATTTCACCGCCCTCGATTCGCGGCGCAATTGGCCGACATAAAGATCGACACGCTGATCATCGGCGGTTTGACGACAAGCGGTTGCGTTCGCGCGACGGCGATGGACAGCTTGCTCATGAACCTGCGCGGAATCGTCGTGCGCGGCGCGGTTGGCGACCGCAGCAGCGCAGTGCACGAGGCCAACTTGTTCGACATCGACGGCAAGCTCGCCGACGTAAGAGCTGAGGAAGCAGTGGTGAACTGACTCGGTTCGTGCCGCGTTGGCGCTTGAGTGAATCACATGCTTGCCAAGATGCTCCCACTCCTGTTGCTTTGCGCCTGCGCGTCGACGCCACTGAACGCGCCGGCTCAGCCGCAGCTTGCACGTCTCGCGGCGCCCTATGCCGATCAGCTGCGATCGGTGGGCATCAAGCGCGTGAGTTCGCCTGGTGATGGCGCAATGGTCGAGCTCCAAACCTTCTATGGCGCTGTGTACGTTCGCTATCCGGCGGGCGCGCAGCTGATGGCCTTCGTGCTGGATATTGGTAAAGACAGTATCAAGGCTACCTCGCCTACGTTCGATGAGACTCATTACAAGCTTGTGCTGGCCGCACTCTTGCCGCGCGCAGTGAGCGAGACGATATCGAACAACCGTTTCGGGTATTTCAGGGCAAAACCCTATTAATTGAACGGTGTGTTACGGGACTGATTTGCCGGATGCAATATCAGCTCCGCTTCAGGTGTGTCAGATAGACGAATCTGTCGCCGGGGTGGATTGCCATAGCAAACTCAAGAAGCTTATGGGCTGCGTCGTAATAGCGACGGGTGGCCCGTAGCCCCGGTGAGCCGGGTTTCACTTTCAACAACTTTGCCACATCCGCATCGAGCGTGATGGACTGAATGCTCTGGTCGATCTCGCAGATTCGTGCTCCGTAGAGGCTTTCGATAATGGCCGAGATGGCTCGCGCGGATTTCCTGAGCTCGCTCTCCACCCGGTCGAGCTCCCGGTCGAGATAGATATTCGTTGTGCAGATTGGTAACTGATCACTCGGACGCGTGCGCAGCGTTTCAACGCGAAGCCATTCACGGCCCACGTCACAATCGAGGACCTCGGCAGTGGACGCATCGCACTTGATTCTCCGCATGCTGCGAACAATCATCGTGGTGTCCATTCCATATTGGACCAGGTCGTCAATTGAACTCGTCGGCTGCCGATAGGTGCCAACCGGAACCGTTGCCACGACCGTTGTCCCCAAGCGCCGTCGGCGCAGCACCATTCCCGCGTCGAGTAACCGGCGCAGCGCTTCACGCATTGTGTGACGGCTCACGCCATATTGAACCGAGAGATCGACTTCTTTGGGCAACAACGATCCGATGGGCAGCTGCCCGTCGGTGATGCGAAAGATGAGGTCGTTCGCCACTTGCACATAACGGGGCAAACTTCGCGCGCCCATGTCGGGATCGACATGATCAGAAGCGCGCTTCGACGCTTTGCGCAGGGGTACAGTCAATTGCGCTTTCCTCAATGGGGTTGCCGACGATTGCTCGAAGACGGGCCCGGTACGCGAAATCTTCGTCGCTGATGCTCTGCCAAGTGCGCTTCCCGAGCTCCAATGATAATGCATCTGGACGTATGCCAAATCGCCGCGACGCGTTCGTCTGGCCGGTCAGTCGCCCATTACGTCGCATCGTTATCGATGATGTGGCCGCCTTTCCAAGGCTCGCGTTCAGCGCGTTCAGCGCCTTGACACGCGGATTCGCGTTCCATAATATGTCCGGACTTAATAATGGAATCCTCTCATGGCCTCCTCCAGGCTTGCGAGACGAGCAGAAGCACTTTCGCCGGGCGTCGCATCTCACCGCGGAGGCGTCCCGTTCGATTCAGGCCATGGATTCTCGGAGATCTTCCCGGACCTGACGTTGGCGGCTGCCGCCGCCTTGACCACCTTTCGATCGGAGACACTGCAATACGGCGAGCGGCTTGGCTTGCATGAGCTGCGGGAATGGATCGCTCGTTATTTGAACGATGAGGGCGCCCATGTATCCGCCGATGAGATTTTGGTCACGAATGGAGCGAAGCACGCAATCGAGTTGATTTGCCGTCTTCTGCTCGATGAGGGCGATTCCATCGTTGTGACTGCGCCCACCTATTTCAGCGCAATTCCTATCTTCAGAAGCTTCGGGGCGGCGTGCATTGAAATCGAGCAGGATGAACTTGGGCTGAAAACGGATGCGTTGGCGAACACCCTACGGCGAACCGTCCAAAACGGACTTCAATTGCCCAAATTCATTTACGCCATGCCCGACTTCCACAATCCTACCGGGGTCACGATGTCGCTGGAGCGTCGACACGCGCTGCTCGATATTGCCAGCGACTACGGCTTGCCCGTCATAGAGGACAGCCCTTACCGAACCGTTCGCTTCAGCGGGCATTCGCTACCCACGCTCATATCGCTCGATACGGTACAAACGGTCATCAACGTCGGGACCTTTTCCAAGCTCATCGCCCCGGGATTGCGAATCGGTTGGGTTGCGGCGGCGCAGGACTTCGTCGCGCGAATGTCGCAATTGAAGACGGACGGCGGCAGCTCGCCGCTTGTGCAGCGGATCATCGCGGAGTGGCTCGGCCGCGACAATTTGCCAGAGCATACGGAAAGAGTTCGAAAACTCTATCGCAGTCACCGCGATCGAATGCTTGCGGCAATTTCGCGTGAGATGCCCGAAGTCGCGGTAGTCGTTCCCGAGGGCGGGTATTACCTGTGGATCAAGCTACCCGGCGGCATTGATTGCGATGAGCTGGCGAGGCGAGCGGACGAAGCTGGAGTCAAGGTAATTTCAGGCCGGCGGTTCTACGCTCAGGATCCAGCCGGACGCGCACACGACCTCATCACGCGCGGCCAACACATACGGCTCACCTACAGCCATTCCTCACCGCAAGAAATCGAAGATGGGGTTCGATGTCTGGCGGGTGCATTTACTGCAATGACCCTCTGAATGTCGTCAGGAATCAACGTCGCGGTATACCGGAACGAGTCACATAAGGAGGCGATGAAATGGTGCTGTCGAAGCTGCTGGTTTTGTACACGCTTTCTTCCCTGGCAATGTTGGCCAACTCCGGGCCGGTAGCGGCGGAGGCGACTGCGATCCGATTCGGCATACAGGCTGGTCTGATCCACCTGCCGTTTGCGATCGTGCAGCACGATCGGCTCATCGAAAAACATGCTCGCCAAGCTGGACTGGGCGAAATCAAGGTCGACTGGTTCCATTTTGCGGGCGGTGCTGCGTTGAATGATGCAGTGCTCTCCGACAGCGTGGATTTTGCCGAAACGGGGCCGCCGTCGCTGATCATCCTGTGGGCGAAGAGCGGCGGGAAGTACAAGGGTCTGGGCGCCGCCGGTGCAAGTCCAATGGTGCTGGTCACCCGCAATGCCGCCGTGCATTCACTCAAGGACTTTACCGAAAAAGATCGGATCGCGGTGCCGGCGGTGAAAGTTTCCACGCAGGCGATCATTCTCAAGATTGCCTCGGAAGCCGCGTTCGGACCAGGCAATCAGGGGAAACTCGATGATCTCACCGTAACGCTCTCGCACCCGGATGCGGTACTGGCAATGAGCGACAGTCATGGCGCTATAGATAGTCATTTCAGCACGCCACCCTATCTTTATATGGAATTGGCGCACCCCGATGTTCACGCCGTGCTCAGCGCTCAGGATGTCCTCGGCGTGCCATTCTCCAACGGCATCATGTTCACATCGCAGGAATTTCACGACAAAAATCCAAAAATCGTCGCGGCAACGATAGCCGCGCTGCAGGACGCACTTGCCCTTATCCAAAGCGACCCACAGGCGGCTGCAAATATCTATCTCGAGACGTCGGGAGACAAAAGCTCGCCACAAGTGATCGCTGACCTGTTAACCAAGCCGGGGACGTCATATGCCATTGAGCCGCAAGGCATGCTGCGGATCGCTCAATTCATGCGGCAAATCGGAATGATCAATACCAAGCCCGCGTCATGGAGGGACCTTTTCTTCGTGGAGGCCCACGCGTTTTCTGGCAGTTGACCGGGCATGACACGATCGCTCTCGATTGGTATCGACGTCGGAGGAACATTCACCGACCTGTTCATGGTCGACCAATCGACGGGAGAAACCTTTCAACACAAGTTGTCCTCCACGCCGGAAGATCCGCATGAAGCACCGATTCGAGGGATCCGTGAAATATTGCAAGCGGCGCACCGGCAGCCTCGCGACGTGCGATTTGTGGGCCTCGGAACGACCGTCGCTACAAATGCGCTTCTCGAACGGAAAGGCGCCAAAGTAGGGCTGATCACGACGCGTGGTTTTCGCGATCTGCTGGAGATAGCACGTCAGACGCGACCGCACGTCTACGATCTGACCCGGCGGCGCTCTGAGCCGCTTGTCCCGCGCTATCTCAGGCTCGAGGCCGAGGAGCGGATCGCGTGGAACGGCAGCGTCGTGCGAGGCCTGAACCTTGGCGACGTCGATCGCGTCGTCTCCGAATTTCAGTCA
>Ga0075522_10004281_pt1 | contig 10208 bp, 5 predicted proteins | sample NGEPerA_FD_74796 | JGI IMG/M metagenome (GOLD analysis project Ga0075522, IMG submission 74796) | Arctic peat soil microbial communities from the Barrow Environmental Observatory site, Barrow, Alaska, USA - NGEE PermafrostL2-A | ecosystem: Environmental > Terrestrial > Soil > Wetlands > Peat ...
GTATATTGAAGATGCATGGAAGATCAAAAGCAATCTCACGGTGACCATGGGATTGCGCTATGAATATTGGGGGCCATTTGCGAATTCCCTGCCCTTCCCGGCATTCGATATAAGCGCGGGCCCGGGTTTGCCGAACGCAACGGATCCGTCGTACGGTACGAACCAAGCCGCGTTTGACAGCTTATTTTCATTCAAACAGGTTGTGGATAAGAGGAATTTCGCTCCCCGCCTTGGTGTGGCCTACACACCCCATTGGGGTGGATTCCTTACGGGCGAAGGCAAGACAACGTTTCGCGCCGGATACGGAATCTTTTATGACGGATTGTTTACAAATATCATCGACAATACGGCGGAATCGCAACCAAACTCCTTTGGCGGCACCCTGCCGGCTCAGTCAGGACGCGGCCAGGGCAACGCATCCACATTCCCGGGCGTTGGGCCAACATTTAATCCCCAACTTTTTGTGGAATCCATGGCCAGCAACCTGCACAGTCCGCTGACGCAACAGTGGAACGTGGACGCGCAGCGTGAATTGCCGTTGGGTTTGATTCTCACGCTGGCATATGTTGGCACACGGGGCGAACACCTTTTCGCCACGCAGGACTACAATCCACAAGTGAATTTCCAATCATTGAATCCCAACTTTGGCGTGGTTGGTATTCGCACCAATGCCGGAGACTCCTGGTACAACTCCGCGCAGGTCGAAATGGAACGAAAGATTCATTCGTTAGTTTTGCGCGGCGCTTATACCTATTCTAAATTTTTGGACGATACTTCGGACGTAAACTTTGTGACTGGATTTAGTAGCTACTCGCAGATCGTGACCAACCAGCACTCGGATTGGGGGCCGTCGGCATTTGACCGGCGCCATCGATTTACATTCGATTACGTTTGGCAGATTCCCTTCGTCCATCACAATGCGTTGCTTCGAGCATTGACCGATCAATGGGAGTGGTCAGCGAATGCTACGATCGAAACCGGAACGCCAAATACCGTGGAAGTGGGGTTCGACAATATAGGCAACGGCCATCCGAATTCGCGCCCCGATTTGGCGAACCCATCAGCGCCGCTTGGCCTGGTCGGAATTGATGGCGGGAATCCTTATATCGGGTTTACGCCCGGGGTTTACTACGATTTTGTTTGCGCTTACAACACGTTTGGACCATGCCCTTCAAGGCCCAGGGGCGCGTATCATTTTGTTGTCCCTGCTCAAGGGCCGGGGGATGTAGGCCGGAATTCAGTTTTCGGTCCGGGGCAAGCGTACTTCGATACAGCCATTCAGCGCGATTTCCCAATCCACTTCCGGAAGATCGAGGGTCAATTGCTTTCCTTCCGGGTTGACATGTTCAACGCCTTCAACCATCCCAATTTATTTACGTCTTCCTACACGTTGACGGATATCAATTACAACAATCCGTCCATCTGGATTTCCGGGGGACGCCAGATCAAGCTGTGGTTGAAATATTCGTTCTAGGAGGGATTTGCAAAACGGCCCTCGAGTGGCGATTCTTGTGATGGTGAGCAGGCGGACAGGGCAATGAAGAAAAATGCCGCCGCGGGTCTAGGGCCAGCGGCGGCACGACACTTTTTCGATGGCGGAGTTACTTCGTGAAGCTGGCAATTGCGGCGGCTTCTGTGGGCAGAACTTCAAACACGGTGAACAGCTTGGTCACCTGCAAAATTTCCTGAAATTTCGACCCAAGGTGAGCGAGCTTCAAAAACGCGCCCTGCGAGCGGGCACTGGTATGCGCAGCGACAAGGGCGCCAAGCCCCGAGCTGTCAATGTAGGTGACGTTGTCCATGTTGAGCACGATCTTTTTTTGGCCGGAGGCCAGCAACGCCTTCACTTTTTCCCGAAGCGCTGTGCTTTCTTCCCCCAGCACGATACGTCCCTCCATTGTCACCACTGCCACTCCATCCACCACATGGTCGGTCATTTTCAGTGCCACGGTCGAACCTCCTGACGGACTTAAAATATCTCGCGAACTTCAAATTTGTGTGCTGCTAAACCGGCGTCAATAATAATCCGAGCAGGAAAGGTAATATCCGCACTTCCCGCAAACCAGCTTACAACGCTTCGGTTCCAGACGTTCGGAGCAAATCGGGCAGAAACTGATCGGCTGTTCCTCCGTGCGCTGCTGCTCATCGGAATTCGCGCCGAGCGCGCCACAATCCTCCTCGTCGACATGCAATGTTCGTTCCACGGCCGAACGTTATAGCACAGACGCGGGAAGAGCGGCAAGAAAGAGTCCAAGAGGATTTTTGTGCGCAGGCTTCTGAGGCTGCGCTACTAAAGCTTAAAGCTATTTCGCGGTTTGCGCTGGCTGGGGCATGATGAAACCCGCTTCTTGCGGCAGGCCGGCCCGCTCGAATTGAACCGTGATGTGTGAAATGTGGTACTCCTCATTGAGCTTTGCGCAAACCGCCTGCAAAATTTTTTCACTTTCGTCCATGTGCATGTCCGGAACGCGCACGTGGCAGGAGAGCGCTACCATATCCGTGCCAATCGTCCAGACATGAATGTCGTGGACTTCCTGCACGCCTTTAAGGCTAAGTATGGAGCGTGCCACGGCCTCCAGCCGAATGCCCCTCGGCAAGCCCTCCAGCAGAATGTTTCCCGCTTCTTGCAGCAGGCTCTTGGTGGACCACAACACCATGACGGCAATGACTACGCCGATCAGGGGATCAATCCACTGCGCTCCCGTCATTCGAATGGCGATGGCTCCCGCCAGAATTCCAATGTTCGAAAGCGCGTCTCCGAAATTGTGAATGAGCAGGCTACGCAGGTTCAAATCGCGCCGCCCGCTAACCAGCGCCAGAGTAATCCCGCCGTTGATGGCTAGTGCCAAGAGCGAAACACCGATCATCCAGGTTTCGTGGACGGCTATGGGATGCAGAAATCTTTGGAATGCCTCATAAAATAAGCCGATTGAGACGAGCACCAACAAAATTGCGTTCGTGAATGCTGCCAAGACCCCGGCGCGTTGATACCCGTAGGTCCGTTCGTGGTCCGCGGGCCGAAGGGCCCAGTGCAGGGCGATCCAGGAAATCAGCAGCGTGGGTATGTCGGAAAGATTGTGCAGCGCGTCGCTGACCAGGGAAATGGAATGGCCAATGTAGCCGCCCATAAGCTCGGCAACAACCAACAAAATGGTGGCAGCCACCGCGCCGGCAAGCACCCCACTGGACATGGCAGGCGCGGGGTGCGAATGGCCGGCGGGATGATCGTGGCCATGCGCGTGTACATGCATCGCCCTACATTGTACCGGGAGTCGCGTGCGGAGGGACAGTTGAACGTTTGAGGGCCTCTATTTAGTAATGCGTACAATTCACGCACACACCGTAGGGAAGATAATTGACTTACCTGCGGACGCTCCCTAGTATGAAAAAGACCGTAGATTCGAGCCTCCGTGCCGTCAACCTATTCCATCACAGCCGAACCACTAGCCAAGCCGGCACGCAAAATTTCGCGTGAGCGGTCCGCCACACTGCGCTTCTGGGGCGTCCGCGGGTCGACTCCCACTGTGGACAAAGCAACGTGGCGTTACGGCGGCAATACGGCATGCGTGGAACTGACAACGCCCGCGGGCGCCCGCGTCATACTGGATTGCGGCACTGGGTTGCGCATGTTGGGCCGCCATTTGGAGGCGGCCGAAGAACCTGGGCAGCACGAGCCGCACATTTTTGTGACGCATTACCATTGGGATCACATTCAGGGCATCCCGTTTTTTTCTCCATTGTATGCGGAACAAAACCGTTTTCACTTTTACAGTTTCCGTTCTGAATATCTCGGAGCCGACAGCCTGAAACGCGTGTTTGAAGCGCAGATGGCCTATCCCTATTTTCCGGTGGACCTGAATGCGATGTGCGCAAAGCGCGAATTTACCGAAGTAAGCAGCGGAGACCAGTTTCAGGTGCCGGGCGCGCGAGTCACGGCCCGGTGGCTGGATCATCCGCAGGGATGCCTGGGTTTCCGTTTTGAGACTTCTGCGGGAACCGTGGTGTATGCCACGGACAATGAGCCAGGAAATCCGAGGCTGGACAAGAGTTTGCTGGACCTGGCAGCGGGCTCAGACATTTTTATTAATGACGCGCAATTCAGTCCCGAACTTTTGGCGACCACACGCAAGGGATGGGGCCACTCCTCATGGCTTGAAGGCGTGAAAATTGCCGAGACCGTCGGAGTCAAGAATCTGGTGCTGTTCCACCACGATCCGGATTCGACCGATAAAACGGTGGACGGAATCCTGCGGCAGGCGCGCGGAAGGTTTGCAAATGTATGGGCCGCGGCCGAGGGCATGGTGATGACGCTCGGTGACGAGGAAGTCGACGTGGTCATTCCCGCATCGCGCGAAGGCCTGCGGCGTGAGGCGCATTTCCGCGCGCGCGTCATGGGCTTCACGGACTCGGGCCACGCCTTTGAGGAAGAGACCGTGATCAGCGATTTAACCTTGCAGGGCGCGCTTATTTACCTTGACCATAGCCCCAAGCTGCAATCCGAGCTGCAGGTTCAGCTTGACAATCCGGGTATTGACGGTTCTACAAACAGCCCGCTGCGCTTGCGTGGCTACGTGGTGCGCATTGAAGCGCAAGAAGATAAAGAGCGCACTGCGGTGGGGATCGTGTTTACGGAATAGTGTACCGATCGACGCCGCTGTGAAATATTGGGCCGCCGCGCGCGCCATACGAAAACCCGCGCCCATAAAAGTCAGTGAATACGCCGCTCTAAAATTCAAGTTCCCCTAGCAGGCTGCGGAAAAACCAAAATTGTTGTCATTCGGAGGCGTGTTTTTCGCCGAGGAATCTCTCTTTCATTGGACTTAAATCGAAGATAGATTCCTCGCTTCGGTCGGAATGACAAAATAAAACACTTTTTCCGCAGCCTGCGCATTGGGAAAAGTCGTTGCAAATGGCCCAAACCCAAACGGGACAGAACTACATTGACATTGCGCGGACGCGCAAGTACATTTCCTCGGCATTTAGGGAGGCGTTTGATGCGCATGTTGATGAAGGTTTCAATTCCAGTCGCGGAAGGAAACGCGGCTATTCTGAGTGGATCGCTGGGATCCACAATTGCTTCAATTTTGGCCGATTTAAAACCTGAAGCGGTTTATTTTGCCGAGGAGAATGGCGCGCGGACCGCATATATTTTCTTCGAACTGGGGAAGGAATCGCATATTCCATCCGTTGCGGAGCCGTGGTTTCTGGCGTTTAATGCGAAAGTAGAATTGCATCCGGCGATGACATTGGAGGACTTGAAGAATTCGTCGAGAGCCATGGAAAGCGCGGCGAAAAAGTATGGGCGGGCTGGTCGCCCCGCGGGCGCATAATTTTTTCATTTTGTGGGTGCATCCGCCGTTTGGGCTACGGAAGCGGCATGCCCCTGCAACTGCGACAGTTTCGCCCACTTTTCGCCTGAATAAACAAAGCGGCATTAGAACGCGGGAAAACTTCAGGAGGGCGGCGCGGAGCTTTCGATTCGCGCCTACGGCGGGGCCAACATGCCTTGCGCGGCGATCAGGTCTCGTGCCGGGCCGCGCAAATCGGGCCACTTCCTCAGAAAAATAATACCAGCTAGGCAACTAACCAGTCCTCCAATCGCCACAGTCACGGGAGCACCGATGTGTTCCGCCAGCGCGCCGGCCAGAAGCGAACCGAAGGGCGACATCCCTAAAAACATCATTGAGTACATTGACATCACGCGCCCGCGCAGATGGTCCGGGACCATGGACTGAATGAGCGTGTTGGTGGCCGTAAACTGCATCATCATCGTGAATCCGGAAATGACCAGAATCGTGAACGAAATCCAATACCAGCGGGACGCGCTGAAAAAAACCAGGGAAGCGCCCAGCCCAGTGGCCGAATAGGCCACCATGTTTCCCAGGCCACGCAGTTGCTGGCGCATGGCCAGCATCAACGCGCCAAACATCGCTCCCACTCCCACCGCGCCCATCAACGTACCGTAGGCGGAAGCACCGCCATGCAAAATCTTATCGGCAAAAATCGGCATAAGCACGGTATAAGGGAGAGCCATGAAGCTGACAAGGGCAACCAGAGTTAGTAGCGCACGAATCGGCTTGGTGTGGCGCGCAAAACGAAATCCTTCACGCAGTTTTTCCAGCGGCGCGACCCCATCATGCACCGGCTGGACTTTTTGGATTCGCATGAGGAAAAGTCCGGCAATCACCGCCAGGTAGCTCACACCATTCAGAAGGAAGCACCAGCCCTCACCGACCAGCGCAACAAGAATTCCGGCAATTGCGGGGCCCGCCACTCGCGCGCCGTTGAACATCGAGGAGTTAAGAGCAATGGCGTTCAGCAAATCCTCCCGCCCCACCATCTCAATCAGGAACGATTGCCGAGCCGGCACGTCAAATGCATTTACGATTCCGAGCAGCGTCGCCAGGACAATGATTTCCCAAACCAGAATGCGATGGGTCATCGTCAGCGCCGCCAGAATAAAGGCCAGCAGCATGGAAGCAACTTGAGTGGCGATCACCACGCGCCGCCGCGGCCAGCGGTCCGCCACAAGCCCAGCAACCGGCGAGAGCAAAAAAATCGGGATCTGGCCAACGAATCCAAGCACGCCAAGAAGGACGGATGAACTCGTGAGGCGGTAAATCAACCATGCCTGCGCCACGGTCTGCATCCAGGTGCCGACCAGGGAAATAATCTGTCCGCTGAAAAAAAGCTGGAAGTTGCGATGCCTTAGAGCGCGAAACATGGCCGCCGCGCGGCCTGGTGCTTCGGCGCCGGGAGCTGGAGTGGTTGCATCCGGGACATCCATCGAAGTTGGAGCGGAATCCGCCATATCTTGCGAAGCCACGCGATATTGTAGCCTACGTTTGGATCATGTTGCGTCCCCTCCGGAAGGACGTTGCCGCGAAATCAGAATGGCGCAGCAAATCGTGCATGTCAGGGGGCGCAACGGCGCGTGCAAACTTTTAAACGAGAGACATCCACACAAGAATATTTCCGTTGACAGTTAAGTTCTGAGTTTAGTATCACAGTTCTGCTTTCTCACCCTTCCTGTGGGAAGAACTACAGCCTCGCCCGCGTCGGAGTGGGCATGTGAAATCTGGAGAGGAGTTTCAACGATATGAATCATTCGGAGTGCAGGCGCACGTGCGTGCGTTTAGCGGCAATCTTTTCCTTGTTTCTTAGTTTCTCGCTCCCCGCGCGAGTTTCCGCGCAGGTGGTTGGGGCGACAATTTCAGGCACGGTCGTTGACTCCAGTGGTTCCAAAGTGCCGGGCGTCGAAATTATAATCACCAACGTGGGAACGGGAATTACGACTTCCACCGTGACGAAGGGGGAGGGCACGTTCGGCGCGCCGAACCTTCAGCCGGGAAACTACGAGATTTCTGCCACCGCAAAGGGTTTCTCGACACTTCTGCGCAAAGGGATCACCTTGACCGTTGGCCAGGAACTGATTCTGAATCTATCTCTTCAGGTTGGCAGCGTGAACGAACAAGTTACGGTTACGGCCGAGGCGCCTACGGTGAACCTCGCCAACGCCACCATCAGCGGGGTCATCGAGCAGAAGACGGTCGCGGAGCTACCGCTGAATGGACGCTCCTGGACCGATCTGGCAATTTTGCAGCCTGGCGTGCATGCTTCCCAGAATCAGCCCCCCATCAACGCGGGCGACCGGGTGAAGCGCGGCTTGGGGCTGGAGCTGACGATTTCCGGCGCTCGCCCGCAGCAAAATAATTATCTTTTGGACGGCGTCAATATCAACGACTACGCGAACGCGGGACCGGGGAGCGTGCTCGGAGGAAACTTGGGCACGGACGCGGTCGCGGAATTCGCAGTTCTGACCACCAACTACTCCACGGAATATGGTCGCACCTCTGGCGGCGTGATTACGGCGACCACAAAATCTGGAACAAATGATTTCCATGGTAGCGCATATGAGTTTTTCCGCAACGACGCCCTGGACGCAACCAGCGCTATCGACAAATTGGATGGCAATCCGAAACCCGGCTTTCGCAGGAACCAATATGGAGGATCGGCCGGCGGACCGATTCAAAAAGACAAAACGTTTATATTCGGCGACTATGAGGGAGTCAAGCAGGCACTGGGGACGACAACCAGTTCCAACGTGCTTACACAATCGGCACGCAACGGTAATCTCGCGGATGGCTCAACGGTGCAAGTTGACCCGAACATTGCACAATTCTTAGCCTCAAACCTCATCCCATTGCCGTCGCCTGGCCAGCCCATTGACCCTAGCAGCAACACCGGGAAATTTGTATTTACGGCGACGCAAAAAACCTTAGAGAACTTCTTTATCGTCCGCGCGGACCATACATTCTCGGCAAAGGACCGCATCTTCAGCACATATTTGTTCGACAAGGCATCGCAGAGTGAGCCGGATGAGTATGATTCCAAGCTGCTGAAAAACCCGATGTTTCGTCAAATGGTGGCAATCGAAGAGAACCACGTCTTTTCGCCCTCGCTGCTCAACTCTTTCCGCGTGGGATTCAATCGCGATAATGTGGAGTCTCCCTCCGGAGCGACTGCCGTCAATCCAATGGCTGCCAGCACTGCATTGGGTTTCATCCCTGGATCGACGGTGGGCAATATCGTTATTGGCTCGGATAATCTCACGGGTTATTCGGGAGGCTTGGATGTGGCGGCACCCTTTAAATTTCATTGGAATTCGTACCAGACATACGAGAACTTGTTTTACACAAGGGGAAGGCACTCGATCAAATTTGGAGCCAACGTTGAGCGGCTTCAGGGAAACACATTTGGCGCGGATTTCCCAGGTGGCCAGCTTGTATTCCCCGACTTGACCCATTTCCTGTCCAATAGTCTCGCTTCCATCAATGCCGATGTGCCAGGCAAGACGACTGGGAGAGGAGTCCGCCAGACGATTTTTGGCGCATACGTTCAGGATGACATTCACCTTTTTTCGAATCTCACCATAAACCTCGGCTTGCGCTACGAAATGGCCAGCATCATTACCGAAGAGGCCAACAAGCTCTCGAACCTTCGAGTGCTACCACCTTGCAGCAACCTCGTTCCTCAACCCTGTCCGACTCCGACGCCCTTTTTGGGCAGCCCATATATTTTGAATCCGACCAAGAAGAATTTTGAGCCGCGCGTAGGCTTTGCCTGGGATCCCTTCAAGACCGGCAAGACCTCCGTGGCGGGTGGATTCGGAGTGTTCGATGTGTTGCCATTCCCGGTAGAAATGGGGAGTGGGGTCGATGGCTCAGCTCCATTTGCGGCGGATGCGAGCGAAAGCGGTATCACAACACAGCCCTATGTGACGAACTCGAATTGTTCCACCCCTCCGTGCGGCGCCTACAGCACGGCTCTGGCGAATCAGAGCCAAAGCTTCTACGTCATGCAATTTAACCCCAAGCGGAACTACGTGATGCAGTGGAATTTCAACGTTCAAGATCAAATAACTCCAAATACTACTGTGATGATTGGCTATGTTGGCGCGCGCGGCATCCACATGAGATTTCAGGCGGACGACAACAATATGGTTTATCCCGATCCCACTAACAGCCCCCTGGGACCATTTACCTACCCACTCCAGTGGCCGTGCACGAGTTTTGCGCCAGCCAACAGCCACGGAGTCCAGGTGTGCCAAGGTGTGCCACCAGGCACAACAGTCTATGATACAGCCATTGGCCGCACGCAGATGTCGCTGTGGGACGGCCAATACTGGTATAACGGGCTTCAAGCCCAAGTAAATAAGTCCATGAGCCGCACGTTCGAAGTGGGAGCCTCTTACACCTACTCAAAAAATATGGACACTGGCGGCGGTTCGGTTGCTTCGGACCCGTTTCGGAATTCCATCTCTTCCTTGTTGTGGTTTTGTAAATCGTGCCGGCGCGGCCTTTCCGATCAAGACCAACGCCACAATTTGACTGTCCATTACCAGTGGGATATACCGACGCCAGCCTCTTTCGCTACTCCTCTGAAGGCAGTTTTCGCTAACTGGGAAGCTGGCGGCATCCTGACGATTGCGTCGGGTACGCCGTTTACTGTCCTGATCGCCGGCGATCCATTGGGCCAGGGTTCGACGGACCCGTATCAGTACCCGGATAAAGTTCCCGGCGCTGCCTGCACCAATCCTGTGAACCCCCAGAATGCTCTTGGCTATATTAAAATCGAGTGTTTCACCGCACCGGTCTTCAGCACTCAGCTCGGCAACGCAGGGCGCAACTCCGTGATCGGTCCGGGAC
>Ga0075522_10004283_pt1 | contig 10207 bp, 10 predicted proteins | sample NGEPerA_FD_74796 | JGI IMG/M metagenome (GOLD analysis project Ga0075522, IMG submission 74796) | Arctic peat soil microbial communities from the Barrow Environmental Observatory site, Barrow, Alaska, USA - NGEE PermafrostL2-A | ecosystem: Environmental > Terrestrial > Soil > Wetlands > Peat ...
TCCGAGCGGGCCGCGTATCTCAAAGGCGATGGGAGCTATCCCCAGCCAACTTGCGTCGGATCCTTGTACAGAGATCCGCAGATTCGGCGGAAGCACCTCGTCGGGGTTCACACCACCCGAAGTTGAGGTCCCGAGAGGGCCTTTGCCATTCGTCGGGGAGATGCGCACCTGAAGTTCGTCGACCGGGAACTGGGCGTCGAGGGAAACCAGCGAGACCTCGACTGTGCGCGGACTATTCCCGAGTCGCGCTCTAAGGGTGGCGGCGAGTCGCCTCGTAGCGCCGCTTTCATCGACCCGATTGGCAATCCAAGGGCGACGAACGCCCCAATGCAGCTTTACCGGCAATTCGCGCTCGAGGTCTGCAATTACTTCAGGACGCTGACCGGGCGCTGAAGCGTAGACCTCATGATAGATGCGAGCTGTCGTGTCTGTGATCCAACCCACTGTGGTTAGGTGCAATTCTGGATGCGAAAAATGCAAGATCTGAAAAAACGCTTGCGCTTGAATCGTGACTAGCGAGACGATCATCGTAATGGCTATGCGGCGTCCAATCCCACCGTGGCGCAACCAGTTGGCGGCATTGTGACTCACGAGTGCATGTTCCCATCATCTCGTGTGATGACAGGCGTGAACACGTAACCCCCGTTGCGGACCGTCTTAATGAGGCGCGGGTCTTTGGGGTCGGGTTCAATCTTGCGCCGCAGGCGCATGATCTGTACATCGATGGCGCGGTCGACGGAGAGACTCGATCGGCCTCGTGCAAGATCCAGAAGCTGATCGCGATCTAGGACGCGGTTTGGGTTCTCGACGAGCGCTTGTAGCAGCTCAAATTCCCCGGTCGTCACTTCGACATGACCACCGGTCGGGGAGGTCAGCGTGCGGGCGCGCACATCCAAGGTCCAGCCGGCAAAATGAAAGACACTGCCGGCATTCGGCCAGCGACGCGTGTTGGACTGTCGGCGGAGTACTACGCGAATTCGTGCCAGAAGCTCGCGAAGACTGAACGGCTTGCAAACATAGTCCTCGGCCCCCAGTTCCAAGCCCACCACCCGATCGGACTCGCCAGTCACCGCCGTCAGCATGATCACCGGCGCGTGGGAGTCCGCTCGCAATTCCCGGAGTAACGTCAAGCCATCGTCGCCTGGCAACATGAGATCGAGCACGATGAGATCAACTCGGTTCTTCTCCAGGTGCTCACGCATAGCCTTTCCATCGTTGGCGGTTAACACCCTGAGGCCGTTTTGACTTAAAAAACGCGCAACGCCGTCCCGAATCTTTGGGTCGTCGTCCACGATCAATATTTGCGACTGTCGACTCATTCGCGTTGTTATCGCACCTCAAGGGTCGCTCCTCAAGCCTCTTGTGTAACAGGCTGTTACACGTTGGAACGAAGCAGTTATCAATGTGCCAAGCACCGCCAGTAGGCTAGTTCTCCATGAGGTTGTCGAGATACAGGTTCACGCAGGTCTGGTACGGGCCATTCCCAGAGGCAGTCGGTCTATTCAGAGGTCAATTGTCGCAAACCTCGCTCTGGCGCAGGTCGCGGCAACCAATTTGGTGGGATTTTGGCGCCAGCCGTCTTGGCACCCCCGCTGGCCGCGATTGGTACCGAATGGACGCGGCCGTGACCGCCGGCACAGCGAAAGAGGACGGCATGATACGAAGGTTTAAAGTGGCCGGCCTCGCGGCTGCGGTGTGCCTGGCGGGCTGCACCATGATTCCGCCGTACCGGCAGCCGGCGCTGCCGGTGCCGGATCAGTTTCCGGGACCCATCTCGAGCACGATGCCCGCTGCCACTGCGGCGGCCGACATCGCGGCCCATGAAATATTCCGTGACGAGCGCCTGAATCGCCTGGTGGATCTGGCGCTGGCGAACAATCGTGATCTGCGTACCGCGGTGCTGAACGTGCAGCAGACCGAGGCGCAGTACCGCATTACCCGGGCGGCTCTGTTTCCAACCGTGCAGGGCAGCGCGAGCGGGACACGCTCGCACAGTTCCTTCAGCGGCGGCAGCTTGCTGACAGGGGAGCCGGCCTCAACCTTCGCGACTACCTCGAACAGCTTCAGCGCCAGTGTCGGTGTCACTTCGTACGAGCTGGATCTGTTCGGACATGTGCGCAGCCAGAATGCCCAGGCCCTGGAGCAGTACTTTCAGACCGCAGCGGCGCAGCGCGCCGCCCAGGTATCACTGGTCGGCGAGGTGGCCACTCAGTACCTGACGCTGCGCGAGACCGAAGAGTTGCTGACGCTGACCCAGAACACTCTGGCCGCGGTGCAGTCCTCGTACGACCTGAACAAGGCCCTGTTTGATGCGGGCGCCAGCAACGAGCTTGATTTCCGCCAGTCAGAGGGGCAGGTCGAAACTGCGCGCATTAATGTGGAGACCTACCAGCGCCAATTGCAGCAGGCGCGCAATGCGCTGCAGCTGTTGCTGGGCACACCGATTCCGGAGGAATTGCCAGCCGCCCGGCCCTTCTCCGAAGCCGCACTAGTCGCAGATGTGCCGGCGGGACTGCCATCGGACCTGCTCACCCGGCGCCCGGACATTTTGGAGGCCGAGCATGCCCTGAAGGCCGCGAATGCCAATATCGGCGTCGCCCGGGCAGCCTTCTTTCCGACCATCTCGCTGACCGGCTCGGTGGGTGTGAGCAGCACGCAGCTGTCCTCGCTGTTCAAGGCCGGCGGCGGCACCTGGAGTTTCGGCCCGCAGATTTCGCTGCCGCTATTCGCCGGTGGCCACAACGTGGCCGAACTGGATGTGGCCAAAGTCTCGCAACGCTTGGAAATCGTGGCCTACGAGAAGGCCATCCAGACCGCATTCCGGGAAGTGGCCGATGCCCTGATCGGGGTCGACAGCTACGCGCGACAGATCACATTGGAGCAGGCGCTTATTGAAACGGAGCAGCGGCGGCTGGATCTGGCGACGCTGCGCTACCGCCAGGGTGAGGACACCTACCTGAACGAACTGGCCGCCCAGCAGGACCTATACAGCGCACAGCAGGGTCTGCTGCAGGCGCAGTTCAATAGACTCTCGAGCAAGGTTTCCCTGTACCAGGCCCTGGGTGGCGGCTGGAAATGAAGACGAGCGGACAAATGCACATGAAACACATCAGGTTACAGACCGGTCGCGGCCTGCTGCTGCCGGGATTGCTTGCACTGCTGAGTCTGGCAGGATGCGGCCGCTCGGCGCATAAAGGTCCGGCGTATGAGTACGCGACCGTCTCGCGCGGGAATATCCTGCAGCATGTCACGGCCAGCGGCTCCTTGAGCGCGGTTGTAAGCGTGGATGTCGGCAGCCAGGTGTCGGGCAAAGTTACGCATCTGTATGTGGACTTCAATTCTCCGGTGCACAAGGGACAGCTGGTGGCCGAGATCGACCCGACGGTCTACGAGGCCCAGCTGCAACAGGCGCAGGGCGACCTGGCCAGTGCCCGGGCGGACGTGACACTCAAACATCAGAACCTCGAGCGCAAGAAGGTGCTGGTGCCTTTGAAAGCGGCCTCGCAGCTGGATCTGGATCAGGCCGTCGCGGAACTTGCTCAGTCTGAAGCGACGGTCACAATCAAGGAGGCCGCGCTCCACAGCTCCGAGGCAAACCTAGGGTACTGCAAAATTACCGCGCCAGTGGATGGGATCGTGATTTCGCGCAAAGTGGACGAGGGCCAGACGGTCATCGCTGCCATGAGTACGCCGGTGCTGTTTACGGTCGCCCAGGACATCACCAAGATGAATATCACGGCGGATATCTCCGAGGCTGATATCGGTCAGGTGAAGAGCGAGCAAGACGTTGATTTCGGCGTGGATGCATTTCCGAACGAGGTGTTCCACGGCAAGGTGTCGCAGGTGCGCAAATCGCCCACGACGACTCAGAATGTGGTCACTTACCAAACCATCATCGCCGTCGCCAACCCGGAGCAAAAGCTGTTTCCGGGCATGACAGCGGATGTCTCCATTCTGGTACTGCAACGGGACAATGCGCTGAAGGTCCCCAATGCGTCCCTGCGTTACTCGCCGCCGGATAATGCGAAATTCACCACCACGCCGCCCAAGAAACTCGAGCGCACGGAGCAGCTGGCGTATGTGCTCCAGTCTGACGATGCGGCGCTGGCGCCAAAGATTGTGCATACCGGCGCCACCGATGGCGTGAGCACCGAAATTCTCAATGGATTGGCCCAGGGTGACCGTGTCGTGACGGCGACGCTGGCCACCGGCGTATCCACGGGCTTTCAGCTCGGTCCGCCCAGCGGCGGCCCGCCACCGCAGATGTAGGTTCATGACCGATCACGTAATTGCGCTGCGCGACATTACCAAGGTCTATGCCACCGGTGAGGTGGAAGTGAAGGCCGTCGGTGGTGTGAGCCTGGAAATTAGCCGGGGTGAGTTCGTCGCGTTCATGGGCGCGAGCGGCTCGGGTAAATCCACCATGATGAATATCCTTGGCTGTCTCGATCGTCCCACGGCGGGGTATTACCTGCTGGACGGCGTCGATGTCGCGGGCTTGAATCGCCGCCAGCTGGCCCAGTTGCGCAATCGGAAGATAGGCTTCGTGTTCCAGAGTTTCAATCTTCTCGCTCGCACCACGGCAATGGAGAACGTGGAACTGCCGCTGTTTTACAGTGAGCCCGCCGTGGCGCTGCGCGAGCGGCATGGTCGCGCCCGCGCGGCGCTGGAAAAGGTGGGCTTGGGCTCGCGCCTGACATACCGACCCAATCAGCTTTCCGGCGGGCAGCAGCAGCGCATCGCCATCGCCCGCGCCTTGGTGAACAATCCGGAGTTGCTGCTAGCGGATGAGCCAACCGGCAACCTCGATTCCCGCACCAGCATCGAGATCATGGGACTTTTTCAGGCGCTGAATGATGCCGGCATCACCGTAATAATGGTAACCCACGAACTCGACATCGCCGCCTACTGTAAGCGCATCGTGATCATGCGCGATGGCCGCCTCCTCGAAGATCGCGCGAATCCGAAGCCGAATCGTGCCGATGACCTGCGAGCCCGGCTCGATCGCGAGGAACGGGACGCCAAAATCGGTGAAAAGCCGGGGATGCAGTGATGTTCAACTGGCTGCGGGGAGTACTGCTGCGAACGGCGCTGACTTCGCTCACGGCCCAGCGCGCGCTGCGGCGCAACAAGCTTCGCTCATGCCTCACGGCGCTCGGTATTATCATTGGCGTGTTCGCCGTAGTGGTGATGGTGGCCATAGGTAACGGCACACGCACGAGTATCCAGTCCCAAGTCGCGGGCCTGGGCCAGAACATGTTGATGGTGTTCGCCGGCAGCCGCCGTTCCGGCGGCGTCAACGGTGGACTGGGCAGCGCCAGCGCAATCACGCTCGAAGACGCCGAGGCCCTGCACCGCGAAATTCCCGACGTCGTGGCCTCGAGTCCTGAAGTCACGACAACCGCACAGGCCATCGCGAATGGCCGCAATTGGTCCACGACCATTGCGGGCGAAGCTCCTGAATACCTGGTGATCCGCGACTGGGCGGTCGCTACCGGTTCGATGTTTACCGATCGTGAGGTGCGAAGTGCCGCAAAGGTGGCGGTGCTGGGGGATAAGACGGCCCACGAACTCTTCGGTCTGCTAGACCCGACAGGCCAGACGGTGCGCATCGGCAACATGCCGTTTGTAATCATTGGTGTTCTTGCCAGCAAGGGCGCCGGAGTCGGCGGTCAGAACCAGGACGATCGCGTCGTCATTCCCTACACCACGGCAATGAAGCGCATTACCGGCGACAAATACCTGCGTTCGGTGTACCTGCAGATCGGCCAGGTCGAACGGATTCCGATTGCGCAGGACCAGATCACCCGCCTTCTGCGCCAACGTCACCGGCTGCTGCCCGCTGTATTGGATGACTTCAACATTTTCAATCAGCAGGAAATCGCCGACACCGTAAACACGGTAACCTCAACACTGACCTTGCTCCTGGGAGCAATAGCCGGACTGTCGCTGGTAGTGGGCGGCATCGGCATCATGAACATCATGCTGGTCAGCGTCACGGAGCGGACGCGGGAGATCGGTATCCGGATCTCCGTGGGCGCACAGCCAGCGGATATCCGTATCCAGTTTCTGGTCGAAGCCATTACTTTGAGCCTATTCGGCGGGCTGGTGGGTGTCCTATTGGGAATCGGCACCACACGGCTGGTGGCAGCAGTGTCGAGTTTCAAGCCGATCGTCAGCATAGGATCGATCGCGCTCGCCTTCACGGTGAGCTTTTCGATCGGGGTGTTTTTTGGTTTTTATCCGGCCCGGCGCGCTTCGCTTCTGGATCCAATCGACGCGCTGCGCTACGAATAGATCTCAGGTCGCCAATACAATCGTGAAAGCGCGGCGCCGCAGAGGGCTTGCGCCCCAATGGCCCTGGAGCACGGCAATGGAAGAATCGGGCGTGACATGCCGCGACCGAGGACCACGCAACGACCCCAGCAACTCATGGAAGGACGGGGCATTCTCGGAGTCCTGCGCTTGCAGCTTACGATCAAACGTAAAAAAATCCGAGGTCGCCGACCAGCAATGATGTTCTATGGAAATGGTGGAAAGGGAGGGAATCTAAGCGCCACCTAACTATATGATTTTAAAGACCTAATGAAAGCCGCGGAATTTCCATACCCCCGGAAATACCCTGTGCACTGTCGGCGCCCTGCGCAAATTCCAAAGCGACTCGAAAATATCCTACGGGAGTCGCCTCGTGCTCCACGCTGATGTCAGCAAGCATCGCTTGAAGGTCTCCGGAGCCGATTATGTCCATAGGTTGGTTATTATCCGTTTGCAGCGACCAAGCGGAGCGGTACAGCGTAACAATTAACGTCCTACGTTCAGCAGGTCCAACAGCGGCCGGTAGTCACCACTCGGCGGGCGAGTTGAGGAACCTGATTGCGGCGGCCGAAACGGTCGAACCCTCGACCCCGGCATTATGAGCTCGGTCCTTGGCTGAGCTATTCATTTGATTTCAATAACTTAGCCAAGTGGCCCGTTGCAGATTAGCACCACGAAGCACAACTGAGCAGGACTGACTCCCGCAAATCTCCCGCACGCAAACCAATCGCGCAAATGTCAGTGCAGCGCAGCCAGTGATGCTGGGGGGGACTATAGGAGGTTGAACGCGGTGATGGCCAGCACGGTATTTCCGTCCGCTGATACCGGCTCACACTAATTCCGAAGGCTGTCCAGACGTAGGGAGATCTCGCACTCGTTGATTCGTCGCGGTGCGCTAGGCTCATCCAGGCTCCGGTAAGTTGCCGTCCCCGATCTGGAGGGTGGCCGGACTGGGGGGAGCGGGGATGGTTAGCCCATTATCGGACCAGCGGGAACATCGTCTGGGAACCAGACATTAATGTCGTAATGGACTTCTGCCACATCCAGAAGATCCTCTATCTCCTTTAGGTCATCTGCGTCATACCCACGGCTCGCGGGATCGCGGAGGATGCCATCAAGTAAGTCTTGCGCAGACCCATTCGTTCCATATTGCTTACGAAATTTCTCAATGCCGTCGCCGACAATTTTTTTCCACTGTTCTCTAGTTTTTGTACTCATATCGGCCGCAACTCCTCATCCGTGCTCCGATCCGAGGGCTTTCACGGAGCGCTCGGCATAATACCAGCGCGGCCCGGATTTCGCGGGCGAGATCTAGTTCAGTCCGGACTTCCAGGCGTTCGGCCAGTCCGCGCCCAGGAGTCTCCCGAAGGTTTTCTTCATGTGGTCCAGAACGTTCTGGCACGAATGTCTGGTGTTTTCCTCGAATTCCCCCCATGCGACCTCAGTCAGATATCTGTATGCGCGATGTGCACTTTCGATCACGCAGACTCGTTGAACGGATTATCTCGGCCGAACCGTTCGATGGCTATGCCTCTAAGCCGGGCGTTCTCCCCGGCGAGCACGCGAAGTTTTGCCCTCGTTTCGTCTGTGCCGAATTCGTCGATTACGAGTGCCATAACGAATTCCGTCAGCCGACCGGCGTGCTCCAGCGAAAACCAGGCGTGGCCGAGCGCCCGTTCATCGGTGTGCGGCCCGAAAACCAAGCTCACGCCGTCCTGCTCCACACGCATGTCTTGGGGTGTCGCGCCAGATGATCTGATGAAGCCACGTCCGGCCGATCCAGTTGCCGTCACTGCGCGAGAACACGGCGTCGAGGACGCGGCCGACCCCAGCCTGAGCGGCAGGCAAATCTTGGACGGCGATCGCGGCGAGATGTACCTCGACCGCCTCGAGCAAGACGAAGACCACGACAGGCCCGAGGGGCGCCCCGTCGCTGGAGAAGACGGCAGGGGATGCTTTGACTAGTGGGGTGACCAACTCAAGGTCGAGCGGCAAAAACGGATCCCCGAACCCGTGTTGGAACAGCACCGGGAAGCTCGCCAGCATGATGGCGATCGGTGTGAGCCACGCCAGAATGTTGGTTTGCAGCGCGGTAGCGCCGGTTAAAAAGGGCGACGCTTGCGCCAGCGCAAGATCCGGTAGGAGCAGCGCCAGACACAATAGGACACTGTGTAATGTGGTTCGGCGCAGTGTGCGCGACAGGATGTCCGTCGTGCTCCCCGTTTGGTTCTTCTAGTGACTCATCAGACCACGCCATCGATTCCGTGCACCGGCGAGATTCGCGCGATATTCAGCGCAACTTGGCCGCGTTGTTTGGTCCGTCGGGCATTGAATTGAGGCACGGTGCCGAAATTAAAGGTCATCGGCTGAAACTGCCGCGCCATTGATGCCGCTTAAATCACTAAAACCATGCAGGGCTTCCGCGGAGCGACGAACACTGCGGAGCCAAACTGCATGCTATTGGTTAAGCGGATTCCATCCCATCAGGCGATTCGAACTCTTGTCGCACTAAGGCCCATTTCCGGACACCGCGGCAATTTGCAGCGTGGCCTGCTGTATTCGTGGTCCCAAGACCCCGACTTGACCTGCATCTAACGCTATCGGACTAAGGCCAGCGGGACGGCACAAACACTTCGCACATGCCGAGCCCGTCGCTAGTGATATACTGCCCATAATATGGGGGCACGGGTTTAGCGGCCGGCAGGTCAGCGCTCATCAGATCTGTGACCTGACGTGACGTAGAAAGAAAGGCATGGCAAAGCGCAAGCGATCGCCGTCATCGAAGATCCCCAAAATGACAGACATCGCCCGCATGGCGGGCGTTAATGTGTCGACGGTGTCGCGCGCACTATCCGGGAACACCCGGGTCGGAAATGAACAACGCGAAAAAATCCTGAAGCTCGCCCAGGAACGCGGTTACGTTGTCAATCCAAACGCTAGTAATCTTAGAACGCGAAGGACGCAGACCCTAAGCGTTGTCGTTCCACTACGCCATGAGACCGGGCAACCGCTGAGCGACCCTTTCTTTATCAGCATGCTCGGCTACCTCGCCGATGAGATTACTCAGCGCGGGTACGGCATGTTTCTCAAGAAAGTGCTGCCGCCAATGAAGAACTGGCTTCAACTCCTTATTGGCTCGCAGCGCGCGGACGGCATCATCGTCATTGGGCAAAGCACCGAACACGCGACGCTTGAGGCTGCCGCCAAGACCTATCGACCCTTGGTCGTTTGGGGCGGCCATTTGCAACATCAGTCCTATTGCACAGTGGGAAGTGACAATGTGGGCGGAGCTCGAGCTGCCGTGGAGCATCTCATCCACAGTGGCCGCAAGCGTATCGTCTTTATGGGGGACTCAAAGATCCCTGAAATGCGTCTGCGCCACGAGGGCTATCAGCTGGCGTTGGAAAAAACTGCGCGAGGGTCTGCCGAGGATCTGCAGGTGCCCTCTCATATGACGGCCGACACGGCCTATGAAGCGATGCGCGCTTACATACGAGATGGTGCGAAGTTCGATGCCGTCTTTGCGGCCACTGACGTGATCGCGATTAGTGCGATTCGTGCAATTATAGCGTCCGGATTATCGGTACCCAGGGACGTAGCCGTGGTGGGATTCGACGATATTGCAATGGCGGCCTATGCAAACCCGCCGCTAACGACGGTTCGGCAGGACCTCCAGCACGGCGCAAAAGTTCTCGTCGATTTAGTCTTACGCCGTATAGAGGGCGAGGACACCCCGTCAGCCACGATGCCCGCGGAACTCATTGTTCGCGAATCGAGCGCATCTCGCCGGCGCTAGGAGTATCCGCCGACCGTCCGCTTGGTTGCCGATGTCGCGGCCGCCCGGTTTCTCGGGGCTCAAGCCGAATAACGAGTTCTTTGGCGAGCCCACGGC
>Ga0075522_10004284_pt1 | contig 10206 bp, 9 predicted proteins | sample NGEPerA_FD_74796 | JGI IMG/M metagenome (GOLD analysis project Ga0075522, IMG submission 74796) | Arctic peat soil microbial communities from the Barrow Environmental Observatory site, Barrow, Alaska, USA - NGEE PermafrostL2-A | ecosystem: Environmental > Terrestrial > Soil > Wetlands > Peat ...
GGATTTCCACCAGCCCCTCCACGAGCGGAGCCTACGCGCTCATCCTCCGCGAGACGGCTGGGCAGCGGCGCATACCCATCATTATCGGCGGATTCGAGGCACAGGCCATCGCGCTTGAGATGGAGGGCATCAAGCCGCCACGGCCCCTCACGCATGACCTCATTAAAACCCTCGTCGAGACACTGGGCGGAGCGATTAGCGAGGTCTCCATTCATGAACTTCGTGATGGCACCTTCTTCGCCAGCTTGCGCCTATCGGACGATCAGGAAATCGACGCCAGGCCCAGCGACGCCATTGCGCTCGCCATTCGCTTCAGCGTCCCGATTTGGGTCGCCGAGAGCGTGATGAATGAAGCCGGATTCCTGCCTGAAGAGGGCGAGGAGGAACTCGAGGAAGATGACGAAGAGGACTTGAGCCTTGCCGAACGCTTGGGAGGAAAATCCGAGGAGAAACCGGCGAAACCCGCCAAGCCGCTCACGCACCTGGACCAGCTTAATAAGCAGCTGGATGAGGCAATCAAGAAAGAAGAATACGAGCGCGCCGCCAAACTCCGCGACGATATCCAAAAACTCCAGATGGAACGGAAGTAGGTTCCAGCCTCTCATTGCGGAAATTTCGGCACGATCACATCGCTCGGCAAATCCCACACCTTCACATAGTCAATCAGTAAATGTGCCGCAGGTTTGCCATTGACATTCCAAAAGCCGGGATGGTGGTATGCGTCTCGAAATAATGCCGCTCCGCATACGTAAGCGATTTATAGAATGGCCAATTGGTACCCGATGTCGTATCCGTTCCCAACGGATCGGGATCATTCCCAGACTGATCGATATCCACTTCGCCCGGTTGAAGCACGATTGGATATTGTGGGAGCTTCGAGGCCCAATCGTAAAATGGGCTATTCCTCGGAATAAGCCGGTCGGGTATTCTTCTGATTAGGTTTCCACCGCACAAATAGCGAATCTCGTGCGGCAGTACTTATTCCCGAATCACTTTCCGAAGCACCGTTCCGCTCCGGGTCTGAATTTCCAGAAAATACGTTCCCGAAAGTCCATTCGAAAGATCGAGTGAAAGATTCGATTGATTCAGTCTCGAACGCGTGAGGATAACACTTCCCAGTATGCTCGTCACCTGAATTCCAAGAATCGGTTCTGAACTGGAAATGGAAAATGTTCCTAACGACGGATTCGGATAAATTTCGATGGAATCACCGGCGGGCGGCGCCTGAACAACCTCACTCGACTGCTTGATCATTTCCGGAATCGAACGTGCGGCCGTATAACCCAGGTCCGGCGGGGGGTCGGCATAGCCATCATCGACCTCGGCGATAAGCTCTGTATCCTCGAACACCGTAAGCAACAGGACATTCGCATGATCAAAGCCAATCAGGCCCTGATTCATACCCTGCCAGGTCATTCCCGAATCGTGGCTCATGAAGACACCGCTATCCGTGCCTGCGAATAAATAGGTTTGATAGGATGCTAATGCGTGAATCCCGGGCCCAGCCCTGCCATTCGAAACGCCTAAGGGCGGCGTGGTTGTTGGAGTCCAGCTCTGGCCCGAATCCGTGGAACGAAACACGCTTGAACCACCTGCGAACATCCATGAATTAATTACGGCATACGCCGAAAGCGAAAGGTCGAAAGGAGGAGAGGAAATTGCAGACCAATGACCACCGCTGTCGGTTGAACGGTTGATGCCGCCATTCGTACTCGCGAATATGCAAGCCCCATTCGCGGCGAAATTATTCACACCGAGATTAGTAATTGAGTCCCAGGTGAGGCCATTGTCTCGAGAACGAACAAGTATCGACGGAAATAAATATTGCCCAAATAAGTACATTCCATTTGTCCCCACCGGACCTGCAACTTCGGCTGCCGACCAACTTGAACCATCATTGGTTGTTCGATACGCTCGCTGACCAACAATTGAAGCGAAAATATCAGGTCCAACTGAAGCGAAAAAAGTGATTCCGGGAAGTAAACCAGTATCGGCGCGGAACCATCCTCGTGCCACCGTGTAACGCAGCACTTCATTACTCAGGCTGGCGAACAGCGTTGTGTCATGGGCGCCGAACGCGAGGAATCCACCTTCACTGGTTCCCGGAGAGCCATTGATGTATTTCCACTGCGCGTGGCAGGGGATAGCGCTAAACGCGAATAGTAAAGAGAATGCAATTCGTTTTTTCATATTGTCCTCTATCTTGCTTAATGTGGATAAGACGGAATTTTCATATCAGCCGGCACATCCCAAACCTTCACATAATCGATAAGTTCGTGTGCCGCGGGTTTGCCATTGACATTCCAGAAACCGGGATTCGTTGTATGCGTTTCGAAGTAATGCCGTTCCGCATAGGTAGCAGACTTATAAAACGGCCAATCGGACTGTGTAGTAGTATCCGTTCCCAATGGATCGGGATCATTCCCAGACTGATCAATATCCACTTCTCCTGGTTGAAGCACGATCGGATATTGTGGGAACTTCGAGGCCCAATCGTAAAATGGGCTATTCCTCGGAATGAGCCGGTCGGGTATTCTTCGCTCCACGTTTCCATCACACAAATAGCGAATCTCGTGTGGAAGCACTTCGAAGGAAAAGGTGTGATACTGATATGGGGAAGTACTGAAGCCAGCGGTATCGAGATGTTGATTTTTATTTTCTGAAAGGAAGTGATCGATTACGTAGCCCGGTATCCGGTAACCCGAATATTGCTCGTTCACTGTGTAGGAATAGGCTTCGGTGTTGGTGTGTAAATCCGCCGTTGGCGAAAGCGGATTATCGAGCCAGATTTTTCCAGAAATGTGGTCCCAATGACAATTAATAGTATCTTTCGTTCCAAAATGATCTATTGTTAAAATAATAGATGTTGGCTGGTAACTTTTCGATAACCAAGAAGAATCGGTTCCGATCACACGATATGGCGCCGAAAACAATCTCCAGTTCCCCCCGCCATCCGTTGATACATTCCATGTAAACGGATCGGTGGTGTTACTGGTCGAACGCCCGTAAAAGAACGTCATCGTATCGACGGAATAAGCAAGCGAATAGGGCCATCCTCCGGCGTCGCTCGTTCTGCTTCGCGCGGTATCGAGCGTGTCTGTCGGGGTGGTAACTAATTGTACTTCATAGGCGAAACCGCCAATAAACAGCGTTACCGGATTGTTGACAGTGGACCAATTCGCCGCGCCGCATCGGAATTGTACCGTGGTATCCCCGGGTCCATTGACATGCCGTGAAAAAATTCCCTTAAACGGGCCATATTGGAGTGTAAGCCCGAGGCCGGGGTGTAGCAATCCCATCTCACCATTGTCCGTTTCGTTTAAATCGAGTTCGTCTAAGCTTGTTGACCAGTTGTTCGTATGGAACATCGTGTGGGGAAGTTTTTCCCGGAACTCGTATTTTCCATACGGCGCGTGAGAGTAAGCTGGCGGGAAATTAGGAATCGCATTCTGGCTAAACTGAAACGGGCACGAACGGATATTGGCAGTGGAAAATGCGAACTTGTAAATATTAGTATCGGCAGGATAAGGTGCACCGTGACAAGTGTCTGTGATGTCATACGGCCAATTGGAGCAGGAGCAATAGGGCGTTTCTTCCCGAATAATAATATCGAGGGCATGGCCGTCATGGGCGTCAGGATCGAGCGTGTCTCGGACGTTGCTGTCGCTCAGGCATTCGGCTCCAAGGCCGAGCAGTTCGCCAGTCCCCTTCCCTACATACCATTTGGAGCGATCTAGTTTTGTCGAATCGAAATCATCCGAAAAGACGGAATCGCCCCATCGGGGCTCGGTATAAGCATGGAAAAAAGCTCCCGGCTTTACATGGAATCCGCTCTTGAGAATGATTCTTCCGGAGGCCCGGAAATCGACGTCCTCGTTCGCGCTGACCGTAACTCTGGTTCCAGGTGCTCCGCCGCCGGCAATAAGATCGTGCGGATGGCCGAGGCTATCACGCTTGGCGGTAAAGAACCGCTGCCAGACCTGGTCCGGCCCAATCGTATCGCCGCACGGCGCCCAATCGTAGAGCGGGACATGATGCGTCCAGGGAGTGTAATAGCCAGTGCCCACTCCATCGGGATCCATCAGCATATCAGCGATTTCACACAAGCTATCGCGCACATCGTACGAAGCGGGCGGCGCAAACGGAGCATAATACACGTCTGAGTCTCGGAGATAAATATCGCCCGCCTGCTGCGTCGTGTCGGGGTTGACGAAGGTTTGCGCCTTGGTCAGAACCGGGAGTGCAATAATCGTTAGAATTGCAATGAAAAAATGAGATCGTTTCATCGTTTATCTTTCAACTGTGATTTTTTTAATAGTCGAATTTCCCGCTGTTTGAATCCGCAGAAAATATGTTCCCGATGGCAGCTTCGAGAGATCGAGTGTGACGTTCCCAGTGCTCGGTTCTCGGTACTGGGTACTCAATACTTCCTCGCCAAGTACATTCCGCGCCTCGATGCTCAGTACCTTTGTGCTGCTTGATACGGTAACAGCTCCTGACGCAGGGTTCGGATAGATATCTATGGAATCCGTGGCCGGAACCACCTGCACCACGCTGGCCGTCGTATCTTTTATCATTTCCGAAATCGAACGGGCAGCCACGTAGCCAAAATCATACGGATCACCATAACCAGCATCGACATCCGCTATAAGTAGTGTGTCGAGCACGGCAAGCAACGTCACATTTGCATGTGGGAACCCAATTAATCCCTGGTTCGCACCCTGCCAGGTCATCCCCGAATCGTGGCTCATAAAGACTCCGCTGTCTGTGCCCGCGAATAAATAAGTTTGATAGGCGGCCAATGCATGGATCCCCTGCGCGGCCCTGCCATTCGAAACGCCTAAAGGCGGAGTGGTTATTTTGCTCCAACTCTGGCCCGAATCCGTGGAACGAAAAAAACCCACGTTTTCAGCCGCGAACATCCAGGAATTAATTATGGCATAGGTTGAAAGCGAAAGACCGGTGGGTAAATTGGGTAACGTTGACCAATGCGTGCCGGTGTCTAACGAGCGGTATGCTATGCTACCATTGCTTGCAAGAATGATCGGCCCGTTTGCTGCTAAAGTGGTGATTGAAAGTTTTGCCAGAGAGTCCCACGTTACGCCACTATCCGAGGAACGGTAAAGGCCGGCTCCGCCGGATAAAAAGCCCCCATATGCTATAATATATTTTTCTGACACACATTCCGGCGTTGCTTTTTCCGTCGTTGCCCAGAAAGAGCCATCGTTCGTCGAACGATATAAAGGCGAATGATTCCCATTGTAAGTAAATCCCGCGAAGACATACGGTCCAAGAGACACGAACGACGTGATATCGCCTTGTGAGAAGTCGAGGCCCGTATCGGCACGGGGCCACCCTTGCGCCACCGTGTAGCGTAGTACTTCACCACTTGCGCTGACAAAGAGTGACGAATCGTGAACGCCAAAAGCTAGGTATGGGATTCTCCAATCCCCGGGGGAGCCAAAGATGGATTTCCATTGCGCCGAGCAGGGAACTGAAGCGAATACGATAAGGATGATGGGAATGAATTTGCGTTTCATGGCTTACTTTTCTTGATGATTTTTAAGTTCTTGCACCTCCGCTTTAAGCGATTCCACATCTTTATTAAGCTGAACAATGTAAAGCGCCATTTCCTCTATTTGCTTGGTAATGGCCTCTTCGGTCCTGCCCACCGGAACACCTTTCTCCATGGTTTTAGCATCGGGAATCTCGGGCAAATGATGATTCGCAATCATAAACTTACCGAAGTTTTCGATGGTCATGAGTTTGTAGCCGGGATCGAATACGTAATCGGCCCAGGCACTATCGAGCACGAAAATTTCTTTCGCCAGCACCGCTCCGCTAACGGCGAGCATCCACGTAGAATCGTCACCGATGTCCGGATATAATCCGTGGAGATTCGTGAAATCCGGCGAGAAATTCGCTCCGGTATCCGTCCCGATAAAGACGGGCGTGTGATGGAAAAAGAGACCGTTGACATTGCGTGTAACGGGCCAGGGTGTGTATCCCCGCTTCCAGACATCGAACAAAGCATGATACTTGCCGGAATCGGCGGTGAACAACGTGAGACCTTGCTGGCCCGTGAGCTGGAGCGTAACTTCATGGTTGAAATCGGTAAGGGAATGTGCGGTATCGAGCGGCCAGGCATCGAGCTGAACCAAGCCGCTATCGAAATCGGAGAATTCGATGCCGGAAGCCGCCATGGGCGCGAATCGGGAGGTATAGCCAGTCCGGTGGTCCTCGTAATGATTAAATAAGATCGTCCGCCAATCGACCGGGAACCGCGCTGCGGTGTCGGACCGCATCATTCCTTCGAACCGGTTGCCGCCATAGATGGTGAGTCCGGGAATCGGAGCGCTATATCCCGGCGGCGCTATCGATCCCCCGCCGATTTGAATTTGGTCCAGCGGAGTGCCGAGACCCGTCGTGGGATCTGGCGGAAGATCGAAACCGATGTTGCCGTTGCTTAAAATGGTTTCACGCTCGAGGTCCGTATAAGGAGGGGGACCGGCAGGCGGAAGCGTGGTCGGATCCGGCGTCGTGGACATCCGAATGGCCGCGGGCTGCGGATCGAAATCAGCCAGAATGAGATCGCCGACGTGCTCGTGAAGCACCAGATCATGTTGCGTCGCCAGGCTCGACCATGCAGAATCAAACGCGGGCGACGTATCCGGCATGAGCGCCAGCGCGCCGTAGATATTCGTCGAATCGGTCGCTCCATCCGAAAGACGAAGAATCGCCGGCCACGTCGGTGCAATGCTGTGGTGAATTTGCAGCGCATTCTGGGGCGAGCCACTTCCCACTGTCCCGATCCCAACGGGTGGGTTGTCCGGCCAGTTTTGTCCCGGTGGGCCATAGGTATTGGTTTGAGCGCGAAGCACGCCCGTGAGACTGACGAAACACACGCAAGCGAAGAGCGCTCGCGAAAGGGTACGAATAGAGCACATTTTTTCCTCTTTTCTAAAAAGGTTTCTTTTGATAAGAACCTCTCGATTATGAAATAATTACACCTTTCTCAGGGATACCTCCTGAGACGGAGTACAAATATACGACATTTTAGTCCTCGATAGAGGAATTTGCTCCTCAATTGAGGACTGGTGAATTTAAGACTTCCCTCTAACTTTGAAAGAAGTGGGAATTAAGCAAATCGTCGGGGACAACATTCGGCATATCCGAGAAATAAGAGGATTGACCCAAGAGGAACTTTCCGTTTTAACTAAAATGAGCAAAACTTTCCTCGGCGATATTGAGCGTGCCCAAAAGTCACCCACAACAGTCAGTCTCGAAAAAATCGCCAAAGCGCTTGGCGTGAAACCGAGCGTGCTTTTGGAGCCGGAGGCGTACCGAGAAATAAAGTGAGAATTTCCGGAAATTCGGGAACGTGTTTCATTAAATGAAAATTAAACGTATCCCGCCAATTCATAATTAGCGAAATTGGCGCAAAAACGCCAGAGTTAATGGAGCACAAACGCGCGCGCGTTTTCCAACGTTGTTCCAATAAAATTTTACTTTATGTCTTCAACGATCCACGCTAAATTGGAGAACCGTGATTTCATCCGCGTCGGAAGATCGCGCATCGAAGGAACGGGTGTCTTTGCAAAACGGAAAATTCCTAAAGGCACGCGCATCATTGAATATTTGGGCCGCCGAATTCCGGTTGGCACCCTTCTCACGGAATGCACCGAAGGTGAACCCTTTCGCACCTACTCGTTTGGCGTAAATGAGACGACCATGATTGACGCCACGGTCGGCGGGAACGATGCCCGATTCATCAATCATAGCTGCGAACCGAATTGCGAAGCTTATGTGTTCGAAGACCGGGTCTATATCTACGCGATGAGGGATATTACCCGCAACGAAGAATTGACGTTCGATTACAAATTGGGTCCCGCCATAAAAGGCGCGAGGAAGAAATACGATATGACGCGATTCGCGTGTAACTGCGGATCGCCCCATTGCAGAGGGACGATGCTTGCCGTGACCCGGAAGCCTACCTAAGTGTTTTACCATCATCATTACCCGAAGACACCATGAAAAAATCCGCACTGAAAAAAAACCGCATTTCGAACCGTTCCAAAATGGCTATTGCGGGAACGGCTACCATGGCAGCATTGCCGATGCTTGGCGTTCCCATACCCGCGAAGGCACAGCACCCTGGTGTGACGACAACTATTCCTTCTGGGGATAGGACCGTAATCAAGCAGGGTCAATACTTAAAGTACGCCGATCAATTCGTGAAGATGGGCGGAACCTATTCCATCGCCGGCGTGAATGGCGAGCATATCGTCTATCGGAAGGCCGGAGGCGAATACTTTTTTATCGATCCCAGTACCGGCGACATGAAGTTTGTTTCGGCCTCGAACTTCGATAAATGGCCGCTTAAAAATGCGGGCACATTAGATTCTTATACACGGAAAAAACTTCCCGGCAAAATGAAATCCGGCAGTATCACGATTACGAGGGATGCCGCCTCTGGCTCAGAAGCAGGAGAGCAATTTAGCAATGAATGGCTGAAGGATCACCGGGAAGATGGCAGCGTCAAAATCCTGGGTGTCGATGCCGCTGGCCACGACGTGCTGCAAACAAGCAACGGTGAGACGGTCTATCTCGATCCACGAACTGGAGATTTCGTATCCGTTCGGTGAAATGACGTCGCACCCATCCCATTTGCTTTCTAATCAAAAATTGTGTAAATTGTGGCTCTGAAACGAATGGTACGATCCAGTCTTATCTTTCTGCTTTTTCTTAGCGTGGTTGCGATAGCGGGCGCGGGAGTTCACGCGAAGCTCCATCCGCACGCCGAGCGGGCCATCCAATTTTCGCCGGACATTTCGGATCTTGGCGATAGTGGCGTGCGCCTTTTGCCGCGCGAGGAGTGGCGCATCGAGCGTTTTCTTGGAGCGGTGTTTCCCGTCTGGCAGATGCGGCGATATGCGAAAGAGACAGGCGGCGAGCCGGTGGCATTGTTTCCTGATTCACGCCGTGCGACGTATGCACTGATTTCCCAGCAGGGATTCCGGTTTGTACTCGTCGCGTATCGCGCGGAATGGAATGAAGCCGAAGGAATCACTCAGGGCGTGAATGAGCTTGCGATTTACCGGATGGAACCCAGTGGGCCGAACCAGGTTTGGCGGTCGAGGCCGTGGCAGGCGAATTATTCTAGCCTCCATTTCCGGACAGCGAAGTATCGGGCGGTGAAATCCGGCTGGCGGAATGTGATCTTGTTTCAGGAGGGCGGCGCGGATGATCGCTCATCCGCGGATGATCGCTCATCCACGGAAGAGGGGTTTGGGCTGGCGAGCGTATTTTCATTTTTCAACGAGCCGCAGGGCCTCTTCCTTCACGATCTTACACCCGAGTTCCCCTGGCTTCGCGCGCGGGAGCGATTTCCCTTTCGCACGCTCTATGGGCAATCCATTTCGTTCCGGCTCACCGATGCGCGTGAGCTTATCCTAACCGCCAGCGATGAAATGTACGATCTTGGCATGAGCAGAATGGTGCAGCCCCGGCGCTCCTGGATGTTCGACAAAGCACGCGGCCGGTTCGCGCGAATGAAGGCGTTTGCAGAAGTGACGAGCCGTGAATAATTTATACTTTTTGCCCATATTTACATGGCTGGATGCTGGTGATAATCCACTGACATTTCGTGTTCAGAATTTTCACAACCATTTTTTAGAAAGAGCAACCTCATGAAATACACCCTTTCCTTGGCCGCCGTTTTCGCGGTGTGCTGTGCGTTTACATTTTCTCCCAAGCCGGTGAAGCAGGGTCCGCTGCTCGTGATAGATACAACGAATTCCAATTTCGGCGCGGTGCCGAACCGCGGGTATGCCGAGCGGACGTTCCTTCTCGCCAACAAAGGTGATGAACCGCTTCATATTACGCAGGTGCGCCCCACATGCGGCTGCACGATCGCCGCGCTCGCGGATAGCCTGGTCGCTCCCGGCCACTCGACGAAGCTGGATATTCGCCTATCGGCGGATCATCGCTCAGGTAACTTTTACAAGACGATCTACATCACTTCGAATTCTCGGGACGCCGCGAGCGAATGGCTAAAGTTTTATGGGCACTTCATCGAGGCTCCGCCACTTCCGGCGGCATCGCACGCTCAGAAATAAAGTAATTGCTGAGGGGGCGCCCCTTCCTATAAGCACGAGATGGGAATTTTGTATTACGAGAGTTTTTGTGACCCCTACGGGATTCGAA
>Ga0075522_10004285_pt1 | contig 10204 bp, 6 predicted proteins | sample NGEPerA_FD_74796 | JGI IMG/M metagenome (GOLD analysis project Ga0075522, IMG submission 74796) | Arctic peat soil microbial communities from the Barrow Environmental Observatory site, Barrow, Alaska, USA - NGEE PermafrostL2-A | ecosystem: Environmental > Terrestrial > Soil > Wetlands > Peat ...
AATCAAAACCCGGAATAGACCCTTGCGCGACACTTATGCCGCGACAATTATGGGGACGTCGCGACACCGGGATTCTCATCCTGATTGTCGCCGTCTTCTCATCCAGATCGCCGCGCTACAGATCGACAACAACCCCGCCGAACGCGCACTACGCGGCGTCGCCGTCACCCGCAAGAACTTCCTGTTCCTCGGCTCCGAGGCGGGCGGCGAACGCGCCGCGATCCTCTACACCGTGCTGGAGAGCGCCAAGCTCAATGGCCTCGACCCCGAGGCCTGGCTCGCCGATGTGATCGACCGCATGGCAAGAGGCCACGCCATCAACCGCCTCGATCAACTGTTGCCGTGGAACTGGCAACGGCAGCCTGCCAAAATGGCGGCGTGAGCGCCGAGGACTATCCCACTCCCGAGACGATCGCGACGCTGCGCATCGACCTGCTCGACAGCGACCCGCCGATCTGGCGCGAGATCGAAGTGCCGGTCGCGATGACGCTCAAACAGCTCCATGCGGTCATCCAGGCTGCCATGGCATGGGAAGATGCCCATCTGTGGGAGTTCACCCTCGGCCGCGAGCGCATCGGCAGCAGCCGCGCCGCCAGGCTGACCCTCCAGGACCTGTTGCGCCCCCGCGCGACAAAGCTCGGCTACACCTACGACATGGGCGATTGCTGGGAGCATCAGCTCACCCTGACCAAGCCGCGCCCCGCCGATCCGGCCGTCGATTACCCGCGCTACCTTGCCGGCGAAAATGCCGCGCCGCCGGAAGATTGCGGCGGCATCCCCGGCTTCTACGCTCAACTCGAAGCCCTCGCCGATCCGAACCACCCGGATCACGAAGACGCAAAGGAGTGGTTCGGCGACTTCGATCCCGACCGCTTCGACGAACAGCCCATCAAAAACCGCCTCGCCCGCACCGCAAACCGACGCCGAAAAACCCAAACCAAAAGCAAACCGCGGTGATCAGCTGACGCTTACGGACGGATCGAGGGCGGTGGCGGAGATGGCGGCGAACCCGCTCGGAGCCCGCCAGGCCGGTCATCATAGGGCCGGCCGCATGCCGTCAAACGGCATGAGCAACTCTGGGGCGCGTCGGACGGCGCAGATGTGCGACGCCGGCGCACCCCGCACTCGGATTGAAATTATAGGTGCCAAATCCTCCTGGCCCATTGCATCGAATGCACGGGGTGATGCTGATTATGCTTTCAGGGTAATTTCATTGACGCCTCTGCGCTTCATCGGATTGGGTCGTGCAGAAGGTTCTCATGGCGAGGCGGGAGGCGTAGCTGAATTGCCAAAGGTCAGATGGGGTTCCCGCTTATCTGTAGCGGCAAGCGGCGGCGTCATTGAAGGTGATCGCTGTGTCGTCGCCATATAGCTCGGCCGCGCCCTCGCGTCGGATCGAGCAGCTTACGATACGCTCTGGTTGGTGTCGGTTAAGATTATCTCGCATATCACATGCGCATAAATTCTTGACAGATCGGCTGAGAGTATGGACTATCGCGCATCTGAAATGCGAGATAATCCATGGCGCTACATCTCGTCGGAGAGACCATAGACGCCAAACGCGCGCATCTGCGCGCCCAAGCGGATGAGCTGGTCCATCTCGTTCGCGGCGTCTATGTCGACGCCGCCGATGACGTCGAAGCGACGATCCTTGGCCATGCAGTCCGGATCGCGCACTACCTCTATCCGACGGCCTACCTGTCGTCGGCGAGCGCCGTCCTGCTTCGGCCGACGCCGGACGGACGGTTGTTCATCAGTGGACGCCGCAATCAGCGCACCCGCCTCCGTGCGCTTGAGATCATCCAGAACGAGGCGCCAGGGCATCCGTCGACAATGACCGCGATTGTCGGAGACGACATGGGCGAGCTGCATGTCGACGCCTCCTCGCCTCGTCAGCGCTTCCTCGAAGCCTTTCGGCTTCGAAGCGAACACGCGACCGCAATCACCGAACCGTTGCGCGCGCAGATGGCGGCGCGTCTGGTCGAGGAACATGGATCACCGCAGGTCGCCGCCGACGCGGTCTGGGCACTTGCCCGTGAAAATGGCTGGTACAGGGAAGGAGAAGGCGCTGAGCGCTACCTGCTCGGCCGGTCGGCAGGGGACAAGGTCCCGGCCAACAAAGCGGCGCTGGATCTTCTCGTCGCCTGGCACGGCGCGCCGCTTGGGCGCCTGACCCACGATGGCTTCGAATGGCGGTGGAAATCCGCGAAGAAAGGCGGACCGCCGCTCGTTCGCGAGACGGCGCCCGGCAAGCTGCCCGCCTTCATAGAGTCGCTCCTACCGGAAGGCTGGCTCGCACAGATCCTGCATCAACGCGATGAGCGGGACGCTCTGCGGCGCGGGAAGCGATATATGTCGAATATCGCCGTTGTCGAAAGCCGCGCTGAACTTGCGGCGCTCCCGTCCGATGTTCTTCAGGCGGAGCTCAGCGCTTTCTCAGCGTTGGGTCGCTTCACCGGCCGTTATGCAGGACCAGCAAGGGGGCAGATCGAAGAAACCTTTGAGCAGAATCTCGCGCGATTGTTCGCCAGCGCGGAGACACCACGCCTGTCTGGTGTTCAGATCAAGGCGCCGATGTGTCTCACATCCGACGGAGCGCTCGTGCCGGCGGTGGAACAGCCTTTCACGCACATCCTAAAGCCCGCGGGCATGGCGGGGTTTGAGACGCTGCCGGTCGTAGAGTGGCTCTGCCTGGAGCTCGGCCGTGCGGCGGGCTTTGATGTCCCGGCCGCGGCTCTGATCGAGATGCCGGACGGCATGCCGCCAGCGCTCGTCGTCGAGCGCTTTGACATCCGCCGCAGCGCCAACGACCAGCGGATGCTGGCAATGGAGGATTTCTGCTCGATCCTCGATCTACCGACCTCGGCCAAGTATGACGGCACGATCGAGCGCATGGCGCGGGCCCTCCGTTCACTTTCGACCGAGCCGGCCGCCGATCTCGAGATCCTGTTCAAGCGGGCGCTTTTCGCTTGGCTCATCGCCGACGGCGACATGCATTTGAAAAACTTGGCAGTCCTGAAGACCGCCATCCCCGGGGCGCGGCGGTTCGCGACGGTGCGGTTCGCGCCGCTCTACGACGCGGTCACGACCCGTGTGTTCCCAGGGCTCGCCAGCGACCGCATGGCGCTTAAGCTCAATGGCAAGGACGATCGTCTGACTCGTCAGGACTTCTCCACGCTCGCCCGCACTATCGACCTTCCAGCCGCCCGGGCCGAGGCGGTGATGTCCGAGACAGCTGCATGCGTCCGTGCCGCCGTGCCGGCGCTTGTCCTTCCCGCATTCACGGGCGCGACCCCTGCGGCCAGGATTGCCGAGGAACAAGTCAGGGCAATCGTGCTCGCACGGTCCGCGCCTTTCGTGTGAGATTCCCGATATGACACTCGTCGATCAGTACGGTGCGGATCAACCCCATGAACGACTGCGAGACTCCGAAGATTGCCACCGACGCGGAGCCGCACGCCTATCGCGACAGGCTCTGGGATCGGATACGATCGCATCTCGATGTCCACCTCAAGACCGCCTTCGCGTGCGACTGTTGTTCGCACGACAGTGTTACTCAATGCTGCGAATAGCCTCGCAAACGCAGGATGAGTCTCGGAGAGAGGTTCCACGGCTGAAAGGCGCGGTATCATCGCCAACGCGGACGACATCGCTCGGCAGATTGCGGCCCTGAAGGGCCGTCTGATCACGCTAGACCTGGAACGGTCGGAGATCGCCGTTCTGCTGGGCGCGCTGGAACGCGCGCAAACTGAGGGTGCGGCCAAACAGCCGTCCGTCGTTGCTGCCCGCGTAACGATGGGCTCACCAAACGCTGAGAAGATAACACTGTTCCGAAGTCTGTTTCGGGGACGAGAGGAGATTTTCCCGCGCCGATGGGAGAATCCGAAGACTGGAAAGGCAGGCTACTCGCCGGTATGCCGGAATGAATGGGTCCGAGGGGTCTGCGGAAAACCTCAGGTCAAATGCGGGGAATGCGCGCACCAAGCATTTGTTCCGTTCAGTGACGATGTTCTCCGATCTCATCTCACTGGGAATGCATCTGGATATTCGGGGAATTTCACGGCCGGCGTCTATCCCATGCTGCCGGACGAGACATGCTGGTTTTTTGCCGCCGATTTCGACAAGAAGTCCTGGATGCAGGATGTTGCAGCGTTCCGCGATACCGCACGCGCAAAAGGTGTTCCCGTGGCTGTCGAGCGATCGCGCTCCGGCAACGGCGCCCACGCTTGGATCTTTTTCACCGAACCTGCACCGGCAGCGGATGCGAGGCGCCTGGGCGCGCTTCTCGTCACGGCGACGATGGAGCGCTGTCCGGATATCGGTTTCGACTCGTATGATCGGTTCTTTCCGAGCCAGGACACGATGCCGGCGGGCGGGTTCGGCAATCTGATCGCGCTGCCGCTTCAGAACCGGCCTCGCGAGAATGGCAACAGTGTCTTTCTCGATGACGATTTCCGCCCCTACGATGATCAATGGGCATACTTGTCCACGATCGGGCGATTGTCACGGGGTGAGCTGCTCTCGATCGTGGCGGAAGCTGCTGCCGCTGGACAGATTCTCGGTGTGCGGCTTCCGTCGACGGAAGAGGACGATGAGCCGTGGGCTGCGCCGCCGTCCCGTCGCAACAGGGAACCGCCGATCGAGGGCCAGCTTCCCGATTCGGTCGTGGTCGTGCTGGGTAATCAGGTCTACATCGACCGGTCGAAGCTTCCGCCCGCCCTGGTGAACCGCATCGCACGGCTGGCCGCGTTCCAGAACCCCGAGTTCTATGCAGCGCAGGCCATGCGCCTGCCGACGTTCGGCAAGCCACGCATTATCTCCTGTGCTGAGCTGTTCCCGAAACATGTCGCCCTCCCGAGGGGATGCCTCAACGATCTGTTGGACCTTCTCGGCGACGCCGGCATTGCGGCCGAGTTGCGCGACGAACGGCAGCAAGGACGGCCTCTCGGGACACGGTTTCTCGGCGAGCTGACGCTGGAACAGGACCAAGCGGCCGCGAACCTTCTCAAGCACGAAACCGGGGTGCTCGCAGCGACCACGGCATTCGGCAAGACCGTCGTCGCCGCGAAGATGATCGCGGCGCGGGATCGGAACACGTTGGTCCTTGTCCATCGTAGGCAACTTCTCGACCAATGGGTGGCGCGGCTCCAGGCGTTTCTCGACATCCCACCGAGTAGCCTCGGGGTCATCCATGGTGGGAAGAAGAAGCCGACCGGAATCATCGATATCGCCCTGATGCAGAGCTTGGTTCGGAAGGGTGTCGTCTCCGATCTGGTCGCTGACTACGGCCATCTTGTCGTCGATGAATGCCATCACCTCTCCGCCGTGGGCTTCGAAGCCATCGCGCGGGAGGCCAAGGTCCGATACGTGCTCGGGCTGTCTGCGACGGTGACGCGGAAGGACGGCCACCACCCGATCATCTTTATGCAATGCGGCCCGGTCCGTCATCGGGTCGATGCCAGGAAACAGGCAGCGGCTCGGCCCTTCGACCATAAGGTCGTTTTCCGGCGTACTGAATTTAGGCTTCCTCGAAATAATCCAGATGAAAAGCCGGCAATCCAGCAACTTTATGCAAAGCTTGCTCAGGACCCGGTGCGGAATGACCTGATCTTTGATGACATCCTATCGGCGCTCGAAGCCGGCCGTTCTCCGGTGGTCATCACGGAGCGCAAGGATCATCTCGATGCCTTGGCCGCCCGCCTGTCGAAGTTCGCGAAGAATGTTATCGTACTTCGTGGCGGCATGACCGCGCGACAATCGCGGACGGCAACCGACGCGCTGGCGGCAATCCCAGATGATGAGGAACGGGTGCTCGTGGCTACGGGCCGCTATCTCGGCGAGGGCTTCGATGATGCACGGCTCGACACCTTGTTCCTGACCATGCCGATCTCCTGGCGTGGAATCCTTACCCAGTATGCCGGCCGCCTGCACCGCCGACACGCAGCGAAACGCGATGTTGTCGTTTACGACTACGTCGATGAGAACGAGCCAATGCTCGCGAAGATGGCGGCCAAGCGGGAGACCGGATATCGGAGCCTTGGTTACCGGGCTGTTCACAGGGCGGAATTTGATCTGAGCCCGTCGCTTGGTGAGCTAGCGCTATAGATTTCTCGCCCCATCGTCCGTCGAGTGATGGTCCTCTCCACAGAAACGCGGACCTTCGTAACCACATCCGGCGAAGGCCATGGTGTGTTGCGGTTGGCGGTGACGACCGGCCCTGAGCCGATGCCGGACGCAAGCCATTCAGCCCGCGAGCGGCGCGAACAGGCGCTCTATGTCGGCGGCATCGAGCAGCGGCCCGGCGGCATCGCGCGCATTGAGAATGCCCGCAGCCAAGGCGCGCTTGCGCTCCTGCAGCTCGATCATGCGCTTTTCGACCGTGCCCTGGGTTACCAGCTTGTAGACGAACACCGGCTTGTCCTGGCCGATGCGGTGCGCCCGATCGGTGGCCTGGTCTTCCACCGCGGGGTTCCACCAGGGATCATAGTGGATCACGGTATCGGCGGCGGTCAGGTTGAGCCCGGAGCCACCGGCACGCAGGCTGATCAGGAACAGCGGCACCTTGCGTTTCTGAAACCGCGCGACCGGGCCGGCGCGGTCGGTCGTGTTGCCGCGCAACTCGACATAGTTGATCCCGGCGCGCGCCAGTTCCGGCTTGATCAGGTCGAGCATGCTGGTGAATTGCGAAAACAGCAGAATACGCCGGCCGTCCTCGATCAGCGGCGGCAGCATCTCCAGCAAATGGGTGAGCTTGACGCTCGCACTGATGCCGCGCGCGGCCGCGAGTTTGACGAGGTGCGGATCGCAGCACACCTGGCGCAGCTTCAAGAGGGCGTCAAGAATGACGATGTGGCTGCGGGCCAAGCCCTTGGCTGCGACCGCCTGCCGCACCTTCTCGTGCATCGCCAGACGCACCGTCTCGTAGAGATCGCGTTGCGGCCCCGCCAATTCGAGCGGTACCGGGATCTCGCTTTTGGGCGGCAGGTCGGCGGCGACAACCGCCTTGGTCCGCCGCAAGAGAAAGGGCTTGACGCGCGCGGCGAGGATGGCGCGGCGATTGCTGTCCTGGCGCTTTTCGATCGGGTTCCGAAACACGCGGCCGAAGCGCTTCGCATCGCCGAGCAGGCCTGGCATCAGAAACGCGAATTGCGACCACAGCTCACCCAGATGGTTCTCGATCGGCGTACCGGTCAGGCACAGACGATGGCGGGCGTCGAGCCGGCAAACCAGCTGCGTCGCCTTGGCCGCGACATTCTTGATCGCCTGCGACTCGTCGAGCACCGCGATATGCCACGCGATCGGCAGCAGCCGGTCGGCGTCGCGCGGCAGCAGGGCGTAGGTGGTCACGACGAGGTTGCTGTTGGCGATCTCGCCGAACCGCTTGGCGCGGTCGGAGCCATGGAGCGAGAGGACGCGCAGCTCCGGTGCGAGACGTGCCGCCTCGGCGCACCAATTCGGCACCACACTGGTCGGGCAGACGACAAGGCAGGGCCGGTCAAGCCGCCCTTCGCGCTTCTCGACAAGGATATGGGCAAGCGTCTGCACGGTCTTGCCGAGGCCCATATCGTCGGCGAGAATGCCGCCGAGATCGAACGCGCGCAGGAATTGCAGCCAGTCGAGCCCGGCTTGTTGATACAAGCGGAGCTGCGTTTTGAGCCCGTCGGGCGGTGCCACCGGCTCGATCTGCGCGAAGGCCTTGAGGCGCTGCACCAGCGCGCGCAGCCGCTCGCCGCCAAGCCAGCGCAGCTGCGTCGCCGCCTCCACTTCGGCAAGCGCTGCGCCTTCGCCGGCCGAGATGTCGAGTGCGCCGCTCGGTGACAGGGTTTCCGGGTGGTACAGTTCGACGAGCGCCGACAGGATCGCCTTGGTGCGTTCGAGCGGCAGGGCGACGAGGCGGCCGTCGGCAAGCGTGCCGAACACGGTACCGTTATGCGCCAGCGCATCCAGACTGTCGGGCATGTCCGGCTGACGCAGCTGCCGCAGCAGCGAGGTCAACACCGGCAGCAGCGGCACCCGCTCGCCGTCGACATCGATGCCTAGATCAAGCGAGAACCACCAGGCGCTGCCTTCGGATACCGCGGCCGTCCAGTTACCGCCGCCCTCCACGACGCGATGGCGAAACCCGTCCTCGAACTCGATCTGCCAGCCCTCGGCTTCCAGCGTCGGCACCGCTTCGTAGACGAAGCCCGGCCAACCCGCCGCATCCTCACGCAAACCCAACGCGAGATAGGCGCCGTCGCTGCTGCGTTTGCTGAAATCGCCGGCTGGTCCCAGACCCAACCGGCGCAGCTGGTCGTATGCCGCTCGTTCGGCGGCGATGTCCCGGCGCTGTACCACGAGCCGCCCGCCCTCGACCCGGCGCATCTCCTTGGGCGCGGCGGCGAGATCGATCACCCGCCCGTCATAGGCAAAGCCGACCAGCGCGATGTCGACTCTCTCGTCGGCCTCTCGCGACGGCACCCAATAACCCCAGGTGCGCCGCCGGTTGGCCAGGCGCAGTATGGGGACCGGTGCGGCATCGCGGACCTCCTCGAGGATTTCGGCGCACGGGTGTGGCAGGGCGAAATTGCGGAAATCGCGCTCGAAAACGCCGCCGAGCGCTGCCGCCTGCACGGGGTCGATCGGCGGTGCCGCCAGGAACGCGCCGACCAGCCCGGACGGCAGATCGAATTCGAGCGGCCCGGCGAGGCGGGCCTCGGGATCGACATACCAGGGCGCGGCGCAGGGCAAACCGATCGCCCCACCCTCGATCTCGACAATGGCTGCGCTCTGATGGCCATTCTCGCCGAGCTGCCAGCCGAGTCGGGCCGACCGCTGCGGCCCGAGTGCAAGCGGCGGGCTCGCGATCTCGCGCCAGCGGCACCGGCCGGTCGCGATGATGTGCTCCATCACCAGATGGAGCGTGTCGGGATCGTCCGGAAGCTGCGGCGATCCGAAGGATAGGCTGCGCATCAACCGGGCGATCAGCCGATCTTCGGGCTGGACATATTTTGCCGTCGAGGTTTCGAGTCCGGACGGGCAAGCCCGGTCGGCGCCATAGGCTCCGCTCTTCAGCACCCGCGCGACGCGCAGATCGAGCGCGAAGGGCTGGCTCGGATGGGGTGCAGTATCGACACGGAAGACGATCTCTTCGGGAGTACGGGCGGGTTTGCTCGACCCGCGCCGCAGCCGATCGAGCCAGCCGGCAACCGAACCGCCGAGCGGGTCGGCGGCGACGATTCCTTGCGGCGGGTTGCTGAGCGCCTCCAGCAGCACGGCGGCCACGTGCTTGCAATCGATGACCACCGGGCAGCTGCACTGGCCCGATAGCCGGATCCGTGGACCCAGCTTGATCTCGGCAAAGACGTGGTAGGGCCGCTTGCGCGTCCCCTGGACGTCAGCGATGAGCCGCTGCCCACCCTTGTCGGCGTGCAGATCGCGCACCGCGCCGCGGCGTTGATACGAGCGCCCCTTGTCGAGCTCGTACCCGAGGCAGCGGCGAATGTCGCTTTCGTCATAGGGGAGGGCAAGTGAGCCCCACGACAAGCGCGGTGGAACGATGTCGTTCAAAGGCGGGCTCCGGCTGACCGAAATGCCGAGAGTCATGGCCCGGCGCCGGCGGGTGTCAAGCACCGCCGCCCCGCGTTGACGCTCGGGAGCATGCGCCGCATGCCTGGCCGGCAACGGGCTTCCGCGTCCGCGAATCGCGGTTGAGCGGCGGCGGGTTCGGCGAGGGGCGCCTCTCAGTTCCACGGCACGAGTTCGCGGAGCCTGGAAGCTGGGTGATCGTTGATCCGGCGTAGCACGTCGGCGAGCCAGGCCTGCGGGTCGATGTCGTTGAGCTTGGCCGTGGCGATCAGGGCGTGCATCGCGGCGGCACGCTCGCCGCCGCGCAGCGCTTGCTCGGCGGCATTGTCATCAGCATATCTTCCGTAATCGAGGAAGCGGATGAAGGCGGGTCAGCGTTCGAGCATGTAATCGATCGTCTTAGCGGCATCGGAGTGCCGCGACAGATCCGCACCCAAGGCTCCAACTGGACGACCAGTGGTGGAGCTATGCGTTTCCGCTTCGCCGCGATCTTGCGTTTGCGACTTCCAGAACGGGCACCAACACTACGACTTGGCAGGTTAGCCCTGAGCATGCCGGACCGGCCCGATCTCCGCCCCGACGCGGATGCTCTCTGATAGCACTGCGAGGATCGCTTCCTAGGGTGACCGATTTGCAC
>Ga0075522_10004287_pt1 | contig 10200 bp, 10 predicted proteins | sample NGEPerA_FD_74796 | JGI IMG/M metagenome (GOLD analysis project Ga0075522, IMG submission 74796) | Arctic peat soil microbial communities from the Barrow Environmental Observatory site, Barrow, Alaska, USA - NGEE PermafrostL2-A | ecosystem: Environmental > Terrestrial > Soil > Wetlands > Peat ...
TGATTACCCAGTACGGCATGAGCGAGAAGCTCGGCGCCCGCAAGTTCGGTCAGGAGAACGGAGAGGTCTTCCTCGGTCGCGACATGGGACACCAGCGCGACTACTCCGAGGAGATCGCCTCGACGATCGACGACGAGGTGCGCAGGCTCATCGAGAGCTCGCACGACGAGGCGTGGGAAATCCTCGTCGAGTACCGCGATGTGCTCGACGACTTGGTGCTCGAGTTGATGGAGAAGGAGACGCTGCAAAAGGACCAGGTGCTGCGGATCTTCGCTCGCGTCCAGAAGCGCCCCCACCGAGGCTCCTACACCGGCTATGGCAAGCGCCAGCCGTCGGATAAGGCGCCAGTGATGACACCGCGAGAAGTGGCCGTCCTCGCTTCCGGAGGCGCAGACGCCGCGCACAGCAACGGCGTGTCGTCCAACGGCGGGTCGGGCAGCTCCATCCATTCCGACTCCGACCCGGTCATCGACGGCGCCTCTTTTGACGGCCCGCCGCGACCGGAATGACGGTCGACTTAGAGAAGATCGAGGCGGCCGTCCGCGAGATTCTTGTCGCCATCGGTGAGGATCCGACCCGCGACGGGTTGGTGCAGACCCCGGCGCGGGTAGCCCGAGCGATGGCGGAACAGTTCGCCGGGCTGGCGCAGCGCCCGTCCGACGTGCTCACGACGGTGTTCGATGCGGACCACGACGAGATGATCATCCTGAAGGACATCGAGGTCTACAGCACCTGCGAACACCATCTCGTTCCGTTCCACGGGGTAGCTCACGTCGGCTACATCCCGAACGTCAAGGGAGAGATCACCGGGCTGTCGAAGATCGCCCGGGTGGTCGACCTGTTTGCGAAGCGCCCGCAGGTCCAGGAACGGTTGACGTCGCAGATTGCCGACGCGATGCAGGAGATCCTGGATCCGCGCGGGGTCATCGTCGTGGTCGAGTGCGAACACCTGTGCATGTCGATGCGAGGGGTTCGCAAGCCCGGCGCCCGAACGGTTACTTCGGCCGTCCGCGGGGCATTTCGCGAGTCGGACCGGACGAGGGCGGAAGCGCTGCGCTTAATTGCGGGTCGCTGACCCGGCTGCTTAATTGCGGGTCGCTGACCCGGCTGCTTAATTGCGGGTCGCTGACCCGCCTGCCCAAGCCTCGTCCCGCCTACTCTTGAGTTGTGATCGGAGACCCGACCCCTGTGCGCGTGACGACCGTCGAGAAGCCGGCCGTGCCGTCATGGCGACCAGCGCACGCGGTGGGCGAACGCCGGTCGAATCGGCGCTGGGTGCCGCTTGTCGCCGGCGTCTTGACGTTCTTGCTCGGCGTGCGCGACATCGCGATGGTCGTGCGGCCGCACCTGTGGGAGCGTGTCAAGGTCATCAACCACGTACTGCCGGGCAAGATCGACCCGGCCGTCGTGCACGGCGCCGTCGGCGCGACGCTGGTGGTCGCGGGCGCGTTGCTCATCTTGCTGTCGCATGCGCTTCGCCGTCGCAAGCGACGGGCGTGGCGAGCCGTCGTCGCGATCCTCCTCGTCACCGCGACGCTGCACTTCTTGCACGGACCGATCACCTGGCGAGAGACCGTCGATTGGCTGCCGCTCGATGCGGTGTTCGTCATCGCGCTCGTGCTGTACCGCAAGGAGTTCTTCGCCGTCGGAGACCCGCGCACCCGGTGGCTAGCGGTGTGGGCATTCCTCGGACTGACTGCCGGCAGCTTCGTACTCGGTGCGTTGCTCATCGAGGTGCGGCCGGACGAAGTGGTCGGATCGGCCGGCTTCCTCACTGTTGCGCAGCACGTGCTCTACGGCTTGGTCGGCGTTTCAGGACCCATTCAATTCCACAGCGACAGAACCTCCGACCTCATCACGTGGACGCTCGGCACCATGGGCGCGTTCACGGCGTTGACCACCGTCTATCTGTTGTTCAGGCCGGCCGAGCCACGGGCGAGCCTGGGCGTTGACGACGAAGCGCAGATGCGCGACCTGCTGGCCAAGAACGGTGAACTCGACTCCCTCGGTTACTTCGCGCTGCGCCGCGACAAGAGCGTCATCTGGTCGGCGACGAGGAAGTCATGCATCACCTACCGGGTGCTGTCTGGGGTCATGCTCGCGACGGGAGATCCGTTAGGTGACGCCGAGGCGTGGCCAGGGGCCATCAAAGAATTCATGATCGAGGCCGAACGGCACGCATGGGTACCTGCCGTCCTTGCCTGCAGCGAGCTCGGTGGTGACGTCTGGACTCGCGAGACGGAGATGTCGGCGCTGGAGTTCGGCGACGAGGCCATTGTCGATGTCGGTGAGTTCAGCCTCGACGGTCGCACGATGCGCAACGTGCGACAGATGGTGAATCGCGTCGAGCGCGCGGGCTACACCGCCGAGATCTCTCGGGTGCGAGATCTGACTCCTGAGATGTCGACGATGTTCCGGCAGCAGGCCGAGTCGTGGCGTGGTGCAGAGACAGAACGCGGTTACTCGATGGCCCTGGGGCGCCTCAGTGATCCCGCCGACGGCGATTGTGTTGCGGTTGCCGCGATGAAAGACGGCATGCTGCGCGCGTTTCTGTACTTCGTACCGTGGGGAACCGATGGTCTCTCACTTGATCTGATGCGTCGTGACCGGGCCGCGGATCCGGGACTGAACGAGTATCTGATCACCGCGGCTCTGCGGGCTTGCCCGCGCCTCGGTGTGACCCGGATGTCACTGAACTTCGCGGTGTTCCGGTCGGCACTCGAGCGCGGTGGCCGACTCGGCGCCGGACCCGTCATCAGGGCGTGGCGAGCGATCCTCGTGTTCGCGTCGCGCTGGTTCCAGATCGAATCGTTGTACCGCTTCAACGCAAAGTTCCAACCGGAGTGGCAGCCGCGCTACATCGTCTTCCCGGGCGCCAGTGACTTGCCCCGCATCGCCATCGCAGCCCTCGAGGCAGAGGCATTCATCGTGTGGCCACACCCGCGCATTCGCCAGCTGCGCAAGATCATGCGGCTTGGCCCTGCAGCGTGAGCCGGTTGGCCGGCTTTCCCGAGTTGGGTCGGTGCCGGGTCATGGGCGTCGTGAATGTCACGCCCGACTCGTTTTCTGATGGCGGCCAATGGTTCGACGCCGACGCTGCGATCAAGCACGGGCTCGAACTGGTGGCGGCCGGCGCCGACATCGTCGACGTCGGCGGGGAATCCACCCGACCCGGTGCTGTGCGGGTCGATGCGCAGGAAGAGTTGCGTCGGGTACTTCCCGTCATCGGAGAGCTCGCGGCGTCTGGAGCAGTGGTGAGTGTCGACACGATGCATGCCGATGTCGCCCGACAAGCAGCTGATGCAGGCGCTGTTCTGGTTAATGATGTCAGCGGCGGGCTCGCCGACCCGACGATGGTGCCGTTCATCGCGGCGTCAGGCTTGCCTTTTGTCGTGATGCATTGGCGAGGGCACAGTGCCGACATGCAAAAGCGCGCCACGTATGACGACGTCGTCGTCGACGTCCGGGCTGAACTCTCCGCGCGCGTCGCTGCGATCGTCGGTGCTGGGGTTGGCTTCGATCAGCTGGTTCTCGATCCCGGCCTTGGCTTCGCCAAGAGCCCGGACGGTGACGACAACTGGGCATTGCTTCGCCACCTCGGCGCGCTAATGGAACTCGACCGCCCCGTGCTGATTGGCGCGTCGCGCAAGGCCTTTCTTGGTCGACTGCTCGCGGTCGACGGTGTGCCCCGACCTCCGGCAGAGCGCGACCGTGCCAGCTCAGCTGTCACCGCGTTGGCCGCGGCCGCGGGCGCGTGGGCGGTAAGGGTGCACGATGTCGTCGCGGATGTCGATGCGGTGCGTGTCGCAGCGCGATGGAGCGCCGGACCATGGAGCAACGGGCGATGAGCGATCGCATAGAGCTGCGTGGCCTGCTGGTCCGCGGACACCATGGCGTGTTCGAGTACGAGCGAGCTGAGGGCCAGGACTTCGTTGTCGATGTCGCACTTGGGGTCGACACCTCGGCGGCCGCGCAGTCCGACGACCTCGCGGACACCACCGACTACGGCGCGCTCGCACTCGCCATCGCCGCCATCGTGTCAGGCGAGCCGGTGAATCTGCTTGAGACACTGGCCGAACGGATCGCGACGGCTTGTCTTTCGGATCCGCGCGTCACGTCGGTGGAGGTCAGCGTGCACAAGCCCGCGGCGCCGATTCCGTTGACGTTTGATGATGTGGTCGTCACGATCGTGCGCACCAGGGCCCTACACGATAAGAACAGTGCATGAAAGCGGTGCTTGCGTTAGGCGCCAACCTTGGAGATCGGGCCGCAACGCTACAGACGGCGCTCGACGGACTTGCTGCGCAAACCGAAGTCGTTGCCGTGTCGGCAATTTACGAGACTGCGCCGGTGGGCGGACCTGCGCAGCCTGACTTCTACAACGCCGTCGTGCTCGTCGACACCACGCTTGCCGCAAAAGACTTGCTCGCCGTCGCGCATTCTCTTGAGGCGGTCGCCGGTCGGGTGCGCCTCGAGCATTGGGGCCCTCGAACGCTGGACGTCGATGTGTTGGCGTATGGCGATGAGCGAAGCGACGATCCAGACCTGACACTGCCCCACCCGCGGGCGCACGAGCGCGCCTTCGTTCTATTGCCGTGGCTGGAGATCGAACCGGACGGCGCGATCGTTGGCCGCGGCACGCTCGCGGAGCTGGCCGGTGAGGTCGGTGCTACGGGCGTGCGGCGGCTCGATGCGCCTGCGCTTCGAACACCCCGATTTCCAACAGCGGGTGTCGTCACGTGACGCCTACCCGTTCCTCGATACTGGCTGCGCTTGCGCTTGGTGTCGGCCTCGTCAGCTGGCTCCTGGTGCGTGCCTACTACAGCTCGCTACCCGCGTTGCCGATCGTCGGGCCTATCTCGCTCGTCCTTCTCGCCGGTTTCGAGATGATGTACGGGTTCTCCGTTCGCTCGCGGCTGCGCAACCCTGGCAACCGCCCGCTCGAGCCGCTGTTTGTCGCCAAGCTCGCTGTCCTTGCGAAGGCGAGCAGTCATGCGGCGGCGATCATCGCGGGCCTGTACGGCGGGTTCCTCGCCTATACCCTGACCAAGCTCGGCAATCCGCGAGTCAACGACGACAGCCGCGCGAGTGGGCTCAGCGTCGTCGCGTCGCTTGCCTTGGTCGGTGCCGCGCTTTTCCTTGAATACAGTTGTCGTGTGCCACGGGAGCCCGATGATCGTGACCGCTAGCCAGGACGCCTTTGCGTCGCCGGTAGAGAGTTGGGTGCGCGTCTCCGTCAAGCTGCGCACGATGCGTCGAGCGCTGCTTGTCGCGTTGGGTGTCGTGGTGGCCCTGGTGGCCGCTGTCTTGTCGGTGATTGCTGGTTCAGGGTTGGCTGCCGTTGTGGCGGTCGTCGTGGTGGTCGCGATCTGCGCTGGTGCTTTCGTGGTCATCGGCCGCAACTACGATTCGTGGGGATACGCCGAACGTGGTGCTGACCTGCTTGTGACGCACGGCGTCATGTGGCGTCGGCTCGTCGTCGTCCCGTATGGCCGTATGCAACTGGTCGATGTCACGGCGGGTCCGATCGAACGCAAGTTCGGCATCTCCACGTTGCGCTTGCACACTGCATCGGCTGGCACTGACGCGCGCATCCACGGTCTCACTGCGGCCGAAGCGAACAGGTTGCGCGACCGGTTGGCCGCGCTCGGCGAATCGCAGTCGGCCGGACTGTGACCGCGCCGGACTCGGAGGCCCTATCTCGGGATCACGGCGGGCGCCGTCGCGGTGGCCGCCTGCATCCGCTCACGCCGATTGTTCGAGCAGCGCGGGTGCTCGTGTCGTTGGCCGCGATCGGAACCTACAACCTCGAAAAGGTCCGGCATGCCGGCTGGTGGCTGCCGGTGATCGTGGTCGGCGTCCTGCTGGTCGGCCTGGGCGCGAGCGCGCTGTCGTGGGCCTTCACCAGATTCGCCATCGACGGTGGAGAGGTGCACATCGATTCCGGTGTGCTGTTCAGGCGATCACGTCAAGTACGCATCGACAGGTTGCAGGCGATCGACATCGTGCAGCCGTTGCTTGCACGCGCCCTCGGACTCGCCGAGTTGAAACTCGACATGGCCGGCGGTTCCGAGGGTCGCGTGCGGCTGGGTTACTTGCGGCTCGATGAGGCACAGGCATTGCGAGCCGCATTGCTCGCGATGGCCGCCGGACTCGACCATCGCACGCCCGAAGCGCCGCAGCGACCGTTGGTGCATTGCTCGGGCGGTGCGATCGTGGGCAGCGCGCTTCTGTCGACGCCGGCGTTGATCGGCTTCATCTGGGTGGCCGCGTTCCTTGCCGGTGCGATTGCGTCCGGTCACCCGGGCGTCTTCACCGGCGCACTTGCTGGCGTTGTCAGTGTTTTCAGTGCGGTGTGGCAGACGATCCAACAGCATTTCGGATTCACCGTCGCCGATTCGCCCGACGGTCTACGCCTGCGGCACGGTCTTTTCGAGACGCGAGCGCAGACGGTCCCGCCGGGTCGGGTGCAGGCCGTTCGCATCGTGCAACCGTTGATGTGGCGGGTCTTTGGTTGGGTGCGGGTCGACGCCAACATCGCCGGCTATGCGGGGCATCGGGCCGAAGACGGCCGCCAGCACAATTCGGTCCTGCTGCCAGTGGGTTCGCGCGAGCAGGCGCTGCTGGTGGTCGGTCGGGCGTTGCCCGGTGTCGATATCGACGCGGTCCCTATGACGCGGGTGCCGGGGCGCGCGAAATGGCGGTCGCCGTTGCTCTGGTGGACCTACCGCGCTGGTGCCGACGAAGCGATCGTCAGCATACGCAGTGGTTTCCTGACCAAGGTGCACGCGGTGATGCGACACGAGAAGATCCAAAGCGTGCGTTTGTCGGTGGGGCCGTGGCAACGCGCGCTTCGACTCGCCACAGTGCACGTCGATTCGACGAAAGGTCCGGTTGATGTCGTGCTGCGTCATCGAGACCTCGGCGAGGGTCGCCGCATTGTCGATGCCGAAGTGGTGCGGGCCGAACGCGGCCGTGCGCTGCGGATGCCCGATCGCTGGATGACGACCAATTCGGGCCCCGCGACCAACGGGTAGGCTCGGCACCGTCCGGTACCCGCTGTCATCTAGAACTGCTGTGGTCTAGAACTGCTAAGGACTGGAACTACCGTCGTGAATCAGTTCGCCCCGCACACCAGGCCTGGCCGGTTGGCGATCGGTGTCATCTCTGCCGGCCGTGTCGGCGCGGTGCTCGGTGCTGCACTCGCCAGAGCGGGCCACCGGGTTATCGCCGTGTCAGCGGTGTCATCGGCGTCCCGCCGTCGTGCCTCGGCGCTGTTGCCCGACGTCCCGATCCGTACTCCCGACGAGATCGGGCCGGACGTCGATTTGCTGCTGCTCGCGGTGCCTGACGACGCGCTGCCGGGGCTCGTCGAAGGCCTGGTCAATGCAGACGCGTTGCATGCCGGGCAGTTTGTGATGCACACATCTGGTCGCTACGGCATCGACGTGTTGTCGCCGGCGACCGCGATCGGCGCGTTGCCCCTCGCGTTGCATCCAGTCATGACATTCGCCGGCACCAGCATCGATCTCGATCGACTCACTGGCGTGTGCTTCGGCGTGACATCGGTGCCCGTTCTTCGACCTGTCGCCGAAGCCCTCGTGCTCGAGATGGGTGGTGAGCCGGTCTGGATCGACGAGGCCGATCGAGTGCTGTACCACGCGGCGCTGGCGCAGGGCGCGAACCATCTCGTGACGCTGGTCGCCTCATCCATGGACCTCCTTCGCGTGGCCGGCGTGGAGAACCCGCAGCGACTCCTCGGGCCGCTACTGTCCGCGGCACTCGACAACGCGTTGCGCCACGGTGACGCCGGCCTGACCGGGCCGGTCGTTCGGGGCGACGCGGGTACCGTCGCCGCGCATGTCGATGCGCTCATGCGGGTCAGCCCGGAAACTGCCGCTGCCTACATCGCGATGGCGAGACTGACCGCCGACCGCGCTCTTGCCGCCGGTCTGTTGCCGGCCGACGATGCGGCCGCACTCCTCGGCGTCCTGTCTCGAAGGTCGAGTTCGTGACCGCCGTCGCCCGCACTCGCGCGGAGCTTGCTGCCGCGCGCGCGACGTTGGGCCCGACGGTTGCTCTCGTGCCGACGCTGGGGGCATTGCACGAAGGACATCGCTCGCTGATACGGCGGGCTCGCGAGATCGCCGACCAGACCGTGGTCAGCATCTTCGTCAACCCGCTGCAGTTCGCGGCCGGCGAGGATCTCGATCGCTACCCCCGGCCACTCGAGGCGGATCTCGCGATGTGTGCCGAAGAAGGTGTTGCTTTGGCATTCGTGCCGAGTCGCGCCGAGATGTATCCGCGCGAGCCCGTGGTGCGAGTGGTGGCTGGTCCGATGGGTCAACGACTCGAGGGCGCAAGTCGCGCCGGGCACTTCGACGGCGTGCTCACCGTCGTGGCAAAGCTGTTCGGTCTCGTGCGTCCTGACGTCGCGGTGTTCGGCCGCAAGGACGCGCAGCAGCTCGCGCTGGTGCGAGCGATGGTGGCCGACCTCAACCTGCCGGTTCGCATCGAGGCTGCGCCGCTCATCCGGGACGCCGACGGGCTCGCGTTGTCGAGCCGCAACGCTTACTTGACGGCGGAGGATCGGCTCGCGGCGCTGGCGTTGCCGCGCGCGCTGCAGGCAGGCGTACAAGCAGCCAACGGTGGTAAAGCACCCGCCGATATCGTGGCTGCGGCTCTGGCGGTGCTCGACGCGCAACCCGGTGTCGATACCGACTACGTCGCCCTCGTCGACCCCGATACGTTCGAGGACGTCGCGGTCGACGCTCACGTCGTCCGTCAAGCGGTTCTTGCGGTGGCCGCTCGCGTGGGAGCTACCCGGCTGATCGACAATGAGTCTGTGGAGGTGACCGGGTGAGCATGATTGCGCGGCTGGCCGCCCCAGAACCGGGCTGGATTGCGCGGGCCGACATCGTGGTTGTCGGCAGCGGTATCGCCGGCCTGACCACGGCCCTGAAGGCTCGGCGTGCTGGCACTGTGCTGCTGGTCACAAAGACCGAACTCGACGCCGGCTCGACTCGCTGGGCGCAGGGTGGCATTGCCGCCGCGCTCGGGCCGGGGGACAGCCCTGCCGACCACCTGACCGACACGCTCGTTGCCGGCGCGGGGCTGTGCGACGAAGAAGCAGTGCGGGTGTTGGTCACCGAGGGGCCCGACCTCGTCCGCGAGCTCGTCGAACTCGGGACGCGCTTCGACCGCGACAACGCGGGCGACCTCGCGTTGACGCGGGAGGGCGGCCACCTGCGACGCCGGATCGCGCACCGCGGCGACGCAACCGGGGCCGAGATCGAGCGCGCGTTGATCGCGGCCGTCAAGGCGACGGAAGGCATCGAGATCATCGAGCACGCCCTCGTGATCGACCTGCTGAAGACTGTCGACGGCCGGGCCTGTGGTGTCACCCTGCACGTGATTGGCGCCGGGCGTCGCGACGGCGTCGGAGCTGCTCTTGGACGCGCGGTCGTGTTGGCCACCGGCGGTCTCGGGCAGGTGTTCGCATCGACCACCAACCCTCCGGTGGCGACCGGCGACGGCGTGGCGCTTGCGTTGCGCGCGGGTGCAGACGTGACCGACATGGAGTTCGTCCAATTCCATCCGACCGTGTTGTGGCTCGGACCCGGTGCGGCCGGCCAGCAGCCGCTGATCTCCGAAGCGCTGCGCGGTGAAGGTGCCGTGCTCATCGATGTGCTCGGCCGCCGTTTCATGGTCGGCCAGCACCCGCTGGCTGAGCTCGCGCCGCGCTACGTCGTCGCGCAGGCGATCGTGCGCCAGCTGCGCGAGACCGGTGCAGACCATGTGCTCCTCGATGCCCGCGGGGTGCCCGATCTCGCCGAGCGTTTTCCGACCATCACCGCTTCGTGCCGCGCGAATGGCATCGACCCGGTGACAACACCGATCCCGGTGGTGCCAGGCGCTCACCACGCGAGTGGCGGCGTGCGAACCGATCTGTTCGGCCGCACCAACGTGCCCGGCTTGTACGCATGCGGCGAGGTGGCGTGCACCGGCGTGCACGGCGCGAACCGGCTGGCCTCGAACAGCCTGCTTGAGGGCTTGGTGTTCGCAGCACGGATTGCGGACGAGTTAGCGCGGTCGTTGCCGCCCGCGGGCGAACCCGCGATCGATAAGCGGGACGCCGGACTGTTGCCGTCATCAGCACTGGTCGGCGTCCAGGCCGCCATGACTGCCGGTGCTGGTGTG
>Ga0075522_10004288_pt1 | contig 10200 bp, 8 predicted proteins | sample NGEPerA_FD_74796 | JGI IMG/M metagenome (GOLD analysis project Ga0075522, IMG submission 74796) | Arctic peat soil microbial communities from the Barrow Environmental Observatory site, Barrow, Alaska, USA - NGEE PermafrostL2-A | ecosystem: Environmental > Terrestrial > Soil > Wetlands > Peat ...
GTCCATGACCGCGCGTTGCGAAAATTTGAGACGACGAAACAGTTGGCCGATTTAATCGAACGCCTTGCACCGAGGCACGGAAAAAAGTCGCATCCGGCGACAAAAGTTTTTCAGGCGTTGCGAATCGCGGTGAACGACGAAATCGGTTCGCTGAAAAATGGTTTGGCCGCAGCGGTGAAAATTTTGAAGCCCGGCGGACGGCTGGCGGTGATCACGTTTCATTCGCTCGAAGATCGCGTGGTGAAAGAGTTTGGCCGCGAAAAGACTCGCGATTATACGTTTCCGGGCGAGGTGGATGTGCCGGAATTGCGGACGCCAATTGTGCCGGAATTAAAATGGGTTTCGCGCAAGGCGATTTTGCCGGGCGAAGTTGAATTGAAAGAAAACCCGCGCGCCCGCAGCGCGCAGTTGCGGATTTTGGAAAAAATTTGAAATGGCAAAAAATCGAAAAAATCAGGCGGCGGCGATCCGGTTCGGCCCGGCGTTGAAGGCGTTGTTTTTGTGCCTGGTCATCGCCGGCTCGGCGATTGGTTATGTCTGGCAGAAGAACGAGATTTCGCGCCTCGGTCATCAGATTTCCGAACGCGAAAAGCGCCTGTCGCAGTTGAAGGCCGACAACAAGATGCTGTCGGATCAACTGTCGGTCTTGCATTCGCCGGTGATGCTCGACCAGCGGGCGCGGGAATTGAACCTGGGTTTGTCGCCCGCGCAGCCGGGACAGATGGTTTGGCTGGTCGAACCGGGTTCCGCGTCGCCGAAAAACAAAGTTCAACCGCAGCAGTTCGCCCAGCGGCCGGCGGTAGAACAAACCCAGTAGAAGAAAATAATTTTGGCCGCCGCTCGTGACGCCGTTGGTTGAGGAACCGACCGCCGCGGGCGGCCGGCCGTTTTTTAGATGACCAACAAGATGCAAATTCGTCGTGCGCTGCTGCTGCTGATTTTTTTCGGCGCGGCCTTCGCCGGGCTGGCCTGGCGGCTGGTGGATTTGCAGGTGCTGCGCCACGCCGAGCTGTCCAGGCTGGCGGAACAAAACACGGAACGGGAATTCTGGCAGCCGGCGAAACGCGGCGACATTCTGGACGCCGGTGGAAACCTGTTCGCGACGAGCATCCCGGTGAGGACGGTCTGGGCGAATCCCGCGCTGCTCGCCGGGCAGCGTTTGCTGCCCAATCCGCAGATCGAATTCGCCCACGCGCTCGCGCCGCTGTTGCAGGTGGACGAGGGAAAACTTTTTCAGCAGATGCTTCCGCGCGTCCATCAAAATAAGGACGGCCAAATGGTCACAAACCAATACGCCGTGCTCAAGCGCCAGGTGCCGGAAGCAACCTGGCAAAAAATCCAGGCGACGCTGAACAATTTGCCGGCCAGCGTGGACACGCGCCAGTGGCGGCGGCCGGACCGCATTGCCCTGACGAATTTGTGCCGGAGCGCGGTGGCCGCCGACCCGGATCAAATGCGGGTTTATCCAAACGGTTCTTTGGCGTCGCAGGTCATCGGGTTTGTCGGCGCGCAGGATTCAACGGATCATGCGCCGAACCTGGTCGGCTGCGACGGTGTTGAAAAATTTTTCAATTCCAAGCTGGCCGGCGTGGATGGCTGGCGCGTGACCGAGGATGATCGCGCGCACCAGGAGCAGGTGGCGTGGCGCGACGAGGACGTGCAGGCGCGCGACGGTTTGAACGTCGTGCTGACAATTGACGCGGCGGTGCAGCATATCGTCGAGACGGCGCTGGCCGGCGCGATGCAAAAGCACACGCCGATCAGCATCACGGGCATCGTCATGCGCCCGCGCACGGGAGAAATTCTGGCGCTGGCCACGCTGCCGCATTACGACCCGAACGACCCGAACACCATTTCGCCGGAAACGCGCAACCGCGTCATCACGGACGTCATGGAGCCGGGTTCGACGTTCAAAATCGTCGTGGTTTCCGGCGCGTTGAACCAGGGCGTCCTGAAATTGACGGACACCATTGATTGTGAACACGGGCATTTTTTCTACGCGGGAAGACCTTTGCGCGAAGCCGAGTCGTCCGGGTTTGGAACTTTGACGGCGGAGAACATCATCACGAAATCCTCCAACATTGGCGCGGCAAAAATCGGCATCCGCCTAGGCGCGGACAGTCTTTACGACTATGCCTGGAATTACGGTTTCGGCCAGCGCACGGGCATTCCGCTGCCGGGCGAAGTGCGCGGATTATTGTATCCGGTGAAGAACTGGACCAAGGTTTCCATCGCCCAGATTCCGATGGGGCAAGGCGTCTCGGTGACGCGGCTGCAAATGGCGATGGCGATGGCCGCGATCGCGAACGACGGCTGGCTGATGCGTCCGATGATTGTGAGCCGGCTCGAAGACCGCGACGGCAGCGTCGTCCAGCGTTACGAACCGCAGCGCGTGCGGCAGGTCATCAGCGACGGCACGGACAAAATGATGATTGAGGCGCTGAAAACCGTCGTGTCGCCGGAAGGCACCGCACCGGGCGCGGCGATGAAAAATTATGTTGTCGCCGGCAAGACCGGCACCGCGCAAAAGGCGGAAAACGGCGGCTATTCATCAACAAAATTCATCTCGTCCTTCATCGGATTTTTTCCGGCGGACGATCCGCAGCTTTGCATTTCCATCGTGATGGACGAGCCGAAGGAAGGTTATTACGGCGGCCAGGTCTGCGGCCCGGTGTTCAAGGACATCGCCGAACGCTGCGCTAGCTACCTGAACATCCCGCCGGACCCGAATTTGATGACGAACACGACGGCGCTCGTCGCGGAAAACGCCGCGCGCAAAATCCAGACGCAATGAATAATTCTCGTCCGCAACTTTTCGGGATGCTCGCCGGACTTTTTCTCGCCGCCGGGCTGGTGCTTTCTTCCATGCTCGGCACGACCGCGTGGGTGAAGATAAAAAATTCGCAGTTCATCACCTCAAAAGGTTCGACGCGCAAAAACGTCACGTCCGACCTCGTGGTTTGGAAAGGCTCGTTCACGACCGAAGCGCCGACTTTGTTGGAAGCGCAGCATAAACTCAAGGACGACGCGAACAAGGTTGGACAATTTTTAAGCGGCAACGGCATTACCAATTCTGTTTTCCAGCCGATTGCCATTGAAGAACTCATGGCGAGCGTGTCGAACGAAACCAACGGCGAAAATATTTCACGGCAGCGCACCGTCGGCTACCGGCTGACGCAAAAAGTGCGAGTCGAATCCGGCGATGTCGCGCGCGTGGCGCAACTCGACACGACGCCGCTGGTGGAGCAGGACGTCTTGTTCACGACCGAGCCGCCGCAGTTTCTTTACACGAAAGTCGCCGAGGAAAAAATCGAGATGCTCGCCGACGCCACCAAGGACGCCCGCGCCCGCGCCGAACAGATTGCCATGCAGGGCAGCCGCAGCATCGCCAATTTGCACGACGCGGAAATGGGCGTGTTTCAAATCACGCCGCTGCACGAGACCGACACGAGCGGCGGCGGTGAAAATGACACGTCGTCGCTGGACAAAACCATCACCGCCGTCGTGACGGCCACGTTTTTGTTGAAATAATTTTTGTGGAAGAACGCTCTTTGAAATTTGTCGCTGACGCCTGCGACGCCGATGTTCGCCATGGCTCGGTAAAAACTTTGGTGAAAAATGTCTGCACCGATTCGCGGTCAGCGCAATCAGGCGATTTGTTCTTTGCCATCAAAGGCGAAAAGTTCGACGGCCATGATTTTTTGAACGAAGCCGCCGCCAAGGAGGTGGGGGCCGTCGTCGTGGAAAGAAAAAAAACTCCGGCGAAGCCGCCGGGTTGCGCGGTGCTGGTGGTGGATGATGTGCGCGTCGCGTTCGGAAAACTGGCGGCAGCCTACCGGAAAGATTTTTCACTGCCGGTGATTGCCGTTGGCGGCTCGAACGGCAAGACGACGGTGAAGGAACTGCTCGCATCGGTGTTGCGCCAGAAATTTTCGACGCTCTGGAGCGAGGCCAGTTTCAACAACGACATCGGCGTGCCGGCGACGCTGTTGCGGCTGGAAAAAACGCATCAGGCGGCGGTGCTGGAAGCGGGCACGAACCATCCGGGCGAACTCGCGCCGCTCGTGAAAATGATCCGGCCAAAGTTCGGCGTCATCACGAACATCGGCCGCGAGCATCTGGAATTTTTCGGCGACGTCGCGGGCGTGGCGCAGGAAGAAGGCTGGCTCGCGGAACTGCTGCCGGCGGACGGAACATTGTTTTTGAACGGCGACGGCGAATGGACGGAGAAAATTGCCGCGCGGACGAAGGCAAAAATTGTCCGCGTCGGGTTCGGCGAAAAAAACGGCTGGTGCGCGAACAAGATCCGGCTGGACAAAAACGGCGTGACGTTCCAGGTCGAGTGCGCGAAGAAAGAATTTTGCGGCGAACACCGGATCAATTTGCTGGGCCGCCATCAAGTGACGAATGCGCTGCTGGCGATCGCGGCCGGCGCGGAACTTGGTCTGACTTGTGACGAAATCCGCGACGGAATGGTGGCGTGCCAGCCGCCAAAAATGCGGATGCAATTTTGGGAGGCGAACGGCGTGCGCGTGCTGGACGACTGTTACAACGCGAACTCAGATTCGACGATGGCCGCGCTGGAAACGCTGTGCGACCTGCCATTGCAAGGCCGGCGCGTGGCGATTTTGGGCGACATGGCGGAACTCGGCGCGCAAAGCGAGGCGGCGCACGCGGAAGTCGGAAAGTTCGCGGCGGAACTGAAGATCGGCCAGTTGTTCACGGTCGGAAAAACGTCGGCGGTGACGGCGCGGACGGCGCGCGATGCGGGGCTGACACGCGTGATTGAATTTGCGGACGTGGAAGCGGCGGTGCGGGCGGTGAAGAATTTTTTGAAGCCGGGCGACGTGGTTTTGCTGAAGGCCTCGCGTTCGTCGCGTCTGGAAAGAATTGCCGAGACATTACGGTCTGAAAAATCGTAAATCGTAAATCATAAATTTTGAGATGCTCTATTTATTGAGCCAATGGATCATGGACCGGGCGCACGGCACCGAATGGGAGTCGCGCCTGTCGTTTCTGCGCCTGTTCAAATACATCACGGTGCGCTGCGCCGGCGCGGCGGTGACGGCCTTGATTTTGAGCTGGTGGCTCGGCCCAAAAATCATCCGCTGGCTGAAGCAGTTGAAGTTTGGGCAGGAATATTCGGACAAGGCCGAGGAAGCCGGCGGACTGGCGGCGCGGGTGTTGAGCAAACGCGGGACGCCGACGATGGGCGGCCTTTTGATCGTCGTGGCGCTTTTGTTTTCGACGATGCTGTGGACGCAGTGGAACGCGCAGGTGGAGCTGACGATGCTCTCGGTTTTGGTGCTGGCCGCGCTGGGATTTTATGACGACTGCGCGAAAATTTTGAAGCAGAGCGGCGGCGGCACTCCGCCGCGGGTGAAACTGCTCACGCAATTTTTGCTGGCGGCGTTCGTGGGGATTTATTTGTGGAAGCTGCCGGCGGTGAGCGAGCTGCGGCTGCTCGGCAGCAAAAGCGTCATCCACAGCAATCTGGTTTCGGACTTGATGCTGCCGTTTTACAAGTATCCGATTCACGTCGGCGCGGTGGTCGGCGTCGTGATTGTGGCGCTGGCGATTGTCGGCAGCTCGAACGCGGTGAATTTGACGGACGGACTTGACGGACTGGCGATTGGCTGCACGTTGATCGTGGGATTTGTGTTTTTGTTTTTCACTTATCTGGCGGGCAACGTGAAGGCGGCGGAGTATTTGCAGATTCCTTATGTGCCGGGCGCGGGCGAACTGACGGTGTTTTGCTCGGCGCTGCTCGGCGCGGGGCTGGGATTTTTGTGGTTCAACTGCCATCCGGCGCAGGTGTTCATGGGCGACACGGGGTCGCTCGCGCTGGGCGGCGCGTTCGGCATCGTGGCGGTGCTGATCCACCAGCCGTTTGTGCTGGTGATCGCCGGCGGCGTGTTCGTGGCCGAGGCGCTGTCGGTGATTTTGCAGAAGGGCTGGTTCAAGTTCACGCGGCTGCGGACGGGAACCGGGCAACGGATTTTTTTGATGGCGCCGCTGCATCATCATTTTGAAAAAAAGGGCTGGTATGAGTCGCAGGTGGTGATGCGGTTTTACATTTTGTGCGTGCTGTGCGCGGTGCTCGCGCTGGCGACGCTGAAGCTGCGGTGAAATGATTTTATGAAACGTCGAATAAACATTGCGGACGGATGCTTTGCTGCTTGCACGCAAGGCTCGCGGTTGCTAGTTTTTTTGTCGGAAGCGGCACGGCGCGCGACGGCTGGCGGATTGTCCTGGGAATTTGGTTTTTCCGCCAGTTGTCATTTCCGCGACGACTTCACTCCACTGATGAACAAAAACATTTTAACACGCCAAGAAATTTTTCGAGGGAAAGTTTCGCGGCGCAAAAATCAAAACAAAAACAACCGCCTCGAAGAAAGGACGCATCCGCGCCAAACCCATGAATAACCCGAATCCATTTGTCCCCAAAGGCTCCCTGTTGGAGCAGCAAAGCCAGCGCCGTTCGCGGCTCAAGCTCGCCGTGTTTTGCGTGGTCGCCGTGAGCGTGACCGGCCTGGTCGCCATGCTCATCCAGGGCTGCTCGCACGAACAGCCGGTCGCCGACAGCGGATTGTCGCCGATGGATATTTCTTCCAACACGTCGCCGATGTCCGTCACCGACACGAGCGCGCCGCCGATCATGGCGACTTCGTCAGTGGCCGCGCCGCCGGTTCCGGTGCCTGCGCCGGTCGTTGTGCCGCCGGTTGAAACCGCCGGAACAGAATACGTTGTTGTCAAAGGCGACATCCTCGCCAGCATCGCAAAAGCCCATGGCGTGAAGCTCAAGGACTTGGAAGCGGCGAACCCCGGAGTCGTCCCGACCAAATTAAAGATCGGACAGAAGCTGCAAATTCCCGTCCCAACAGCCAGTGCGCCTGCGCCAGCAGCTGGAATGACCAGTGCTGACACCGGCGAAGAAATCTACACCGTGAAGTCCGGCGATACTTTGTCGAAAATTGCCAAGGCGCACGGCACGAGTGTCAAGGCCATCAGGGCTGAAAACAGCCTGACCACGGACATGATCAAGGTCGGACAAAAATTGAAAATCCCGGCGAAGGTTGAAGCCGCCGCGCCCGCGCCGGTCGTTCCGCCGGCTTCGATGCCGGTTCCGGCCGCGCCGGGAATGACCAATTAGCCGCGCCGGATCGCGGCCGGCTTTTTTAAAAAGTTGAAATGAGAGTCGCCGTCACAACTCTGGCATTTTGCATCGCCGCCCTGCTCGCGCTGGGGCTGGTGATGCTTTACAGCTCGAGCATGACGCAGGCTGGCGCTCAATACCTTGAAGCGCAATGCGTCTGGTGTTCGCTCGGCTTCGTCCTGTGCGTCGCGGCGACGGCGCTGGATTATCAACTGCTAAAAAAATTCGCATGGCCGCTGTTCCTCCTCGCGCTCGTGCTGCTAGTGCTGGTGCTGCTGCCGCTGCCGCACGGCATCACCAGGGAAATCAACGGGGCGCGCCGCTGGTTCATCATCCCCAAAATCGGAATGCGTCTGCAGCCGTCCGAACTCGGCAAGCTTGCCCTCATCATCCTGCTCGCGTGGTATGGCGACCGCTTTCAACGCCGCATGAACACGCTGAAATGGGGGATCGTTTTTCCCATGTTCATCATTGCCGCAATGCTCGGTCTGATTTTTATCGAACCCGACCGCGGCACGACGATTCTGCTTGCCGCCGTCAGCGGTTCGATGCTGTTGCTCGCGGGCGTCCGCTGGAAATTCATCGTGCCGCCGGTGATCCTCGCCGCCGTCGGTCTGGCGGCTTCCATTTTGCACGACCCGATGCGCATGAAACGCATCTTTAGCTGGTGGGATTTGGAACAGCACAAGGAGGGCGTCGGCTATCAGGCGTATCAGGCGATGATCGCGCTCGGCTCCGGCGGCTGGTTTGGGCTGGGCCTGGGCAACGGCCGCCAGAAACTTGGCTTCGTTCCTGAACACCACACCGATTTCATTTTCTCCATCATTGGCGAGGAACTCGGACTGGTCGCGACGCTGCTCGTCATCGTCGCGTTCGTCGTCGTCATTCTGTGCGGAATTTACATCGCGCTCCATGCACGCGACACCTTCGGCACGCTGCTCGCGACGGGCGTCACCCTGCTGATCGGCCTGCAGGCCGCCATCAACATCGGCGTCGTCACCAGCGCGCTGCCGAACAAAGGGCTGCCGCTGCCGTTCATCAGCTACGGCGGTTCGAACATGCTGGCGATGCTGACGTGTGTCGGGATTTTGTTCAGCGTCGCGCGCCGCGCCGCGCCGGCGAAAATTTCCGCGTCCGACTTTGTCACCAGCGACAATCCGTTCGCCGCCAGAGCAGCATGATCGCTTCCGAAACAAACAAGCCCTTCGTCGCCATCGCGTGTGGCGGGACGGGCGGACATCTCTTTCCCGGCCTCGCCGTCGCCGCGCAGCTCAAGCAGCGCGGCTGCGACGTCGCGCTGCTCATCTCGCCAAAAGAAATTGACCAGCAGGCCGTGAAATCCGCGTCCGGCATGGAAGTTTTCATGCTGCCCGCCGTCGCGCTGCAAAATAAAAATTATTTTTCCTTCGCGAAAAGTTTTTGGAATTCCTTTTGCACCGCGCGGAAAATTTTCAAACAACGCAAACCAGACGCAGTGCTGGCGATGGGCGGATTTACTTCCGCGCCGCCGGTTCTCGCCGCAAAAAAATTCGGCGCGAAAACTTTTCTGCACGAGTCCAACACCATTCCCGGCCGCGCCAACCGTTTTCTCTCCCGCTTCGTGGACGAGGCGTTCGTCGGCTTTCCCGAAACTGCCGGGAAATTGAAGGCGCGAAAAATTACGGTCACTGGAATGCCCGTGCGCCAGCAATTTTCGAGTCAATCGGCAATCGGCAACCGGCAATCGGCAATTGAAAACTGCCGCGCCGCTTTGGGTCTTGATCCACATTTGCCAACGATTCTGGTCGTTGGCGGCAGCCAGGGCGCGAGCGGTTTGAACGAAATGATTTTGTCGGCGCTGCCGCTGCTTGCGGAAAAAAACTGGCAGTGGCTGCACCTGACCGGCGCAAATGATTTTGAAAAAGTAAAAAACGCCTGCGCCGCCCTCGGCATCAAGTCCGTTGTGAAACCGTTTCTGGCGGAGATGGAACTGGCGCTCGGCGCGGCGACCGCGTGCGTCAGCCGTTCCGGCGCGTCATCGCTCGCGGAAATCGCCGCGATGCGATTGCCCTCGCTGCTCGTGCCGTTCCCGGCGGCGGCGGACAACCACCAGTTTTCCAACGCGCTGGCGTTTGAAAAAACGGGCGCGGCAAAACTGCTCGAACAAAAAAATTCCACGCCGGAAAAAACCGCCGCGATGCTGGCCGAACTGGTCGGGAACGAGGCCGTGCGTTCAGAAATGCAGTCCGCCTTGGAGCAGTGGCACGCGCCGCGCGCCGCCGAACAAATCGCCGAAAGCATTTTGGCCGCGTGCTGGAGTTCAAGCATGAGCTTGTCGAAAAAAGGCAGCCTGAAGCCTGAAGTCCAACAAACCGGCGCGCAAGGCGGTTCGCGTTCCAGTTTGATTGAACGGCAGAATTTTTCCGCCGCATGAACGCCATTTTGGAAAATCCAATGTCAATCGCCGATGAAATCGCCGGGCGCGTTTCGCCCGCGACGGTCATCCGCCGCGACGAGCCGATGGCGAAGCACACGACCTTGCGCGTCGGCGGCGCGGCAGATGTTTATGCCGAACCGGCGACAGAGGAAGACCTGGCGGCCATTTTGAAGTTCTGCGGCGAACGCGAATTGAAGTTCATCGCGCTCGGCCGCGGCTCCAATCTGCTGGTGCGCGACGGCGGGTTTCGCGGCGTGGTGATTTGTTTGTCGCAGCCGGAATTCAGCAAAATTGAAATTGACGGCGAACGGCTGTGCTGCGGCGCGGGCGCGCGTTTGAAAAACGTCGCGGTCGAGGCGCGGCGGAACGGCTTGAGCGGCCTGGAATTTCTCGAAGGCATCCCCGGCAGCGTCGGCGGCGCGCTGCGGATGAACGCGGGCGCGATGGGCGGCGCGACGTTTGACGCCGTCGAGTCCGTGCGGCTGATGGATTTTGACGGCGGTGTGCATGAACTGACGCCGGCGGAAATGGCGGTTGAATACCGGGGTTGCGCCACGCTGAAAAATCACGTCGCGCTGGGCGCGGTGCTGCGCGGCCGGCCGGATTCGGTGGAATCCATCGCGCAGCG
>Ga0075522_10004289_pt1 | contig 10196 bp, 7 predicted proteins | sample NGEPerA_FD_74796 | JGI IMG/M metagenome (GOLD analysis project Ga0075522, IMG submission 74796) | Arctic peat soil microbial communities from the Barrow Environmental Observatory site, Barrow, Alaska, USA - NGEE PermafrostL2-A | ecosystem: Environmental > Terrestrial > Soil > Wetlands > Peat ...
GAGGATCGAGAGCATGAACTTCCCTTCCGTCAGCGCAGCGGCAGCGGCGGCCACCGATCCGGGGACTCTTCCGGAATTCGTTCTTCGCCGGCCGCCTTCGCCCGAGCCACGATTCGACTTTGAGCCGGCTTCGCAAAGCCCGAAGCTCACGGTACCGGACACCCATGGACCTTTGTTCCCCGACGCCCAGCCGCTCGATCTCGAGAGCCTGGACGCGCTCACCGACCTGCGGCCTCTGGGGCAGATCCACGACAGCTTCATCATCGCCGCCGGACGCGACGGGCTATGGATCATCGACCAGCACGTGGCCCATGAACGGATCCTGTTCGAACAAGTGTTAGCGCAGCGCGCCAACGGCGCTACCGAGAGCCAGCGGCTGCTGGTGCCGCTGGTGATCGGCCTGAGCGCCGCGCAGCAGATCGAATACGCGCGCATCGCCGAGGAGCTGGACGCCCTGGGATTCGAGACCGAGCCGTTCGGCAACCGCACGGTCGCGGTGAAATCGGCGCCGGCCGGCGTGCCCTCGGCCGAGATCGAAAAAGTGCTGTTCGAAATTCTGGAGATTGCCGAGCGCGAGCTGCGCCGTGCTTCGCTCGACGACGTTCGCCGGTCGATGGCGGCGTCGATCGCCTGCCGCGCCGCCATCAAGATCAACATGCGCCTGGAGCCGGCCAAAATCGACTGGCTGCTGCGAGCCTTGGCGGCAACTTCCTGTCCCATGAGCTGCCCGCACGGGCGCCCCATCGCGCTGCGCTACTCGACGCGCGACATTCTCAAGAGCTTCCACCGCATCTAAATCTGTTAACGTTGACTGGATAGCGTACATGCCGCGAAAAAAGACGGTAGCCGCGCCCGCGCGAACCTTTCCCATCGTGGGAGTGGGAGCATCGGCCGGAGGATTGGAAGCCTTCCGGGGCCTGTTGCAGGCGCTGCCCGCGAAGACCGGCATGGCCTTTGTGCTGGTCCAACATCTGGACCCCGAGCACGAGAGCCTGCTCACCAGATTGCTCTCCCATGCGACTCGTATGCCGGTTACGGAGGTCGTCGAAGGCGTAACCGTCGAGCCGGATCATGTCTATGTAATCCCGCCCAACAAGGCCCTGGGCATCCGCAACGGGGATCTCCATCTGCTGGCGCGCAGAAGACAAGATCCCAAGCACCTGCCGGTCGACGCCTTTTTTCACTCCCTGGCTGAAAACGAGGGCGGCAGGGCGATTGGAGTCATCCTTTCCGGGGTCGCCTCGGACGGAACAGTGGGGCTGGCCGCGATAAAAGCGGCCGGAGGAATCACCTTCGCTCAGGACTCGCAGTCGGCGAAGTACGATGGCATGCCGCGCAGCGCCATCGCCGCCGGATGCGTGGACTTCGTCCTGCCGCCGGAAGGCATTGCCAGGGAGCTCAAGCGCATCAGCCTGCATCCCTATCTGGGCCGGCCGGATCACTCGGCGGCGGGGAGCCACCCAGCCCTGCATGGCGAAGACCTGCTCAAGATTTTCGCGCTCCTGCGCCATGCCACCGCCGTGGACTTCACCAACTACAAGCGCTCCACCATCAACCGGCGGATCGCCCGCCGCATGGTGTTGCACAGAAGTTCGAGTCTCCGCCAGTATCTGAAGTACCTTCACGAGAATCGCACTGAGATCACGGCCCTATGCGAGGACCTCCTTATCCACGTCACCAGCTTCTTTCGCGAGCCGGATGCCTTCCGCGCGCTGAAGGACACCGTCTTGCCCAGGATCTTTCGCAACAAGGCGCCCGGCGAACCCCTGCGCGTTTGGGTGGCGGGCTGCTCCACGGGCGAGGAGGTGTACTCGATCGCCCTCACGGTACTGGAGTATCTGCAGCAACACAAAAGTTCCGTGCCGATTCAAATCTTCGGAACCGACGTCAGCGAGGCAGTCCTCGAACAAGCCCGGGCGGGAATCTATTCGGAAAGCGCTATATCGGCCATCTCGGCGGCGCGCCTCCGCCAATTTTTCGTTCGCGGCGACGGCGGCTATCAGATCATCAAATCGGTCCGTGAACTGTGTGTTTTCGCGCGTCAGGATGTGACCAAGGATCCGCCGTACTCGCGCCTGGATCTTTTGACCTGCCGGAATGTACTGATCTACATGGAGCCGGTGCTCCAGAAGAAGGTTATGGCGGTGCTGCACTACGCACTGAAGCCGCACGGATTCCTGATGCTGGGAAAGTCCGAATCCATCAGCGGTTTTTCGGAGTTGTTTACACCCGTGGGACGCAAACACAAAATCTATTCGAAGAAGTCTTCCAGCAGTCGCCCGGCGCTGGATTTGTCCGCGGCGCATCCCAAGCACGCTCCGGTGGAGACGTCCGCGACGCCGGATATGCCGGCGCGGTTCGATCCTCAGAAGGAAGCCGACCGCATCGTCATGAACCACTACGTGCCCGCGGGCCTGGTGGCGAGCAGCGATCTCCAGATCCTGCACTTTCGAGGAAATGTCGCGCCGTATCTAGCGCCTTCCCCGGGCCAGGCCAGCCTCAGCCTGCTCCGCATGGTCCGGCCGGAGTTTGCCGTGGAGTTGCGAACCGCCATCCATCGGGCCGGGAGGCAGGACAGTCCCATCCGCAAAGAAGGCATCCTCATCAAGCGCAACGGCCGCTTGAACGAAGTAACGCTGGAAGTGGTTCCCTTCAAGGGACAGGCGGAGGAGCGCTTCTTCCTGGTGCTGTTTCAGGAAAGCCGGGTCCCGGATTCAGAAGAATCGGCGTCGCCGGGGTCCAAGGCGAAAGCTTCCCGCGACGGCGGGTTGGAAGCGGCCCGGCTCCAGCGGGAATTGCAGACCACCAAGGGGCATCTGCAAACCATCATCGAGGAACATGAGGCGACCAACGAAGAGCTGAAATCCGCGAACGAGGAAGTGCTTTCGAGTAACGAGGAGTTGCAGAGCACCAACGAAGAGCTGGAGACCGCGCAGGAAGAGCTGCAATCCAGCAACGAAGAGCTGGTGACGATCAATGAACAGCTTCAGAATCGCAACCAGGAACTCAGCCAGCTCAGCGACGACTGGGCCAACCTCCTGAGCGGTCTCAACATCCCGATTGTCATGCTGGGCAAGGACCGCCGGATCCGAAGGTTTACCGGACCGGCCGAAAAGCTTTTGAACCTGATCCCGACCGACATCGGCCGGCTCATCGGTAACATCCGGCCGAACATCAAGATCCCCGACGCAGATGGTTTAATCGCGGAGGTGATGGAGAAAGTAAGCCAGAAGGAATTGGAGGTTCAGGATCGCGAAGGCCGGTGGTACTCGCTGCGGCTGCGGCCGTACCGAACCGCGGACAACCGGATCGACGGCGTACTGATGATTTTCGTCGACATTCACGACCTCAAAACTATGCAGGAAGCGCTGCGGGAGCAGAACAGTTTCTCCAAAGCGGTCATGGAATCCTCCGGAGCGCTGGTCCTGGTGACTGACGCAACCGGCAGGGTGGCCGCCTTCAACCACGCCTGTCAGATCGTCAGTGGATACAAGCTGAACGAAATGGCGGGCAAAATCATCTGGGACACTCCGCTGGTCCCACAGGAAGAAGGAGAAGCCGAGCGCGCGCGAGCCGTGTATCGGCGGCTGGTGGGCGGCAGCGCTCCGATCCAGCATGAAAGTCAATGGGTCGCTAAGAACGGAAACCGGCGATTGATCTCCTGGACCACTGCAGCCATGCCTCAATCCACCGGGCACCCGCGCCACCTGGTCCGCATCGGAACGGATGTCACGGAGCGCCGCGAAATGGAGATCGCGTTGCAAGCCAGCGAAACGGCGCTGCGGCAAAGCCAGGCACAACTGCAAGGGCTGGCCGCCGGCCTGCTCGCGGCGCAGGAAGAGGAACGGGCACGAGTTGCCCGCGAATTGCATGACGACATCAGCCAGAAACTGGCGGCGCTCAACCTGGAGGCCGAAAGCGTGCTGCGCAAGAAGCCGGACGGCGCGGGCGAACTGCGTAGCGAGCTGACCCGGCTCTCACACCGCATACGCGGGATCCTGCGCGACGTCGAGCAGACCGCTTACCGGCTGCATCCTTCCTCTCTCGATCACCTGGGGTTGTCGGTGGCGCTGAAAGCCTATTGCGCGGATTTCAGCAGACAAAGTAATGTTGCCGTGCGCTGCACGGAGCGGAACCTGCCCCGCACCATTCCCCCTCACCTGGGGTTGACGGTTTACCGCGTGGTCCAGGAAGCGCTGCGCAACGTTGCCAAGCATTCCGGAGCCCGCCGGGCGGCGGTTTCCGTCGCGGGAAAAACCGGCGCGATCCTGCTCAGCATCAAGGATTCCGGCCGCGGGTTCGACCCGTCCCGGCCCAAGAAGCGCGGGCTGGGGTTGATCAGCATGGAGGAACGGGTTCGCGAGGCCGGAGGCACCTTCAAGATGAAATCGACGCCCGGCCAAGGCGTCCGGATCGAGATACGCTTACCCATCCCGCAGCAAGGAAGGCGTAAGATTGAGGTCAAGTGACGCGCCGTCCTAGAATTCTGCTGGCGGATGACCATCCTCTCTTTCTCGAAGGGGTTCGCCGCTTTCTTGAAAACAAGTATGACGTGGTGGGAACCGTGGCCGACGGCCCGGCCTTGATCACGGCGGCGCAGCACCTTCAGCCGGACATCATCGTGGTGGACATCTCCATGCCCGGAATGAACGGCTTGGCCGCGGCGAACGTCATCCGCAAAACGATTCCCTCCGCCAGATTCATCGTGCTGTCGGTGCATTTGGACCAGGTGTACGTCAGCGAGGCATTCCGAATAGGCGCAAAAGGATACGTTTCGAAGCGCGCCGCGGCGGCGGAACTGCTGACCGCGATCGACCAGGTGCTGGAGGGACGCACCTATGTGACTCCCCTGGTCGGGCCCGCGACCTTGGCTTCCAAAGATCCCAAGCGGCTCACCTTGCGGCAACTGGAAATTCTGCGGCTGGTGGCGGAGGGCTACCAGAACAAGGAAATTGCGCAGCTCCTTAAAATTTCCGTCAAAACCGTGGAGTTTCATAAGACGCGCATCATGAGCGAGCTGGGTATCCACACGCCCGCCGGATTGACGCGCTACGCCATCGACCACGGAATCGCGGCCCCCTAGGGTTGAACCTAGTAGCTATCCGCACAGGAAGTTGAACATACTAATTTCGTGTCACTCCGCAGTGCTAATCCACCTCGAAAACGGCTTTTGGTACACCTGTCGAAGGCAGTGGCGACGCTCTCGCTGAGAAAAGAGCTGGGAACACTCGCCGTGCCATTGAAAGGCACTCTGGAAGGGAACGTAAACGTCCAATTCTTTGAGGTCGATGGCCGCGAGTTTGACCATTTCGAGAACATCTCCAATGCCCTCACCCGGATCGACCGGGGCACTTACGGAAGGTGTATTTTCTGCGGCGGGCGCATTGAGGCGGATCTGCTGACAGGGACACCTTGGGCCAGCGAATGCCTCGATTGCGGGGATCAGGAATCCCAACCGTAATCGGCTTTTACCCGCGCGACTTCCGCCACACTCCAGGCCTGCGCCGGACAACCACGTGGATCGCGAGGTTCTTCCGCATGGTAGATTTCAGCGTCGTAGATTTCAGCAATGGACCCGACGCAGCCGCTGCGGGCCGCCTCGGCCTCCAGTTTCACGATCAAATTCCGGCAATAGGCCAGATTGGCCACACTTCTTCCGAAGGCCGAAAGATACGCATCGATGAACGGTCCTAACAACCAAGGCCAGACCGTGCCTTGATGATAAGCTGCATCGCGCTCGGCTGGCGAGCCCTGGTAGTGCGGTTTGTAATCGGGATCGGAACGCTCCAGTGTGCGAAGGCCGACGGGGGTCAGCAGCTCGCGCTCGACCATCCGGACCACGGCCTGCTGCTGGCCAGCTTCCAGGAGTCCGAAGGGCAGGCTGACGGCGAAGATCTGATTCGGGCGAAGCTGGGCGAGTGGGCCTTGGGGAGTCAGCACGTCGTATAGGCACGCGCGTTGTGCATTCCAGAAGTTGGCCCGGAAACTGTCGCGGACCTGAGTCGCTGCGGCGCGGTATTCGGCTTCGGCGGGGTCGCGCAGTGTTTGCGCCCATTCGGCCATGAGCGAGAGCGCCGCGTGCCAGAGGGCGTTGATCTCGACTGGTTTCCCATTCCGCGGTGTGAACTTAGTGTCCATCCATGTTAGTTGCGTGTTTTGCGAACCCGCAACCAATAGATCGTCACCGGGATCGACGGCGATGTTGTACCAGGTGCCGCGCCGGTGCCAGTCGACGATCTCCTTCGCGGCCGGATAGAACACATCGCGAAGAAAGGCGGGGTCTCCGCCGGCCTTGAGCCATGCCCGGACGGCTTGGAACATCCACAGGGTCGCGTCGGCAGTATTGTATTCGGGCGTTTCGCCGGTATCGGGGAAGCGATTGGGGATAATTCCCTGGCTTCTGAACTGGAGAAAGCCGTCGATAATCTGGCGGGCTTCATCCAGGCGCCGGGGTGCGATGAGCAATCCTGGCAGGCTGATCATCGTGTCGCGGCCCCAGTCGGTGAACCAGGGGTAGCCGGCGATGATGGTGGGTTTTCCGTCAGCGCGATGCACGATGAAGGGATCGCGCTTTGCCGACGGAGGCTCGGTGGCGTCGGTGCCGTCGATGGAAGCGCAGACGGGAGTCCATTCACCTGCTTTGAGATCCATGGTCAAGATGCCGGGCGTGAATTGATCCTCGCGGAAATCGAGACCGCGCTCGAGCTCGGTCAGATACTCGATGTTGAAGTACCACTTGGGATCGGCGGTAAAGGTGGCTTTGGACCGGTATTCGACCGGCGGCAAACCCGCATACGGGGACGCGTTCGCGTGGGCCAACGAGTGATAGTCGCGATAAGCCAGAAATGGCCGGAGCCGCAGGATCAGAGCGTGGTCACTGCGATAGCGAACGACTACGGCCTGGCGCCCTGGCACGAGATAAATCTGCCGTTCCAGGTTGACGCCATCCAGGTTGTAGCGCCAGGTTGCGCAGGGCTCGTCGCGAAACTCTTCGAGCAGCTCGCCGCCCTCGTCCACCAGTTTGCCGGGATACTGGCAGCTATAGATTGCGAACGTCCGGCCGTTTACAACGGCTTCTTCCTCGAAGCGCGAAAGCAACACGTAGCGCTCGGTGGGAGGCTTCCGCGAAGCTACCAGCAAGGCGTGATAGCGCCGTGTATTCAATCCGGCGACGGTTCCCATGGCGAACGCGCCGGTGCCGTTGGTCTCCAGCCACTCGCTTTTAAAACTTCTTGGTAACGTCGCGATGGGTTTCCTTGACTCGATACCCAGCCTGGGCCAGCAGCTTGCGAAGCTCGTGGGCGATCATCACGCTGCGGTGGTGCCCGCCGGTGCAGCCGAACGAGATCGTGAGATAGCTCTTCCCTTCCTCGATGTAGTGCGGCAGGAGGTAAATCAGCAGCTCGGAGATTCGCTCGATGAACTCCTGGGTCTGCGGGAAGGACCGGATGTAGCGCGCTACGCTGGGGTTCTTGCCGGTGAGTTTCTTGAACGCGGGAATGTAGTTGGGGTTGGGCAGGAAGCGCACATCGAACACCAGGTCGCTATCCGCTGGAACTCCGTGACGATACCCGAAACTCGTAATTTGCACCAGGATGCCGGACTGGCTGAGTCGTTGGCCGCCAAAGGTGGAGTGAATGGTTTCACGCAGCTCATGCACGTTGAATTTGCTGGTGTTGATAATGGGATCCGCCAACGCGCGGATCGGTTTCAGGCGCTCCCGCTCCCGCCGGATGCTGGCCGCCACGCTTTGCCCGGTCCCCAGCGGGTGCGGGCGGCGGGTTTCGCTGAAACGCCGGATTAAAGTGGAATCGTCGGCTTCCAGGAAAAGCAGCTTGGTCGGAACCTGGCGGCGGATTCGCTTGAACAAGGCCGGGAGCTTCTCGAGCGCAGTGCCCTCGCGGATGTCCACCACCAGAGCCGCGCGGCGGACAGTCGGCGCGCTCTTGACCAGCTCCGCGAACTTCGGAATCAGCTCGATGGGCAGGTTGTCCACCGAATAGTAGCCCAGATCCTCCAGGGCCTTGAGCACGGTGCCTTTGCCGGACCCGCTGACGCCGGTGATAATCACCAGCTCAGTCTTAACCGCCGGACCACCTGCGGGACGGTGAAGGGGCGGAGAGGATGCCGGCATTTTGCAGAATTTAGGATTCGATCAGGTCAAAATGCCCGTCGCGCCGCCGCACCAGCACCGAGAGGCCCTCACGCTGCTCATCCCGATCGGCATCGCGATACACAAGGTAATCGCGATTTTTGTCCATTTCCAGCAGCGCTTCATCCAGGGTCATGGGCTTTCGCCGGCCCATGCCATTCACGCGAAAAACCCGTTTTCCGGAGGACTCGCCTCCGCCCTGACGCGCCGGTTTGGCCGGAGGGGCCTCGGCCGAAGCCTCGGGGGGCGGCACAAGCTCCTTGCGTCGATGGGTCGCGCGCCACTTGGCCCGCAGCTTCACGGCCTGGGCATCCAGCTTCTCGATCGCCGAGGAGAGCGCCGTGAACAAGTCGGCATCCGTGCCGCTGACCACCAGCTGATGATCGTAGAACTGCGCAGTGATCTCGGCGCAGCACATACGCCGCTCCTGGGTCACGATCACGTGGGCCTCGCGTTCGCCCCTTCCGTCCAGAAGCTTCGCAATCTTGGCAAACCTGGCATCCACCTTTTGCTGCATCTTGGGTGGTAACGCGTGGGGCATTCCCTTGTAAGTGACTTTCATCGGTTCGATATTCCCTTAAGAGCGAACCCGCCGTTGGTGAGTGGAAGGAATACGCATGTCCTCGCGATACTTGGCGACGGTACGGCGCGTGACTTCGATACCTTCCGCCTGCAGACGTTCGGTGATCTGCTCGTCGGTCAGCGGATGCATGGGATCCTCTTCCTCAATCATCTTCTTGACCCTGCGCTTCAGAATCAGCAGCGGCGTGGCGCCGCCGCCAGGACCCTGGACGGCCTCGGAGAAAAAGTATCGCAGCTCGAAGACGCCCTGGGGCGTGTGCGCGTACTTGTTGGAAACGGCGCGGCTCACGGTGGAAGGATGCACGCCGATCTCCTCGGCGATTTCCTTGATCATCATGGGCTTCAATTGATCGATCCCGTGCTCCAGGAAATCCAACTGGCGGCGCACCACCGACTGGCAGACTTTGAGAATGGTCTGCTTGCGCTGCTCGATGTTCTTCATCAGCTGGATGGCCGAGGCGTAGCGTTCCTTGATGTAGCTGCGAACGTCGCGGTTAGGCTCCTGCTCGCGATCGAGCATGCGGCGGTACTGCGGATTCAGGCGAAGCTGCGGGACGTCGTCGTCACTGATCTGGATGAGATAATCCTCGCCGTCCTTGGAAATGTAGACGTCGGGTTCCACCTGGCGCGCTCCCGGGCCTGAATAACGGAGGCCGGGCCGCGGGTCCAGGTGCTTGATCACGTCCATCGCGATCTGGATGTGCTCTATCGGGCGCTTGAGTTGCCGTACCAGCTCCTTGGGCTGCCGGGTCTCCACCAGCTTCAGGTGATCGAACACGATCTTCCAGGCCACGCCATCCTTGGCGCCACGGCTTTCGAGCTGCAGCAGCAGGCACTCGCGCAGGTCGGATGCGGCCACGCCCGCCGGGTCGAGCGTCTGCACTACGTGAACGGCTTCCTTGACGTCCTCCAGCTTGTGACCGCCCTCGGCAGCCATTTCTTCAGGCCTCGAGAGCAGATATCCGTTTTCGTCCAGATTGCCGACCACCCCGTCGGCGGCATCCCGGACGTCTTCGCTGAGGGCGACCAAGGCGAGCTGCGAATGGAGGTGATCGGAAAGCGTGACGGGCGAAGAGAGGAAGGTTTCAAACGAGGGCTTTTCGACGTTTTCGGATGCGGGGCTTTTATAACCGGGATCGAGATAATCGTCGAAGTAAGACCCGAAATCGATTTCGTCGAAAGGATCGGCTTGCGCGGGCGCCTCGGGGCTGTCCGTGGCGTTGGCCGGAGCCATTGCGTCGAGGACTGGACCCGCGGGAGCCTCGGCTTCCACGTATTCGACAACCGGGACGTTTGCGGAGTCGACACCTTCGGTGGTGTACGCGCCATCGGAAGCATCCACTTCCACCGGGCCGGAGGTTACATCGAGAATCGATTGATCCGCGGGATCGGCCACGCGCTCGGCTTCGAGCAGCGGCTGCAACTCTTCAGGCGTCAGCTCTTCGCCGCCCTCTCCCGATTC
>Ga0075522_10004290_pt1 | contig 10196 bp, 8 predicted proteins | sample NGEPerA_FD_74796 | JGI IMG/M metagenome (GOLD analysis project Ga0075522, IMG submission 74796) | Arctic peat soil microbial communities from the Barrow Environmental Observatory site, Barrow, Alaska, USA - NGEE PermafrostL2-A | ecosystem: Environmental > Terrestrial > Soil > Wetlands > Peat ...
CGGCTGGCGAGCGCGTGAGCGTATACCCCCAGGACCGCGCCGACGACGCAGCCGATGCCGAGCATGATCGTGCTCTCCAGCAGCAGCGCTCGCCACAATTGACGCTGGTCATAGCCCTGGATCTTCAGCGATGCGAGCCGCGCGCGTCGCTGCCAGATCGCGGCGCTCAGGGAGGAGGCCACCGCAAGCGCGGCGGTGATCAACAGGAGAGTCGATATCTGACTGAGTGCTTGCAGCCCCTGGCGAGAGTTCACCGCGTATTGAGACTCGCGTTCGTGCAGTGTCTGAACCCTCAGCCCCATCCGTCGGCCGAGGGCCTCCTCCACCGAGCGCTTTCCCGCCGGCGGCGTCACGCCCCGCGCGAGGTTCACCTCGAGTGCCGAGGGGTCGTTGGTCTGCCAGTCGCGAGCGTAATCGCTCGTGTTCATGACGATCGCTCCGGGAGGCCATCCGAGATTGGTCGTGATCGCGGCGACACGCAAGCGTGCGTCCCCGGACGGCGTCGGCAGCTCGAAATAGTCGCCGACCCGCAGCCGGCGTTCGTCGGCAAAGCCCCGGGAGAGCGCCGTCCATCCGCCCTGGCGCAGACGCTCGGTGGCGCGTGCGAGGTCGCCTTCGAGCAATTGACTGGCGGGAATCATCGCGCTGTCCGCGGAGGGCCGCGCGATGATCCACAGACGGCGAGCGCCGACGTCGAGCAAGCTTCCCTGGTAGGCGCGCACCGAGACCACCCCGGGGGCACGCGCGATCGCGGCGATCGCGCCGTCGGGGTGAAAGCTGTTGGTCGCAAGATCGTTGCTGCCGGTCGTCACCCAGAGGTCCGCGGTGCGCAGGGTTTCGCTGAAGTTGACGTCCAAGCCTCGGATGAGATCGTTACGGGCTCCGCCGATCGCAAGGCTTCCGTAGACCGCGAGCCCCGCGATGCCGGCGATCGCGACCGACCTGGTCGTGGTCGCGCGCAACTCCGCCACGGCGACGATCAGGGAGCTGCTGTGGATCTGTTCGCTTGCCCATGGCAGGGCTCGCGTGAGCAGAGCGAACATCGCCGGGATCAGGCAGAGCGTCGCCAACGCCAGCGCCACCCCGCCGAGGATCGTCAGGCTCGGCGCGATCAACACCAGCAAGGTAACCACCACGAGCAGCGCCACTCCGGCGATCCCGAGCCCGAGTGTCGTGCGCAGGTCGAGCACCTCGCCGCCCTCCATGGCGTCGCGGAAGACCGCGTCGGCCGGGCGGCTCGCACGCAGATCGAAGATCGGCGAGAGCGAGGCGAGCACGGTGGCGAGCACGCCACACCCGAAGGCCAGCAGGACCGTTTCCAGGTGCACAACCTGCTGGGTGCCGATCGGGAAGGCGGTCATCAGGTAGGTCGGCACCCGATGAAAGAAGGCACGAGACAGCACGTCTCCCAAGGCCACACCGGCGAGTGAGGCCGCGACGCCGAGGATCAGCGCTTGAAAGCCCAGGAGCAGGAGGATCTGGCGGCGGTCATAGCCCTGCATCCGCAGGTCGGCGATGAAGCGCCGGCGCTCGGGGACTGTCAGCAGCATCGCGCTCAGCGCCAGCAGGAATCCGACCATCACGCTGATCGCCGAGAACAGGGTGATCGACTGGTTGTTCGGCTGGGTCGCCTGGCCGAGCAGCCGCAGCTCGTTATCCGCCGGCTCGACATCGAGGCGTCCCTGAGCGAGCTTGCGCAACTCCGCGCCCACCCGGCGATCTTCGCCGGGTCGCGGCTCGACCAAGACCTGCGTCACGCGCCCGGGCAGCCCGGTCAGTCCCTGGGCCACTCCCAGCAGCGTGATCGCCACCGGGCTCGAGGCGAGCGCGCCGAAGGGAGAGCTGTCGAGCACGGCGCCGACATTGATCGTGTGAGCAACTCCGGCGACCAGCAGCGTGACCGTGTCGCCGGGCTCGGCATGGATCGCCCCGGCGATGCTCGCCGGCAGGATCAGCCCTCCCGCGAAGCGAAACCCGCCGCGCCCGAAATCACGCGTGCCGAGGCTGCCCAGCGCGACCACGCCGCCGGTCACGCCCAGTAGCTGGGCCGAGCGCCTGCCGCGCGGGCCGACGATCGCGATGTTCTCGCGTAGCACTGGAGCTGCGATCTGTACGCCCGGCAGCGCGGCGACGGTATTGGCCTGCCGTTCTGCGAATCCGTCGGATGAGCGCGCCGCCAGCTGCAGCCGCGCGGAGCCGACGACCTGATGCACGATCTCGCCCGCCGAGCCGGTGATGCTGGTGTTTGCGACGAGCACCCCGAATACGAGGGCGACGCCGACGGCGATCCCGCAGCCTGCCAACAGCTCCTGCACCGCGTGGGAGCGCAACCGCCGTCCATACAGGTAGGCAAGCATGCCCAGGCGCACACCGGCGATCCTCGGGTTGAGCGGATTCCTCACGCCGAGAGCGCTGCCGACTCGGCGTCCAGCCCGTCGGCCAGGTGCCCGTCGCGGAGCGTGTGGGCACGGTCGACGAAGGACATCGCGTCGGCGTCGTGCGTGACGAGCAGCACGGGGATGGCGCGCTCGTCGCAGATCTCCCGCAGCAACGTGAGGATCTCGCGGCTGCGCCTGGAGTCGAGGTTGCCGGTCGGCTCATCGGCCAAGAGCAAACGCGGCTCGTTGACCAACGCTCTGGCGATCGCGACCCGCTGACGCTCCCCCATCGAGAGCTTCTCCGGCGTGTGATCGAGACGCTTACCGAGCCCCACGCGGTCCAGCCATGGCCTGGTTCGGGCACGTGCCTCGCGCAGCGTATAGCCGTCCCCCGGCAGCTTGATCATCGCGTTGTCGAGGGCCGATGTGCCGGGGATCAGATGAAAGGATTGAAAGACGAAGCCAAGATCCTGGCGGCGATAGCGGGCGCTCTCGCGCTCGGAGAGACGACCGATCTCGCGACCGTCGAATAGCACGCTCCCGCGGTCGGGGGCAATCAGGGCGGCGGCGAGCAGCAACAGCGTCGTCTTACCCGATCCGCTGGGGCCGTAGAGCGCCACGAACTCTCCGGCGGCAACCGTCAGCGAGACACCGTCGACCGCGCGCACCGTCTCCTCGCCACTGGAATAGTGCTTGACGACATCGCGCAGCTCGAGCACGTTCACGAGCTCGAGCGCTCCCCGAAGGCCGCCCGACGGGGAGGAAACCGCACGACCTTTCCCGACTCCTCGGTCGTGCAAACCCCGCCATCGGCAATTGAGATCAGCACCCCGGTACCCTGGAGCGCGGCCATTTCCTCGGAGGCGACGACGAGCGTCATGTCCTGCTCGCGCGTGGCCGATCGCAGGAGCGCACAGAACTTTTCCCGGTCGCTCAGGCTTGGCATCGCGGTCGGCTCGTCCACCACCAGCAGTCGTGGCTCGCGAACCAGCGCCCGCGCCAGCATCACGCGGGCACGATCGACCAGCGACAGTGAGCCCGTCGGCTCCTCCGCGTCGGCGGCCGTCATGCTCACCTGGTCGAGGACGCGCAGCGCCCGGCGCTTGGCCTCGCGCACGGTCAGGCCGGTGCTCCCAACCGATGTCACCACATGATCGACGACGCTTTCCCTGGGGTTCGGCCGCCAATCGCCGGCGGCCATGAACGCGATCGTCCCGCGCAGCAACCGGCCGCGATCGCCCGTCGTCATCCGCGTCACGTCGCGCCCTTCGAAGCAAACGGTGCCCGCATCGGGCAGTTCGATCCCGGCCGCGATCCGCAACAGCGTCGACTTGCCGGAGCGTCGCTTGCCGTAGATGCCGACGGAGCCACCGCGGCCGATCTCCAACGAGACCTCGTCGAGGACGACCGTCTCCCGGCTGCCGTCGGGAAAGCGCTTGGAGACGTTCGCGAGCTCGACCAGCGGCGCCTCGGCGCCGCCAAGGCCTCTACCCGCGTGCCGCATGCTCGTTGATCCGCTGGCGCGTGCGCGCCGCCCAATCGACCTCCGTCTGGAGCTGGGCGGAGACCGCGTCGCGCGTGCAGTCCATGAACAGCGCCATCCACGAATGCGCGCCGGGATCGCGTGGGGAAACCAGCCGCGCCAGCATCAGGCATTCCCGCTCATACGCTTTCAACGCCACAAGCAGACGCGGGACGTCCTGCTCGCGCGCCACCGAGAGCTTCGCCTGCAAACCCAAGCGCACGGGCTCTCTGGGCAGCAGCGTCTCCATCCACAGCGTCAAGGCTTCGGCGCTCTGCTCGGTCGGGTAGTAGACCAGGTGTGTGCGCCGCCCGCTGGTCCGCTTGGACTCCTCGCGGCCGCGGACGAGGCCCTCGTTCTCGAGCTGTTCGAGCAGCCTGTAGACATCGTTGGGATCGATGCGCCAGGTCTGGCCGAGGCGCGTGACGAGGCGATTCGCAAGCTCCCCCCCGTGGCCGGGGCGCTCGAGCAGGAGACCGAGCAGCGCCCCCCGCAGGGCCGCTGAGGTGCCCCGCATCCATCTTCGCGTGCTCGTCGTCTCTCGGGCCATCGCTACTCGAGCCATCACTCCTCATCTCGGCCGATCGGCCCGGAAAACGATACTCCAATTCGCGACAAGGCGCAGAACTATTTCAATAAGTCGGCAATTCCGCTCCTCAGTCCTCCCTTGCGCCCAGCCGCGCCCGCATCACGCGGACCGCCTCCGGATTGGAGTCGATCAGCACATACCGGCGGCCGAGCGCGGCGGCGGCGGCGCCGAGCGTGCCGCTGCCGGCGAAGAAGTCCAGGCACCAGTCGCCTGGGCGCGTGGAGGCCTGGACCATGCGCCGCACGATGCCCTCGGGCTTCTGGGTCGGGTAGCCGGTCTTCTCGCGGCCGCCGGTCGGCACGATCGTGTGCCACCAGACGTCTGTCGGGAGCTTCCCGCGCACGGCCTTCTCAGGCGTGACGAGCCCGGGCGCCATGTACGGCTCGCGATCGACCTCCGTGGAATCGAAGAAGTACTCCGAGGGATCCTTGACGTAGACGAGGATCGTGTCGTGCTTGGCGGGCCAGCGTCGCTTCGAGCGGGCCCCGTAGTCGTATGCCCAGACGATCTCGTTCAGGAACGACTCGCGCCCGAAGATCTCGTCGAGCAGCAGCTTGCAGTAGTGCGCCTCGCGGTAGTCGATGTGGAAGTACAGGGTGCCCTCACTGCTCAGGAGCCTGTGGGCTTCCTCCAGGCGCGGAGTGAGAAACGCGAGATAGTCCTCGAAGGAGTCGCCGTAGGAGGATTCGGCGAGCAGGCGCGTCCTGTAGCGGCGCCCCTTGAAGCCGACCCTGTCGCCGGCCTCGTCCGGAATCGTCTCCAGAGTCTTGCGCGCCTGGGCCGTGCCCGTGTTGAAGGGCGGGTCGATGTAGATCAACTGGAAGGATGCGTCGGCGAACCTGGGCAGCAGCTCGAGGTTCTCACCGAGCAGGATCTCCTCGAAGACGGGGTGGTGCGCGGACGGCTGCACGGACGCAAGCCTACGCATCCCCCGCCCCGGCCTCGGTGAGTCTTCGATGCCCCCGGCAGGTTCGATTCGGCGGACATCCCAGTATTCACGGGCCCTTCCGAGCAGACGTCCCCAGAGAATCCCCCGAAACTAGACGCAGCGGCCGCACAGAATCCCCATATGCTCACCGTATCCGATCAATTGCCTTGCGGCGTGGCATTCAGCAGCGGCGCAATGAGTCGCGGAGGGCTCGGCGGACGGCGCGGAGGAGTGTCTCGAACGGCGGGGGGTCACCGGGCACATGGTCGGAGAGCTCGTTCGTCCAGCGGGCCTCATACTGCGGAAGGCGTTCCTCGAACCGTGTCGGGAAGAGGCTCGGGTCGAGCTGACGGTGTCTGGTCTTGCGTTCGAACAGCGGCCAGACGAAGCTTGGGTCGAGGCCGCGCACAACGAACAGCTCGTGGATGTCGTAGAGGTCGCGGCACTGCAGGCGCTGGATGACACAGCGCAGCTTCTCAGCCGCGGTCTCTTCGAGCGTGTACGCGAGGCAGTCGCCCTCCCCCTGGTCGCTGTAGCGACGGAAGACGGGGCGGCGAGTCGTGTTCTCGACGAGCTCGTCATCGGCCAGGTCGAGCTTGAGCCTGCGCGGCCTTCCGAGCGGACCCACGTACTCGATCCGTGGCGGGGTCGCATCCGTCAGGGAAAGCTGCGAGATCCCGAGCGCTTGTTGGCATACAACGAGCGCCCCTGCGACAGCGTCCAGGGCACTGGGTCGGTCAAGCTCGCCGATCAAGCTGAAGTCGAGGTCCGCTGAGTAGCGGTAGTCCTCGAAGTAGCACAGCCGCAGCGCGGTGCCGCCCTTGAAGACGATCCGCTCCGCTTGATCGCAATCCGCGATCGCGGCCAGGACGTGGCTAAGGATGTAGTCGCGCTCGACCGTGGCGGCTGGGGCGCGGTCGTCATCGGCTTGCTTGATGATCTGGTTGCGGTTGATCACTGTTCTAGACCCTCAGCGATCGTGGCCGGTGGCTGCGCCCAGACCACGCGCCACTTGCGATCGCGGAAGGGTCGTTTGCCGGTTGCTGGGTGCTGTGGCTCCAGCTGAATGTCGCTGGTGGGTGTTGCGAGTGGCTGCAGCCGGTTGGCGAGCGCGGGAATTGGCAGCTGGTCGGCCAGCGAGCCGAGCCGGCGCAGAGCTGTCGCGGCGCCGATCTCTTGCGCGAGGCTCTGCAGCATCGCGGGGTCCAGTTGTGCGGTGCTGAGAGCCTCGGCGAGGACATTGGCGCCGCCGATCAAGTCCATGCGTGCCGCGCCGTCGAGCAGGCTTCGCTCGAGGCCCGAGACACGCGCGCCATGACCGGCCTGCACGGCCCCGACGAGGACGGTCTCCCGCGACTCGATGATCGTGCGCAGTGGACGACCGCTCAGCTCCTTGACCGTGACCTCGCGAGGGCAGGCGACCTGGATCGTACGCGCCGGATGAGTCAGCAGACCGTGGCAGTCGAGCGCAGACCGGTAGGCGATGCGGTGGGGCTCACCGGCGAAGAACGCGCCCACGGCGAGCGCGACGTCCTCAGATGCGGCCCGCGTGCCAAGCAGGCCGAGCTGGCGAATCGCATAGTGACCGGGCGCCACCCGGTCCACCAGCCCCACCTCGCGCCAGCGTGTGAGCAGATTGGACGCCGCCTGCGGAGAGAGACCCAGCCGCTCACGAACCTCGCGCGAGGTCAGACCAGCCTGCCCCGCGGTCAGCTTCTCATCGAGGAATCGAAGCGTACGATTCGACATTCTGGTCTTGAATATACACGGATTACGTGAGTTAATTCGATACAACCACCCAAAAACTATCAGATAGCCTAGGCTTTTACACGGAAAGCGTGTATGTTCCAGCAAAAAATGCCCCCGGCTGGATTCGAACCAGCGACCCTCGGATTAGAAGTCCGATGCTCTATCCGGCTGAGCTACGGGGGCATAAGGCACGCGTGAGACACTAGGCCAAGGAGTAGGCCGGCGGCTACTCCTTAGGCAATCTTCAGCGGAAACCTGTAAAAGTTGCGCCCATGAGCTCTGTCGAGGAAGGCGACGACCTGACACGCAAGCAGCGCCGCGAGCAGGCGCGCGGCGAACGCAAGGCGCTGGAGCAGGCTGAAGTCGCCCGCGCGAAACGACGCACGCGCCTGACGCAGCTCGGCGTCGTGGTCACGATCGTGGTCGTGGTCGTCGTCGGGATCGCGATCGCCACGAACAGCGGCAAGGCAAAGACGGTCAAAGCCGGGAGCAGCACGGCCAACGCGAATGTGGCGGCAGTGAGCACACTGCTGAACGGCATCCCACAGAACGGCAACGTCATCGGGAACCCGAACGCGCCGGTGACGTTGAAGTACTACGGCGACCTGGAGTGCCCGATCTGTAAGGAGTTCACGCTCGGCGTGCTGCCGGCGCTGATCCCGAAGTACGTGCGCACGGGGAAGCTGAAGATCGAATACCACTCGCTGGAGACGGCGACACGGGAACCGGAAATCTTCAAAGACCAGCAGGTCGCGGCGCTCGCCGCCGGCAAGCAGCAGCGCGCCTGGAACTTCATCGAGCTCTTCTACCACGAGCAGGGAGAAGAGGACTCGGGCTATGTGACCGAAAGCTATCTCCAAGGGCTGGCCTCGCAGGTCCCCGGCCTGAATCTCGCCGGCTGGACGAGCGCGCGTAGCGACCCTGCCCTCTCGAACGAAGTCACCGCCGACGCACAGGCAGCCAACCAGGCCGGCTTCACCGGCACGCCGTCCTTTGAGCTCGGCAAGTCGGGCGGTACGTTGCAGAAGCTCGAAGCGGGCACGTTCACCGAAGCCGCGCCGTACGAAGCAGCCATCGAAAAACAGCTAAAGAGCTAGGCTCCCAGTGAGTACGGGTGCCCTCAGGAAGACGTTGATCGTCCTGACGGCGATCGGCCTTTGCCTGGCCGCCTATCTCACATACCTCCATTACTCCGGGACCACGCCGCCCTGCTCGATCAAGGGCAACCCCTGCAGCCAGGTGCAGAAATCACAGTACTCGTTGTTGATAGGCATTCCCGTGGCGCTGATCGGCCTGCTCGGCTACATCGCGATTCTCGGCTCGCTGCTGGCTCCCGAAGGCGAGCGGACGAGGTTCCTGACGACGGCGCTGACCGTCGGCGGCTTTGGCTTCAGCGCCTATCTGACCTACAGGGAGCTGTTCACGCTCCACAAAATCTGCGAGTGGTGCGTCTCGAGCGCGCTGCTGATGACGGTGATCATGTGCCTGTCGATCTGGCGCTATCTCCGCGGCGGGGATCTCCCCGCGGGCGACGCCGTCCGCGCGCAGGATGACGGGCCTGAGCCCGCCGCTACGCTCGGCGTGACGCCCTCCTGAGAGCCCGGACGGCAGGCGAGCCTCGACGGCAGCCGGTTGCACCCCCTTACCCGACCCGTAGTAGATCCGTCCAATGACAGGTGGCCCGCCCGAGCAAGGGCGGGGGGGCGTCGAGTGATGAGCAGGACCATGCGCTCGCACCCGACGACGACCGATCTCGCGGCCACCACGAAGACGCTGAGCGAGAGCCCCGGCGGGGACCCTGAGGCAGCCGCGACCTACCCCGCGGTGCGCCACGACGAGGCACAGATCGGACGGCTGTTCGAGATGACGAGCGACCTGCTGGCGGCGGTCTCGCTCGACGGGCGGTTCACGTTGCTGAACCCGGCCTGGGAGCAGGTGCTCGGCTGGAGCGTCGAGGAGCTGAAAGCGCGGCCGATGCACGAGCTCGTGCATCCGGAGGACCTCGAGCAGACGCTTGCGCTGACGATGGCCGGACACCAGCGGCCCGCGCAGTTCGTGAACTTCACGAACCGCTACCGCCACCGCGACGGGTCCTGGCGCTGGCTGCTGTGGAGCGCGCGCTGCGACGGCGAGGCTTGGTATGCGGCGGCGAAGGACGTGACCGACCGCATGTGGTTGGAGCGCCAGGCGCTGCACGACCCGCTGACGAAGCTCCCCAACCGCCTGCTGTTGATGGACCGCGCCCGCCAGGCGGTGGCGCGTCTGCGCCGCAGCAACGGGCCGATCGCGCTGCTGTTCATCGACCTGGATCGCTTCAAGGCGATCAACGACAGCCTGGGACATGCCGTCGGCGACCACCTGCTGATCTCCGTCGCCGAGCGCCTGGCGGAGATGCTGCGCGACTCAGACACGGTCGCGCGATTGGGCGGCGACGAGTTCGTGATCCTGGCCGAGGACCTCGACTCAGACGCCGAGGCGCTGGCGGTCGCCGAGCGGGTGTTGCACGCCCTCGAGGAGCCATTCCGGGTGGGCTCGGCCGAGGTTTCGATGCTCGCCAGCGTGGGCGTGTCGATCACGCACGATCCGGCGGCGGAGCCCGAGGATCTGCTGCGCGAGGCCGACGTGGCGATGTATCGGGCGAAGGGCTCGGGCGGCCACAATCTGGAACTGTTCAACGAGGATCTACGCCGTGAGGCGAGTGCGCGCCTGGAGCTCGAGGATCGGCTGGACCATGCGCTGCCCCGTCACGAGCTGCTGCTCGAATATCAGCCGCTGCTGCCGCTGACGGGCGGCAGGCCGATCGGCGCTGAGGCGCTCGTTCGCTGGCATCCCCACGGCGCCGAGCCGATGCCGCCGCTGAGCTTCCTGTCGCTGGCGGAGGAGAGCGAGCTGATCGTGGAGATCGGCGACTGGGTGCTCCACACAGCCTGCGCACAGGCGGCCGCGTGGCGCCGCGACGGCATCGAGGTGCGGGTCTCGGTGAACGTCTCCGCACGTGAGCTGACCGGGGCAGACCTCGCGGCGCGGGTG